>Ga0214917_10007801_pt1 | contig 10710 bp, 7 predicted proteins | sample LL_1208_BB_MetaG_FD_177983 | JGI IMG/M metagenome (GOLD analysis project Ga0214917, IMG submission 177983) | Freshwater microbial communities from Lake Lanier, Atlanta, Georgia, United States - LL_1208_BB | ecosystem: Environmental > Aquatic > Freshwater > Lake | place: USA: Georgia | collected...
CCTAGAAAAGGGCAACAATGTAATATTACAGTTAATCTAACTGATGGGTATTGTTCTCATCATCAAAGAAACCTTGAATATTAAACCATTCTGGGAACGTCTAATATATACAAAATGGAGGAAAATCTAAACATTATTGAAAACTTTGGAAATATCTTTATTTTAGTATGAGTTTAAAGGGTTTTTTAAAATAAACTAACATAGAACTATATGGAAAAAATAACATCTCCTAAACAGAACCAACTGCTACAGAACCTTCTTCAGAGTCTTGTGAATGAAGTAATTGATAATTCAAATGTAATTGTATCAAATGTTTCAACTGAAATCGCGCCCTCATTTTTACCGACGACTCTTGATATCTCTAACAATAAATTAACATCAAACATATTGGTCAACCATAAAGAGACCTGCAGTAAAGTTAAAAGTCACAATGAAGAAGATGAGAATATTTTAGGTAAAAATACGTTGATATATAGTGAAATTTATGCTCACGAAAAACCTTTAAATAAAATGGTAGACAAGTTAATATCAGCTCAACCTACCCAAGATGAATTGAAAAAGGACTTTGATGACATGGTGCAAAAATTAAAGGTAGTAAATCCGAAGATTAAAACCGAGGATGACCCCAGTAGACCAAATTTAAAACTAAGACAAGATACACAAACTAATGATGTAAAATGTTTTAATGATGTGCAACCTTTCAATTATCAGTTTGCAGACGGTCTAAGCGATTCTAGAAATGAATTAATGCACCCTTTTAATAAAATTAAAGTTCACAAGACATATGATAAAAATCGCACATATCTAGTATTTAATGATGGATTTCGTTCAAACCTCCAAATATGTGTTTTTAAAACACGTTATGGAAAACATGTTTATGTTAATAACACAGTCATTCCACTCAGTGTTTTCCTATCAATTAGTCATTGCTTTGTAGATAAATTACCAAAAGGAACAACTAATAATGGAGAATGTATGGATTTTTCACCGGATCTCAATAGAATTAAGTGTGAGACATATTCTGGCGAGACTTTTATAATTCCAAATACAACAGTTCCTCATATTATGGCAGCTATACAGGAACTAAATGAATCAGAAAAATATGAGAGCTCTAATAATTTTTGCAATATGATTCCTACGAATATTAGAATGTGGTACGTACTTGGTTATTTGTATTTAGTCGCGAAGTTTTCTAGGTTATGTCCAAAACGTAGGTAATATTTAAACCAACAAACATTTCACCTGCTACCCTTAGGAGAGGCTAAGCTAGGCTGAGCCGAACATTGTCATATTAATTAGTTTAAAGAAACAATATTTGAGATATATATCTTATAGTAATGTCTTCAAATGACATAACGGCAGTTCTTAATGTGTTTAAACGACCTCATGTTATTGAGGAACAAATTTTAGCTTTACGCAATCAAACAAAACCTCCTAAACAAATCATTATTTGGCATAATAGTGTAGAAGGTTATGATATACCTGAAAAAATAAAAAATGATAAGTCATTGATAATTTTTACTTCAAATAAAAATTTAGGTGTTTGGCCACGATTCGCTGGTGCTTTATTAGCGAATACTGAATTTATATGTATATTTGATGATGATACAATTCCTGGTAACGAATGGTTTGAAAATTGTTTAAATACTATGAATAAAGTAAATGGTCTATTGGGGACAGTTGGATTAGTTTTCAATAAAAATCCTAAACATTATTTAGACTGGTATGTAAAAGACCGAGTGGGATGGCCCAATCCAAATAAAGAAATTGTGCAGGTTGATTTAGTTGGTCACTCATGGTTTTTACGAAGAAGTTGGCTACCAGAATTATTTAAAATTGTTCCAAATTATGATGACCTTTTTATAACGGGTGAAGATATGGGACTTTCTTATGCTTTACAAAAAATAGGTATCAATACATATGTACCTCCGCATCCGCCTGATAATTTAGAATTATATGGTAGTAATCCTAAAAAAGCATTAGAATATGGAACAGAAAAAGTTGCCATTTCTCAAAATTATGTCAACTTCAATTCAATGTTTTTTTATTATAAAAAACTAGGATTTAAGTTTATAAAAGACATGTAGATTATTTATATTCTAATAATAAATTCATCAAATTTATATCATTTCGCCTCCCCTATGGGGGAGGCAAAATGTTCAATGGCCGCAACTGATGAATTCTTTTAATCCTACAAAAAGCGGGGAGGGCTGTGTTCCGCTAAGTGCCGGTTTGAATTATTCATTGGTCTAAATATTTTATGTGACCCTTTTGGAAATCACATACTATTTTTGTATATAGTTGATTATCATTTATGTATAATCTATTTGTACTTCCTTTTAAGAATAGATCAAACGCAGAACCTACATCAAAAAAAAAGTGATTTTTATATGTTCTTGCTAAATGTGGGATCAAAATTTTCGTCAAAGGTCCAACTGAAAAACAAAAAAATAGGGATTTATCAGAATTTGATATTTTATTTTCAATCCAATTAAATACATATTTTTTAAATGTTTCTTTTTCAGTATCCCATTTTTCAATTTGAAAAGGATCCGTATATAATCTATCAATAACATTTAGTGTAGTGCATGGTGTTTCACCTGGACCTATATAAAAAAACTTAATTTTATTATCAATAAAAAAATTCGTAAATATTTTCCAATTATAGTTACAAACTAAATTACCATATGTTAATTTATCAGGATTAATATTATAGTTATTTATACACCAATTTGTTTTGTTCTGATCCCAGCATGAAGAACATGGAATTCCAACGTAACAATTATCAATATCCCTACATGATCGTATGCTTTCTAAAAGTTCTTGTTGAAGTGAACCACCGTTAAATTTCCATAAATCTTGGGTTACAAATGTATTATTAGTTACAATTAAATATTCTCCATCATTTGGTCTTATAAATGAAAAAGGTTCTCGTTTTTGTATTTTTTTTAGGAAAAAAAATAAGTGATTTAGACTATTTCCTTGAATCATCACTATATTAAACTATATTTCATTTAGATCTAATTAAACACATTGGACCAAAAAATATAAGCCTTCCTATTGAGTAGGCTAATTATGTGATAGCTCAGATTACTTAATCTATTAACTGTTTTAATATATTAATAATTTTATCACAAGTATTTCCCTCCCCATATTCTAATCCTTGCTTATGATAATAATATTTACATTCAATATTTTTAATATTATTAATATCACATAAACTAATTTTACTTTCATCAATTGATTGTCTTTCGGAATTTTTCCGTAATAAAAAAATATGTTTACCTAAAAAATTAGCCTCTTCCTGTATCCCCCCTGAATCTGTAATGGCAAAGGCGCATTTTGATAATAATTTTATTAATTCAACATGTGTAACACTTTCTTGAATAATTAAATTATCAGGTATAATTTCTTTTAGTTCATTAATAATATTTTTAAAATTAGGATTCGGATGTATTAAAAAAATAAATGTAAAGTTACTATTATTCTTTATTAAATAAATTAGCTCTATAATATAATTTTTAAAACTGTGCCAATTTTCTCGCCTATGAAGAGTAATTATTACTTTATTTTCCAATACTATAGGTATTTTATAACTTTTAACAAGATCTAAAATAGAATTACCTACAACATATATTTGTCCTTTAACCTTTTCATCCTTTAGAATTTTTTTCTCAATTTCGGATGGACATAAATGTATATCTGTAATTCTTGAAATCATTTGACGATATCCTTCTTCTGGAAAAGGATTATTTAAATCATATGTTCTCATTCCTGCCTCCAAATGAATATTTTTTTTATTATTTTGAAAACTACATAATAAAGAAAAAAACACTGTGGCAGTATCACCCTGAGCTAATACATGAGACGAAGATTTTATCAATTTAGGAAGCTTAGATAAAATACTTGAACCTATATTAGAGATTCTATCTTCACAAATATTATCAATTGTTAATATTTCATCATAATATCCTTTATCTTCAATTAAATTGATATGTTGTTCAACTTTTATGACTTGAAAAGGGATAAAATTTTTACGAAATAGATCAATTAAACATTTTAATTTTAAAAATTCAGGACGTGTTCCATATATAATTGATATCATACTATATTTAATAAAACAAATGACTTTAGATTTAATAAAATATCCATCTTCAGAACACTCCTTTGGATATTTTAATACCCTCTCCCCTCTCCCGCGTTTTACTAGGTTAAAAGAGATCTTTGGGTACGGCAAATAAACAATTGTGTAATATAAAGTTCATATAAAGTGTGGAAATAGAATAAATGAAAATCTATGTTATTCATTATACACCATTAAAAGATAGGAAAAAAAATATAATTTTACAAATTGAAAATTTAAATTATACGGATTATGAATTTATTGAAAATTTTGATAGAGATGTTCTTACTTTAGATCAAATTTCTAAATTTAGAAACATTTCAAAAAGTGAAATGTCGATTTTTTTAAAACACATTGAAGCGCTAAGGCGGTTTTTAGAAACTAATCTAGAGAATTGTTGTATAACAGAGGATGATTCAATATTTGACCCTGATCTTCCAAATAAGTTGGATCAACTTCTAAAAGAATTAAACGGAAACATAAACTATATTGTTTTTTGCTCTAGTTGTTGTAATATTCATTATCAAGGTCAAATAACACCCGACAGATTACTTTATCCTTCTCCAGGAACAAGAGGAACATGTTTTTATTTAATTTCCCGTCAGGCTGCTCAGTTTATTTACAATGATTTTTTAGAAGACACACAGATTTCGGTTCCAATAGACCACTGGATGAATGTAAAAAAGAAATTTGCTCACACTTTTTATAGTGAACCAGTCCTTGTCACCCAGGGTTCAGAAACAGGTCTATTTAAATCTTCTTTGAGATAATCAATTTCCCAGTAAGAATTAAATGGACGCCAAAGATATAATTCGTCAAAAACAATCAATTGGATATTACACACAGATTCAACAAACAACTCCAGAGGAAAATCTAAAAATAAACTATTCATACGGGAATAATTTTCCTGTTAGCCCCCAAATATCTACATGGTACTATTTTTCAAACAATAACAACAGAGATATAAGTAACAATATTAATATTCCAAATGATGTAAGTGGTAATAGACGATTTAATGGACTTTTACAAGTCGGTACAAATTTTAATACACCAAATCCATACTTAGGTAATAATTAGGTCAATAAACATTGAAAAATGTATGATTGCTTTGACTGATGGCCGTCAATCCCAATAAAGCGTTGGTTCAGTAGCCTCGCCTTCTGCTTCTATCCCAAAGTCTATGAATAATTAGCAAGTGTTCCATGTCTAGATATAGACGAGATGCTTCAGATCTGACAAAAAGGAATATGACCCGTGCTTTTAATATCAATAATAATTTTCAATTTAATAATCCAAATTCAGACAGCCAAAATGACATTCTTTCAAGTTATCAAGGACGTTTGACACCTGGACAAATTTCTCAAATTAAAACATCATTTGGTTTCAAACCAAATCTACCATGTGAAACACTCTGCCCTACAATTGAACTATCATCTAATGATCCACCAATAACTTTATTTGGAAGTTATCTTTTTTCAAATGAAGTACCTTCACAGATTAATGTTCGCACAGAAGTAAATAATTCAACGGGTAATCTTGCTCCTGGGACAGGTAATTTTACTATAGAATGGTATAGTAAATTTAATCCTAGTTCTAGAAATAGTATTAACACAATTTTCTCTATTGGAGCACCTGAATCTTTTAACGGGAGAATAACGGCACTTACTCTAGAACTGAGTGGATCCTATATTGCTACTGATATATCTAATATATATAATGTAAAATTCTACTTCTATGATATAAATTTTGGCCCTCAAAGTGTTTTTTTTGGATTCTTTTCTCCCAATAATCCGTATTTTACAACATCACTTCTAAAGAATTGGAACCATATGGCAATTGTTGGAAATAACAATACTACCACCACTTTTAGTACATTTCAATTCTTTGTAAATGGTTTTCCTTTTTCTCCAATAATTATCCAAAATTTACCGAGTATCTATACAAATCCCGACTATAGTTTTAGCCAAGGTCCTCAGAATTACAACATATTAATTCCAAGTACAATTGCTTATCCATATTTAACTATTGGTAATCATAATTCAGGATTAATAGGAAGTCCACAAATTACAGTACCAACTGGGGCAGAATTTAATGGATATATAACAAATTTCCGCTGGACTACAGATATCCCGAGTTTATCTGCAGGGGCATTATATAAAAATTTCTTTATTGTACCGTCACCTCCTCTCGTTCCTTTTATGTATTCTGGTGCTAATTCATCATTGACATCACTTACAAAATTTTTAATTGATGGAAATATTTCCTATAATACGATTTATGATATTTCACCATATATACGTGAAATATTAATATCACGAGTAACTCTATCTGGAGAAACATCACCATCTGTTCTGACTAATCAATCATATGGAAGTTTTTATTTTAATAAATTTTATAGATCTAACACTTCTTATTATAATGCTATTAATGGAAACATTCCTCTAGCTCCAATGTATATTGATATTAGTAATTGTTCAGCAGTACAAATTGGTAGAAAGGCTTTTACAATTGAATGGTGGCAATGGATAGATTTATATAACACTAATACTGGAGTTTCTCAATTACCTCAGCAAATTATTGTTTTATCATATTCAAATCAATATGATTTAAACGCTAGTATAGCCCCAGCTTTTATTATAAATTTTTTAAATGATACATCTAATAATGGGGTTGCTCTGGGAATTACTATTAATCAAGGATTACCGTCAGAAAATAATGTGTATTTTGGGTGTTTTGGAAATTCAATTCAGGGTGCTCCTAAACTGTATGATATTTCTGATTTAAACAATAAATGGGTTCATATAGCTTTTCAGGGAGATGGTTTAGGAAATCTGAATATGTATTTTAATGGAGCTAGATTTGGGTCCTCACGTCTAATTAATTATAATTTTCGAAATACAGATATCAATTCTTGTTTAAGACTAGGAGATTGGGCTTATGGTTCTGCAGTTCCACCACAGCAATCTTGGGCAAGTTTTTCAGGCTATATAACAGGTTTTAAAATTAATATTAATTCTATAAATTATACGCAATCTTTTGTACCTCCTTTATTACCCCTTGCTACAGATATATCATCAGCCCTGATTCTTAATAACTATTTGCATACTCAAACAACTCAAAATATATATAAAGATACATCAAATTATAATATCAATGTTTTTAATCCAAATACTAATGTAATACTACAGCCATTTATTCCAACAATTACCCGAGCAAGGGAACCTAATAATTTACAGTTATCATTTGTAAACAATCAAATATTTATATTTTTTACGCCTGGTAAAAATGGAGGTTCAGTTATAACAAACTACAATTACTCAACTGATGCTGGTGTAACATTTAAATCATTTAGTCCAGCACAGACTGGTACTTCAGTTTTAATAACAAAGGAATCATCCTCAAATAATGATATATCAAACAATAAAACATATAGAGTAATGCTTGGAGGTATAACAAAATTTGGAAATGGTTTATATAATGAACCTATTGATATTAGTGCTATAAAAGCAAGATTTGCTACTTTTTTTACTTCAGGAACTTATACATGGACGGCTCCCTCAGATGTCAGTAATGTTAGATACTTAGTAGTTGGTGCTGGTGGGGGTTCTGCTACTGGAGATAATTATCGTGCGGGTGGTGGTGGAGGAGGAGGACAGGTTAAAGAAGGATTGATGGTAGTTGTGCCGAATACGACCTACAATATTACTGTTGGAGCTGGTGGAGTTGGTTCCATTCCAGGTTTTGGTAATAATGGTTCTGCAGGTGGAAATTCAGTATTTAGGACAATAATAGCACTCGGTGGTAGAGGTGGGTTTGGTCCTCCAAATTTTAACAGTAAATATATAAATGGTGGTGGTGGATCTGCTGCTACTGCCACCGAACCATCAGAGGGTGGTAGTAGCGGTATTCCTTTGGGTACTGGAACAGGTGGAGCTGGTGGCGGAGGAGGAAGTTTAACTAGTGGTCAGGATACATTTGGTTTTATCGGTGGATGGTGGGGTGATGGAGTAACTAGTAATCTAACGGGACAATCTTTGGAGTATGGTCGTGGTGGCTATGGAGCTGATTATGGAAATGAAAATGGTCCTCTGGATGAAAACTATTTAGGATATGGAGCGGGTGGAGGGGCGTCTCTATTACCATACCGCGGAGGTCGTGGTGGTGATGGATGTGTTATTTTGCGATTTTAGCCATAATGTAGGGAGGTGGCAGTGGCAGTGGCACGCTTAAAAAAATTGAATATAAAATAAGTCAACATAGTATTTTATATCCTATCACTAAAATGGATCCATCCACAGTATTTCCATTTCCCCTTGATTCATTCCAAATCGAGGCATGTAATGCTATAAATCGCGGTGACAATGTTCTTGTATGTGCTAAAACAGGATCTGGAAAAACTCTAGTAGCGGAATTCCAGATTCATATATCTCTTTCACAAAAAAAACGCATTTTCTATACAACTCCAATTAAATCACTAAGTAATCAGAAATATCATGATCTTAAAAATCAGTTTCCAGGGGTCCGTGTCGGTATTCTAACAGGAGATATTAAATTCTGTCCAGATGCTGATATTGTTGTAATGACCACCGAAATTCTTAGAAATCTTCTCTATAAACAAGGAACCGCGACTGAACATATTGGTCTTTCGTCAAATCTTTCAATTGATCGTCTTGGATCAGTTATATTTGATGAATGTCATTATATGAATGATCCAGATAGGGGACATGTATGGGAGGAGAGTTTTATTCTAATGCCTCCAGAAGTTCAAATGATTCTTCTGAGTGCTACTCTCAGTGGCCCAGAAAATCTAGCAGAATGGCTGACGGAAATTAAAAGCCCCCATCGCCGTTGTCATTTGATTCAAACAACATATCGTGTTGTTCCTCTTCAACATGCTCTGCTATTTCCTGATAACTCCCTACAAATCCTCTGTAGTTCCAAAGGGGACTTTAATTCTGGTGTTTATACTGCCTGGTTAAAATCTCAGAAAGATGCTATTATTCAGAAAAATCTAGCTAAAACCATTGAACAGGGAGAAAATGCCAAATCAGCTCATTCAGAACGTGGGACATCTTTTACATACCGAATGAATAATGCTCTTAGTGTTCTAAAAGAGCGAAATTTACTTCCTGCTCTATTCTTTGTCCTGAATCGTCGTGGGTGTGAAAATTATGCTTCATCAGTGACCAATAATTTTATTGATTCCTCAGATGCTGCTTCGGTTAAACATATTGTAAAATTTCACCTAAGTCGCCATATGGCTATTCTAGAAAAATTACCCCAATGGCATGGACTTTATGATTTACTTCTGCGAGGAATAGCATTCCACCACAGTGGATTAATTCCTGTGCTTAAAGAGATTGTCGAGCTACTTTTCAGTCGTGGTTATATTAAAGTTCTATTTTGTACAGAAACATTCGCAGTAGGACTAAATATGCCGACGAAGACAACAATCTTTGCGGGATATCAGAAATACGATGATTCTACTGAACGCATGCGTATGCTACGATCTGATGAATATTTACAAATGGCAGGACGTGCAGGAAGAAGGGGTAAGGATAAAGAGGGATGGGCTATTTACTTACCTGAAAGAGATCCTGTTGAATTGATTGATTTAAAGAAAATGATGACTGGTGGTTGTCAAGCTGTACAAAGTCGTGTTGAACTTTCATGTAATCTTATTCTAAAAACAATGCTAACATCCCCAACTAGGGCAGTGGAAATTCTTAATAATTCCTATTGGTCTCGTCTTCGTGCTAGTCAGAAACAACAGAATATTGTAAAAATACAAGAATTGACTAATAAAATAGAATCATTAGGAATTAATTCAGAAATTGAGACACAGTTAAAGGAGCGGGCGGATTTGGAAGAAAAATTTCGTATGGCTACTCCTCAGACACAAGATAAAAAGAGGGCACAGGTAGCACTTGAACAATGGAAAAATCGCCGACCTGGTAAAAATTGGGATATTGCCTGGAAAAATTGGACTGTGGTTAATAAAATTCAGGAGGAAATTGTTGAAATTGAGAAAGAGAATATTGATCTGACAAGTTTTTCAGAATTGCTACAGAATCGTATCCATTTCCTGAAAGCTCAAGGATATGTAGAGATTGATGAACATTTGAATGAACCCTGTTTAACGGCCCTTGGGTTAGCAGCATCCGAAGTAAATGAGGCGGGTTATATGATTCTTCCAAAATTCTATTATGGACTAAATGATGCTGAGCGTCATCTGCTAATCCAAAATCCAAATATGTTAATTGTATTGTTGTCAGCTTTCTTAGAATCATATTGGAAACCAGATGGCACAATTCCTGATCCTAAAGTGGTGGTTCGTCAGGCGGATATTCCTGATAAAATTAAGGAATGGTTTGACCAGATGAGCAATCTGGCAGAGGCTGTTAGGGATTTTGAGGGGGTTGGTCTGAAGTCATTGTTGCTTTCAGGTGATTGGATGGAGCTATTGTGGCGGTGGCTAGAAGGTGGAGAAGATCCGTCGGTACTTTGTGAAATCTTTGAGCTATTTGAGGGAAATTTTGTGCGAGGTGTCATGAAATTGAGCAATATTTTGGAGGAATGGGTAGCTT
>Ga0214917_10007803_pt1 | contig 10709 bp, 11 predicted proteins | sample LL_1208_BB_MetaG_FD_177983 | JGI IMG/M metagenome (GOLD analysis project Ga0214917, IMG submission 177983) | Freshwater microbial communities from Lake Lanier, Atlanta, Georgia, United States - LL_1208_BB | ecosystem: Environmental > Aquatic > Freshwater > Lake | place: USA: Georgia | collected...
CCTGACGCCTGAACGGTTGCCACCGCTGCCTGCGGTGGTGAGCTCAACTCATGGACGCCGCCGCAGAGCAGCGTCTGCAGGAGCCAGGAACGATGGATCTTTCTCATACCGAAGCACGCAGGTGCTTTTGCCGTGTCCGTGCGAACGCACTACCAGCTGCGCTTTACGCACCCCCCTTTAAGCCTGCCGAGTCGACCCGGCACCTCGTCGGGCTGATGTTGTCGACTGTGCTGCTTGTCGCATCACCGCTCGCCTCGGCGGAGCATCTCGCCGACACGGTGACGGTCACCGCGCCGGTGATCGACCGCAGCCTGCCAGACATCGGTGCTGCGCGCGCCCGGTTGGACCAGGTGCCGGGCGGCACTGATGTAGTCGACTCCGAACGCTACCGCGATGGCCGTGCATCGACCTTGGCCGACATGCTGCAAGCCAGCCCCGGCGTGTTCGCGCAGTCGCGCTTCGGTGCCGAAGAGTCGCGCATCTCGATACGCGGCTCCGGGCTGCAGCGCACGTTTCATGGCCGTGGCCTGCTCCTGCTGCAGGACGGTGTTCCGCTCAACTTGGCGGACGGCGGTGTCGACATGCAGGCGATCGAACCCCTGGCGACGCGTTACACCGAGGTCTACCGGGGCGCCAACGCCACGCCCTACGGCGCCACCACGCTGGGCGGCGCGATCAACTTTGTCAGCTTCAGTGGCCGCGATGCACCCGGACTGCAAGCCCGGGTCGAGGCTGGAAGCTTTGGTTACAAACGCGCGTCGGTGGGCTATGGATTTGTCGACGGCAAGTTCGACGGTTTTGTCTCCGCCAGCGAGTTCTACCAAGATGGCTACCGCGACCACGCTCGCCAAAACACGCAGCGGGCATTCGCCAATCTGGGCTACGACTTCGGTGGCGGTGTGCGCAGCCGTTTCTTTTTGACGGGCGTCAACACCGAGAGCCAACTGCCTGGAAACCTCACTTTGGCGCAGTTGCGCGCCAACCCGGAACAGGCCAATCCCGCCAACCTGACCGGCAATCAGCAGCGCAATTTCCAGCTTTGGCGCATCGCCAACCGCACCACATGGACGGTTTCGTCAGGGCTTGACTTTGAATTGCTGACCTATGGCATGAGCAAGCAGTTGTTTCATCCGATCTTTCAGGTGATCGAACAAGATTCGACCGATTACGGCCTGCAGTTTCGCGTCAACCAGCGCGGCCACCTGTTCGGTTTGCACAACCAGCTGTCGTGGGGCGTGCTCGCCAACCGCGGGTTTGTCGACGAAGGGCAATTCGCCAACGTCGGCGGTCGCCCTGGCGCGCGCCGCGAAAACAACACGCAGGATTCCAGCAACACCGGGGTTTTCGTCGAGGACACCGTGCAAATCACCGAGCCGCTGAGCCTGATCGCCGGCGGCCATTGGACGCGCTCCACCCGCGACAAGCGCGACTTTTTCCTCGGCGAGTCAGGTTGTGGCAACCCGGCCTCGGCGACGGCGCCCTGCAACGACAGTGTCGCCCAGGCGTTTGAGCGCTGGCTGCCGCGCATCGGCCTGCACTATGCGCTCACGCCTTCGACGGTTGTATTCGCCAACTGGTCGGGCAGCTTCGAGCCGCCGAGCCTGTCCGAGGTGAGCAACGCGTTTGCCGGCGAGCAACGCGCCAATCGTGCCCAGCGCGGTCAAACGTTCGAGCTGGGGACGCGTGGCAGTTCACAAGTAGGCGCTTATGGACTGGCCTGGGATGTCGCCGTGTACCGGGCCGAACTGCGTGACGAGCTGCTGCAACTGACCCTACCGAGCGGCGCCACTGCCACGGTCAACGCTGACCGCACCTTGCATCAGGGCATCGAAGCTGGCTGGCGCGTGGGTCGGGGCGCGTGGCTCTGGTCTACCACGGCGACTTGGCAGGATTTGCGCTTCGATGGCGACAGCCGCTACCGCGACAACACCCTGGCCGGACTGCCAGAAGCCTTTGGCGTGACCGAACTGCGCTGGACTGGACCTGCGGGTCTGTACGTCGCGCCGGCGCTGCAGGCCGCCAGTCGGAGTTGGGTCGACTTTGCTAATACGCTGAAATCCGCCGGTTACGGCATCGTCAACTTGCGGGTTGGCCAACGCCAGTCCGATGGCTGGGGCTGGTTTGTGGAAGGGCGCAATCTGTTCGACCGCCGCTACAGCGCGACGACCGGTGTGATGCGCGATGCGGCTGGGCGAGATCAGGCGCAGTTTCTGCCGGGAGACGGCGTTGCCGTCTACGCCGGCCTCGAGTACCGGCCGAAGTGAGGACAAGCATGCAGACCCAATCACTCAAGATGTGGTGCCTGAGGGGCTTCATTGGCGCATTGAGCACGCTCTCGGCGTTGTCCGCCGAGGCGCACGTTGTATTGACGCAAAAGAGTGCGCCGGTAGGGGGCTACTTTCGCGCGCAGTTCATGGTCGGCCATGGCTGCGAGGGTTCGGCCACGGTGGCTGTTCAGGTGGATCTGCCAGATGGTGTGCCCGTGGCACGGCCGCAACCTAAGTCGGGCTGGACGCTGAGCTACGAAACCGGGCCGCTTGCCGAGCCCGCAAACGTGCATGGCAAGATGAAGACTGAGGGCATTCGCCGGGTGATCTGGCGCGGCGGCCCGCTGCCGGACGAGCAATACGATGAATTCACGCTGCTGGTGTTTCTGGCCAAGCCAGGCGAGCAGCGCTTTCGGGTGTTGCAAACGTGCGAGACCGGTCAGAATGACTGGGCCGAGGCGTATTCCGGGTCAGGTCCCAAGCCGACCTTTCCGGCGCCGCTGCTGACCGTGACGCCGGCAGTCGAGGCGGCTCCGGCGCCCACTGACGACAGCGGCGTGACGCACCAGCACCATCACCACTGACCCGACCAATCTGTACTCCAGGAGACAACCATGCGAACACTCAATCTTGCACTCGCGGCCCTGTTGCTGCTCCCAACGCTTGCCAATGCTGGCCCGATTGAGGTCCGCGATGCCTATGCTCACGCCACATCGACTGCACAACCCGTCGGAGCTGGCTTTGCCACCCTCGTCAATTCCGGCGGGGCGGACCGCTTGGTCGGCGTCAGTTGCACTTGCTCGCAGAGCGTCGAGATGCACTCGATGAGCATGGATGGCAGCGTGATGAAAATGCGCAAGCTCGACGCCGTAGACATTCCCGCCAAAGCGACGGTGACCTTGGAGCCGGGCGCCATGCACCTGATGCTGATTGGCCTCAAGGCACCCCTGGCCGAGGGCCAGACCGTGCCCTTGGAACTGCGTTTCGATAAGGCCGGATCGGTCAGTGCAGTGCTGTCTGTGCGTGCGCGGGTGCCGGCCGGCCACGAGGGCCACGAGCACATGCACAAGCACTGAACCCGGCATCCCGGGAAGCGTTTCGGCGACAATCCGCCCATGCACATCCACATTCTCGGCATTTGCGGCACCTTTATGGGCGGCATCGCGGCCATCGCCAAGCAGGCCGGTCATACCGTCACCGGCTGTGACGCCAACGTCTATCCGCCGATGAGCACCCAGCTCGAACAGTTGGGCATCGTCTTGACGCAAGGCTGGGACCCGTTGCAACTCGAGCAAGCAGCCGATGTGTACGTAATCGGTAACGTGGTGAGCCGGGGCAACCCGTTGATGGAGGCCATCCTAGACCGCGGCTTGCCCTATGTGTCGGGGCCGCAATGGTTAGCTGAGAGCGTGTTGCGTCAGAAGTGGGTGCTCGCTGTCGCCGGGACCCACGGGAAGACTACCACCACCTCGATGCTCACCTGGATTCTCGAGGACGCCGGCCTGAACCCGGGTTTTCTGATCGGCGGCGTGCCGGAGAACTTTGGCGTGTCGGCGCGGCTGACTGATAGCCCGTTCTTTGTCATCGAGGCGGATGAGTACGACACGGCGTTTTTCGACAAGCGCAGCAAGTTCGTCCACTACCGGCCGCGCACGGCGATCCTGAACAACCTCGAGTTCGATCACGCCGACATTTTCCCCAACCTTGATGCCATCCAGACGCAATTTCACCATCTGGTGCGGACGGTTCCAGGACAGGGCTTGTTGGTGGTCAATGGGCGGGACGCTCATCTTTCGGCAACGCTGCAGCGGGGTTGCTGGACGCCGGTCGAGCACTTCGGCGGCAGCGATGGCTGGCAATGCGTCGAGCCGGCGACCGATGCGGTGGATCCGGGTCAGCCCCGGATGGTGCGTTTTGCCGGGCGCGACATCGCGCCGTTGCGCTGGGACATCCTCGGTGGACACAACCGTATGAACGCGCTTGCCGCGATCGCTGCTGCGCGGCATGTCGGTGTCGCGCCAGAGCTGGCGGTGGATGCGCTGTCACGATTCCGCAACGTCAAGCGTCGACTGGAGGTGCGCGGCACCGTTCGCGGCGTCACGGTGATCGACGATTTCGCGCACCATCCGACCGCCATCAGCGAGACCCTGGCGGCACTGCGTGAGCGCGTCGGTGGAGGGCGCATCCTGGCGGTGCTGGAGCCTCGTTCCAACACCATGAAGCAGGGCATCTGGAAAGATGATCTGGCGCGTAGCCTCGACGATGCGCAGGCGGTGTTCTGCTACACCCGCGGGCTGGGCTGGGACGCTGCTGGCGCGCTGGCCTCGCTCGGCGCCCGCCTGACTGCCGGTGACGATCTTGCGGCCCTGGTGCAGGCAATCACGGTGGAGGCGAGGGACGGCGATACGGTACTGGTGATGAGCAATGGTGGCTTCGACGGCATCCACGGTCAGTTGTTGGCGGCCTTGTCCGCCTAGGCACTGCGCCTCAGGCGAACCAGCCGTGCGCGAACCAGTCGCCAGCAGGCGTGCGAAACGCCCACAAACGCCGTCCACGCGGATCGCGCAGCACGTAGTAATCACGCATCACCGGTGATTGCCACCAACCGGACTCAATTCGTTCGGGCCCGCGTTCTTCTTGCCACTCGCCGGCAATGCGTGACAGTGGCTGTGGCTCGGGCATCAGCCAGATCGGACGCAGCCCGCGCACTGCGCTAACCGCAGCAGCTCGACGCCCGCGACTGCTGGCAGCCGCAAGGTTTGCCTCGTTGGTTTGCCACGCGTGTTCGGGCCGGTGATCGGCCTGAGCGCCGAGCGTTCGCACCGCCGAGTCGCCCAGTCGGGCGCGCAGGCGGTCGACCAACTGATCACGGTTGATGGCGGTCTCTTCAGCACCGGGCCAGAGCTCCGGGCGCTGCGGCTGCCAATCGAGTTGCGGTATGGCGCGCACACGTAGACGCCGTACCGGCGCGGGGAATTCAAGCCGCGAGAGGCGTTCGCGCAGCAGCGACGGCAGTGCATCGAGACTTTGCGTTGGGCGTGTCAGGCGTAATTCGAGGGCGGTGTCAGGATGTTCGTGGGCATGGCCGAAGCTGATGTTCAGCGATTGCAGCGCGCCACCGCAGCCGCGCAATAGCCCTTCCAGTTCGCCAAGCAGACGCTTGCAGACGAACAGCAGCGCCTCGCTGTGCCAGGTCTCGGTCAGCAGCTCGATGCTGCGATCAAAGTGCTCCGGCACCTGAACGCTCCGTCGAGGATCGGGCGCACTGCCGGACAGCTGTGCCAGCCACAGCGATAAGGGTGCTTGGCAGCGGCGGTCGAGGTCGCCGCCGCTCAGGTCGAGGCATGGGCCGACCTGCCGCACCCCGATCGACGCCAGAAATTCGAGGTCTGGCGCTGGCAATTCGAGCGCGGCAAGCGGCAATTGACTCAGGTGTTGCGGCCAGGTGGCAGGCCTAATCCAGCACTTTAATGGCTGAATCGATAGTGTCAGTGCGCGTGCGCCCCGGGCGGTAGGGGCGCCGGCGCAACGCGCCGACACGCCGAGCGCCTGCAATTGGCTACGGGCATCGTCGAGCAGAGCGTCCAGTCCGCCGAACAGATGGGCGCTGGCGGCGACGTCGGCCACTACGCCCGAGACCGCGCCGGTCTGGCAGATGCTGACCAGTGGGCTGTAGCGCATCGCCCAGAGCGCTAATCCTTCGAGCTCGGCAGCGCTGCCCTCGGCCAGCGCGTGCTGCAGGGTCACCGCCAGCCAGGCGCCGGAAGCCTCAGGCTGCGCGCGGGCCATACTGGACCATGCCGCCGCGGCACTTGAGCAGCTGCACCTGGCGTCGTAGACCGTCCGACGCCACCTTGACTCGCACCGCCGCAGGGGTAGCGTGAGTCGCCGCATCGCTGTCGCGCAACACCACGCACCAACTGCCACCCGCCTCGGCGGCCAGTTGCAGACGTCGCAGGGCGGTGTGGTCGGCGTCTGGCAACCAGGCCAGGACAGCACCGCAAGTACCCGAACGCAGTGATTGTTCTGCCGCCCACAGGGCATCTGCTTGGCTGTCGGGCTTCAGCCAGAGCATCTGCTCCAGCACCACTCCCGCTTGTTGCAAAGCTGGCGGGTAAGGCAAGTGCGGTGGTGCCACCCACGCCACCCAGCGCCCTTGTTGGCTCAAGCGGGCCACTGCGGGCAACACCAGACTGACTTCACCGATGCCGGTGCCGCTGGCGAGGATCTCGGTGACGGCCCCGACTGGCCAGCCGCCACCGGGCAGGCTGTCGTCGAGCACACCGATGCCGCTGCGCAGCACCGCGTGGTGGCGCTGCGGTTGCTGGCCGGGGCGCCAGACGGCGGGGTGTTGTAGGACGCTTTGCAGTTGCGCGTTCATGACGGTCTCCTCAAGACAACTGGTTGCGCACCACACCCACACCGATGCCCTCAATGCTGAAAGATTGGCGTGTCGGATCGACCTCGATGGGGGCGAAATCGGGGTTGCAGGCGATTAGGCGGATCTGCCCGGCGTGGGTCTCCAGCCGCTTGACCGTCACCTCGTCGTCGATGCGGGCGACCACGGTCTGGCCCTCGCGGGCGGTCTGGCAGCGGTGCACCGCCAGCAGGTCGCCGTCGAGGATGCCGGCGTCGCGCATGCTCTGGCCGTGCACCCGCAGCAAGTAGTCGGCGCGCGGACTGAAATGCGCCGGATCGATGCGCCAGTGCGACTCGATGTGCTCCACCGCCAGCAGCGGACTGCCGGCCGCCACCCGTCCCACCAGTGGCAGTCCTGGTTCGTCGGGCAGACGGATGCCCCGCGAGCGCCCGGGTTCCAGCGTGATCGCGCCCTTGCGTGCCAGCGCCTGCAAGTGGCTCTCGGCAGCATTGAGCGAGCCGAACCCAAGGTGCTGGGCGATCTCGGCGCGGGTGGGCGGAGCGCCGCGCTGACTGACGCAATCGCGAATGAACTCGAGAATTTGTTGCTGACGGGCGGTAAGCATGGGTGGCATGGACATGTTTGGCCCTAAGGGACTGTTCATATATACAGTACTGTAAATATATTGCCTGTCAAGCAGTGCGCGCCCGATGGCATAAACCAAACCACCGAACGCAGTTCGTGCGCTGCGTACAATCGTCACGTGAATCCTGGTGACGCCCTCCCCCTGCTGCGTCTGCTGGCAGACGGCCGCTTCCACAGCGGCGATGCGCTGGCGACTGCGCTCGGCCTGTCGCGGGCGACCGTGTGTCAGCGCATGGACCACCTGGAGGCGCTGGGCATCGTTTGCCACCGCATCCGCGGACGCGGTTACCAATTGCCAGCGCCGCTCGATCTGCTCGACCCGGATGCGTTACGCGTCGCCTTGGCCGACGCGCGGGTCACGCTCGAATGTCTGCCGCAGGTGGCGTCTACCAACACCGAGTTGCTCGCGCGTGCCGATGCGCTAGCCAGCGGCCATGTGCTGGTGACCGAGTGGCAGACCGGCGGACGCGGACGTCAAGGCCGGCACTGGCTGGCGCCGCCGGGTCAGGGCCTGACCTTTTCTCTACTGTGGCGGTTTGCCGGTGGCGTGGGCGCATTGGCGGGACTGAGTCTGGCGATTGGCGTGGCGCTGGCGCGTGCCTGCCGCGAGTGCGGGGTGGATGGGGTGCAGGTGAAGTGGCCGAACGACCTTCTGCTCCACGGGCGCAAGTTGGCCGGGGTGCTGGTGGAGGTGCAGGGCGATATGCTTGGCCCCAGCGTTGCCGTGATCGGTGTCGGCCTCAACGTGCACGCGGCCCCCGCCCTCGACGAGGGCCAGAGTGCCGCTGCGCTGGGCGAAGCTGCCGGCCGTGCGTTGAGTCGCAACGACGTGCTGTGTGCACTCATACGTCAAATGACCGTTGCGCTTCGGGCCTTCGAAATGCAAGGATTCGCTTCTTTCCGCAACGACTGGCGTGATCTTCACGCGTGGCAGGGGCAGCTGGTCGAGGTCATCCGGCCCGACGCCGGCAGGCAATCCGGGATCGCCCTCGACATCGACGACAGCGGTGCGCTGCTGATCGAAGGCCCGACTGGCGTGAGCCGCGTCCTGTCGGGGGATGTCAGCCTGCGGCCGGCGTAATTCGTTTATTTCGTTTATGGCGTACCATCGTTTATTCAGGATTCACGGAGATTGCTCATGAATGCCCCTGAGATGCGTTCGACGATCTTGTCCAGCGATGACGTCCATTTGGCACGCGAGTCGCTTCGTACCTTGGCTGGCGTGCTGCAATCAGCGGCAGAGTCACATCGCATCGATGTCTATGGCGAATCGGGTGTTGCCTGCAGCCTTCGCGTTCCGGCTTCGGCGCTGCGTTTGCTCTGCCAGGCACTTGGCGAGATGGAACGCGGTTATGCAGTCGCGGTCACGTCGGTCGATGCCGACCTGACAACGCAACAAGCGGCAGATGTGCTCAATGTGTCGCGGCCGTATCTGGTTCGCCTGCTCGAGCAGGGCCAGATTCCGTTTCACAAGACCGGCAGTCATCGGCGAGTCAGGCACCACGATCTCATGGCTTACAAGCGGCAAGTCGATGCACAGCGTCTGCAGGTGCTCGATGCGCTGACTGCGCAAGCCCAAGAGCTTGGGCTTGGCTACTGAGGGGTGACCGGAAATGCCACTGTCATCTACGACGCGAGTGTGTTGTACCCCGCGCCGTTGCGCGATTTGCTTATGCACCTCGCGCAGTCCGATGTCGTTCGGGCCCGCTGGACCAGCTGCATTCATGATGAATGGATGCGCAGTGTTCTCAGCAAACGAGGGGACTTGCGTGCTGAGCAACTGGAGCGCACCCGTCAACTGATGGATGCCCACGTTCGCGATTGTCTGGTGGACGGCTTTGAGCATCGTATTGCCGGCCTAGTCTTACCCGACCCGCACGACCGTCATGTTCTGGCTGCCGCGATTGAGGCAAAAGCCCAGCACATCCTGACGTTCAACCTCAAGGATTTTCCGCCAGAGGCCCTCGTGCCTCACCAGATCACGGCCCGGCATCCCGACGATTTTTTGTTGGAGCTGTTGAACCGGGTTCCGCGTGCTGTCGCAGCTGCTGCCGAGCGCCACCGCACATCACTCAAGTCGCCGTCAAAAAGCTTGCCCGAGTATCTCGCGACGCTCGAGCGCCAAGGACTCGATCGCTCGGCAAAATATCTCGGCCAATGGTTCAACCAAAACTGAAGCAAGGATGCCCATGAACCTCCTCATCGACACCGGCAACACCCGTATCAAGTGGGCTCTCGCCGATGGCCCCAGCCTGGTCACCCGTGGCGTGGTCGAACACGCCGACGTGGTTACACTGCCCAAAGTCTGGGGCAACTTGCCTCCCATCAACCGCATCTTGGTGGCGTGCGTTGCTGGCCCACAGATCCGCGAGGCGGTCGAGGACGCTATCGATCGCGTCGATGGCGAAGTCGACTGGGTGGTCGCTCGCGAATTCGAATGCGGCGTGCGCAACGGCTACAGCGACCCGACCCGCCTGGGTGCCGACCGCTGGGCGGCACTCATCGGTGCCTACGCGCTGGGCCTGGTGCCAGGCGTTATCGTGAGCGCCGGCACGGCTCTAACGGTCGACATGATGGGCGCCGACGGTCGTTTCGCCGGCGGCATCATCGTGCCGGGCTTTCGCGCACTCGACGCTGGCTTGCGCGCCCGCACCGCGCTGGCCGCCGACACCGGGGCGTTCTCGGCCTTTCCGACTTGCACCGAAGACGCCATCACCACGGGCGCGATCGACGCCCTCTGTGGTGCAGTCGAGCGCGTGGCGCGACGCGTCGCCGCCACCGGCAGCACGCCGCGGGTCATCTTGACCGGTGGCGACGCCGACCGCATCGCCAGTCACCTAACGGTACCCTTTAGCCGAGTCGATGATCTTGTCTTGCGCGGGCTGGCGACGATTGCCAGCCACAAGTGAACGGCGCGCTGCCCCATACCCACACGCTCGCGGTATACGCAGGCCCGGATGCCGAACGCGATTGCGTAGGCCATCTGCACTACGCACCAGGCGGCGTTCCGCTGGATTTCTTGTATGCCGACACCTGGCTCGCCCGCGAAGACCATTTCAGCCTGTCGCCCGCGCTAGCGCCTGAGCGCCTGCGCAGCCTCGGGGCGGCCGCGCGTCAACAGTTGCTTGGCGATTTCCTGCGCTGCTTGCTGCCCAGCGGCGAGCCGCTGTCGGTACTGGCCAATCACCTGCACCGTCGCCGCGACGACACCATCGGGCTGTTGCAGGACACCGGTTTTGACACCTTCGGCGCGCTGCGCTTTGGCCGTCCGCCCGAGCCCTTGCCCAACGATCCGTTCGGGATCGACGTGCTGCGGCCGGTGTCGCACAGCGAGTTGTCGCAGCGCATCCTCGACCGCGACATCCAGCCGCTTACCCTTTGGGATAACAAGGCGCATGCGAGCCTGCCGGGCGATCGTCACAAACTGGCGATTCACA
>Ga0214917_10007805_pt1 | contig 10706 bp, 9 predicted proteins | sample LL_1208_BB_MetaG_FD_177983 | JGI IMG/M metagenome (GOLD analysis project Ga0214917, IMG submission 177983) | Freshwater microbial communities from Lake Lanier, Atlanta, Georgia, United States - LL_1208_BB | ecosystem: Environmental > Aquatic > Freshwater > Lake | place: USA: Georgia | collected...
AGATCAAGAGCTCACCGCCATCGCCAAACACAAGCGCTGCATAGGCCGGGTTCTCTGCGCGCAACTCCAGTTTGCCGCGGTGCTTAAAGAGGCGCTTGAGCGTGTATTCGCCCTCCACCACCGCAACTACAATGTCACCATGCTTTGCCTCGCAGGAGCGGTCAACGATCACCTTGTCGCCCTCCTCGATACTTGCACCGATCATCGAGTCACCCTTGACTGAAAAGATGAAGCTTGCTGGCTTGTTGCGAACCAGGTAGTCATTCAAATCCAGATGGTCTTCGAGATAGTCTGACGCTGGTGAAGGAAAGCCTGCGCTCAGTCGGTGGCTTAATAGGCGCAGTGTCTCGTGACTTGAGCGCACAAGCGGTCGGACTGGCAAGGGGTCGAGGTTTGACGCCCTATGAGATGTTGGTGGCATAACCATGGGATAACGATCGTGTTACTCTTGTTGCTGTATATGCAACCAGTATAAATCGAAATCCTCGCCTGCACCAACGAAGCAGGTGTATCGCCGTCACCCGCGAAGCTTAAGTTTGAACCCGCCCTTTTGTACTAAGCCCTCAGCAGCGCCCTTCGATAGGCCTCGCGCACTTTGGCCAACTCTACAAAACGAGATTACTGCGTAAGTCGACGGGGTTGAGGGCTAGAGACTAACGTACTAAAAGTTTTACAGACAGTTCAGCGCCTTTGGCAGTCTTATTAGTCCACATCCAACAATAGTTCTGCTTAGAGGCAGCAACGAAGCCGCCCTCATCGGTCGCCATTTCGCGTTTCCTTAGGGCATAAACAGCTTTGTCCCTAACGTGATGGTGGATGTTGAAATCCAGATTTTGAGAAGAGCTATACCACCAATCAATCTTCGTACCCTTTTCAAGATCTGTGCAAACCTCAAAAGATCTTCCGCTTTTAATAGCGAACTCTGAAGTAAACGCCCTTAGCTTAGATAGATCTGCTGATACCACATCCTCGCCCTTAGCAGACTGAGCAAACAATAACAGGATCGAAATAAGCAACGCGCGCACTGGGTACCTGTGCGGGCCTGACTTTAGGATTTCCATGCTTAAGTTCCTTTTACCAAGCCATGGCTTGGTAAAATCTCTGACGTACCGTCAGCCTGTACCAGTAATACATTGAAGACTTCCGACCTGCCTTGATAGGCTGACCCCATCCATACCGGGTCACCCAATAGGTTGCTGTGTGACAAGATGCATAGCGGCGTGGTAGATCAAGGGAAGGTCGCGTTGTTACATTTCCTACATCGTGCACAACAATGCGAGACCCACTCGACTCCAGGTATCTGATCAAGTCATTACAGCAACCTCATTGCGGCGACTTCCAAACGCTCACCTCCTTTTGCCTAGCGGCTAACTCGTGAGTGCGCATTGGCGACGTACTTGCCACGATCGACTCATGCGCAATCAACGAGGTACTAAAAAATAGTGATATTCGCCAGCATCGTTGAGGCATAGAAAACTCTTTCTGCTTAGCTCCCCGCACCATAACTGCCTTCGCCTATGACCATCTTTTTCACGCGGTTTATGGCATGGTCAAATACGTGTTCCTCTGCTAGAGTCTATGTCATGCGTAATCTGGCGATATTTTTAACAACCCTTTGCCTTTTTTGGCAGAGTGCAGTTTATGCCGGTGTAGCAACTCAGATTCTCAACGGTCTTGAACAATCCCACGCCTTGATGCATTTTCTTGGGATTTCACACCATCATCATCAAGACGAGTCAGATGAGCTTACCGCCCATAAGCATGATACGACTCAGGAAAACAGTGACGAAACATTGAGCGTCCATCAGGACGCCTCTGCTCAATCCCAGAAGCATATCCTTGTCGACTTTGGTATTTACTTACCGGCAATCGTTGAAGATTCTCTCAAGTTCTCAACCATTTTGGTTTGGCAAAACCACCTTTTATCAGATCCAACCTCTTGGTCATCAGCCGAACTTAGACTCATCGAACGCCCTCCTCGGCAACTTGTCTAAGTAACTGCGCCTGCTCGGCCAGCACCGGGCAAATCTTTGATGCTTAAAGTGCCAACACCTTGTTGTTGCCACAAGCGCGTTTTCGGAAATCACTTCATGATGATCGAAATTTGCTTGAAGAGGGCAAGGCAACTCATTACGCTGAGTGCCTGCTTCGGATGTCTTTTAATCTATATCGATTCGTACGGTCAAACGCTGAACCACTCAACGCTCAGACCGATGCGAGACGTCTTAGAGACGGCTTACCAGCGAGCCCCCGAGCGCATCGACGCCAATGGCAGGCGAGCAGTCATTCAGGCAAAGTATCAACAGTTCCAAGACTTTTTTTCTGGTCCCAGCTCAGCAAAACTTGCACAACGAGAGGGCAGCCGATCCGGGCCAAACCAAGCAAGCGAAACGGAGTGGGTGTTGAGCGCCCCTTTATGGCATCTGCGCCAACGCCATGAAGGCATACAGCTCACCGAATTCGAGCAAAGCGTTGCACAGCAGTGGGAGCTGTTAACACGTTTACAACTGCTAAAAGCCATCAGGGATGTTCATCGCAACTTGTTGTTGACAGAGGCTGAGGTAGAGATCAGTCGAGCAAACGCAAAAGCCTATCAAAGCCTATTGGAAGATGTTGAGCGCCGCGTTTTAGCAGGCGATCTTGCACCGGCGGACAAGCTAGCCGCGCAATCGTCTGTGCTGGAAGCGTTAAGCAAGGTAAAGGAATCTGAGCAAGTACTTCAAAATCATAGCAACGCGTGGTTTCAACTGACTGGTTCGCAAGAAAGGCCTGAGGTTGAGAACTTTCACCAACAACCCGAACTACGCCTCGATCAGCATATCGCCTGGCAGTATAGTCAGGCACAGATTGCGCTGGCAGAACGCTCGCTGGCATTTATCAGCGAATTTCGGCAAGAAAAGCCCATTGCAAATGTCGGACTTCGCCAAGAGAAAAGTTCTAGCAACTCCCATCAAAGCATCATGGCATCGATCACGGTTCCTATCGGAGGTGAATCGAAACAACGCAGTTTGATTACTGAAGCAAGAGCTCAAAGAGACCTTCGTGTTGCAGAACATTTGCGGCTCGAGAGGCAATTACACGCTGAGTTTGAGCGTACGGTTCGCAATGCTGAAAACGCCAAAGACTTACTTGCCATTGAACAAGAGCGAGCAACTGTCTTGCATCAACGAAGCACGCTCGTTGAAAAGGCATTTGCGGCAGGCGAGGCATCACTTCCGACCTTACTGCTTGCCTTATCACAAACGCGCGCAGCTCAAACCCAGGTAAGTCGAAGAGCTGTTGAACTTCGCCTGTCCATGGCTCAAATGAGTCAGGCTGCAGGAGTATTACCTTGAGAATATCGTTATTAAATTCAATGAATCCTACGAAAACCCCGCATCGCTGGTTATCAACGATCTGCGCCCTGTTAGTCATCGCGACCCTTAGCGTAAGTCTGAACGATTGCCTAGCACACGGCAGCGATGACCACAAGCACGAAGGAGCCTCACCATCGACCTATCAAGCTCAAAAGTCACCGCACGTTGAAGCAAGCTCAGAACGTTTCGAAATCTTAGCCATTTTCAATCAAGGCGAGTTGCGTATCTATGTCGATGACTTTAGAACCAACGAGCCCATCAAAAACGCCAAAGTAGATGTTGAGACTGATGGCATCAAATCGTCATCAAGATTTGAAAAATCCTCCATGACCTTTATCGTTACTGATGAGGCACTCGTAAAAAAATTAAACCAAGCAGGGGAGCATCAACTTATCTTTAAAATTGTAGCCGAGGCAGAGAGCGACCTTCTGGCTGGCACCTTGCTTGGGCATTCAGAGCAACTTGAAGGAGTCAATACGCCACCTCCGCAAAATCTAAGTCTATATGGGTATATCACTTTAGCCCTTCTCGCATTGGGATTTTTTCTTTTTATTTTGCGCAGGAAAAAGCAAAGACCGCAGATGGATTTGCTTGAGAAACATGGTAAGGAGGCTTAATCGTGCGTAAAACAACTTCATTTACGCGGGCGACGAAAACATTTCTTACCTTTTTATTCATGCTGATCTTAATGGCTCTTGCTTCAAATGTAGAAGCAGACGCTGGACACGGAAAAAGTAAAGACATAACAACTAATATAACTACGGGGCGAGCGCATCCGCCTCAAATATCATATCGACTCGCAGACGGTAGCGTTTATTTGGCTAAAGAAACACAGCGACGACTCGCTATTCGAACACAGATACCACCTCTTGAACATCAAGCTACTAGCATCGAGTTAGCAGGCCGCGTTGTTGCGGATCCCAGTGCAACTGCGCGAATCCAAACGGCTTACGGGGGCCGTATCGAACGCGCCGAACGCGACATTCCGCTTGTTGGTCAAATGGTTAAGCGAGGCGAGACGCTAGCCTACCTTCGATTTCAAGCGGAGCCATATGTCTTGGCAAGCCAACAGGCCCAGTTAACCGAGCTTCAAACACAAAGGCGGATAGCCGAAGAGCGCTTCAACCGGCTGGCGAGCCTTGAGGGAACTGTTCCCAAAAAAGATATCGAGGCTGCAAGGCTTGAAGCACAAGGTCTGAGAGCGCGCGAGATGAGCGTTCACCAAAGTCTCAATACGCGTGAACCAATTCTTGCGCCGATCGATGGCGTCATAGCTAAGGCTGACCTCGTCCAAGGACAAGTTGTCAACCCGCAGCAAGTACTAGGTGAAGTCATCAATTCAAGCCGAATGCTCATAGAAGTTGTCTCACCAAAGCCACTCGTAGGACTTGGTGTAGCGAGTGCTTCAACTAAGGAAAGCCCGCCCTTACAACTTAAGTTCATCGGTTCATCACCAGTCATGCGTGATGGACTTATACCAAGTCTTTTTTCTGTCATGTCGATATCCCAACATGAACGTAGCAGCCTTTCGATCGGCCAGCCGATGACAGTCTTGATAAAAACACAGCAATACCTAAAAGGATTTGTACTGCCTGCAAACGCTGTGGTGCGAAGTCCCTCTAATGAAGCCATCGTATGGACGAAGGAATCAGCAGAACGGTTTGTATCAAAGCCAGTCATTTACACACTTTTAGACGCTCATCGCGTACTTGTAACAAACGGCCTGGATGAGGAAAGTCGAGTTGTCATAGACGGCGCGCCACTCATTTCGCAAATTAGATAGTAGATCGATATGTTTAATTGGATTGTTACGACAAGCTTAAACAATCGGTTGATGGTGCTTGCCCTGGGCCTATTGCTGATGATCGGAGGCATCTGGACGTCTTGGCACGCGCCGGTTGACGTCTTTCCCGACTTAAATAAGCCCACGGTAACCGTAATGACCGAGGCTGGCGGTATGGCGCCGCAAGAGGTCGAACAACTTATTAGCTTTCCCCTTGAGACAGCACTCAATGGGATGCCTGGCGTTACACGAATACGGAGCATCTCCGGCATAGGTCTTTCTATCGTCTACGCAGAGTTTGAATGGGGGTCAGATCTCTATCGCAATCGACAGCTTGTTGCAGAGCGAATCGGCCTCGCACGTGAGCGCCTGCCACGCGATGTAAACCCAATCATGGGCCCCGTCTCCTCAATCATGGGGGAGATCATGCTCATCGCTCTGCCATTGCGAAGTCCTGAGCAAACGCCATCAGCGGCCCCACTTGCAGCATCACTTACGCCTATGCAGGCTCGAGAATACGTCGACTTTGTGATGAGGCCACGACTGTTAGCCATCCCAGGCGTATCACAAGTGATTCCAATCGGAGGAGAGGTACGCACCCTGCGTGTCTCCCCCGACAGCCGAAAAATGGCTCAGTTCGGTGTGTCGCTCAGCCAAATTGAGCAAGCAGTCCGAGGGTTTTCCACCAACGCAGGTGGCGGTTTCGTCGATCTAAACCAACGCGAGTACTTGATTCGCCTCACCGCTAGAACTACTCAGCCAGAGGACTTAGCGGGTATCGCCATTGGGTGGCGTGACGGAAGACCGATAACGCTTGCTCAAGTTGCAACAGTAGGTTTTTTTGCAGGCGTCAAGCGTGGAGATGCTGGCTATGCGGGTGACTCAGCAATTGTTATAAGTGTTCAAAAGCAGCCACAAGCCAATAGCCTTCGCCTCACAAGCGATCTTGAAGCAGCCCTTGCCGAATTAGCGCAGTCCCTTCCCTTGGGATTTCAAAAACCACAAGTACTATTTCGACAAGCGGACTTTATTCAAGCAGCCATCAGTAACGTAATGCACGCACTTCGGGATGGTGCTGTGATGGTTGCCATTATTCTCTTTGCGTTTTTGCTTTCGACCCGTACAACGCTCATTTCACTGACCGCTATTCCACTGTCACTAGCAGTAACTGCCCTTATCTTTCGAGCACTCGACCAATCGATCAATGTAATGACACTCGGCGGCCTTGCCATAGCCATTGGCGAGCTTGTCGATGACGCTGTCGTGGACGTTGAAAACATCCTTAGGCGACTGAGGCAAGCAAGGAGCGATGGATCAAAAACTTCGATCATCGAAATTGTTCGGCAATCCAGTTTGGAAGTTCGCTCGGGGATTATCTACGCTACTGCGATCGTCATACTGGTTTTTATGCCACTCTTTGCACTGCCTGGCATTGAAGGGCGTCTCTTTACCCCGCTTGGTATCGCTTATATCGTTTCAATTCTCGCCTCCATGCTTGTTTCGATGACAGTAACGCCTGTGATGAGTTACTACCTGCTCCCAGGGCTTAGCGTTAAGCAACACGTTGATAGCGGAATGGTGGCTGCGCTTAAGCGTATGAACACTAGACTCATTGTTTGGGCCCTCCCCTACACGAATCAACTATTTCTGATTGCTCTAGTCGCTGTTTCGATCGCTTCGACCTCACTCGCATTCTTCCCAAGAAGTTTTCTGCCCGCCTTTAATGAGGGGACTTTCGTCCTAAGCCTAAACATGCAGCCAGGCACGTCGCTGCGAGAGTCAAATCAAATGGGTTCAATGGTTGAGCAAATTCTTATGGAGGTACCTGAGGTCAGACAAGTAGGTCGAAGAACTGGACGGGCCGAGCTTGACGAACATGCCGAAGGGGTCCATGTCTCTGAAATTGATATTGATATAACTCCTAGCGAACGCAGTCGCACCATGATTCTTGCGGACATCCGTTCTCGTTTAATTGGACTGCCATTTCAGTTTACGATCGGCCAACCGATAAGCCACCGGCTTGATCATCTGCTATCGGGTGTCCGCGCTCAGATAGCAATCAAGGTTTACGGGGATGATCTGGAAAGCTTAAGAGCAATTTCAGAACAACTCAGAAGCGCTCTCACAGCAGTATCGGGACTAACGGACTTATCGGTTGAAAAGCAGACGCTAATCCCACAGATTCAGGTGCGAGTTGACTATCAGCGGCTTGCCCAAGTCGGACTTTCTCCCGGCGAAGCCATTCGCGCGTTGAAATCAATGACTGACGGTGCTCATGTAGCACAGGTGATCGACGGCAATCGTCGCTTTGATGTCGTGCTTCGCTTGCCGGACTCAGAGAGGACTGCCGTTGATCTAGCACAAGTATTTATTGACACTTCCGCAGGACGCATTCCACTTGGAAGCTTCGCAAGCATCGAAGAGAGCGATGGACCTAATCAAATTGGACGCGAAAACAGCCGCCGTCGCATGATTGTATTTGCAAATTCAGAGGGTCGAAATATGGCTGACGTCATTACTGACATTCGTAACGTTATGAACGCCCAGATACTTCCTAGAGGCTATCACTTAAGCCTCGAGGGACAGTTCCAAGCGCAGGAGAAGGCAACTGAGTGGATCAGTCTACTTTCGGTTTGCTCACTGACAATGATTTTCGTAGTCCTCTACAGTCGCTATCGGTCAACGACGCTAGCGCTAATCATCATGTCAAATATTCCTCTAGCACTCGTAGGATCGGTTATCGCCATGGCCATCGCTAATGTCGAGCTCTCGGTGGCATCCATGGTGGGGTTTATTACCCTCGCTGGCATCTCAACTCGAAATGGCATTCTAAAAATTAGCCACTACATCAATCTTTGCCGATTTGAAGGTGAACAATTTAATCGCTCATTGATCATTCGAGGATCGCTTGAACGTCTAACACCTGTCTTAATGACCGCTTGTGTTGCTGCCTTTGCGCTAACACCCTTACTGTTTGCAAGCGATGCACCAGGTAAGGAGATTCTCCACCCAGTTGCTGTGGTCATTTTTGGTGGACTGATCAGCTCGACAATACTCGATACGCTGCTTACACCACTGTTGTATTTACGATTTGGCGAGGCTGCAACGAGACAACTGGTTTCAAACAATAATGATGAGCCAAGCAAGTCCAACCACGTGGATCCTATCTAAAAATTCTTCGTTATATGTTTAGTCCTAAACTCGACCCGATCTAGCTGTCAGCCAACGTTAAGGGAATCCTTCGCCCATGAAAGCCCACTCACTTCTTTTCTGTGCTTTAACCTCAATCGCCGCAACAGCCTACTTGAGCCACGCGCAGGCGCACGGTACCGCAAAGCCCACGCATGGCGGGATCATTCAAACTGTCAGCGATTTAAGTTTTGAACTCGTTGCAGACAAAGATAGGATCTCGATTTACTTGATGGATCACGATAAGCCCATTGCATCTCAGTCGGTAACTGGCCGTATCGTTGTCATGCAAGGCGGTAAAACTAGTGAACTAAGTCTCCAGTCCGCAGGAGGTAATCGCTTAAATGCGCAAGGCCTTCAGCTCTCGAAAGGGGACAAGGTCGTAGCAACATTAAATAATGTTTCCGGAAAAAATATTACGGTCAGATTTTCGCTTCGATGACCTCAACTGCAGTCTGATCAATGTACTTACGTTGATTGATGTTGACCAGAATGCCTCTTCGTCAAAAGCTTAAAACCGCAACTAAGATCCGATTTCAAAAGTATCGTTTGCACTTTTTGCATAGAGCAATCTTTAACGGAGCACTTCGATGATTAAGGTAAAAGTCTTGCCATTTTTGGTTCTGGCATTCGCAGTGACTGCAGTCAGTCCATCTTGGGCTCACGGAAGCCAACATCACGGCAAACCTTCAGGTGAACTAACATTCGAGCAAAAAGATTGGGGAATCGGCGCAGCCCCATCAAAGGCGAGTCGAACGATCGAGGTGAGAATGACCGACAACATGCGCTTCACACCCAGCAAAATTGATGTGACTCTAGGAGAGACGGTTCAGTTTTTGGTGGTCAACGCTGGAAAGCTGTCGCATGAGTTCGTTCTTGGGACTAAGAGAGAGTTAGACGAACACGCAGCGATCATGAAGAAGTTTCCAAATATGAAGCACGATGAGCCGCACATGGCTCATGTAGAGCCTGGCAAAAAGGTGGACCTCGTCTGGACATTCAATCGAGCAGGCGAATTTGACTTCGCTTGTCTGTTGCCTGGTCATTACGAAGCTGGCATGCGAGGTAGAGTAAATGTCGCAAAGAAGTAAGTTGAGGGCGCAAACTCAGCCATCGATACGCGACGCACGAATTGCATTAATGCCGTCTAGGCGAACAATGCTCATAGGTTTGGCGGCTCTAATTTTTTCGTCAAATCTTCTTGCACAAAATGATCAACCACTTGCTATACAAGTTTGGAAAGATCCACATTGTGGATGTTGCAAAGACTGGATCGATCACCTTGAAAAGTCTGGATTCACTGCAACAATTTTGGATCAGGGAAATAACGCCATACGAAGCCAGCTCGGTATGCCGGTGAGATTCGGTTCTTGTCACACAGCTTTAATTCAGGGCTACGTGATTGAAGGACACGTGCCAGCGTCAGAAATTTTGACTTTGTTGAAAATTAGGCCAATCGCACTAGGGCTAGCTGTCCCAGGAATGCCAATCGGATCGCCGGGTATGGATGGTTCAATTTACGGAAATCGGCGGGATGCGTTTGATGTACTGTTAGTACAGAAAGACGGAAAGTCAAAAATCTTTAAATCTTACCGAGGAGAAAAGCGGGCAAATACATAAGCAGCTTACGATTATGCATCCTGTATCCATAACAATGACCGCCCAGAATACCTCTTTTTCACTGATTCAAGCCTTTAACCGACTTCTTCAGACATAACTGAGCGTGCCTACTGCCGATAGCATTTTATGGCATGGCGTTTAATGGCTTAGCGTAACGTCAAGCGCCTAATCCAGAGTCATCCGTACGCGACGTATATATGACAACTCAGCATGTTAAGACGGCGGACGCATGCCTTTCTATTGACAAATCAAATATCAAACATTTGAAATAATCATTGGATTTTATAGTCAAACGCCCATATCCTCTTGTCACAAAGGCAGATAGATCTTTCCTCCTCTTCGAAATACACACGGACGTATCAATCATGGCAACCATACCGTTTCAACCCAGTGCACCGATCAATGTAGGTTCGACGAGGACAATGCCAGCTAACCAACGAACGGGTCTGGATGCGTGCGCTCGTGTGCAGACTGCATAGACGCTGGGCGACAAGCAAAGGCTAATCACCACAAGGTGCATGTCGCCGCCGATCGTAAAAGGCGCACTACCATTATTGGAAAGTCTTTCTATAAAAGGCGCGATTTCAAAACCATACCAGACGCAAACCACGATGCCAGCGCACGCACAGAAAGTCTTAATGCCCTTTATGGGGCTAAGCCAAAAGCTCACCCAGTCTCCTTAAACACATAGTCCAACCGGATTGAAGAAGCGTGAGCGTTAAGACTATCTTCCGAATAGTCGTTATGCAAGCAGGACC
>Ga0214917_10007806_pt1 | contig 10706 bp, 10 predicted proteins | sample LL_1208_BB_MetaG_FD_177983 | JGI IMG/M metagenome (GOLD analysis project Ga0214917, IMG submission 177983) | Freshwater microbial communities from Lake Lanier, Atlanta, Georgia, United States - LL_1208_BB | ecosystem: Environmental > Aquatic > Freshwater > Lake | place: USA: Georgia | collected...
CACGATCCCGAAGTTCTCCGAGTGACTCGGTAACACCAGAAACTCCGCATGTCCCAACGCCGCCCACTTCTCCTCCCCCCTTAGCTCTCCCGTCCAAATCACCCCCCGGCCACCCTCCTTTTTTAACTTCTCCGCATACCCCCTGTCCTCCTCCGGCCCCGCAATGACCAAGACTGTTCCTTGCGCACCTCCTCTATGACTTAACCCCTTAATCCCTGAATCCCTACTTTCTCTGTCTTCCCGCATTCCACCTCCCGCCTGCACCTCATCCCTCAATCGTTCGATCCACGCTTTGAGCAGTAAATCCAGCCCCTTCTTCCGATGTATGCGTGACATAAACAACACAAACCTTCTTTCCTTCAGCTGCGGAAACCTCCGCTCCAGCACCTCCCTGTCCGGAATCTTCTCCGGCACCTCCACCCCGTTCGCCGCCACCACAATCCTCGGTTGACGATCTCCTTCCACCTCCCGCCTTCCACCTTCCACCAACCTTCGAAGCACAGCTTGGATAGATTGAGCTTCGGACTCGGCAGTCGCATGAAACAGCTTCGCGCTCCTTAGATTCTTCCGCTCAAAAAGCATCCATGCGACGCGCTTCCTCATCTTCGACCGTCCTAACGACCAATCTTCCAGCATCCCCCTCGGCGAAATCACCAGCGGCTTCCCCGCCTTCACCGCCGCCCTGCGGGCATAGTAGTTCGCCGCCAGCCAAAGCCCATGGTTATGGACCACATCCGCCTTTTCCGCCTCCTGCTGCAAGAGCCTCCGGAACGAGCAACCCCAACCTCCCTGCCCCTTCGCCCATCGGCTGGACGGAATCGACCGCACCTCCACCCCCTTCGCTTCTGCCATCGGTCCCAAATAGGCATAGTCTCGGCACGCGATTATCACTCGATGCCCCAACTTCGCCTGTGCCTCCGCCAACGCCGGCACAGTGCCCGACGGTCCACCCTGCATTTCGTTGATGCAGTCGATTACGTGTAGAATCCTCATTTGTTTTTGCCCGCTTTCACATCTCCTACCGCCCCGCAATCAGCCTTCACATCGATCCATGATGCAAACGGCGCAGCGCCCGCGGCCGCGGGCAGAAGACAGAAGATAGCTGCTAAGAGACAGGAGATACCTCCAGCTTGCAAACCACAGGCTCTATTTATCCTCTTCTTAATCCGTTGCCCCCATCGCGCGGATCAAACCCTCCGTCGCCTTCACGTTCACCTTAACGAGCAACCCATCTCCTATCTTCCAACTTCTATCTTCTAACAAACTTTCTTCTATTTTTTCTGCTCCCCGTAAACAAAGCGTCTCGGTCGCTCGACGACCGGAACAGTCTCCGCTTCCTGAAGCTCTGTTCCGCGATTGGCTTGTTTCTTTTTTTCTTTGAAAACGAACTTCTTTAAAAACCAAACCAGCACTGCCGCCGCCGCCGTTCCACTGAACAGCTCGACCGCCGAGCCTCCCGGTTGCAATAATGGCACCAGCAAAATAAAGTAGCAGGAGTAGTTCTTCCAATCCCCCATCCGTAAAGCCTGCCCACACCGAATGTCCCAGATGGAGATCAGCCAGCCCAGCAGGAAAAAACCAAGTACCACTCCCCACCTTTTGAAATTTCCGTACAGCTCCATCACCTGCCCCAGCCCGACGCTCGTACCTTTGGCAAATTCCTGCCCCGTGAAATACCCGGCCACATCCATGCTACCTGCCCGTACAGTTTTGCCTTGCCAGATGATTCGCGGCACCAAGGACTGGATTCCCCACCAAAGCGTGACCCCTTGAACCGGAACAATTTCCCCGGTGCTGATCCGGTCCACTGTCATGCCAACAAGGGAGTTCTGGTTCAGCCTTCCGTCAATTCTTTCAATATGTTCCTCTTTCTTTAGGTCCAACCACTCAAATTCATCGTAGATCTTTTTGATTTTTTCCACCCGGCTCGCCAGTTTACTTCCGCCCCAGACTTCTTCGCGGATTTTTTCCCTTTCCCGCATATAGGTCACGTATAAGGAGAGGGCAAAGAAGATGGCCGGGATTCCGATCGCCCATACCCGCCATTGCGGCCGGTAAAAGCTGGCGATCGCCAACAGCACGATCGCCGCCACGGAGACTCCAAATCCCAAGAACCCCTGGAAGGTCAGCGAGAAGACCGGAAAACCTGCACACAGCCCCACCCAGAAAAACATCTGTAGTTTCCTGCCTTCGATCCAGCTGGTCCAGAAGCCCAGCACCATCGCCACCACCATCAACGTGGTTCCGGCATTTAGGGAAGCTCCGATGCTGGGGATTTTTCCCAGCACCGCCCGGGCAAAGAAAAAACCGATTCCCAGAGCCATTAGGTACCAGATGGTTTTGTGCGGAACTACCACCCTCGCCTCCTTGGCCGCCTGCTTCTCCAGCGTCGCCCGGCCCAGGATCGGCAAAAAGGCTCCGGCGCAAAAGGCCATCAGCCCGTAGAGAGACTCCCGGAACCCTAGCACCACAAAATTCGCCCCCTTTAGGGCAAACTCCGGGACAGCATGGATAATTGCCCCAAAAAGATGAATAACGGAAAGGAGCAGCATATAGATAAAGATAAATCCCGCCCCCCCATAGGCTCTCCGCGCCTGCAGCCACACAAAGAAGGCGCCCAGCCCCACCCAGATCCAGATCATCTGGACCAGCTGCTTCTGCGGATCAAAGACTATTTCCGCAATCATCCTTTTTTATCGTGTTTGCCGTATGGCAATGGCATGGGCTATCCCTTGCCGATGAACCGCCAGCCCTGCCGGCTCTAAGTCACGCGTAAGTTCCGGAAAGCCGTAGCCTTCGTGCATCTCAATCATCATGAAACCAACTTTTTTTAGCCATACGGGACTATGAGCCAGCAGGTTTCTTTCTGCACCTTCGATGTCGATCTTCAGGATGTCGATTCGGCTGATTTGTTCTTTTCCAAGAATTTCATTCATGGATACCGCCCTCACTTGAACATGCCTTGCACTCTCCCGTAATAGGCTTGCGTTATAAGCCTCGTTCGCCAAGTTGAGGCGCGCTTCTCCCGTGTGGTCACTTACAGCGGCCTCCCAAACCCGCGCACGCTGCCCAAGACAGCCGAGGTTGTGCCTTAAAAGTGCGGCGGATTCGGGATGCGGCTCAACCGCCACAATTTTTGCACTCGAATATTGCGATGCCATGAAAAGAGAGGTGAGTCCGATGTTCGCGCCAAGATCAACAATGGTTTCTGGTCTCCGTTGCAGCCATTTTGGCTGAACCTGATAAACCCCATAAGTAAGAACCTCATGGAAAATGAACATGTCACCTCCTACATCCCGCATCCGCAACCGGGGAGCCAATCTCCCAATCTTCACGCACGCCTCGATGAGGCGAGGTTGCCGTTGGTTTCTCTTATTCAGATGAAAAGCAAGGGTTTTGAGTGCCAGGTTTATCTTATCCACAGGCCGCACCCCCGCTTGAAGACAGAAGATGCACTCTTTTAGGTAGACATAAGTTTTGTGTATCAGATTCATTGTCTAAGAATCATTGCAAAACACCCCTTGGTAATCTTAATCCCAATCTTCATACTCATCCTATTCGCCATATCCTCTTCCCGCTCCTGTCCTCATATGGCCGGATCACCTTTTCTTTTTCCTGATAAACTCCTCATACGCCTGCACTAGCTTGGCCGCCCGGTCTCTCCACTCGATCCCCGGCTTCGGCTTTCCTGCTTGGTCTGCGAGTGCTGCCAGCTGTTTTCGATTCAGGTCGCACCACTCCAACCTTTCGATAATCAGATCGGGACGGCGGATCGGATAGATCCAGGCGTCTTTTCTTTCCGTCAAAAAGTCCCTCGCCCCGCAGTTCGTCGTGGCCAAGATTGGTAGGCCGGCCGCGGACGCTTGGGCCAAGACCGCCGCGTACCCATCTTCCAGGGTCGGAAAAAGAAATAAATCCGCACTGAAGTAATCCTTGGGAAGGTTGGATTGCGCGGTTCTGGGCAGGAATCGGATCACTTTTCTCGCCCTGTCTCGCAGGTATCTCGCATCCGGCACCACATCACCACGGAAAACGAATTCGAACTGACCCCCCATCTTTTCGGCAACATCCAGATAATCCAGTGCCCCTTTCCTTAGGGAAAAGCTGCCGGTGGTCAAAACCCGCAACTTCCCATGAAGAATTCTCTCCCGGCGTTCTTTAAGAACCTGTTCTGGCGCCTGAAATAACTTTTGCTGTACCCCCAAGGGATTCAGCAAGAGCCTTTCTTTCGGCACCCCTTCACCAAGAAAGGACTCCAAGGCGAAGGTGCTCAGGCAGATGATTAGGTCCGCTGCCCAATACTCCTGCAGTTCCCGCATCACCATCCAGTTGGAAGGCTTGTCGATCCTCCGACCAGCCCTCCTTTCCTCCTCCTCCAGAATTCTTCTTTGCACGCAGATATGGCTGGATCCTCTGACGATGGAACAGACTTTTTGGCTACGCCGCTTGCTCAGCAGGGTCTCCAAGGCAACCCCTGTGAAACAGTGGCTGGCATCCACCGGGTTTCTGGCAATCACCTGTGCCGCCCAGTTCCCAAACCAACGGTGCAGAAACGCTTCTCCAAGCTTCTCCGTCCTGGCGGCCTTCCCCAGGGCCAAGGCCGCCCGGGCAAGTATCCCGTGGGCCACCAGAGTTCTCACGTTCCGCGCCGGCACGCCAAACTTTTCCGGCCAACGCCGCGGATAATTGGTCAGGAGCAGCACCTCATTCCCCAAGGCGATCAGTTCCCGCGCCAGGTCAAACGCGTGGAATCGTCCGTGCACCACCATCGCGATTTTCATTGGTTTTTTTTTGTCCTGGGGGCGACCATTCCAAAATTCTTTCGAATCAAAGCACTCACTCCTTCGGCTCAAGCAGGGTCAAAATTCTTTTCCCGTTTGGAACTTCTAGCGGAGCAAGCCTCGCCTTGAATTTTTTCCCAGGGACCCGCGAGGATGACAGGGTGATCTGAAATGGTTTGGCCGAAGTGGCGAAGAGATCCAAATATTTCCGGATTAACTCTCCCTTTTCCTCCCGAGGGGTAAAGATGGAAAAATAAGAAGTCCCGACCATCGAGGAATCTTCCAAGGACACCAGTTGGAGCGCCCGGGGACTGATCTGGTTGATATTGCCGAACTCATCGCTCAGGACCCACGGAAGGGGCAGATTTTCCAAGACCACACCGAACTCACCGGCTTGAATGGCCAACTTGTTTCTGTGAAAGGCCGCCCAGGCGGCCAGAACTCCGGCCAAACCGACACTCAAGGCCCGGACTTCGGGGTATTTCGCGTCCCCCACAATCAACAGATAGCTCAGGACACAAAAAAACGGCACAGCTACCAAGACTTTTCTCCAGGGAAAAAGGGCGGCAAGGATTCCAAGGCCAATGATGGCCAACGGGGGAGCGAGGGTTAGGCTTCCAAAAGAATAAGAAATGGCCCGATCCAGCGCCAACACCGCTAAGATTGTTGCCAGCAGGACGAAAAGGTATTTTCCCTTGTTCTTTTGGTTTTTCATGTTTTCAGAAAGCAAAACCTTACCGGTAAATGCCCTTCATCCTAGCCAGAACCACTATTTTCCATCTTATTCCTAATCCTATTTCCCATTCCCGCCCGCTTGCTCCAAAATCGTCTTAAGCCGATCCACATACGTATTCGGCTTGCCCGTAATCGCCCGGCGGGCATTTGCCCGCAGTTTCGCTCTTAGTTCCGGATTTCCAAATGCCTCTTTTACCCTCCGCACCAGCTCCTCCGGCGTCTTGAAATATAGCACGGCCTCACCATCCGGCCCAAACATCTCCCGGTGCTCCTCTGTGTTCTCCGCCACACAGCAAGCCCCACAGGCCGGGATCTCAAAGCTGCGCATGGCCGACCCGTCCCGATTCGCCCGCCGCACCAAAAGCAGGCTTACCATGGAATCTACCGCTTCTTTTCGAATCTGGGAAGGATCGGCTCTTCCTTGCCAGAATGGTTTAAGGGATTTTGCGCGCTCCCAATAATCTCCATATAATGACAAATCTATTTGCGCATTCACCAACGCCCGCAAAAGAATAACCCGATCGTTATCTGCCCCCCCCGCTAGAAAGACTTTCGCCTTTTCACATTTCGAATCCGGAATCCCTCTATTTGAATCCCAAAAGTAAAGGTCCTGGTCATATCCAAACGGCAAATGACTCGTCTTTACCCCCAAGGCCGCAAACTCTCCCAAATTTGCTTTTCTTGTGGAAAATACACCGTCATAAGCTGTTAAGGATTCTAAAAACCATTGAGCCCTCTGGCCCGAATTCCAAGGATCGTCCGTTGAGTAGTGAAATAAGCCCCCAATCTGGGGTCTGGCTTTTTGTAAGACCTTTTTCGCCAGCGGGGTCAAACCGGTGGTCAAAACCATTCCCGGCTGAAACCGGGCGACGGCCTGGGAAAAGGCATTCTGAAAAAAAAACCAGCGGGGTGGCCTTCTTTGAAGGCAATGCCAGGCAAATCTCCGCCACAGGGACGGCCCCAGATAAGCAGTGCGAACGTCAAGCAACTCGGCTGGCCTTCCGATTTTTTGGGCAGCCCGCCAAAGGGAGTCCGCGACATTGGTCGGTCCTACATTCCCAACAAACAGGATAGTTTTAACGAATTTTTCCTTTCGCCAGTTGGTATAAAAAAGGTTTGGCTGTTTCGAAAATGAAACGTGGCACCAGAAACCCGGCCAAGGTGACCAAGCTAAAGAAAATCCTGGTTTTCCAGAAATTCCGCGCCTTCACGGGAATATGCGACTCTGTCTTGGAAGGAAGCATCGCCCGGGCAAATCCTGCAGCGTAAAGCCAGCCCAAGGTCCGCCGATACTCAAACAACCAGTACCCGTAGGTGAATTGGTAAATTTGTCTTTGGATTTTCCATGCAACACCCCGGACTGGGCCCCTGGTCGCCGGTAAAACAGCGTCAAAGACCAACCCGGCCTCTTTAGCCAAAGGCACATTCAATTTGGGTAAGCCCTCGCGCCATCTCGGCCTTGGCCGTGAGGCATAAGAATCCACATCTTCTCCGGGGATTTGCAGACCGCAATGGATGACCACTTCCGCCACGCCGACAAGTTCAGCCCCATCAGAAACGATCCGGGAAGCCAAATACATCTGGTACTGCTCGGATCCATCCCACCGATCCGTGGCCAAGGCCTGGGCCTTGGCGCGGTCCAAGGCCACCCCACTTACAAAACTGTAGTCCCGGAAGGTTTCAAGGGCGGTTTTCAATCCTCTCCCCAGGATGCCGGTGCGCTTCACGCGCCGAAAAACTTTTCCATCCGCCAGCGAGCGGTAGTTGGCCAACAGGGCCCCGGCCTTAGATACGGCCTGGAGTTGGGCGGCAATCAGTTCCAACGAGCTCTCATCCGCTAAGGCGTCATCATTGCCCATCAAGAGCACATATTTTCCCTTGGCCAGATGAATGGCAGCCCGGAGGTTGCCGTCATAGCGGAGATTTACAGGATTAATCTCGTATCGGTAAGGGATTTGACAGGCTTCCAGAAAATCCCGAATCCTCTGGTCACCCTTTTCGGGGGACTGGTCATCGGTAATGCACACTTCGAAGTCCCGGTACTTTTGCGTATGGAGAATTTCCAATTGCCTTAGCAAAAAGGGGAACCGGCTATACTGGGGGATGCAGATGGAGAGAAAGGGTTGCATGGCTTCTCAGGGCTTCCATTCCCCACAAACCTCTCTCACCTTGTCTCGGATGGAGGTTAACCGACAACCGGCCCCGATTGCCTTTTCGACTGAAAGCACGCAGTTGGACCGGGGCGTTCTGGCCGCTTGCCGCATGAATTCCTCCTCATTTTGAAAAAACACCGGCTGGTGGCGGAGAATTCCGGCGGTAGCCATGAGATTCACAATTTCCCGCGTGGTGATGGATCCAGGCTGGGTCATGTTATAAACGCCCTTCGGAACTTTTCTTTGCACCATGTCCAGCGCCTCGCGCACAAACTCACCCAGATGGGTTAGGCTGTTTTCCGCATCCAACAACCGGGGATAGCGGCACAATTTTCCGAGATAGTTCCTTGGATTGTTTTCCTCCTCAAAGGGGATCCGGATTCTCCAGATATAGCAGTTGGTTTCGGCGGCAAGGATTTCCTCGCCCAAAGCCTTGGTGCCCGAATACCAGCTACAATTGTCATGTCGGAAGTCGAAGTTGGGCTGGTCGGTCTCCCCAAAACCCCTTCCCTCGTTGTTGCCGGTAAAAATGCATCCCGAGGAGACATGACCCCAGTCGATGCCTGCCTCCCGGCATTCCCGTGCGATCAATCCGGGCAGGATCGCATTTCCAAACAAACACTCCTCCTTATGGTCTTCACAGCTGTCCACGTTCGGCTTCCCCGTGTATCCGGCGCAGTTGATCAGGAGCTGAACAGCCTTCCGCTGGATAAGGCTCCTTAGACTTCCTGGTCGATTCAGATCCACGTCCTTTCGGTTTACGCAGACATGGGGAATGCGGCTAGCCTCCAGCCACGTCCTGAATTTCCCGCCGATATAACCGGCGGAACCAAAAAGAAGGATCATTGGTTTATTGTAGCTCGGATGCGGTCGAAGGCTCTCTCGTAATTCCAGTCCTCTTTAATTTTCCGTTTTCCTCGCGCCCCCATCTCCCAAAGCTTCTCCCGGTTGTTTAACATCCACTCCAGCCCCGCCCGAATCGATTCCCCACTTTCCGGATTGATTGCTATTCCATATCCCATATCCGATATCCAATATCCTTTCTCGCCCTCACGATTTGCTCCTGGTAAGTATAGTTTTTTCCAATCCGGAATATCCGAAACCACCACCGCCAATCCCCTCGCCATCGCGTCAAAAGGCTTGTTAGAGGCACCTACCATACATTGGAGATTCAGATCTTTCGACCCCTGGGGCATCAGGCATAAGGCTGCTTCACAAAGATCGGCAGCCGCCCACATTTGCTTTCTTGGTTTTGGTCCATGGAATTTTAAAAGCCTCTTCTCGGCAAAGGACTCAATTTTGTTCATTAGCTCACGGTGCTGGTAGGTTTCGTAGCCAACGATGTGTAATTCGACTTTTGGGTGAAACCTTACCACCTCCTCCAAAACAAGCGGGGATATTCGTTCGGAGGAAAGAGAGCCCCCATAAAATACCTTTAGAGGGCTTTGCCGATTCGGTTTTGGCTTACGCGGTCCAACCTCCTCCAGCCCTGGCACATTCCACACACACTCAATGGGTTTTTGGGATTTTGTCTGCTCACGAAACACCCCGGCCCGTTCCTCATTCGGCAGCACACACAGTTCCACTTCTCTTGCTAACCTCGCCCTCGCCCCCATCACTATTTTCTGAAATATCCTCATCCTATATCCGATGTTCCATATCCCATATCTTAGTATGAGTTCGGCGAATCATGCTCATGATACACAATCTTCACTCCCGTGATTTTTTTGATGGTCAACGCGATCGGGCAGATAAGCGGATCCGAGGCATATACACAATCTGGCCTCCAAATAACCGCAAACAGCAGGCACCAGATCCCAAAGGCCAAATAGTGTGCTTTCTGCAGCAGTCCACCTTCTACGAACCTCCAGCGAAACACTTTGATGCGGGGATGTTCCGGAAACTCCAGGTTGCCCGCTCCCCTTGCCCTCGTGCCCAAAAAAATAACCTTCCAACCTGTGTCGGCTAGAATTTTTGATGAATGCTCCAGAGGGGGATATCCGCTTGGATTCGTGTATTGCAAGTAAAGAATTTTCATCATGCCTGAGGAAATCTTTGATCCATATTCCTGCAAGCGACAAGATTCCATGACCCGGCTTTGGGCAGGTTATCTTTTAATTGACGCAAACGCCCGTTTTTTTCCAGAGATCCGATTTGGAAGCCTAGACCTGCTAAGAATTGAGGGGATTCACCGATCTTTCCATAGGCATTTTTTTCTGCCCAATCAGAATATTCAAAGACCACAAATATCTGTTCGTTTTTAAGGAGTGTCTGCCTTCCACCTTGGAATACTTCTAGCTCGTGTCCCTCCACATCTACTTTAATTAAGCTGATTGTTGGACTGTTGATCTGTTGCCAATATTCATCAAGAGTAGTTACCGCAACATTGGTGCTCCTCCATCCAGGAAGGGCAGACAACGTGCCCATGCCAAATTTACTTTCGGGAGCCTGATAAAACACTATTTCTCCAGAAAGGGCGGAGACAGCAACCTCATGACAGCTGGTTTGCTTAAGATCTCCGGTATTCTTTTTTAAGTATTTAAATATTCTTGGTGAAGGTTCAAAAGAATGGACCCTACCGGTCAAACCGACTTTGTTAGCCATTACGCGACTGATCACTCCGATATTTGCACCAATATCTAGGCACAGATCTCCGGGGTTAATTTTTTTCTCGATAAACTGACAAAGATCGGGCTCATAGCAACCGTCGATCGCCAAATCCCAAGCAATCGGCTCTATTAGGTTCGGGACTGTCATCCGACCGTAACGGGTCGGAATTTCGCACTCCTCATTTGTTTTCTTTAAAAGGAGTCTAGCCAATCGTTTTTTACCACGGAAAGAGATTGGTAGGGCCTGCAAGAAAGGAATAAAAATATCGTTTATTTTTTTCATGTTATCAGCTTAATTGATTATACAACTCAAGGTGTTCCTTTGCTAAGCTGCTTAGGCTTTTTGGTTTTTTGACATTTTTTTTTATCAGACTTTGTTTTGCTGAATATTTATTGATCATACTCGCTAAATCTGACGGATCTCCTGC
>Ga0214917_10007807_pt1 | contig 10706 bp, 11 predicted proteins | sample LL_1208_BB_MetaG_FD_177983 | JGI IMG/M metagenome (GOLD analysis project Ga0214917, IMG submission 177983) | Freshwater microbial communities from Lake Lanier, Atlanta, Georgia, United States - LL_1208_BB | ecosystem: Environmental > Aquatic > Freshwater > Lake | place: USA: Georgia | collected...
TCTTTACACAATCCAACCCTCAATGGCTAACCAACATTTTGACATGGTGCCATTTCTTTCATGGGATAGCGATTACCCAGGTTTAGCACTTGGTTATCAAATTCCTATGTATACCTTCGCAATAACAGTGACAAAGTAGCCCCCTCAAGAAAGCTAAAACTCCGGTCTTACAGCAAAGTTCGGGGTTTTAGCTTTGCGATTTCTTGTGGGCCAACGCTGCAACAGCCGCCAATAATCGTTGCACCAAGTAACGCCCACTTTTCAACCTCAAACGATGAAAGCGCGTCACTCTCACTTCCTTGCCACGTCTTTGTCTTCGAATCCCAGATACGTCCAGAATTTGGATAGACGATATACGGGAGATGTGATTGTGCACTCTTTAATAGTGGCGTTATGAGATGAGGTGCCGTGCAATTAATACCTACCGCAATTGCCCCTTTGCACTGATTCACAATTTTTACCGCTTCACTAAATGACTCACCAGATGAAATTGTTTCTTCTGAATAGCAAGTAAATGAGATCCAATATGGAATATCCGCACCAATCTCAGCGATAACTTCGATAATTGCCTGAGCTTCTCTTAATTCAGGGATTGTTTCTATAGCCAAATAATCTGGCTTGGACTTTACGAGAATTTCCAATCGTCGTCGGTGAAAATCTTTCAATTCGTCGATCGATATCTTGTAATTGCCACGATATTCAGACCCATCAGCCAGAGCAGCACCATACGGTCCCACAGATGCGGCAACTTTAACTCCAGAAAATCTCGCTAATTCCGTTGAAAGCGTTAGCGCTGATTCAACGTCGCTTTCACTCCAGCCAACTTTTTGGCATCCCATAAATGAGATTTGATAAGAACTTGAAATAAGTATTTTCGCGCCTGCATCAACATACAATTGATGCGCAGCTCTAATTCGCTCTGGATTACTTCGCAATAACTCACCTGTCCAGAGTGAGGAAGTGAGTGAATTACCTAAAGACTCAAGAGCTGTCGAAAGTCCACCATCAAGAAGAGTGAAGGACATCTGACTTCATTAACCAATAAGTTGGCGTAGCTCGACTTTTCGATTGCAACTCTTTGAACCTTCTGCCGCTAAAGCTTGCGCTTCTTCAAGCGAGTCCGCGCTAATAATCCAGAATCCACTGAAGTATTCTGAGGATTCAACAAACGGACCTGAACTCATTTGACCTTTACCTTGACGATTGTCGAGCACAAAAGAAGTACTTGGTGATTCAAGCCCTCCAGCAAAAATTCTTTGACCAGCTGCAGCTAACTTATCGTTGAAATCATCAATCGCTTTGATTTCTTCCGGTGTATGTGGCGATCTGGTCTGGTTATCTATAACTGATATAACGAATCTCATTTCTGAAGATTACTCAATGTTCTTTAAAAAGACACCTTTTGAGTTTAATTATTTAGTAGGCGCGGGTCGACGACGGGAATCGAACCCGCACTTCCAACTTGGTAAGAGTTGACGCGCTAACCATTACGCAACGTCGACTCGCTGACGAATAGTGCAATTCTTTGATAAAAAGTAATCTTCAATATCTACAAAGGTGTGGAAATACTTTCAGTGTCTATAAAGTTCCAAGAAACGAATCTTGGAACCTTATAGTCGTCGACCCCAGATAACACTTGTCCGAATAGAAGTCCAAACAAGCATTTTCATCGCCAGAAAAATGGCTTCTCTATTATGACTCATTTTTGAATTACACAAAGTAACTATGAACTTAACTCTTTGTGACAAGCAAAGTTCCAATTGCTGCTAAACCCATCCCTAATAAGCCAATCCAAGTGATTCTCTCTCTGAAAAATAGATAGGCCTGAATCGCGGTAAGCGGCGGAACGAGGTAATAGAGGCTAGATACTGAACTCGCACTATCGTTCTTTAAAAGATAAAAAAGTAAGAATATCGAGCCGATTGATAGCGCAAAGACAATCCACGAAAGCGCTAAGAAGAATTGGAAACTTGTAGTTATCTTCCATTCTTCAAACAGGGTACTAGCTATCGCAAAAAGAACTGTTGCCGTCGCAAATTGCACCGCTGTCCCCGGCAAAAAGGGAATATCACTTCCACCTTTTTTCTGGAGTAAATATCCAGTTGTTGTTCCAAGCAATGCAAGTACACCGGAAACTATTCCGAGCCCTGAATATCCAATAGTGAATACCCCTTGGAACAATTTGGGAAGAAGCAATAAAAGTACTCCCGTAAAGCCAAGAATTAATCCAAAGATCTTTCTCGTACCAAGTTTTTCGTTAAGAAATTTCACCGCTAAGACCGAAACCAAAATAGGTTGAATACTTACTAATACTGATGTCACGCCAGCTGATACTCCCAAGGAAATGGCATAGAAAACCCCTCCGATATATATAACCTGAAGGAAAACACCTACTTTGATCGACTGAATAACTTGTGCACGTGAAATCTTGAGAGGCTCTTTCATAACACGAGCCACAATCAATAATGTCGTCATGGCCAAGGCATACCGAATCGTTAGAAAAACAAAAGGCCGTGCATAGGGAAGAATGTATTTTGCGCCAACAAAACCAGTACTCCACAACAAGACGAAAATGACCGGAGCAAAACGAGTTAAGACCTTCACCACTAAATGCTACAGCGTATACAAAGGCAGAAGGTGCACTGATTAATATGGGGCGTTCTTCAACTCTGTAAAAATTCTTTATTATTCCAATCTGATTTTCTTTTGATCTTATTACTCAATATAAGCCAAATTAGTCCTGGAACAAGATCCACACTTCGTTTTAAAAACCATTTAGTACCATTTGTTAGTAGCCAGAATAGCTCAAACTTCAATGAACTTCTTGATTCAGTCGGCAATTCCATTTTTGTGATTTTTTCAAGCTTGAGTGAATTTCTCACATGGTTGGCTATAAATTGATGGCCCAACGGAGAAGGGTGCATTCTATCTATGTGCCAAAACTCTTTAGAATTTTGCAATTGTAGAGTGCGAATAAGTCTGACATTTTGAGCTGAATCTAAATGCTCGAAAATTTCATTTACGATATTAACTCTCTCTTGCAAAATTCTTCTTAGAAAAATTGGACCAGGCGCAGTAATCATTGGATCTGGAAGACCTAACAAGATGACAGTACAATTAATTCTATTAAGTTCATCAACAACGTATTTCATAACTTTATATATTTCTTTAGGTGAAAAATCTCCTCGCAAGACATCATTAGTACCGATGCACACCAGGGCGACGTTTGGCATCATCGCAAGGGCTGCAGGCAACTGACTCTTTAGTAAGTGCTTAGCTCTCGCGCCATTTTTCGCAACATTCGCATAAGCCGTCGCACCTACATCATGCGCAAATCGTCCTGTCCATCCAGCACCTGTATATGCGAAATTGTCTCCAAAATCACCAACCCCAAATACTGAACTATCACCAAGTGCAATAATTCTCTTTTGTTTGTCGAGAATTTGCGAATGCGTTTCAAAAATCTTTCTCGGAGCAACTAATTGATTATTCATATAATTAGGCGGCCGGTCTATCTTGGTATATCGAAATTAAATTTTCAGCGCAACGACTCCAAGAAAAAGATTCTGCGCGTGATCGAGATAAATCACGATAGATTTCTCGATCTTCTCCCATTATTCGCTCTATTTCTCTTGCCCATAAAGTGGCATCTCTCGGAAGTGCAACTCCGCAATTTTGATCAATAACTTCGGCTATTGCCGCTGAATCTCTGCAAAGTACTGGGGTACCAGACGCTAAGGCTTCGAGAGCAGCCAGGCCAAAAGTTTCAATTGGCCCCACTGCCAGAAAAATATCTGCTTTTGCCAAATACTTCGCTAAATTAGACCTATTGTGAAGAAACCCCACAAAAATAATATTTAACTTTCTTTGTTCCGCCATTCTTTTCATAGTTTTTTCAAGTGGACCACTGCCCGCAATGACAAGAGGAGTCTCGCATTCAATACTTTCAATACCTTTTATTCTCTCAGCAATATCTAGAAGGAATTTGACATCTTTCTCTTTTGAGAGACGAGTGGCAGCCATAATAAATCTCGTTGGAATAAGGGTGTCGTTCACATCTGTAACATGTCTTTGATCTGGATCAAATTGTTCTAAATCAACTCCTAATGAAACGATCTTTAGCTTTGAATCTGGATAGGGTGTCGGCGTCATCCCAAGAGAGATAAACTCTTCCGCAGCAAAATACGTAGTTGCCACAATGTTTGAACCAAGATTAGCTGTATAAGAGTTCCACTTACTGGCAATCAATTTTCGAAAAGGAATCCACGATGCAAACGCACTCAAAACTCCATCTAATCTCTCATGCGCGAAAACGGCAGTGTGAATTTTTTTAGTTTTCGCCCAGTGTGCAATATGTAGAAGTGTAGATCTATCGGAGATTTCAATAACATCGGGTTGAAATGTTTCGAGAATTCTTTTCACTTTTCTAATATCTATTATTACCCTGTAGCCCCCTGAGAATGGGATGGGCAGAGATGATAACTCTACGTAAAGAATTCGATTTATCTTTTGACATTTACTGATAGGTCCTGGAACTATTACGAGCACATCGATATCTCGATCAGAATATTGCTTCGCTAATTCATTAATTGTCGTCCTAAGTCCTCCGGACTTAGGACCATAAAGATTGGCAATATGAGCGATTTTTCTCATGACGCCTGAGTGTTCTCTTTTAGATTGAGGAGTGATTCATAGTGACTTTCGAGTTGGGCGCACACATTCTCCCACGTATTTTCTGATACTTTCTTAAATCCTAAATCTCCCATTTGACGCGAAACTTCATTATTCGACATGAGATTGAGGACTTTTCTCCTTAAATCAAAGCCGTTGCCCGGTTCATACAACATACCTGTGCGATTTTCTTCAATTAATTCGATAGGTCCACCAATTCTTGGTGAAACGACTGGAATACCAGAGGCCATTCCCTCTTGGACCACCTGACAGAATGTTTCGTGCTCACCAGTAGTAACTAAAAGATCTAATGACGCCATTGCTTTTCCAAGTTGCTGACCAATTAAATTTCCAGTAAATAGCGCTGATGGCAATTTTTCTTTCAAGTGTTGTTTACTTGGTCCATCCCCAATAACAAGCATTTTTGCGTCAATGCCCGCTAAGATTCCGATATCTTGTAAATAAGTCAATCGCTCTATCTGTTTCTCGGGAGCTAGGCGTCCAACGTAACCAAACACAAATGTTTTCTTTGATGCTCCCCAACTTTTTCTCAATTCATGAGACCGTTGCCAAGGATTAAATATTGACGTGTCCACTCCTCTGCCCCAAATAGAGCAGTTAGTTACACCGAGTGAATTGAGATATCTTTCTGATGTTTTAGATGGGACGAGGTTTAGGTCTACTCCACTGTGGATTTTTCTTATTCTATTCTCACCCAAACTTTTTATTAGACTTAATCCGTAAAAGCTTGCGAATCCAGAGATATCTGTTTGATAGACCGCGACTATTGGGATTTGGCGAATTCTAGCTGCTTTGCGAACTTGTTCGCCAAGAAAGAAAGGTGATGCAAGGTGAACGACATCAGGTTTAACTTCATCTAAAACTTTAAGGATTCTCCGTACGCTGACTGCAGCGACATCAACTGTTGCCCTTGATTTCAAACTAATTGCTGGAATTCTGATGACTCGCTGACCTTCGACGTACTCGGGTCCATCTCCTGGCGCTACAACAACTACTGTGTGTCCAGCGTCCGTTAAATAGCGCATTGCACGAGTAACTGAATTGGTGACACCGTTAGATCGCGGGAGGAATGACTCTGCCGAAATCAGGATTTTCATGTCCTTTTTATAGCAATTGCCCAGATTTCTCTCTCTGATACGAGAGGAAGGTCGTATGAACCCCTGACGAAGAATTGTTTGAGAGATTTTAACCTAACGTTCAACTATAGATTAATACTTTTTCGCCTTATTCCGGGATTCTTAAGTTCCGTGAGAAGCGGAAAAAGATCAGCAGCATTTTTCGACCTCGACAACACTTTAATTCAAGGGTCTTCCCTTTTTTACCTCATTAAAGGCATGGTCACCAGTGGAATTGTCAGACGAAGAAGTATCGCTCGCTTTGGCTTCGCTCATATGCGATACGCAAAGCACGGTGAAGAAAACCTCCAACTCATTTCACAGATTACATCGCGAGCTCTTCAATTCATCGCCGGAAAAAATCAAACTGCACTAACAAATGTTTGTGAAGAAATTGTTCGCGATTTTCTGCCCAAACGAGCATTTCCTTTGATGAAACATAGGATTCAAGAACACCAGATGCTTGGTCACGATACTTGGCTTGTCACTGCCGCTCCGAGTGAGATTGCAGAAGTCGTTGCAAGAGAGCTAGGTATGAGTGGGGCGATTGGAACAAAAATTTCGGTAAGGCATGGTCACTACTTGAATGAATTAGATAGTCAACCCATGCATGGGTTGGAGAAATCTTACGCCGTTAGAAACATTGCAAAAAGTAAGGGTTATAACCTTCAGAAGTCATTTGCCTATAGCGATTCGATAAACGATCTGCCGCTTTTGATGACCGTAGGAAAACCATTTACTGTCAATCCTAACAAAGAGCTCGAGCGTATTGCTAAAAAGAATCGGTGGCCAGTTCTCGTTGCTTAGAATTGATTCCCAAGTACATAATTTCTCAATTAACCTTCGTCAATATCAAACTAGCGACCCACGCAATGCAAATGCATCAGAGACTCTTCTCACTGCAAGTACAAATGCCGCTGTGCGCAAATCAACCGAATAAGTTTTTGCTTCCTTAAATACATCCGAGAAGGCTTTTGACATTCTTAAATCAAGCTCTTGACGAAATTTCTCAATTGGCCAGGAAAATTGCTGAATATTTTGCGTCCATTCAAAGTACGAACCCATCACACCACCCGCATTTGCCAAAATATCAGGCACTACCACCACTCCAGCATTATTGAGCTTTTGATCGGCCGAGAAAGTTAGAGGTTGGTTGGCACCCTCAACCACGAATTCGGCTTGGACTTTATCCACATTTGAATCATTTATTACACCACCAAGAGCGGCGGGAATTAATACATCACATTTCTGTTCCAAAACTTCGTGTGACTGAATCTGTTGGTATTGAGAAACTCCATTAAGGGACTTTTGGTGAATTATTTTTGCTACATCAATTCCATCACTATGAGAGATTCCTCCAGTCACATCGGAAATTGCTACGACTGAGAATCCCAATTCTTGACACGCCAGTGCAGCAAATTTGCCAACATTCCCAAATCCTTGAATCGCCACTCGAGCGCGGCGAACCTTTTTATTGTGTTTCTCTAGTGTGGCTGCCGCGATCATTGCAACTCCGCGACCCGTAGCTTCTTCACGCCCAGGTGCGCCAAAGAGTTCTAGTGGTTTTCCGGTGACGCATGCAGGCTGAAAACCTTCCAACCTATGAAATTCATCCATCAACCAAGCCATAGTTTTGGCGTCTGTACCCATATCTGGAGCAGGGATATCCCGCTGATGTCCTAAAACGTGGACAATCTGCCGCGTCCATCTACGGATAATCTCTTCCTTTTCAATATCGGTGAGCGTTGATGGATCGACAGCCACGCCACCTTTTGCGCCTCCAAAAGGAACATCTATCAACGCGGTCTTCCAGGTCATCAATGATGCAAGCGCGCGAACTTCATCCAAATCCACTTCTTGATGAAACCGAATCCCACCCTTTCGAGGCCCACGAGCGCTTGAATGCTGAACACGATATCCCGTTAGCACCTTTACGTCGCTGTCATGGCGTAGTGGCAACGAGATGACGACCTCACGCTCGCAGTGCTGCAATGTTTGGATTAACCCATCTTTTAAACCCAGAATCTCGCCGGCTTGGGAAACTTTCATATTTACTTCATCAAATGCTGATCTCTCTATTTCCATAAACCCACTCAACATCGTAACCAGAAACTTATCTCCCCACTTCTCTATACATTGTGTAAAGTTTAAGTGAACTCTTGGGAATACGCTTTCTGCCTTGGAAATATTTTGAGAAGATGGCGACGTGATTGTGGATTTCGCCTTCTACAAAGATGGTAAACGCGAAGAAGATTTAAAAACTATTGAAGAAATTCACCAAGCCACAGAAATTCGTGAGGGTTTTGCCTGGATAGGTTTGGCAGAACCAAATCAAGAAGAACTTACGAGAGTTTTAGGAAGCTTCAAATTGCATGAGACCGCTATTGAAGACGCTGTTTCCGCTCAGCAGCGAGCAAAAATAGAGGAATATAACGATATTACGACATTTGTAATTAGAACGGTGTTTTACGATGACGCCAAGAGCGCTATCAGTACTGGTGAGTTAATTTGCTTTATTAACAAAAGATTTATCATCATTGTCAGGCATGGCTCTGGAGCTCCTTTAGTAACTGTACGACACGAACTTGAGTCACAACCGAAATTTCTCCAACTAGGTCCACTTGCTGTGCTCTTTGGAGTCATTAATCGTGTCATCGATGATTATTCTGTTATTGCGATGGAGCTTGAAAAGGATATTGTACAAATTGAAAATAGTGTTTTCTCAAGTTCTCGAAAGACAGTTTCCAGAGAGATTTACTCCCTAAAAAGAGAGGTTATTGAATATCGACATGCCATCGAACCGCTAATTCTTCCGTTGCAGCGACTAACTTCCGAGGGAAAGCAAGCAATACCAGAACCTCTCAAGCCATTTTTCCGCGACATTATGGATCAAGTTTTGCGATCGTGTGAACACGCTAGCGGTATGGACTCACTTCTAACCGCTGCGTTACAGGCTGATTTGGCACAAGTGCAAGTTCAACAAAATAACGATGTACGAATGATCTCCGCTTGGGTGGCCCTTGCCGCAGGTCCAACTATGGTTGCCGGAATCTACGGAATGAATTTCGATTTTATGCCTGAACTTCGCTGGAAATTCGGATATCCATCGCTGCTTTTGCTGCTCTCAGCTTTGACACTTTTTTTATTCAGAAAATTCAAGAAATCTAGGTGGCTTTAGTGGATTTTACAGTTTTAATTTTTCTCATATTGACAGTGTGTGTTGTGGTTTTGTTGTGGATCTATGAGCACCCACCGAAGAATAAAGGAAAGCGAACCGGGCGTGGCGGTGACTTCGACTGAAAAAAATTAATATCGTATGAAATTCTAAGATGCTTTATCTGCAGTTAAATCTCTGTTCACCCAATTGCAACTTAGAAAGTTCATTCTTCTGCCATGGACCTAACTCATTGGCTTCGAATGTTGCACTTTAAAAGTGAATCTCATCAATCTTTCCAACTTGAGCAAGATACTCGAGCGCATCTAGCTCGCACAAGAAAAAATATCGATTCCCATGAAATGGAATTACTCGCTCTCTTAGAGGAATACTCCATCGTCAAGTAAGTAATTCTTAATGGCAAAACCCCGCATTACCAAGTTGGTAAGACGGGGTTTTCCTTTTTTGGTTACGCGGCTAGGGTATGCGTATCTAAGTTGGCTGTGACAATGTGTACCTTAAAGGTCCATAAATTTTCAGCTCGTGGATCAATAATTAATTCAACCCAATGGTTAAATCCTGAACCGAAAGTCTGAACTCGAGTGAAATTTTCTACTAATGAGCCTTTGTCTTTCTCCACTAGTTTTCCAGCGGTTTCGTTCATGGGCATGTCTACTTGGTACCAATGCTCGTCACCATTTTGAAGCAAAACTGGCTTTTTGAACTTAATGGAGTTGGTCAAAAGAGCTTGCTTGACGCTAGTAAAGGCCGCGGTATTTTCATTGTTTGGTGAGGCAGCATCACGAGCGTAACCTTCCCAATCCATATTGGCTTGAACAACCACAATGACACCAATTGACCCCTCGGCCGAGGCTGCTTCAAAGCTTTTATTGAGCCAAGAAACATTAGCCGCATCACGAGCTTTGTACTCAACGTCATCGCCATCTGTGGTTTTATCGTTGTAAGTTTTATAAGTTGGGGTAGCAACAGCTGAATTATTTGCAGATCCCGGTACATGAAGTATCACAAAAGTAATTCCTTTATAAGAAAATCGCTGTAGCTCAGGATATTTGACGTCATGGGAAACAATAATCCGTGAATTCCGTCCACCTAGTGATATGTATGATCCATCTGCTTTTTGAAAATAGGTTGATCTCACAAGTGCTAATCGATTATTTGGATCGAAGCCACCTTTAACAGCTCGGTCGCAATCGACCCATTCATTATCACCAACTGAATAAAAGATTGGTTTGAGAAACTTATCGAAAAAATCAGTCTTAATTCTCACGTATGCCTCATCAACGCATTTATCACCCTTACCGCTCATAGTGTCACCATCAAACAAGGTAAAGTCCATTTTTGATGCATTTATGGCATTGATTACATTTGGTGTTTGCGCTACACCTTTTGCGTCATAAGGCATATCGCCTATCAATGCAATACTGAACTTTGTAGGTTGGCCCGCTTGTGCGGAGTTTCCCGAACTCGCCACTAAAGAAATGGCTAAGAGAGATGCTGCAGCAATAAGAAAGGTGCGTTTTTGGTTAGAAAATGAATTAAAAGAAATCATGCCGGGATATTTACCCATCTCCGTGTCAAAAAGACTAATTTTAGGTAAAATTCAGGTATATAAAATTGATTTCATGGACGTACCATTGAAGTTAATTCACGTAGACAATAATCTAAGCATAAACCGAAGAAAGGCTATAGAAATGACCCAATTTATCAACATGAGAAAATTTTCA
>Ga0214917_10007808_pt1 | contig 10705 bp, 9 predicted proteins | sample LL_1208_BB_MetaG_FD_177983 | JGI IMG/M metagenome (GOLD analysis project Ga0214917, IMG submission 177983) | Freshwater microbial communities from Lake Lanier, Atlanta, Georgia, United States - LL_1208_BB | ecosystem: Environmental > Aquatic > Freshwater > Lake | place: USA: Georgia | collected...
ATGTGGATGGGTATCTTTTGCACGATAGAGATGGTATTGGAATTACTGATGTCACTGATATTAAATTTACTGGAGTGACTGAAGATGTTAGGGTTTTGGTGATGGATGTGGCAAAAAATTAATTTTCTTTAGGGAATTTAATTTGATCTGTAATTTTAAAATGTAATTTTGCGACTAGGGGTAAAATATCTTTGCCATAAGTGTCGACTAATGCTTGGGCTGTTTTGATTGTTGCTTCACTACTGCCTTTTGGGATGGGCATTTTCATGTTAGCACTGATTTCGTCGATATAGTCTAAAAATGTGGCTCGGGCTAAGATGCTTGCTGCGGCCACTGCGATGTTTTCTTCGGCGCGGGGACGCGAGTACAGTGTCACTGGACATCCTTTTGCGTATAATTGGGCTTTTATCATTTGGGGGTTGCCGAATTGGTCGGATAAGGCATAGCTGCACTGTGTTTTTTGAAGAATTGTTTCTATGGCCTTTGCATGGCCCCATGAGAGAATGTGATTAAGGTTTTGTGCTTGAAAATAGACGGTGTTATAACTTTTATTGGCCATTGCAATGACAGAATGAGCGGTAAGGTCTTTAATCTCTTTTGCCAATTCCTTTACTTTTGTATCTGATAGGGATTTGCAGTCTTTTACCCCTAATTCGATTAGTTTTTCGCTAATGCAAGCATTGGTATAGACGGCAGCAATTACTAATGGGCCAAAATAGTCGCCCTTGCCAGATTCATCTACTCCGATAAGTTCGTCGGGGTCTTTTTGGAGATGTGTTTCTAATAATTCTTCGGGTTTGGCATCGGGAATACTGTCTGAAGTAAATCGCAATAATTTTCCATTTTCTAATTCTATTGGTTTTAATAAATTATCAATTTTATCTTTTAAATTGACCTCTTGGACTTGCGACAAATCAACTCTAAGGCCTTTTTTGCCATCATATATCCGAATAATGCCTGATATGCCACCAAAAAAAACGATAAATTGAATGCCATAACTGATATGTCGATAGGGATTAATCGTGAAGTTGTTTTTTTCTAAAGTTTCTTTAACTCGCTCATAATATTCTTCTTTGGTTTTTGGAAATGACATTTGATTACAATACCATATTATCGATTAATCGTGTTGTTCCGAGATATGCTGCAATGACAATTCGGTTATTAGGGTAGGCTGTCGTCACACTCTTTAATGTTTTTGGGTCTACAATTTTGACATAATCGACTTTAAAATCGGCGGCTTTTAGCATCTCTGTCATTTGAGCGATCAGCACTTTTGCAGATGTTTGGCCTTGAGTGAATTGTGTTTTTGCTGTAGTCATTGCCTCATAAAGTGCAATTGCTTTTTTTCGCTCACTTTGGGAGAGGTATGTATTTCTTGAACTCATTGCCAAGCCGTCTGGTTCTCGTTTTGTGGGGCAGCCAATAATTTGGACTGGCATAAATAAATCGGCCACCATTTGTGTAATCACTGTTAGTTGTTGAAAATCTTTTTCGCCAAAAAATGCTTTGGTTGGCTGCACAATATTTAATAAACGATTGACAACCATTAAGACGCCTTTAAAAAAATGTGGACGGCTTTTACCGCATAAGGGAGTAGATAAATGGGGTAATTCGATATGAGTGGTTGTTGTTTTACCTGTGGGGTAGATTTCTTTTTCTGTGGGTGCAAATAAAATACTGACGCCGGCATCTAATAATTTTTCGTGGTCTTGTTCAAAGGGTCTGGGATACTTTTCTAGGTCTTCATGTGGGGCAAACTGAGTTGGGTTTACAAAAATGCTGACAACGACGATATCGCATTGTGCTTTTGCGGCTTGGACTAGGGATAAGTGACCTTTGTGTAAGGCCCCCATTGTTGGAATGAAGCCAATGGTTTTTCCGGCTTTTTTTAAGGCTAAAATATGGGTTTGTAATTGATGGGCACTACTCAGTGTAATCATTATTGAGAGCGGGTAATGAGATAAATAATTGCTGTGATGATGCCCGCAATGACTTTAATTGTCCAATTTTCGATGAATAGTGTGTAAAAAAAGTGCTTAATGGCTTTCATTGGAGGTTAGGCTATTCTTTTTTTGACTTTTTTTCAAATTTTTTTGGAGGTGCAGGTGGGTTACATTTAATACATATTGTTTTACCGCTTTTTTGGATAGTTACGGGATAATTACAGGTTGTACATGGCTCTGCCACCGGTTTATCCCATGTTGCAAATTTGCATTTTGGAAAGCCTGAACATCCATAAAATACCTTGCCTTTTCGGGTTTTCTTTTCAATGATGGGTTGGCTGCATTCTGGACAATTAATTCCGACTTCGCTGACCATGGATTTAGTAGTTTTACACTCGGGGTAGTTTGTACACGCCATAAATTCGCCAAAACGTCCGGTTTTGATCACCATGTCATGTGCACAATTTGGACATTTTTCGTCGGTGGGTTTGTCGGTATTTACCTTTTGCATTTGTTCTTTGGCTTGGCCAAGTTTGGTTTCAAAAGGGGTGTAAAACTCTTTTACTAATTCTTTCCAAGGCTGGTGATGCTCGGCAATTCCGTCCAACTTACTTTCCATAGCGGCTGTAAAGGTTACATCAACGATATTGTCGAAATATTTATTGAGTTGTTCATCTACAATCATGCCTAATTCGGTAGGAATAAGGGATTTTTTGTCTCGTTGAATATAGCCTCTATCGACGATTTAGAAATAGTGGGGGCATAAGTTGAGGGGCGTCCAATCCCTTTTTCTTCCATCTCTTTAACAAGACTGGCTTCGGTATATCTGCGTGGTGGATTTGTAAATTTTTGCTCGGTGTTTATTTTTTTAGAAGAAAGACTTTCTCCTTCACTTAATGGAGGGAGCTTGCTTTCTTCGGCATTGGCATTTTCATCGTCATTGCCTTCTTCGTACACTTTTAAAAACCCATCAAATAGGACTACAAACCCTGTGGTTTTAAGATAATAATTAATGCTACCTGCCGCTTTAACGATAATTTGAGTATTGTCGATTAGGGCGGGTTTCATTTGCGATGCGATGAATCGATCCCAAATTAATTTATATAGCTTTAATTGATCTGTCCCCAGGGCACTTTTTAATTGGTCGGGTGACTTGGTTAAATAGGATGGCCTAATGGCCTCGTGGGCATCCTGTACGCCTTTTTTTGCGGATGACTTGGCTGTAGCATGATTGACATAGTCATTCCCATAAATACTACTAATGACGCCTTTTGCCTGCCCTACTGCCTCATCAGATACTCGAATGGAGTCGGTTCTCATATAGGTAATTAACCCAATATGTTCTCCCTTAATGTCGACCCCTTCATATAATTGCTGGGCAATCATCATTGTTTTTTTTGCAGTCCAATTTAGTTTTCGGGCGGCCTCTTGCTGCAGTGTTGATGTAATAAATGGCGGTTGGGGGTAGCGATTGGTTTGTTTTTTATTAATTTGGTCTATGGAAAATGTCGCTGATTTTAAATGAGACTCGATGTCTTTTGCTTGGCTTTCGGTTGAAATTTCTATTGATGTGTCGCTATTTGGGGATGCATATAACCTAGAAACAATTTGTTTTTTTTCTTTGTTTTGTAGTGTGACATCAATTAACCAGTATTCCTTTGGGATAAAGGCTAAAATTTCTTTTTCTCGGTCACAAATTAATTTAACCGCTACAGATTGGACACGTCCTGCGCTAAGTCCACGTCTGATTTTTGATGATAATATCGGACTTAATTTGTACCCGATGAGACGGTCTAAAATGCGTCTTGCCTGTTGAGCATCCACTAAATCCATGTTGACATCGCGGGAGTGAATAATGGCATTTTTGATGGCATTTTCGGTAATTTCGTTAAAGACGATGCGTTTAATTTTTTTGGCTGGGGCCTCTATTGCGTTTTGCACATGCCATGCAATGGCTTCTCCTTCACGGTCAGGGTCTGTTGCTAGGTAAATGGTTTCTGCAGTTTTGGCTTGTTTTTTTAAGGTTTGAATGACCTTTTTTTTATCTGCCATTAGGGCATATTTGGGCTCAAAATCATTTTTAATGTCTACGCCTAGGGTATGCTCGGGTAAATCCCTGACATGTCCATAGGACGCTTCGATAACATAGTCTTCCCCTAAAAACTTAGCGATAGTTTTAGATTTTGCTGGAGATTCTACAATAACAAGATTTTTTGACATGGGGAGCTATATTGAAGCTACCATCTTTTTTTGTCAACAAGACTTCTTTTAATAGATGCTTTTTATAGCTCCTTCGGATGAAATGTTTCTAAGCGATTTAAATAATCGATAATGGTTTTTACTCTGTCTTCAACAGTAGTATTTGGGTCGATTGTCAGGTCTGCTTTTTGAGTATCTAACTGTGTTGGACCATTGGCAATAATTTTGACATCAAATGGGGTTACTAAGCTTTTGATCATTTGGGCTTCGGTGTCATCGATTTCGGAGATGGCACTGATCATAATGCTGCCTGCATCGGCCATGATATGGGCGATTTCGCCGATTTGTCGAATATGCTCATCTCTGTCTTCGGTACTACGGCGGCGGGCATCTCGATTTAAACTTAATAACATATTTGAAACGCCAAGAAAATAAACGGTTTTACCTTGGTTAAATAGGGCCTCTTCTAGGCTGACACCAAGTGTGTATTTTTCGGTTTCTTGGTTGCCGATAATGAGTAATAAGCAAGGTCGTTGACCCATGTTTCGGGCACGTTTTTCTGGGGATATCTTAGATTTTGTCCACGTAAAATTACGGCGCTGGACCCCTTTTTCAATGCTACTTTCGTCTCCGATTTTTTCGGTAATAATACCGCCACCGGCTATTTCGTAGTCATCAATAATGACAAATCGTCCTAAGGATTCAATGTCTCGATTAAGGTCAAATGCAATGGGTCGGATGGTTTCGATAATACATTCGGCGACATCATGTCGATCAATTTTAGATTTTTGGGCATCGCTTTCAAGGCTTGATGCATCTAAGACGCTTACAATGTCGGCTAAATAGGCATTGCCTCTGGCTGCGCCTAATTTAATTTTATATTTTTTGTCTTTAATCATCGGGCTTTTGCCAAGCCAAAATAAATTGGCTTTAAATTTTGTCCCTACTTGTGGCTGTAACTCGCTTTGAGCACACATTAATTCGCCTGGTTTAATATAAAGTTCTTCGGTTAGTGTAAACCCAATGGCTTCTCCAATAGTGGCTTTTGATTTGATGGGTGTATTAAAACTTTCGATTGTTTTAATGGCGGATTTTTTACCTGACGGCTGAAAAATAACGGGAGTACCCACAGTGATTGAGCCTGTTTCGATGGTGCCTGCAACGATGCGACGATCATCATTTTCTTCGGTGAATTTGTAGATATCTTGAACAGGCATGCGGAAGGCCTGATTGTCTTTTTCCTTTTCTTTTTCAAATTCATCGATAAGCGTTAGGACGGTACCGCCTGTGTACCAAGGCATTTTAGTGGATTTTAATGCGATATTGTCCCCTTCTCTTGCTGCAATTGGGATAAATGTTTTTGGGGTGACATTGATTTGAGTTAAAAACTCTGTATATTCGGCAACGATTTTTTCGTATACGCCTTGGTCATAATATACCAAGTCCATTTTATTGACTAAGACGATCACTTGTTTAATGCCTAACATTGATAACATGTATCCATGTCTGCGAGAGTTTTCTTTTACGCCTTCATTGGCGTCAATTAATAAGAGGGCTGCTTCGGCACGTGCTGCACCCGTGATCATGTTTTTTAAAAATTCGATATGCCCTGGTGCATCGATAATAATGTAATGACGTTTTTGTGTTTTAAAAAAGCTTCGGGCTGTATCGATGGTAATCCCTTGAGATCTTTCGTCTTTGAGGGCATCTAATAAAAATGCATATTCGAACGGTTTTGAATTGATTTCGCACATGGCTTTAATTTGCTCGAGTTTACCTTCGGGCAGTGATCCTGTGTCAGCCAGTAGTCGACCGATGAGTGTGCTTTTACCATGGTCAACATGGCCTACGATAACGATATTCATTTGGTCTGTTTTTTGACTGGTGCTCATTACATATATCCTTCGCGTCTTAGGGTTTCTAGACCGCCGCCATCCTCTTTGTCTTGGGCACGGCCAGAGCGTTCGGCAATATTGGCGAATTTTCCGACACGGAGTTCGCTGACGACGTCATCTACATTTTTTGCTGTTGATTCTACTGCCGTGGTGCATGGATAACATCCTAGTGAGCGATACCGCGTTCCTTGGCCTTGGTCAAAATATAAGTCTGTGATGGGGATATTTTCTCTTTGGATATATTCCCAAATATTAAGTTCGGTCCAATCTAATAAGGGATGGATACGGATATGGGTGCCTGGAGGGAAATCTGTTTTGTATTGATTCCAAAATTCTGGGGGTTGGTCTCCTACATCCCAATCACTTCGTTTGTCTCTAGGTGAAAAATAACGCTCTTTGGAGCGACTTCCTTCTTCGTCTGCACGTGCGCCTACGATCACTCCTGTAAAGGGGTCTGTATTTTTATCTACTTCATACTTTCTAGTTGTATGGTTAAGGCGATATCGTGGCCATGCGCCTGACAATGTGTTTTTTAACGCATCTGTTTTTAAGTTTTTGCAGCAGGCAATTCTGTCGATAGCGCCATCTGGGAAGGTTTGTTTGGCATCAAGTGCGGCCCTGTTTTCTCCATAAATCATGGTCAATTTCCACTCAAGGGCAATGGCATCTCGGTAGCGAATCATTTCTGGGATTTTATAGTGGGTGTCGATATGAACTAATGGAATGGGAACATGTCCAAAAAATGCTTTTCGGGCTAACCACAATAATACTGTACTGTCTTTTCCGACGGACCATAACATACACAGATTTTTAAATTCTCTGTACGCTTCGCGGAGTAAATACACACTTTGTGCTTCTAGTTTGTCTAGTTGATTCATTATTGAGTGTCCTTATTGGGTCTTATGATTTTGCCGTCTTTGATGTGGAGGCCGCATTCTTTTTGAATGGCTTCTTCCCACCACCATCGGCCGGCGCGAATGTCTTCTCCTGGCTTAATCGCTCGGGTGCATGGGGCACAGCCAATACTTGGAAATCTTTGATCATGTAAAGAGTTGTATGGGATGTGATGCGTTTTAATGTATGCCCATACCTCTTCCTCACTCCAGTTTGCGAGAGGGTTGATTTTGATAATGCCATGGGCATCATCCCACTCCACTACTTTCATGTCGGTTCGGGTAATTGCCTGGGCCTTTCTGAGGCCAGTTATCCATGCTTTACATGTCGAAAGGGCGCGTTTAAGGGGTTCTACTTTTCGGATATGGCAGCACTCCTTGCGATTATCGATGCTGTCATACATTAAATTTATGCCTTTATCCCGTACCATGGTTTCGACGTCATGCGCATTTGGAAAATAGACTTCATGCGTCATCTGATATTGTTTTTGGGTTTGTGCCATTACTAAATAGGTTTCTGGGTGAAGCCTACCAGTATCTAGTACCATAATCCGTGCCGATTGAGACGCCTTTAATGCCATGTGCGTTAATACTTGGTCTTCAGCCCCGAGGCTTGATGCCAGTAGGATATCTTGGCCCATGAGTTTAATAAAAAACTCGACGATGTCTTGGGCTGATTTTCCTTCGAATTGCTGATTAAAGGCGTCAATACTGGCTAACATTTTTCGATGACTACGCTCCAATGTCCTTCGCTTGTGTGCTCTTTTTTAAGTATTTTATGGCCTTCTTGTGCAACAGAATTTGGGACATTTTCAATGGGCTCGCCATTGTCTAATAGTACTTCTAATTTATCGCCTTTATTGAGAGTTTCGAGGACTAATTTTGTTTTTACAAAATTCATTGGACATGCCACACCGCGAAAATCTTTTAGTGTTACACCTGAAGGGGCTGCTTCTGCGTCATTACTTTGGGGTTTAAACCGAAGGGAGTCATCCATATTTTTGTATAAATCAATAACTGCCTGACCTAGAGCGATTACAGTGTCATTATGTTTTGCTAACTCCGCTTTTAATCCTAATTTGGCCAATGTGGTGACGTCAGTATATTTGACATCAATTAACCCAGTTGTGATGAAGTGTTTTTGGAAGTGCTCAAATACTTGGGCATCTGTTTTGGCATCTAATCCCCGAGTGACTAATAACATGCGAGATGCACGGAATGTCACATTGTAGAGAGTCTCTTCTAACGCTTCGCCAGTTAAAGTAGCTTTTAACGCTTCGATTTGAGCTTCGATTTCTTTTTTGTCGACATCAATCATGTCAAACATCCCTGCAGAACATTCCGCAGCGCCCATGTCGTCTAATGTCATGCGTCGGTTGCGACCCCAGTCATGGTAAACTTCTGGATTTTGCTCATATGTTGGAACATCTCTGTAGTGATCACAAAGGGTTTTGATTAAGGCCTTACCTTCAGCTTCTAAAAATGCGTGATAGTCATTTTTATAAGACTCTTTTTTGTCGATCCATGCCCCTAAAAATTCATGTACAAAATCGGGTACAAATTTAGATGCAATTTCATCCACTCTTTCGGCGTATTGAAGTTGTCCAACTTGGCTTGTTTTTGCGCCAGCCATGACATTGTACATAGGGAAAATTTCGCCATCTTTACGACCTATTTTCCCAAAAAAACCAAGGTCAGCCACATGATGCATGCCGCATGTATTAGGGCACCCTGACATATTGACTTTAAAGTCTGTGATTTCGTCTAATCGAAGGTCGCTACGGACTAATCTATCGCCAATGGCATCGGATAATCCACGTGGGAGGCAAATCCCTAATTTACATGTTTGTGCGCCGGTACAATTGATCATATTACCGATAAATGGGGGTAATGCTGCAAGTGTCATTTCCATTTTTGTAATAACATTATAGAGGTTGGGAATATACTTTTCGGGTATATTTCTCAGGCGTATATTTTGAGCCCGGTCACAGCGAATGGTGTTTTCTCCGATATGATCTAAAAAGTCGCATAAAAGATCTGCGTCATTTTTAAGTAAATCACCTAATTTTAATGGGAGTTTAACAGAAAAAAGACCAGATTGAAGTTGAGGAAATACATAGCGGCGTTTCCATAATTCAAATGCCTCACCTGATGCTGTTTCTACTGGTAAATTTATGATGTCATTTGCTTTATTTTCTAATTTTGGCAATTTAAGGTCTAAACTGCGATCATCTTTAATTTTGTCATAGTACTCATGGAATATTTTTTTAAAGTCGTCATCGCCTAATTTTTTCCATAAAAATTTGATACGGCTGGAAAATTTGCTTCGTCGGTTGCCATGGACATCAAACATAGATTTTAATGCACGTGCTACATGGTAAACATGGGTGTCTGGAATCCACTCTAATAATTCGTTACCCACCATTGGTCTGGCGCCCATTCCTCCAGAGCAATACACTCTAAATCCTTTTTGCCCATTTCTGATTTCGGCAACATAGCCCAAACATGTTGCTTGGGTATACGTTGTGTCTTTGGTGTTGTGTGACATGGCAATTTTAAACTTTCGAGGTAAATTCCAGCTGTCTTCTTCGTTGATTAAGCGTGTGGTTAACTCCATTGCATAGGGGTCAACATCAAATTCGGTTTCTGGGTCTACTCCTGAGTCTGGAGATGTCAAAATGTTTCGGATGGTATTACCACCTCCGCCTCTTGAGCTTAATTCTACTTCATTTAAGCCTCTGATAATGGCCATGAGCTGGTCGATTTTGGCGTCATGGATTTGAACTTCTTGGCGTGTTGTGAAATGCACTTCACCGGCCCCGTATTTTTCGGCTAACTCGGCTACTTTACGAAGCTGTCTCGGTGTAATTCCGCCAGCTGCACATCGGATACGTATCATGTAGGTTTCACGTTCACGTTGCTCGTAGACTCCATGTGCTACACGAATGGCTTTAAATTGGATGGGGTTCATTTCACCATTAATAAAGAGTTGAATATCTCTTTCAAATTGATCTTGTTCACTAATTAAGACGCTTGAATTTTCGTAAAATTTTAACATTGTCTTGCTCCTTAGATTTCGATAATTGTTACTGCTTCAATGGTTATATTGTCGTCTGAAGGTTTCGTGATTTTAAAGGCTTTCACGTCGGCTTCGCGATTCATTAATGACACAATGATATAAATCATATTCGGATCATTTAAAAGTCGCAAATCTTCTTGAGACAGACGTGCTGGTGTTTCGGGGTGAGAATGATAGACAGACATGAGGTCTAACCCTTGTTTACGGGCTTCTTTGACCACTTGAAACTGTTCTTTGGGGTCAAAGCTAAAATGGTCATGGCTATTATCCACATTCGTCATCCGAAACTGTGTCGTGATTTCTCCATTTTGTCCAGCTAAATAGCCACAACACTCAATTGGCTTTAGGGCTTTAGCGTGATCGGTGATGTCTTTAATGATTTGTTTTTTAATTTTGATATTCATAGTGTTCCTTTAGTGGTGTGATTTAAGATCACAAACTGCCTGTTCATAATCAATTAAACTTTTAATTTCTGGAGTATCAGAACAGACAGGGCATTTTGGATTTTTTTTGAGTTTTACTGTTCTGAAATTCATTTTTTTGGCATCAAAAACCATCATTCTGTCCACCAATAAGTCTCCTACTCCGGTAATATACTTTAGTGCTTCTGCGGCTTGAATTGTGCCTAACATGCCCGCAATTGCACCTAATACTCCTGCTTGAGAACATGTGGGTACTGCATTTGCAGGTGGGGGG
>Ga0214917_10007809_pt1 | contig 10704 bp, 18 predicted proteins | sample LL_1208_BB_MetaG_FD_177983 | JGI IMG/M metagenome (GOLD analysis project Ga0214917, IMG submission 177983) | Freshwater microbial communities from Lake Lanier, Atlanta, Georgia, United States - LL_1208_BB | ecosystem: Environmental > Aquatic > Freshwater > Lake | place: USA: Georgia | collected...
ATTTACTTGAAATACCAGAACCACCGAAAGAATATTTCAAACAGGAACAACCAGAAGAAAAAAAGAAGATTACCAACATTCTTGATTCATCTGCCCTTGCACTACTTAAAAATATGAAGCTTAAAGGCATTAAGATTATATTCTATAATAAGGATGGAAAGTTAAGCAACGATTTCCAGAAAGACGCAGAGCGCTATTTATTAGATAAAGGCGTTAAAGCCGAGCAGTTTAAGATAGAAATAAGGAACTAAAGTATGGCTGATCAAAAAGCGGTAGTAACCTTAAAAGATGGTACAAAGATAGTCCTAGATAACGAAGCGGATATACAGAAGTATTCTGACCGCGATGATCTAGACTCTATTTCATTCTTTGGCGGCGATGATGCGGCAGATGCCGGTGTCCAAGAACAGGCGGATGCTGGCGTTGTAGCCGTCGTAGAACAGCCAAAGACAGATCCAGTTGTTGCAAAACCACAGCCTGTTGCGGATCATGCTACTGCTATAACTGCTACGATTGGTGCGCTAGCTGGTGCTGTATCGTCAGCAGGCACGCCTGCTCTTATGAATCTAGCCAAGAGCTTTATCAAGGGCAAGCTAAAATTAAACGCCAAGGGTGGCGGCGAACAAACCCGCCCAGAAGACCAAAAGGAAGAACCAACCGACTGCAAGACGCATCAAATAAAGGCAGGCGCTAAGTTTGCTTCTATTTCGGCTAGAATAACTGCTTTAGAAAATAGACCAGTTCAATCAACAAACGATGACGATGAGCTAGATTTTGATTCTAGTGATGTCGATGAACTAAAAGAAAAAGTTAAAAGACTAGAAAAGATGGTCAAAGAAATAAAAGCAAAAGGAAGAAAAAAATGAAAATTACAAAATCTTTATTAAAAGAAATGGTTCAAGAAGAATTAAAAGTTATACAATTAGGCTTAGGTGAACCAGTTCATGCTCATGGATATGTTGGTGGCGAACACGGGATGGAAGTTGAACAACCAATGATTGATGGCGAAAGACCCAAAGATCCAGACGGTTATGAAGGCAGCATGGCAAAAAATAATTTGCGTAATGCAGCTATAGATGCTATGATGCTTGTAGAGATGATTCAAGACGATGAAAATTTAGAACCTTGGGTTGAAGAAAAAATCGCTGTTGCATGCAACATGTTGGGTACAATTGCTCGCTATATGAGAGGCGGTAGAACAGGTTAGTATGTTAAAAATCAAGCTTGTCGGAAAAAAGTATTGTACTAAACTTTCCGTTTTTGATTTTGACGGAACATTATTTAAAAGCCCAGACAAACCAGATGGATACAAAGGTAATTGGTGGATTGAAGAAAAATCTTTGAATCCACCAGCGGTTCCTAAAAAACCAGATGACTCTTTTTGGAACATGGATGTTGTCAGCGCAGCTTTGGAAGAATTAAAAGACCCAAAGAAATGTGTCATATTGATGACAGGAAGAGTGAACAACGTATTCCATGAAAGAATTATTGAACTTGTAAAACAAAAAAATTTAAATTTTAAACATATTTGGTGTAACGATTTTGGCAGAAGTGCAGGCGAATTTAAAATAGAGAAGATTCGTATGCTTCTTCGTGACAACCCATCAATTAAAGAAATAGAAATGTGGGAAGACGAAGCCGACAAAGTAGAACTATATACAGAAGAATTCAGCAAGAATTATAAATTTAAAATAAATAAAATAGAAGGCAGGGAAAAATAAATGGAACCACTAATGGTAAATATGTTGTTAGGAATGCAACAACAATTAAGAATTTTGCACTGGCAAACAGGAAGTTATGCACAGCATAAAGCATTTGGAAAAGCATATGATCAATTAGGAGATTTAATTGACACATTTATGGAATGTTTTATGGGTAAATACGGAAGATTTCGCTTGCAAAGTAAAAGCATTCAAATAATCAATATGGAAGAATTAGATTTAGAAGATTTTATTCAAGGATCAACTGAATTTTTGATTGGCATGACCGACACACTAGACCCAGAAGCAGATACCGATTTATTAAATATTCGCGATGAAATGCTCGGAAAAATAAATGTATTAAAATATTTGCTAACATTAAAATAAATTTTACATACTTTTTTTGTTGTGCTATAAGTTGTTGATACCTTCATGGAGAAAAATATGTGTATGATCTGTCGCGGTTTGAAGAATCACAAAATGTCTGTAGAAGAAGCAGAAGAGCGTTATCAAGAATTTCTTGAATTAGATTTATTGGATGAAGAGCACCAAGAGAAAGTTGAAGAAATGATAGCAGAAGCTGCTGATGAACTAGCATATTGGGATTTGGCAAAGCGTGATGTTCTTCGTGAAACTTATGGCGATGAAGACTATGATGAGAATGAATTAATACACAACGAAGTTTCAGAGGAAGAACTAGAATACGGAAGAGATCCAGAAGACGATTAAACTTCAATTAATGTTTACCAAAGGACCACGGTATGATAAAACATGCCGTGGTTTTATTACATGAAAATAATTTATGATCATACGCATGGATTTGGTAAAATGCGTGATCAAGCTTATATCTACGCTCCAGTAGGAGCATTAGTAGAGGAGAGTGAATATTCTGAAGCGCTATCTAGTGGTTGGTGTCCTTTAACAAAACAATTATGGTTTCAAACAAGATCAACCAGAATAAATATAAAAGAATATAAACCAGATAAGGATTTGTTAAAAAAAACAAATGGAATTAAATATTTTTTTGATATATCACTAAATGAAAATAAACGAAAAATATTTAATGAAATATTTGACAAATACATAAATTATAAAAACTTTAAAAGTCAAGATTATTCATTACAAGATATAATAAATACATCAAATGGTCATGTTTATTATTCTGAAAATAATAAAGTAATCGGTTTTTGTTTTTTTAAATTACTTGCAAATAATATATTTGCCGTTGAGTTTGCGTGGGATTATGAAAACCCAAGATTATCACTTGGAAAATTAAATATACATTTTTTGTGCAATTACGCAAAAATGAAAAAGTATGATTATGTTTATTTATCGTCTGGTTATGAGTCATGTTCTATCTATAAATCTGATTATTTTGGATTTGAGTGGTGGACTGGTCTGAAGTGGAACAAAGATGTTGAACATTACAAACGCCTGTGCTATAGTGATGACAGAGTCAAGATAGAATTTGATTGGGAGAACATATGATTGATTATGCTGATGTTGTTGTAGATTTAGCTTATGGTGATTCTGGAAAAGGCAAGGTTACACATCAATTGTGTAAGCGAGGTAATTATACGCACGTTATTAGATATAACGGCGGCAATAATGCTGGTCATACAATTTATCACAATGGTATCAAGTTTATTACACACTCTATTCCAAGTGGAGTATTTTATGGAATTAAAAGCATTATTGGTCCCGGCTGTGTACTTAATATAGATCATTTCTTTGAAGAAATGAAGGAGCTTGAAAATGGTGGTATCAGGTGTAAGAGCTTGGTATTTATTGCACGAAATGCTCATATCATCACCGATGAACACATTATGGAGGATCGACAAGATAACACTATCGGGACAACAAAGCGAGGAGTTGGTCAAGCCTATCGGGACAAGTACAGCCGCAAGGGCTTACGAGCGGAACAAGTAGATTCATTAAAGCCATATCTAATTGATATGTATGAGGAGTTTTATAACCCGCTTAAAATCAGCCGTATCCTATTTGAGGGAGCTCAAGGTTTTGGACTTGATATTGACTGGGGAGACTACCCTTACGTTACTTCTAGTGGATGTACTGTTGCTTCTGCAATTGCTAATGGTGTGCCTGCAAAAAAAATCAGAAACGTTTGGGGCGTTGCGAAAGCTTATGAGACATATGTTGGACTAAAAAAGTTTCAACCAGAAGATCCAATTTTTAATACCATTAGAGAAAAAGGTATGGAATATGGAGCTACAACTGGGCGTCCAAGACAATGTAACTGGATCAATACAAAGAATCTATTTAAAGCCATTGATATCAACGGTACAAATAAGATTGTGTTTAATAAAGTAGATATTTTGAGAGAGATTGGTGCTTGGAAGATTTATGACGAAGCAGGAAATCTTGTTGAATTTAAAAATGAAGATCAAATGAAAGAATGGTTTGTCAAGAAGCTTCCAAGAACAACTGAAATTTATTGGTCTGATTCACCGGAAAGATTATAATATGGAAAATCCAACATTAATTGTTAACAGAGGAAAGTTTGAAATAAAAATTGAACGCCTTGAAGATATGACGCGGATAACATATCAAATCCCAAAAGAACAAGATGGGATAGATCCCAATGATTATGGCTATCTTGTATCACATATTATGGAACTCTGCATGAAACCACAAGAGGGTAAATATAACGTCTTTGTTGACGGTGTCCAAACCCAGACAATCAGCGAGAAACCGCAGGAAAATCAGGAGCTTGACACGGAATAAGTCGCGTGGTAGAGTGTCTACATGACAACGCCACCTAAATATCCAGTAGAATCCAATCATCATCCCGTACTTTTTCGTAGTGCAGACGGCAAGCAACTGTATGCTGTTGGAGGAGGTGAATTCTGGTTACCAGTTCCAGATGACACAACAATGGATAATATCCATCTTTACATGAGGAAGAAAGAATATGTCCCGAATTTGCCGATCAAAAGATATGAAGTCAAGATGCAGGGGAAAGCATACAAGGTTGAAGTGTGGAAAGACAAGAGCATCACCTGTGAATGTACTGGATTCCGTTATCGAAAGGCTTGTAAACACTCTGCTGCAATCGAAAAGATGGTAAACAAGAGTGAATAAATTTAAAGTTGGTGATCTTGTAAAATTTAAAAAAGATAAGCTATACAAGAGCCGCTGGAACAGGAACAATCCTGAAAAAAGCGTTATCCTGCCGGTAGCAGGAATTATTCTAAGTATTTCTATAGATGATTGGCTGCACCCATATTATGCTATGTCCAAGCACTTTGAGCATAAAGAAACAAAAGTAGAGGTCGCAACTGTAAAATGGTTTGAATATTCAATTCCAGAGATTGGCGCATCAGACGATTTTAATTTGGACCAGTATAACAAGCACTACACAAAAGTTCCAACTTCGCGATTATGCGATTTTAATAACTACGTCGAGAGTCTGAAAAAAAAGAAAGTTCTTTACAAGTGAGAGAAGGTCTGGTAGAGTAGTTGTATCAGAGGTGAGCAGAGACGAGACAGATCGGCTCACACTAACCGCCCGAAGAGGCAAGGAGAAAACATGTCAAGCCGTAACACTAACTCAAATCGTTCAAACCGTTCAACCAACAGCACAAATCGTAAGTCAACTGGTCGCGATCCAAAGCGTGTAGTGTTCGATCCATCAACATATGAGAACCGCGTATATCGTAAGGAACGAAAGCTAGATACTATTGGCGTTGGTATCCGCCGTGGTGATACACGACACGGCGATTATAGCCAAGTTGTAGTTTGGCGTTGGTCAACAAAGACTTCTCCATCACAACGCTTCACAATGTCACTATCTGAAGCCCGTTCATTGAAGGCTTTTCTAGATCGTGAACTAGAAGTTCGTGCTCGCTAATTTAAAATAGCGGCAATAAAAATTCTCCCACCTTGCAAAACAGGGTGGGGTTTTTTATTAGGAGATCAAATGCTTTATACAATTTGCCCAAGAAACAAGACTGGGTTTTTCGTGCAAAAGTTTATGATAGATAGTGATATGGAATTTGCCGTAGAGGTTGCCAAGAAAACCTTTATTGATAACGGTGTTTATTTTGTAGAGGTCTACGAAGGTAGAGCACCAATAATGGATTGTTGGGGAAATCCGAAACTATTTGTTTATAGGGACAATGTTTCGGAAACAAGATTACATAGATAAAATATCTACCGAAGACATGGAAGAAGGATTAAAAAATATAAACATTGGTGATCTTTTATTTGACCCTTGGTTTGGTTTTGGCATAGTGCTATCTAAGCTAGATAGACAGAGGCATGAATGCCAAGTAAAGTTTTATGACAAAGAAGAGGAAATGTTTTTTCTAGATGATGATCAAGTTTATTTCCTTAAAAGGAATTTAACTTCATTATTAAAAATTTGCGAACTACCACCAAAAGATGAATTTGCAAAGCAGGAATGGAACGAAATGTATTGCGTGTTTTAAATTGTAAATCATAGGATGTACTGGATGAGTACCACTAGCCTACCACCACCCCACCCCCTCTTTCCAGATACTATGTCTGGAGCAGATGATAGCCTATGCCAAAAAGATGATTTCTATGTTAGTGAAATAGTTTTTTTAAGATCAAAAAGAATTGATGCTAAAAGTATAAAAAAGTTTTATGATCTTTATGGTAAGTCTTTAGATTTGGATATGTGGTGGGTTTATGTTGCCAAGGAATATAATAAGCAAGTAGAATACTGTAAGGATATTTCTGAGGAAGGTGCTTATTATATGTTCCATACAAAATATATCGGTGTAGTAAAAAGTATTGTGCAAAGTACAACTTCCAATAGTCATATAATGCATGGAAGAAAACTTTATACTATTGAATGGGAGCCAAGAAATGATATAGAAATACAGGATGATTTTATTACAAGACTTTCGGATCATTTCCCAGAAAATCTTATATCAATTTCTAATATGCAAGTAATGACAAAAGAAGAAATATTGCAGGACGCTTTAACTTGGGCTGCAAAACAAGCAATTACAAAAAATAATTTGTAATTGCCTTTATCGTTTTGGAAATATACAATTATAAATTTAAGATATAAAAATGTAAATTGTTTTTTAAATTACCATTATGACGTGATTACTTGCAAATAAACTATTATAAATATATTGTTAACTATAAAACAAAACACTTTAGTTGTAAAATTTCTTATTGTTACCGATACTTGCATATTACAACCTTATAATACAGAAAAGCCCCTGTGATCTCGCAGGGTTACGCTCACTATATCACCGCAATATTCCGGCGTCAACCGCTGAATATTCCGTACAATAATGACAGACTCTAAGCCCAGAGCTAAAAATATCGCTTGACATGGGACACCGCCCGTTGTAATATGTTAGTGTGGGAGAGTGCGCGATCCCAGCCGCCATTTGCGCTAATTGCCGCAAATACTGCTGCCCAGCCGCCGCAAACATAATTACCTAACCAGCAAATAAGTTCTTGACTTCCTACCCCCCTCCATGATAAGATGGTGTCATGGTTGAGAAGCTGTTTATTAGTAAGTGACAAACAAGAGGTTGACTCCTGCCCTGCGCTGTGTTAGACTGTTGTTAATTCGGGCGGTCCCGATGGAGAGAAAGCAAATGCGTTATTGCCGTTACTGTGGAAATACTGGTCACAATCGCCGTACTTGCCCTTCACGTTCACAGGAATCTAAGAATAGCGATAAGCAGTATATGAACCGCTATCGCAGTAAGTCTCGTCGTTGCAGTTTTTGTTATGAGACTGGACACGATAGACGTAAGTGTGAAAAGCTTGTCGTTGAGCGTAATGAATGGATCAATCAAAACGCGATTTATCGTGAGCGCTTCTTTGAAGATATGAAGCGATCTGGGTTTGGAATTGGTTCGTTGCTCCGTCGCAATGATAGTTGGAAGAGCGAATATAAGCATTATTACATCATCAAGAATATTGATTGGGATTCTATCAATCACGATGATACTTATTCACATCCTGTCTTTGCTGCTCCAATTGAGGATATGGAACATCCTATTCATATACCGGCTCCGCTTTATGGTCTTCGGGATGACGTTCTTGCAAATCAATTAAGGTGGCGTAATAATAGTACGGAAGTTGAGAATCCGGTTCCAGAAAATACTATTAAGCCTCCCGCTGAGTGGTTTACTGGTAACTCCAGAGGTTTGCCGCAAAGGCTTAAGTAGCAATCGGGACGAAAGAAAAGAGTTGACGGGTGACGCCGCCTGTGGTAGACTGAGTGGGTAAGGTTGAGCGGGACATGGTGTTTCGCTTCAACAAACAACGCAAGGTAATTCGGGAGAGTAAATCAAATGGCTGTTGACTTCAAGACGTTCGCTAAGGTTGTTCCCCATGTCGTTAAGGTGAAGAAGCCGGTTCTTATTCGCGGTAAGCATGGTATCGGTAAGTCGGAACAGGTTTATCAGTTTGCTGCCGCTGCGGGTTTGCCCGTTGTCGAGCGTCGTGCTTCGCAGATGACGGAAGGCGACCTCATTGGTCTTCCGAATATTGAGGGTCGCTCCACTAAGTGGAATCCGCCCGACTGGTTCAAGCAGGCTTGCGATAATGCTGTTGTGCTTTTCTTCGATGAGGTTGATCGTGCGGTTCTTGAGGTTCGGCAAGGTCTTTTCGAGCTTACCGATTCGCGTAAGCTGAACGGTTGGCATCTCCACAAGGATACGCTTATCTTTGCTGCCGTCAATGGCGGCAACCACGGTTCGCAGTATCAGGTTGGTGAAATGGACCCTGCTGAGTTGGATCGCTGGACGGTTTTCGACCTTGAGCCTACGGTTGAGGATTTCCTTGATTTCGCCAAGGATAAGCTGAATATGGTTGTTTGGGACTTCATCAACCAGAATCGCGTTCACCTTGAACATAAGGGCGAGTTTGAGCCTAACAAGGTTTATCCTTCGCGGCGTTCGTGGTTCCGTTTCAACGAGTGTTTGACTTCTGCCGATATGCTTGGTAAGAAGAAGGAGGAAACCAAGCAGTTCCTTCCTACCATGTATGAGCTGGGTTGTGCGTTTATCGGCATGGAGGGCGCTGTTGCTTTCCGTGATTTCGTTGAGAAGTATGAGCGTCAGATTTCGATTGACGATATCTTCAACGGTAAGCATGATTCGCTGAAGGGGCTTCCTGTCAACGATCACCTTGCTCTGATTGAGAAGATTCAGGCTTCCGACAAGCTTAAGACTAAGCTTGATGCCAAGGTTCTCAAGAACATTTCGGATTATCTCCGAATGATTCCTGCGGAGGCTTCCATGAAGCTTTGGAAGATTGCCGGTAACGCGAACGTGTATAACGCTGTCGAGCTTCACAAGCTTTGCAACGATTACATTGTGTCGATTATGACTGGTGGTTCCAACAAGAAGTAATTAAAACAAATAGCAAAGGGGGCAAGTGGATAAAACCACTTCCCCCAACTGCTTATTCCTTGCTTGACTCCATAATTAACTTGTGATAGACTGTTCTACATGGTGGCAATTCCGCCACCGAATGAGGTACTAAATGGCTAAGAAGAATCTTGTTCCTCCGGTTGCTACTGATAAGCTTTATGAGGAGCATCGCGAGAAGATGGATCGCGCCGCTGCAAATGCAAAGAGCGGCAATATGAACGATGCTCTTTCCAAGTTCGACATGAATGATCATATCATTTCTCTGCTTGACACGGAACCGTTCTTTGCCGCAATCTCGCGTCATGTCGAGAAGCGGGCTTCGCTTGAAATCCCTACTGCCGGCGTTCGTGTTTCCGGCGAGGGTCACTATGAGATGATCTATAATCCGTATTTCTTTGCTGAGTTCGATAATAAGATTCGGCTTGGTGTTCTCAAGCATGAGTTTTATCATCTCATCCTTGAACACGTTTCTGCTCGTTTGCCCGATGCCGATGATGGTTCGGGTAAAAAGATGAATCGTATGTGGAATGTTGCTACCGACCTTTCCATCAATACACATATTCCCGATGAGATTCCTGCGATTGGTTGTATTCCCGGTCGTGGTATGTTTACTGATATGCCTCCGATGAAGACCGCTGAATGGTATTACGCGGAATTGAAGAAGAAGCAGGAGGAAAATGGCGGCGATGGTGAAGGCTTTGGTGATTCGTTTGACGATCACGATGGTTGGGGCGAAGGGGATATCGACCCTAGCGTGAAGGAAATTGCCAAGCAGCGTCTTAAGGAAATGATGAAGGATGCTGCGGAGGAAGCGAATAAGAAGACTTGGGGTTCGGTTTCGGCGGATATGCGTGCCGACATTATGGATCGTATCTCCAATAAGGTGAACTGGCGTAACGTCCTTCGCTATTTCATCAAGACTTCGCAGCGTGCAGATAAGCACTCGACGGTTAAGCGGCTCAATAAGCGTTATCCGATGATTCACGCCGGTAAGAAGGTTGACCGTAGGGCTAATATTGCTATTGCAATTGACCAAAGCGGTTCAGTTTCGGATGAGATGCTGACTAAGTTCTTTGCTGAACTTAACGGTCTAGCTAAGTTGGCTACTTTCACCGTGATCCCTTTTGACTGTGAGGTGGATGAAAAGCTTGTTTATGTTTGGAAGAAGGGCAAGCACCAGAAGGCTAAGAGGGTTAAGTTTGGGGGTACTGATTTCGATAAGCCCACGGCTTATGTGAACAAGCATCCGGAGTTTGATGGATTGGTAGTGCTCACCGATATGTATGCCCCTAAGCCCGGTCCTTGTCGGGTTCATCGCCTCTGGATGACCGATAAACATGGAGCCAATTCTCCGTATTTCCAAACTAACGAGCGAGTTATTTCTGTAGACTAGAATAATTATATAACGCCCATTGTGTATCTTAAGACTATTTAAAGTAGGAGGGATACACAATGGGCGTTGACTCGTTAGAGAAAATCTGTTCTACTTGCAAACAGAACAAATCATTATCTGATTTTTCATTCGATAAAAAGTCGAAGGACGGATACAAATACTCTTGTAAGAGTTGTAAGAATTTGCAAGAGAAAAAAAGGTTATCTGATCCGTTAAA
>Ga0214917_10007810_pt1 | contig 10702 bp, 8 predicted proteins | sample LL_1208_BB_MetaG_FD_177983 | JGI IMG/M metagenome (GOLD analysis project Ga0214917, IMG submission 177983) | Freshwater microbial communities from Lake Lanier, Atlanta, Georgia, United States - LL_1208_BB | ecosystem: Environmental > Aquatic > Freshwater > Lake | place: USA: Georgia | collected...
CACTGACACGATAGTCAGCCTGAATGGTGCCGAGGTTATTGATGAATCCATTGGCCTGCGTGATTGGCGCCACCCCTTCCGTCACCAACTGGGGAATGGGCTGCTCGCTGTACAGAAAATTATCGGCGATGGTAATGCTAAAGCGCGGATCAAAAGCGTAGGTGTAACGACCAACAAATGTATGGCTGTATTGAATGTCGTAGGACTGATTAACGCTGGGCCAATAGGTACCGACAAAATCGTAACGAAGAGCTGCATCCGCCTGCAGGCCCAAATAATTGTACCCAAGGGACGGCTGAATCGACGTATAGGTCGATGATACGATATCCTGGGTTGAGCTATAGGTTTGGGTTAAGGGATTGCTGTCATAACCTTCCCGCAGAGCTACTGTCGCCGTAAACGGCTTCGTTGTTGTCTGACCGGCTGAACCCTCGATTTGCGCAAAACCCTGACAAGAAAATCCAAAGACAAAAATCAGACTAAGCCGGAAAAATAATCCTCTGGAAATACCTGGTGGTCCAACACTTCCCTCCATTTACCCGATTTTAAGTTCGGGAATATAGTATCAATCTTAAGACACTATATATTGATATGCCTACTGAATATGTGCCAAATAAGTAGTGTTCACGATGATTTTCTGTATTAAAAACATTTAATAGCCAACTAGTTCCATCTTTTTTGAATGGAAAGAAGTAAATAATCATTATTGGGAGGCAAAGATGTGGCAAATGCTTGCGGTAGGTCTGGCGGTTTTTGTCTCCGAATCAGATCCGCCCATTCTCCCCACTCTGAGTTTTCGGCAAGCATTTGGCTATACATTCGCACATCTGAACTGGCGGGGGTAAGCAGAATACTAAAAACGGGTGCGACACGGTCATGGATTTTTAAAAAGTCATCGCGGGTGGTTGGCAGCCAGAGGGTAGGCTGCTCGGCATACCAAGCTTCAGCTGCCGGAAGGTCCGAGGCCTGAAATTCTCCAGGCTCAAACCAGGTTCTCATAAAAAGAAAGATCGGCGGGTATGTAGGAGGATAGGCAAACGGAGCGGGTTCCGGCAAAAGAGCACGGGCTATCGTGGGCCAGCAAGCCACCAGAGCCACCAGAATGGCAAAGAGCCTGCCCAAAAGCTCCAGATGCAACTTCCATCTCTCGATCACAATCCAAAGGTAGGCTGCCCCATACACACAGGCTGACGGAAGCAAGGCCATCAGGATGGCGTGCCCCTCATCCTTCGAGGAACGCTGGACAAAAGCCGTTCCTGCAATTAGCGCAATTGCGCTGCCTCCCCAAAAATTTCGCCCCGCAGAAGCGGAGGGTCGGCGAAAGGCATGCAGGCAGCCGATCAAGGCAAGGGTTCCAGCTACCGCGTTTCCAACCAAGGCGGGTCCCTGGGAAACAAGGTCGGTAAATCCGCGCAGGATCGCTCCTCCCACCCGGCGCCAAACATCGGTTTTCTCAAAGTCAAATGAGTATGTCCGCCAGATGGTTTCGCCCGGGAACCGGGGGGAATCCGCAAGCAAAAAGGCCCAGTTCAAACCGAGAGGATTTCGGGAGACCCACCACAAGCGAGCCAGCCAACCCAAAAAGAGACCCAGCATCAGAACCAAACCCAGCACCATGGCAAATTTTCCTTTGCGTACCACCATGAATGCCAGGGCCGTGGCCGCCAAAACCGGCCAGATCTGCACCACTTGCACCAACGCTGTCGATCCAAGAAATAACCCCGCACCCAGTAGCCAAAACCAACTATTCCCCCCGGAATCAGGTTCTCCTTCCTCGGAATCTTCCGACGACGTTCCCAGAAAAAAGAACCACCCTGCCATGGCGTACAGGAAGACCACAAGGAGTGTGGCGCCGCCGGTCACGGCGTGAGTCCAAATCGGAGAACTCCCCAGAAAAAACACGGCCGCCAAAACCCCTGCGCCCACGTCGAATTGCCTTTGCGCCCACGCGTACACGGCGAAAGTGGTGGCCACGAGCAGGACCAGTTGAAAAATCAGAATGATGATATCCGGGGGGAAAATGCGAAACCCTTTCAATTGTTCCCCCGAAAGATCGAAGGAAACAAGCTTGGTTAGGGTCCCCACCTTAAAACAGGCAGCCAATAGAGTCGGGTATAAGGGCGGGGTCAATGTTTCCGGAAAGGAGGAAACAGCAGGAGCGGCACTGCCCAGGTTGGCGCGGACCTGCCACAACGCCAAAGGCCGGACAATCAGCGTGGTGAACCCTTTGCCTTCAGCCAACTGGCGGGCCTGCTGGGCCAAGTCCATGGCCTCAAAACTTCTTAACCCGTTAAACTCCCGAACCCCAAACCAGGCGCTCAACCCGACCACCAGAAGAAATAAGGCAAGACGGACAAGCCAAATTCGGATCGGCCCAGCCTCCACATTGTAAACCCAGTCCTGCAGGGTTTTCATGCCTTTACCTCTTTCAGATCCACAAGTTTACGGTGGAGTGTTCTCCGACTGATTCCAAGAAGTTTTGCCGCTTCGGTGATATTCTGGTTGGTTCTCTTTAGGGCGGCCTCCATCGCCTGCCTTTCGAGATCCTCTAACCTCAGACCGGTGGTTTTCCATGTCGAGACTTTACCCGCCCCCCCTTCCATGACGGAGGCCGGCAGATCTTTGGGTTCAATTTCCCTGCCACGGGCAAGAACCACTCCATGCTCGATAGCCGTTCGCAATTCCCGCACGTTTCCCGGCCAACGATAAGCTTGCAATGCCGCCATCGCCGCGCCCGAAAGCTCAAGATCTGGCTTGGCGTTTTCCCGGCTATACTCCTTCCGAAAATGCTCTGCCAAAATCGGAATATCCTCCGGTCGCTCCCGCAGAGGCGGCAAGGTCACTTGCACCACCCGGATCCGGAAAAACAGGTCTTCCCGGAACTTTCCTTCCCGCACCAGCGCCTCAAGGTTCCGGAGGGTCGCCGCCACCAATCGGACATCCACCTCGATTGTCTTGTTCCCCCCGACCCGCTCGATACTGCGCTCGCCCAGGGCCCGCAGCAGTTTGACTTGGGTGGCCGCATCAATCTCCCCGATTTCATCAAGAAATAATGTGCCCCCATGAGCCTGCTCGAACCGCCCGATCCGCCTCTCCACGGCACCGGTGAACGCCCCCTTCTCATGTCCGAATAATTCACTTTCAAGAAGCTGCGGGGATAACGCGGCGCAGTGCACGGCGACAAAGGGGCCCTGCCGCCTCGAGCTCAGACCGTGGATGGCTCTCGCGACCATCTCTTTTCCTGTGCCGCTTTCTCCTTCCACCAGAACGTTGGCCCGTGAGTCTGCCACCTGCCGAACCTTGTCCAAAACTTCCTGCATCGGAACAGAGGTTCCCAGAATTTTTTCCAATCCGTAGGAACGATCCAGGGCTTGCCGGAGATTCACATTTTCCTCTTCCACTTTTGCCGTGCGGACAGCCCGGCGCAGAAGGATTTGGACCCGCTCCAGATCCAGGGGCTTTGTCACGTAGTCATAAGCACCCTTACGCATTGCCTCAACCGCACTTTCCACGGATCCATAAGCCGTCATGACCACACACGGAGGTCGATGGGGCAGCTTCAAACACCGCTCCAACACGCTCAGCCCGCTTTCATGGCCCAACCTCAGATCGGTCAAGACCGCATCCATTTTTTCCGTCTCCAGAATCTTTTCGGCAGCTCCCAGATCGGCAGCCGTGAAAGTTTCAAATGGATCCTCCAAAACCCGGCGGAGCGCCTCGCGGGTGTTTTTTTCGTCATCGACGATCAGTAAATTGGGTTTCCCGCCGCTCACTTGGCCTCCGGCGAGGCTTTGGCCTCCAGAAAGTGTACCCGCTTTTCCGAAAAAGGCAGACGAAACCGGGCCGTGGTCCCCTTTCCGGGAATGCTTTGCAGCTGAAGATCCCCTCCGTGGTCTCGGGCGATCCGCTGCACAATCATCAATCCCAAACCGGTTCCTCCATGCTTGGTGGTGAAGAACGGTTGACCTAAGTGAGGAAGATCCTCAGGGCGGATCCCTGGGCCGTTGTCGCGAAATTCCCAAAGGGCAAAGTCCCCATCCCGGCGCAGTGAAATTCTCATCAAACCCTGTTCCCCCGCGGCCTGCATGGCGTTTCTGCCCAGATTGTAGATCGCCTGCTGCACTTGCTCCCGATCCATGGGGACAAGACCTATGCCGGGCTGCACCTCTTTTTCCACCAGGATTTTTCGGTCCTGCAACTCTGCCTTGAGCGGTGCCAGTCCCTCATCCAAAACCCGCTCTGCCGACTCCGGATGTTTTTGCGCGGCCTGCGGCCGCAGGGCCCGCAGAAACCGTGTGATCAAACCATCCAGCCTTCGCACTTCCTGCCGGCACACCTCCAAGGACAGCCGCACCTTGTCGACCGCTTTCCCTGATACTCCCCGTAAATCCTTTTCCATCACCTGGAGTTGTAAGTGCAGACTGTTGAGTGGGTTACCAATTTCGTGCGCCACCTCCGCCGCCAGCAAGGTCAATGCCTCCGCCCGTCCGGTCTCAACTGCTGAACGGGCCTCGGCCCGCTCCCGGGTAGCATCATGAAACACCGCCACGTGGCGGGGACCTCCCCCGGCATCCTCTTCCGCCAAGGGTACCAGGGCATATTGAAGAATTCGGGTTTCCGGGTAGCTCACCTCCAGCGAGCCTGAGGAGGACTTTTTTTCCTGCAAAAGGCTTTTCCATTCCGCCCCACGCAAACTTCGCCCCAAAGACCACATGCCGGGTTCGATGGAATCAGGCAGGTTCAACAGCCGCTGGGCGGCGCGGTTCCAATAAATCAATCTCCCCTCTTCATCCAGAACCGTGACCCCCTCCTGCAGGGTGTTGAAAAGCGTTTCCAAAAAACCCTTCTCCTCCGCCAAGCGCGCCAGATGGGTCTGCAGCTCTGCCGGCTCCACCCGCGGTGCCCGCTCCAGCAGTTTTTCCAGGAAGGAGGCCTTCATGCCGCCGCCCCGTTCAGAACCACTTCTTGAACTTCATCCACAACCCCATCCCCACCATCAGGGCTCCGGTGACTCCCATCAGAGAAAGATAGGCATGCGGATGCTCCAACTCCGGCATGTGCCGGAAATTCATGCCGTACCAGGATCCGACCACCACTGGCGGAATCGTGATTGCCGTCAGCGCGGTCAACACCTTGATTCCCTCGTTCGCCTCGTGGGCCGAGCGGTTTGTGTAGACGTCGAACGCCACCATCATCCGGTCGTTGCATCCCTGCAACCGCTCGTCGATCCGATTCAGCGCATCTTGCACGTCGCGGAAATACGGGAGCATCTGCGCGCGGATCAGTTTCGACTCCCCCCGCGCCAACCGGGCGATCACCTCCCGTTGCGGTCGCAGCGTCTGCCGCAACCCGGTCAGATGACGGCGGGCCTGCAGAATCTGCTTGGAAAGATCCTCTTTCCGCACCCCGGAAAGCGCCTTCTCTTCCACCTCTTCCATTTCCGTGGTCAGTCCGTCCACCACCGGGAGGTAGGAATCCGCCAACAAATCGAGCAACTGGTGGGCCAACCGGTCCGCCCCCTTCACCTGCTGTCCCGTCCCTTTCACCAACCTCTCCTTAAGCATCGTGATTCCGGGAATCGGGTCGCGGTGGTATGTGACGAGAAACTCTTTTCCTAAAAAGAGGTTCAACTCGGAAATTTTAACGGTGGAATCTCCCGTTCGTTCAGCGCTGTGCATAATCATGAAAAGGTAATCCTCATAATCCTCGATCTTCGGAAGCTCGCTCAGCGTCACACAGTCCTCGATTGCCAGGGGGTGAAACTCAAACAACAACTCCAGCACCTTCTTCGTCTCTTCGGGAGTCGGGTCCGTCAGGTCGATCCACTCGATCAACCCCTTGTCGGCACGGGCTAACCTTAGGGCTTCCCATTCCAAATTCTGGCTAACGAGTTTCCCCTCGCTAAAGACAAAGGATTCGATCACGGTGGAATTATCCTCTTTTTCCGTAAAAACCTCAACTCCCAAGTCACTGCCATTCGGTCACTTCCAAAACACCGGGACAAATCGACCCTCGATTCGCCATCCCCTTGAGGTAGGATAATGATATGTCCAAACCGGTACTCCTCATGATCCGCGATGGCTGGGGTATCAATCCCGCAGGCCGGGCTGGCGCCGAAAAACAGGGAGATGCGACCCTTTTGGCCAGGACACCGGTCCACGATCGATTGTACAAGGATTATCCCTGGAGCCGTCTGGAACCAAGTGGTCTCAAGGTCGGCTTGCCGGAGGGACAGATGGGTAATTCCGAGGTGGGCCATCTCAACCTTGGCGCCGGCCGGATTGTTTATCAGGAACTGACGCGCATCAATCTCGCCATTGGTGACGGCTCGCTATCGAGGGACCAAGTTCTGCGTGAGGCCATCGCGGCCGCCAAGGGAAAGCGCCTTCATTTCATTGGCCTCGTTTCTGACGGCGGGGTGCACTCTCACCTCGATCACCTGCTTGCCTTGGTCGGCATAGCCGGACAGGCCGGCTCATCAGAGATCTATGTTCACGCCATCACCGATGGGCGCGACGTCTCCCCGACATCCGGTCGCGGGTTCCTCCGCACCCTGGAGCAAGCGGTGGCCAAGATTCCCCGGGCCCGGGTTGCCACCGTGGTTGGCCGCTACTACGCCATGGATCGTGATCAACGCTGGGAACGTGTGCAACTTGCCCACGAACTCTTTTTGGAGGGAAAGGGTGTTCCCGCTCCCTCCGGGGAGACCGCCCTCGATTCCGCCTACTCCTCCGGCGTTACCGATGAATTTATCAAGCCGGTGGTCCTGCCCGGTGTGGTCGCGCCGGTGATCCGGGACGAGGATGTGCTATTCTTCTTTAATTTCCGGGCCGACCGCATGCGCCAAATCGTGCGCTCTTTGGCTGACCCGGATTTTCATTCCTTTCCCATCGCCCGTCGCCCCCAGACCAGAATTTTTACCCTGACACCGTATGAGGCGGATTTTTCACGTCTTGGCATCCGCCACCTGTTTTCTCCGGCAGAGATGAAGGACCTGTTGGGGGAAGTCGTCGCCCGGGCCGGCCTAAGACAGGTCCGGATGGCTGAAACGGAAAAATACCCCCACGTCACCTACTTCTTTAATGGCGGCAAGGAAACGCCCAACCCTCGCGAAGAAAGGGTCATGGTCCCCTCCCCCAAGGTCGCGACCTACGACCTACAGGCTGAGATGAGCGCAATTCCGCTCACCGAAAAAGTGGTGGAAAGAATTGAGAAGGGCCTCGATGACCTGATCATCCTGAATTACGCAAACCCCGATATGGTCGGCCACACCGGCGTCCTGACGGCGGCCATCCAGGCCGTCGAAATCATCGATACCTGCACAGGTCGCGTGCTGGACGCTCTTCTCGGTAAAGGTGGCCAAGCCTTGGTTACCGCCGATCACGGCAACTGCGAGCAGATGCTTCAGTCGGATGGCTCACCCCACACCGCTCACACCACCAATCCTGTCCACTGCCTCTACTTCGGTTCGGGTGCCGGTAGCTATCGGCTCGTGGACGGCATCCTCGCGGATGTGGCCCCCACCCTACTTGAAATGCTCGGTCTTCCCAAACCGCCCGCCATGACCGGATCTTCATTGTTACGCAAAAAATGACAGTGGCATGCGGGTTTTTTCCCAGCCCGAATTCCTGATTTTTTGATCCATCTTTCCTGATGAAAAAAACCGGCCCCAAAATAAAAAAGCTTTCAGTCCTGGCTATGACGGCAAACGAGGTGCGCATTGAGCAGGCGGAACGACGCCTTTATGCGATTCTTGATCGTCAAACCCGCCTGATCGAGGGATTGGCAAAATCCATCAAGCCGGATGACCTTGAGGAGGATCTGCAGAAAAATCTCAAGGAAACCAACGGCATGTTGGACGATCTCTTTTGGCAGTTTCTTGGCCCCTTGGAAGCCGGTGACCGCGTGGTTTCCGCCTATGATGAAAAAATGAAGGAAGGTACGGTGGTCAGCGTTCAAAAGGAGGCCGCCCACAAGGACTATGGTTCCGCCGTGGTGGAGTTCCCGGGGGAGGAGTTTAAAACCATGGATGTTTGTGAGTTGGTCAAGGTTCGGGGGCCGGTTCTTCCCTCAGATTCCGTCATCCCTGGCCCTAACTGAATCGGGTCCTGGAAATTTCCGGGGCGCGAGAAGCTCGCGCCATCCACGAAAACATGCTCACGGGATCATCAAAGTAACGCATCCCGTCGGAGCTTGTCTTTCCCCATTTTCCATAACCGTGACCCAAAAACACCCCCGTCACGCCGGCATTTCGCGCCGTCTGCAAATCCACCTCGCTGTCGCCGATAAAAAGGTGCCGGCCGATCGGCGCCTGGAGCCTGCGGAAAGCCAGACGTAAGGGGTGAGGATCCGGTTTGCGCAAGCCTTCCTGTCCGCTGATGACGACCCGGATCCAGCCACCCCATCCCAACTCCTGCACAAGAGCCCGTGCGGACGAGCCATCTTTGTTGGTACAGATCCCCAGCCTCCAGCCTACTTGAACCAGGCGACGGAGGCCTGCATCCACCCCGGGAAAGGCGCGGGTTCCGCCCTTGGGGTTTTTTTTGTATTCATCCAGATACTCAGCCGTCAAAACCTGGATTTGATCCTGATCTACAGTTCCACCCACCATGAACCAGCCTCGCTCAACCAAGGAACGAGGTCCTCTGCCCACCAAATTCCCAACCGTCTCTTTGGGGATGGGCTCTTTTCCATGACGGAGAAACACCCGGCCAAGAGCCCGGGCAATATCTCCCAGGGAGTCCGCCAGGGTGCCATCCAGATCAAAAACTGCATACCCGCTCAACGCTTGCTTCATTCCCGCCGAATTCTTGGAGCTCGAAGAGCGCGAGGGCGACGCAGGAAATCCCCGCCTAGAGCTTCTTCAACTCCGGGATTCCGTACGCTTTCCGAATCTCCTCCTGTTTTGCCGCAACCTCTCCCGCATCGAGCACCAGCGTTCCGGGGTCATCACGAAACTCAAACACCAACATCCCCTCCCCGACCTTCTCCAGGACTTCACTAAGCTCAGCCAGATCCTTGATTTCCTTTCCGTTCAACCTCTCCAAAACCAGGCCGGAATACTGTTGGTAGCCTAGGTTCATGGCGGCAGGCAACACCTGGCTTAGAAACACCACTTTTTTCGAGGGGTCCGGCCTCTTCTCCTGTTGGAACACAAAATACTCCACCAGTCTTTGCGGGGCCCGTTCACTCCATTTGTCTCCCCATTCCTGCAGATAGGCCCCGGTCAGTTCCTGAAACACCAAGCCTCCCGCCACGAGATAGCGGGGCTGAAGATCAAAGGCCAAGGTAGGGATCGCCATCTCATCACGTGCCCGGCGGTCGTAGGTTCCTGTTAACTCCATCTCCTTTCCGCCCCGCGACACCAGAAACTTCGCCTTGGAACCAACCGTCGGCCGAACCCTCACCAGGTTGCCAATGGCGGTCGGACCGTAAAGCGGATCGCGGTAATTTCCATCCTCATCCAGTTTCATTCCGTCCACCGCCAGGATGACATCCCCCTCGACCAATCCCGCCCGCCCGGCGGTTCCGCGCGGATTCACCCGGGTCACTAAAATTCCCCCGGTTTTGGGCGCCCGCACCTCCTCCCGAAGATTCGGATCGCGGAGCGGCGTCCAGCTTACCCCCAAAGTCGGGAAGCCCTCGTATTTTCCATCGCCGGCGTCTTCCAGGAAACGCTCAATCATCGGACCCGGGATGGCGGTCCCTTCCTGGGAGTCCCGATCATACATCATGACCATCCCCACCAGTTCATTTTGCCGGATCAGCGGCAGGGTGTAGCTGTCATCCCGTTTAGGCAGGGACACCCGAACCCCATACTGCAAAAAGCCGGCTTCATCGTTCGGATATCGTCCCACTCCGACCGTGAGGATTTCAGCCTGATTTCGCAACAACTCCCCGTTCCTCTCCAGTTGCCAAACCTCCGCCGTATCCCCGGCGCGCAGGGCCGGCCCCAGCCTTAAACCTCGGAATCCCTTCAAAAATTCCGTCCGCTCAGGGCGAAGGATCGCAAGATTGGCCTCGTAGTCGATGGCCTCGACCTCGGCGGCGCATTTCTCGGCCGAACCCGGTTTCTCCAAACCCACTTCCGTGCGGTTGGCTACCAGAGCCGCCGTCACCAGCACTTTTCCCCCCGGAAGGACGACTCCGGTGCCGTTCAGTCCAAAGGGGGCCTTTTTCTGCCAGGGCCGGAACTGGTCGTAGGACTGGATGGAAGCCCGCACCCTCACGACCGAGCCCTGGGGCTCATCCTGTTCCGCCGCCATGCCCGTGGCGCCAAAAAGGAGAACCCCCACCAGGAAAAGAATTCTCATTTCCTCTCCTCCGTGGGAGATCCTTTTGCCAGCCGACGATTTCCCACCTCTGTTCGGCTGGCCTCACTGATCCCATACTGGGCCATGATGCGGGGTGTTGAGCGATCAACTTCCGCCCGCCTGAGAACCGCCGGCCTGGAATCCCCCTCGAAACGAATAACCACACGTTCCCCATTGGCTCTGAGCGCCGCCTCCACATCGGTCAAGGCGCGTATCTTTTTCCCGTTAATCTCCCTCACAATCTGCCCGGCTAATCCGCGCAGGTAGACATTCGTGGGATCCGGCAAAACGGCCGACAGAATCACCGGTTCCGGGGTTTCCCGGTAAACCTGGTCCGTGGCAAACATGGTGTACTTCTGCTTGAGCCGCAAATCCGCCCCCCCTGCCAA
>Ga0214917_10007811_pt1 | contig 10698 bp, 10 predicted proteins | sample LL_1208_BB_MetaG_FD_177983 | JGI IMG/M metagenome (GOLD analysis project Ga0214917, IMG submission 177983) | Freshwater microbial communities from Lake Lanier, Atlanta, Georgia, United States - LL_1208_BB | ecosystem: Environmental > Aquatic > Freshwater > Lake | place: USA: Georgia | collected...
CTTGAGCATCCAAGAATTGAGTTACTTGCGCAACCGATGCCGAAGGATTCAAACCAAGATAGACCGCCGCTCCGCCTGCCACGTGAGGAGAGGCCATAGAAGTACCGCTAATACTGCGTTCTGCTGTGAGTGAGCCGATCCAAGCAGATGTAATTGATGATCCCGGTGCCTGAATATCAACACATGGACCAAAGTTTGAATAAGAAGCCTTTACATCATCACGCGAAGTAGCTCCCACGGTAATCGCAGAGGGAGCTCGCGCAGGCGAAGCCGTACAAGCATCAGCATTTGAGTTACCCGCAGCCACCACAACAACGATTCCTGAATTAGTTAATTTTGTAACGGCTGCATCAATTGTCGATGAGGCTCCTCCACCCAAAGACATGTTCACAACAGCTTGAGTTTTTGAGTTTGGATTCTCAGGCGAAAGTATCCACTCCATTCCGGAAATCACTTGTGAGTAAGTTCCACTTCCATTACATCCCAAAACGCGAACTGGGACAATTTTCGCATTCTTTGCAATTCCATAATTAGTTCCAGCAATCGTTCCTGCAACATGCGTTCCGTGGCCATTGCAATCGACCGGTCCACCACCATCGCTAATGGCAGAAAATCCGCTTGTAGACAAACGAGCACCAAAATCATTGTGCGGAGCAACACCTGTATCGACGATATAAACCGTTGTGCCTAAACCTGCGCTTCTATATCCATACGCAGTAGTCGTCCCAACCTTTTCGCGTTGATCAATACGATCCAAGCCCCATGAAGGTGTCGGGCTTTGCACGTTTTGAATGGCCGACATCTCAACCGGCGCATCTTTCTCAATAATCAAAATATTTGTCAATCTCTTTAACGCAACCACCGCAATATCAGGCAGCTTCACCAAGAATCCATCAAAAACATATTGATATCTCTGATCAATCTTTCCGCCATACTGACCAAGAGTCTTCTCAATCGCCGCTTTCGCTTCTGGCGTCACGCGAATCAAGTAATTCGACGACGGACCAAGATCCAGTGATTGGGCTGGAGCGGTTGAACCAAGCAAACCAAAGACAGCAATCAGCGAAACAAACACCGTCGCCAATGAACGAGGAAGTTTTCTCATGATAGAAATTGTGACAGGGCACTCCGACAATGCCCAGAAATTCCTCTCACATACCCGTACAAATTTCACTAACCAAGCCATAATCCACCCATGGGTCTCTTCGCCAACTTCAAAGCCAAGCGCGCCGCCAAGAAAGCCCAAAAAAAGTACGACCTAGAACTCACCCAATGGCAAGAAGAAAACGAAATCCTCACCAAAGCACTTGAAATATTCACCAGCGCAGCCGAAGGAAAAGAACCCGACGACCAATCACTCGTCCAAAAAGATGGCGAGTTCGTTATCTGGACCGGTAACGCCGTCTTCCACGAAGCCGGCCGCACACCATCACGTTACGTCGGCGGCTCCACCGGTTTCTCCGTCCCCATCGGCGCCGGCATTCGCGTCCGCGTCGGCCAACAACGCGGCACCCTCGTTCCCGGCGACGCCATGCAAATGGATAAAGATCAAGGCTTCGTAAAACTCACCAATCAACGCCTCATCTTCGCGGGTTCACTTGAAACCACCGAATGGGCATTCTCCAAAATTCTCTCGGTCGCTAAATCCGAAGCTGGCAATGACTTCCTCATCGGCGTCTCCAACCGCAAGAAAACATCAGGCCTTCGCTTCTCCAACTCCGATGCCCAATTCTTCTCCCGCATCTTCGCCATGGCGCTGTACGCCTACGAAAATGGAATCCCTGCAACCGTCAAAACAATAACGAATGAGATTCAACAACTGGCCGCCGAGAAACCTGTGCTGGCTATTGAATCATCGAACTCAAGTCCCATAAAAAATTAATTCGGCAGTTCTTCCAACCATAACTATAAAGCGCTGATCATCTAGATAATGAATTTACTTTTCGTGCCCTAACTGAAGTGCGATTGCTTTTGCCATTATAGGAACTGCTTTTGAAAACGAAATTCCATAGACCTTTTCAAACGCGACATCAAACTTCACACCAGAATTTGCAACCCTCCAGACTTCCATTGTCGAATCTGGTCCTTTGAGTGCCGTGAGAATTTCTACAAACATTGCTCCAAGATCATAAAGACGCCATCTTTCATACGTTTTTCTCCATTCTTCGGGGGCATTGAATACGAAGAAGCTTTCAATATGTTGGCTATTAAACTTAGGTAAACGAAAGAGCTCTTCTGCGTTAGCTGCCCTCTCACTCATATATGATGAAAAAGAGTCATAGTAAACGGCTGCTTGCTGAGTGAATAGTGCCTGTCCTTCCCAGTACCAATCGGGAGGCCAAGGATCCATCAAAAATTCAACCGGGGGACGAAACGCCTTGTAATTCATCTGCTGTACAACGTGTGTAAATTCGTGTGCCTCAAGTGTCCCGCTTGTGTGGTTTGCGTCAAAGGACCCTAATGCAACAACAGCCAAATAGTTATTCATTCCATCGTAAAACGCTCCACCGCCCCAACAAGTATCTCGTGTCTTACATGCAGTATATGTAATCCACCTACTATCGTTATTGTAAATAACCGCATCCATTTGTTTCATAGCCCATTCGCGATCATCATAATTAAATGCCAAGTAATTCAATTCAATCTCTTTGATGTATCCAGAATAGAGTCTCGAGACAAGATTTATCGGCACCATCGGCTCTTTATAAGTAAGTTGAGAAGTAGGGCCCAGAATTAACTTCAGATTGATATTTGTTGTCTTGGAGGAAAGTATTTTTTCACGACTCTTACTCCAGGCGGCGTATGCGATCCCGCGGTAATTCTCAACTAGATCATCAAAAGAAGTGGGCGTTTTTGGAAGTGGACTAGCTGTCTTGCTTGGTTCCAATGTCGGAGTTGGATGGGGTGTCGGAGTTGGATTTGATGTTGGAGTTGGAGTTGGAGTTGGGATTGACGCTGTATAAGTAACGGCCACACCTTGATTCCAAATTAGCCTCTTACCATTTTTAACACACGTGTACTTCTTACCTTTGTAAGTCTGCGAAGTTCCGAATTTTGAACAAGTAGCGCCAGGTTTCGGGGGATTAGCCGAATAAGCCTGCGTCGATGAGATCAAAAGGGCTCCGAGGGCCAAAGACGCGAGCGAGACACGACTTCGCATATTCCAAGACTACGACGCAGGAAACAAAAAAGCCCCGGAAGCCCGGGGCTTTTTCTAATGCCCAAGTTGAGCATCCCACTAGCGAAGTACGTGAATTCTATCTTCGACACCTCGAGCCAACCGTTCATAATTACCAATAACTACTGTCCGTACATCCCCAATCAATGTCCCAACCCTGGAGTAAGTTCCCATCATGATCCTCACCTCCGGCGAGATTTACTTCATCGGCGAATTCGACCTTAAATCGGTCCAACGCACCTAATACGTGAAAATCGGAATCGTTCGCCATGGCGCTATACGCATACGAAAATGGAATCCCCGCCACAGTTAAAACAATAAAGAATGAGATTCAACAACTGGCCGCCGAGAAACCTGTGCTGGCCATCGAATCAACAACTAAAAACTAACTCTTTCCCTTTCGGGCAGATCGTGACAAAAACAACGCGAATACCAATGCCAAAACAATTCCAGTATTGACGCCCATTTCGTAAAGCGAGCGATTGAACGACTCACCTAACTTATCTTTCTCCATCGTAAGCGCCGCACCCACAGTTAATATATGCCGCACCGCAGCAATAACTCCAATAATCAAGAAGCTATCTAGTTGGAATATTCCATCAGTGAATCGAACGACCACAGTTCGCATGATTTCGAGAATGATCACCACTAGAAGTATGTCGTTTACCCCTTGAATCATCCCCGTTGGAAAAAACGGCTCCGTTTCAATAAGCCTCTTAAATGTGAAAAATGCTGCTAGTGATGCGATGGCGAAGAGTAAGATGCCGAGAAATCCATGAACGATATCTTCTAACTTATCAATGAAATTTGTTGGTATCAGGGAATCATTTCCCTTCATTAACTCTCTGACCTTCTTCATTGGTTTCATCGCTAATCCTCTTTACGGAAGATAAACCAGTACCAGGCGAACAGGGTGATTGGAATTAAAAGCATGAGAGCAAATTCCATACCTTTAGGGTATGCCCGAAAGGTGCAATTTGATAGGGGAATCGTCGATGTCACCGCACCCCAATATCGTCCTGACCATGGACATACCTGACCTACTCATCACCCTCCTGGCCATTCCCATTGTTGCCTCAACCGCCTTCATCTTCGGCCGCAATCCCTATCGCTGGGCTCTCTACGCCTACTTCATAAAGTTCTGGTGCCTCATTCCGCTTTTCATATTGAGCAAGCGTGAAACTCCACCTTTTCCTAAATGGATTCAACAACTCGCCGCAGAAGTCAATACTCGGAGAGAGTTGCGACATTTAAAGCGAATCAATACTCCAGATGATCTCTCAAAGAAATAAAAAAGCCGCAAGAATTCAATTGAGGCCTTTTCTTTCGAAAGGTCTGAATCCTAAGAAATACGCTGTGCCTTTACGGAGTACCCAATGACTTCGCTAATAGGACCTAGGCCTTAAATCACGTAACACCACCAACGTGAAGAAGATTCAAGAGATGATCCTGTGTTTCTGAATCCGTGGAATACAAATAAGTTCCCATAAGACCCCGCGTAAAGAGGACTTTGTACGTATTCTTTATTAGTCGCTCATAATTTGAGGTTTCTATTCCGCGCATTGCAGGATCTTTGGATCCTGCTGGGATTGCAACCCAGCGGTCAGTTCGCCAAACCAAATCGGGCCCCATGATTACACCGTTCCAGTCATACTCAAATCCTTGAACTGTGTAAACACAACCAATTTGATCGAATCCTTTGGGGTCAATAGCCCAGAGTTCACCTGATAGATAGCCGCCAACACTGCGGTCACTTTTTACATTCCATGGTTTAGCCCATTCACCGATAACTACGTCATTTGGCAATGTTCCGTCACTATTTGGATCATTCCAAGTCCAGCAGTATCCCGCGGTAATTCTTGCCTTATACCCTTCTTGGTTTTTTAACTTCAGTTTCTCTTCCATTTCCCTGGGAGAGTTGACAATCTCAACATGGAAATTCGAATCTATTTCCCATGGGAATGCAGAGTCTCCATTCAATTGAAGCAAACCTGAAATCCAATTTTCGTAAAGTCTCGAGCCTCCGCACCGGAACTGGCCATCGAGGTCTACTCGAATTGTGTGCAATCCAAGTCTTTGTGCTTCTTGTTCAATGTATTCGGGTGTTCCAGTCTCGCCCTTCCTAACGACTTGATTTGAATCAAGTAAAAATACAGGTACCCGTGCAACACTTAATAATTCGTGAAGCTGAGGTTTACCTGTACGTAATTCCGCCTTTGTGTATCGGTTCGCACTTGTTTCTCGAATACGGTGCGCCTCATCGCAGATGATTACATCCAAAGAATTAGAGTCTGTAGTCATGAAGGAATTGAAGTACGAAAACATTTTCTGTACTTGAGGTGCTCTCGCACCAGCAATTTTCCTAAGTGAATTTCGAAAAGCTCGTGATCCTGTGGCGTGAAGGCAAGTTTTGCCTCGTCTAGAAAGATCTCCAAGTAAAGAAAGTGCAATTACACTTTTACCTGAGCCAGGACCTCCCGTAATCACCACTGCCGTCTTTGTATTCGCTGATTCCGCATCTCTGACCGCTTTCATTACAAGGGAATAAGCAACTTGTTGTTCATCAAGAAGATGGAATTGTTCTCTGTTGCGTATTTCATCTGCCGCCAAAGCGAGCAGTTGTTTGGTTGGGGCAAGTTTCGCTTTTAGAAAATCATCAGTATATGAATCTGAATGAGTTTCAGAGATTCGATCCGCAAGAAACCTTGCGAACTCTCCCTTCTCACTTCCGAGAAATAACATACTAGTTTCAGATGGAGGAATTGCGTCAATAATCTTGTTTCGGGGATTCATCCAGTTATGCAAATACGCAACTCCAAAAACTTGAGCGGAATCATTAGATGCGAACCGGTTGAAATCCAGAAGATACTCGCAGTATTTCTTCACTTGAAGAGATGGATGAAGAATTGGGCTGTTTCCATAAGCTGCGACTTTCACAACTTCAGTTTCACCTTGATACTCTGCAACATCCGTCCATTGTTTGAGTTCAATCGCAATTATGACGGGTACTTGTGACTTTGGATGGCTGCCCACCAATACAGCGTCGATACGTTTACTTGTATAGGGAAGTTGAAATTCAACTAAAACATTTAAATTACCGAGATTTGCATCCACAAGCAAACCACTCAAATCACGAAGACTGTTTTCCCACGATCTCTTTTCGCTTTGTGAAGGGCGATTGCCATTTTGGAAATACATCTGTTCAGCTAGTCGATTAGACAATGTGTCATCAGCACTCCATTGAGAAATTGATCTTGCAGTCTGGCGTAAGAGAGCGCCCATCTTTCCCCCGGCATACGAAAATGCGCGGGTGGAGACTTGTCCAGGAAGGTACCTGAAAGTCTGGCGGGCCGCTTTCTAGTTCAAACCTTAATCGTCGGCGCTGACTTCATCCAGATTATGACCGTTTAGCGATAGGAATAGCACATGAATGAGATCGAAAATTTGACTGAACTTATCCGAAGCTTTGCGGAAAAGAGAGATTGGGGGAAGTTTCATACACCTAAAAATCTCGCGATGGCGATAACTGGAGAAGCGGGCGAGTTGGCCTCAGAGTTCCAATGGTTATCAAACGATGAAGTTCTTTCATTATCAAAACAAGATTTAGACAATGTAAGACTTGAGATAGCTGATGTTGGAATCTATCTTATTCGATTGTGTGACGTTCTAAATATTAGTCTTTCGGATGCAATCAAAGAGAAGATTGCAATAAACGAAAAGCGCTTCCCGGAGTTAGATAGCAGACTTTAGTTCGAACTGCATCATTCGTGCTCCGGCGGCAAGCAACGCATGCTCCGTTTTGTCGAAACGTTCTTCGGGAGGGAGAAAGATGATCATTTCATCTCTACTTCGTGTTAGCAAAACACGATAACTATTTTTTCTTAACGATAAAGGATCGTGCTGTTTGAATTTGGGACGTAATTTACGCATTTGCCAGTCACTTCCATCCCAAAGTAGATCATTTCCCCATGCAACGAGTGCGCAGTCAACCTCAAGACCTTGGCATCCAAATTCAGTCACTACGTCTTCCAGATTATTGCTTGAGCCAATTTCGCCGGTAGGGTTGTTGTACCAACGCGAATATTTGATCCTTTTTGTGTCCTGAAATCCATTCAAAATTCCGTAATCAGGCAAGCAGGTATCTTTCGAGGACGCGAGGATCCCAAACCGCTTAGCAGGCTCGTCTTGGTAAAGAATACGAATGAATTCCCTAGCCTCAGACAAATTTCTTGTTAAATGAATTTGGAAGCCGGAAGCAATAATTCGATATGCCAACCGTGAAGCCTCAGAAATCTTTCCTTCTAGTAGCTTGGATACCCATTCATGCAAATCCTCGGCACGCCTTGACCGTAAAGACTTACTCAAATCCAGTTGCTCGACAACCGTCACATCGCTATTTGGGAATTGATCTTTAAAGCGAGCGGGAGTAAAAATTTTCCAATTGGATTTTGCAGATTCAGAGTTAATTGCGTCATTCCAGCCGGCAATACCTGCTTCTTCTCCGCTATTAATCTCTTGTCCATGCCCGATTAATCCAACAAGATTTGCCCAATCGGGTAGTTTTTCTCCAATCCTAATTAAAAGTTCTGGTTCACTGAAGTGAACGTTGTTCTTAACTCCCATATGCTCTGCATCCCACGCTCTTTGGGCTTCATCAAAAACGATAATGTGCTGTGAAGGAACTTTTTCGGTGGTTCCGTAAGTTTTTATAAAACTATGTAAGTCGCGGACAAATGCTTTAGCCTTAAGTGCATCTCTCAAAACTTCAACGAGTGGCCCATTACCTGAGAGGAAAATCGAGTTAGCAGTATCTGAAGAACTTTCATATACGAATCGAAGCCCAACAAGCGTTTTTCCTGCGCCAGGAACACCCGAAACAAATGCAAGAGTTCTCTCTTGAAGTTCTTTAGACGTGCGAGCAATTTTTTGTAATTCTATTACGGCGTCTCCAACTCCTAAAGACTCCGCGCGTTTGATTGAAGGTAAGCGCTCATTCTGAAAAATCATTCTTGCGGCTTGAATCAAAGTAGGAAGAGGAGCATATTCGCCGGATAACCAATCTTGAATGTTTATCGGATCTTTTTCCTCAAATTCACTAAGTACTGCAGCGATTTTGTCAGGAGAAATGATTCGGACGCCATCCTGTGCTGAAACTAGGTTGCGTGATTTTGTGGGAATTAGAAATGGAATAACTTCATGATTGTGTGATTCTGAGTGATACTCTGCTAAGTCCCGTGCATATGCGTAGGCTTGATCCACATATGCTCCACTAATTCTTGGGTCCTGTTTAAACTCAAAGACGAGAATTTTATCCGGCACAGTAATGATCACATCGGGCCTGCGACCACCCTCTAGTGGTAATTCGTATTCAAGGACTATTCCCCAATGCAATGCATCTGGTCGAGCAATAGCAAGATCCCGAAAACCAACTTTTAAAATTTCTACTTCTTCGGACCAGGCATCAACTTGAGTACCGGCCGCGTGTTTGTTCAAAAGACTTTTTAGATGTTGATCCAATGCTTCTTCGATTAAGCTCTTGGGAGTTTCCAATAAATCCTTAGCGGTTCCGGACCATGCGAAGCTTTGTCTATTCTGTGCCACGATCAGAGCTTGGCAGCTCTAGGGGACATTTTTGATGCTTTGACCAGATTAGTTTTGCGATTACTTTGCTTTCACCAAACCACAGCAATAATGATGTTTCCGATTGTCAGGGCACCGATAAAGGACCAGACGTTGGAGGAGATAGTTTCTTTTTTGCGGTTGGTGAAGGCAAGAGCCAAGATGATGAGGACAAAGAGCAGCTTGATGCCAATCTTTGCGTTATCGGGCAACGGCCATTTCATGGGGTCGGAGTTGTGCAGGGGGTAGCGGATACCGACAAGGGCGATGCCAGCCACGAGGGCGGTGAGGGCAGAATGGACAAGACCGGTTGCGATTTTGGTGCGGGTTTTGAGAAGTGAGATGAGGATTCCGGCCATGCCTGCGAGATGTAATAGAAGAAGTATGTTGCGTACGAGTTCCATAGATTTCAGTCTAGCGATGCCATTTTGTTACCAAGGGATGCTCGCTTTAGGGGTGATGCGGGCGTAGGTTCGCCCTGTCTGAACCCCATCGGGGGGTTCAGAGAATAGGAAGTTCGATGTCGAACGAAGTCAAAGAGAACGGCGTATCGCGACGCACGGTTCTCAAAGGCGCAGCGGTCGGTGGTATCGGTCTTGTTGGCGGATCAACTCTGCTTTCAAGTTGCGGTAGCAAAAAAGCTGACGGCCCAGTTAAGTTCACAGCTCGTACGAACGATGAAACTGGTCTAAAGATTGCGCAAGCACTTGCAGATGGTTACAAGGCAGAAACTGGCATTGATGTAACGATGCAGGGCTCGGGAGATACCAACGCGTTCCAAGACGGAATTTCGCAGTGGCTCCAGGGAACACCTGACGATGCATTCCAGTGGATGGCAGGATTCCGTACCAATTTCCGTGCGGATCAGAAGTTGCTATTCGACCTATCAGACAACATTAAGAACCTCGGCGATCAAATGCCAGAAGGTTTCATCAGCGGTGCAACAAACCCAACTGATGGCAAGCAATACATCATCCCAACCACTTGGTATCCATGGGGACTTCACTATCGCAAGTCCACAATGCAAGAACTCGGACTAGATCCAGAGAACATTGCAAACTGGGATGACTTCATGAAGTTGCTCGAAGGAACCAAGAAGAAGGGCCTCATCGGCTACGCACTTGGTGACAAGGGTGGATGGGAAGCGATGGGAACATTCTCCATCCTTAACGTCCGTATGAATGGTTACAAGTACCACATTGATCTTCTCAATGGCCGCGCAAAGTGGACCGATGCGAAGACAGTCGAAGTATTCAACCAATTCGCAACACTCATTCCTTACATGAACAAGAACGTTCTTGATATCTCATGGGATGGCATGCGCGATCTTCTACTTCAGAAGAAGTGCGGTGCGATCATGATGGGTTCATGGTGGGCTAACGACTTCAAGGCGAAGTCACAAGCTGACTATGACGATCTATGGATCGTTCCATTCCCTGAAATCAATCCAGAATTCAAGCGCGACTCAATCGACGCTCCTGTCGATGGTATGTCGGTTCCTGCAAATGCTGCTAACCCAGAAGGTGGCGCACAGTTTGCAGAGTGGTGTGCAAGTGAGAACGGTATGAAGGCTGCTCAGGCTGCTGGCGATACTTCTCTCTATGCAAACACACGTCTTGATACTTCAGGATACGACGCATTCAACAAGCAGAAGCTTGCTGTTATCGGTGAAGCGAAGAATGTTATGAACTTCCTTGATCGCGATTGCCGTAACGACTTTGCTGGAACAATCGTTGGACCTTCAATCCAGAACTTCTTGAAGGATCCAAAGAGTGTTAACAAGATTGTTGAAGATATGCAAGCAGCTTGGGACGCATTGCCTCCACTATCCTAAAAAGATAGGCTGGTTGTATGACTACGACGGCGACGAGAGACAAATCTCGTCGCCGTCGAGCATTTAC
>Ga0214917_10007812_pt1 | contig 10698 bp, 9 predicted proteins | sample LL_1208_BB_MetaG_FD_177983 | JGI IMG/M metagenome (GOLD analysis project Ga0214917, IMG submission 177983) | Freshwater microbial communities from Lake Lanier, Atlanta, Georgia, United States - LL_1208_BB | ecosystem: Environmental > Aquatic > Freshwater > Lake | place: USA: Georgia | collected...
GTTCAACGGATTCCGGGGCTTCCTTGGTCTGAGCGCCCAAAAGGCCAAACCCGGCAAGCCAGGTTGCCAAGGCACAGACCCCCCCTCTCCATGGACCTCTTATTTTCATTATATTGCGTAAAAAGTGCTAGCAATCGTATCACCCTTGCACAGAGAAAACATGCCCAAAACAAAGGTTACATAATACTTTAGATAAATAGTTGATGATTATTTATTTAAGACTCCATTCTAGCATTCTTTCGATCGGAATTTTGGCTTTGGCGATAATTTCGGACGGCAGAATCACTTCGGGAGCCAAGTTCTCCAGTGCAGCGACCGCTTTTTCCAGGGTGTTCATCTTCATGTACCGGCATTCGGCGCAGGCACAGTGGTCGGTGGGGCCGGGAATAAAATTCTTTTCCGGAAGCTCCCGCCGCAACCGGTGCAACATCCCCTCCTCCGTCACCACGATAAAAGTTTTTGCCGGACTGTTTTTGCAGAAGGCGACCATTTTCTCCGTGGAACAGACCTCGTCCGCCAAGGCACGGACGGCGCGGGTGCACTCCGGATGGGCCACCACCGGGGCATCGGGATGCTCCTTTCGGATGCGGTCGATGGAGGAGGCCGTGAACTCCATGTGAACGTAGCAATCCCCGTCCCATAGCCGCATCTTCCGTCCCGTCTTCTGCATCACCCAATCACCGAGGTTTCGGTCGGGCAAAAACAGGATCTCCCGGTCTGCCGGAACGCGATTCACGATTGTTTCGGCGTTGCCCGAGGTGCAGATCACGTCACTTTGGGCCTTCACCCCCGCGGTGCAGTTCACATAGGAAACCACATAGAGCCCCGGATTTTCCTTACGGTAAGCCGCCAACTTGTCTGCCGGACACGAATCCGCCAAGGAACAACCAGCGTTCAGGTCGGGCATGAGCACTTTTTTTGCCGGATTCACAATCTTGGCCGTTTCCGCCATGAAATGAACCCCACAGAAAAGAATCACCTCCCCTTTCGCCTTTTGCGCGGCATAGCTCAAACCCAGGGAATCCCCCACATAATCCGCCACTTCCTGAATCTCCCTCCTTTGGTAATTGTGGGCCAAAACCACGGCCGCCCGCTCCTTTTTCAATTCCAGTAACCGCTTCTGCAACGGATTCATCCCCACACTCTGAACCTCTTTGGGACTGCGGACAAACCGATGGCTTTGCGGGTGACAAAACCACCGCCGAAGGCTTAAGTAAAACCATGGACGAAGCTCGCACCGGTTTAGGGCTGGTTTTTCTTCTTTTGGCCTTTGCCGTCTGCGGCGGGATCGTGATTTGGCTCATTGTCTCCGAGGGCATCCGCCACACCCGGGCCAGCGGCGGCGATTCCACCGGATCCCCCTACTCCCACTAAAAGTTCAGGGCACCAAAATCACCCGGACAAAACTGGCGTCCGGACTGTCAGAAACGTCAACCTCGGCCGAGGAGCTCGCGCCAGACGCAACGATTTCAGGCCCCGTGTCGGTCCAGTTGCCGCTGCCCAGATCCGTCCTTTTCTGCACCTGATATTTTTTCCCGGAAACGGACGGCCACGCAATCGAGAGGACATTGCCGGTTCTTTGGATCTCGCCGACCTTGAAAGTGGAGGCCGCATCCACGGGACTGGTGCCCAAGGCGTGTTCCTGCGCGTTGGTCAACCCGTCCCCGTCCGCGTCGGCCGAGGCGGAAACCCCCGAAGTCGTCCCGAAGTACTGGGTCCACCAGCTGTTGGGAATCCCGTCCGTGGAAGCTGAAGCCAGCAGAATCACGCTCGGCGCGGATAGTTCCGTGACCAGGTTCGTGGTCCGCTGCTCCATAAAAGTCATTTCCCCAACGTAAAGATTCCGCTCTGTGCCGATTCCGGCGCTTTGGTTGTAAATCTTCAACTGCGTGATGGGTGTCCCAGGGGCCAGCGTTCCGGTGATGGGGTTGCCGCCGGTGTTCAGGCTGTAGGTATTCGACGAGGTCATGCTGAAAGTGAGCAGCATCCCACCACTGGTGTAGGAGGTGAGCGTGTCCCGGTTCGCCATCGCATCGTCGATCCGGTAATTCGTCCCGCCGCCGATGAAGTAGAAGTTGAGACGGTCGACGCCTGCATCCGTCGCGAGGGCCACTCCGACCCTGCTTCCCGGATCAATCCAGTTGTTGTCCATGCGGAGGGTCAAGGTGTCGCCGGGGTCGAAATTGCCCGGCAGGTTTCTTTTTGCGGTGACCGTGCCGCCACTGTTGGCCCACAAGCCAAATCCCTTGGGGGTTCCCAGATCCATGTTATCGGTGCGGGTTTCGATGCGAAGATCGTCGAAATAAGGTTCCCGGTTGGTGCCGGTATCCATATTGGCGGCATAAAAACGAAGGGCCGTGGGAGCACCGGAGACAACCAGGTTCGTGCTGAAGGTTCCCGTGCCGGCACGGTTGTTGGCGCTGACCCTCAGGAAGTTGGTGTCCATCATCTTGAAGACCCATCGCATGGCATTGGTGCCATAGCCGAAGCCGGTATTGATCCGGTTGAAGGTGATGTCGGAATTGGTGCCATTGTTCACCACAACCAGCTCGTTCGTCCCGGCGAAAACAACAAACCCCTTGGCGCCGTTGGTTGTGTTGGCATCCCAGTTGATTCCCCACAAGAAACTGAGGGTTTGCCCCACCTGCAAAGGCTGGGCGAGGGCTCGGTTGGCTGTGGCAAAATTGTTTCCCGAGGAACCACTCCCGCCCAGCCGAAACGCTTTCGTGCCCATGCCTCCGATTCCCGCGTTGGCGGGATTTCCAAAAAGAAACGCCCCCGTCCCGGCGCTGGTGAAGGACCATGCAGCGAAACCGGTGCCGGCGTTGGCTCCATTTGTCCACGTTGCCCCATAATTTGCCGCCATATCCGCGCCGTTGGTCTCCACGATGGTCGAATCGGCCAAGAAGGTCCCCGCATTCCCGCTGTTCGTCATGATCCAAGGCCCGAAGTTGGATCCCCCCGCCGATCCCGGAGGCCACCCTCCATAATTCAAGGGCGAATCCGTACCCGTCAGGACGACAGGAAGGTTCGACGGATAAAAGGCGGAAAAGGTGATGCGGTTCGATCCATTCGTCAAAGGCAACGTGGCCGACCACACCCAACCGGAGGAATTGGTCACCCCCGTGAAGAAGACCGATCCGGTCTGTCCGTTAAGGGCGTTGCTCCAGCGCAGTCCGTTGGTGAGACCGAGGCCAGCTTGTCCGTGAAAAGTAAAGGTGTTGGTGGTGACCGTGGTGCCGCTGCCGGGACTCACCAAGCGTAGTGCGTTGTTGGGAACCGGCACAAAGTAAGTCGAAGCAGTGACCGGGAGGCTGGGGCCGGAGCTCCCCACGGAATTGGTGGCCGCCACCGCATAGGAATATTCGGTGTCGGCCGTCCCGGTCGTGTCCATAAAGTTGGCGAAGGCGTTCGTGGCCAGGACCAAGCCGTTGCGGTAAATGATGTAGCCCGAAGCGGTCGGAGCAGCATTCCAGCTTAAAGAAACGGTATTGGTGGAGGTTCCCGCGGCCGAAAGACCGGTAGGAACTGGCGGAGCGTTGGTCAGCGGGGCGTTGGTGACGTTGAAATTCCAGTTACCCCCGCCGTTGTTGTCCCACGTGCCGGATCCATTGTTAAAACACATCGAGATATTGGTGGCACTGGAGGCCACGGTGTAAGTGGCGATCCAGTTCGAACCACTTTTGGTCATGGCTACCCCGGGCAAAATCGTCCAATTGCCTGGGATATTCGTGTTAAAGCCGTGATGGATGTTTAAGTTGGCGGCCAAAGCCAGTCCACGCCCTGCTGGGTTGTAAGTAACCGTCAACGGTTGTCCGGAAACCGGAATGGCTGGACTCAAAGTCACCACATTGTTTGGGGTTACGCTTCCCCCATTATTCGATGCGCCGCTGAAGTCATCCACCCAAACGTGCTGAATTTCGGATTTGGAGACATTGCCCTTCGAGTCGGTCGCCTCGATGTAGTAATCAATCAGCTTGTTTCGAAAACCGGAAAGATTCGTGTCCGTGATTTTTACGAAGTAATAGTCGGCCACCGCATTGGTTTGCACCGGCAGGAAATAATCAATCTGGCTGTTGGCTGCGGCTGCATTCAGGGCTTCGCGGGTCTTGGGCAACTCCCTCTTGGTCATGGCCAAGGATTGCCACGCCCCCACCTCGCCACCCCCGGCATAAGTCTCATTCTGATTGCTGGCCATCGAGTTGGTGCCGTCGTTGTCGAAACGGACTTTGACGACGATGTTGCTGATTCCGTTGAGATCATAGGCGTGCGTCCAAATGTAGAATTCGGAGTTCATTCGCTTGAGGAAAGCGTTGTTGGGTATCTGTGGCTGTTGGTTGAACCAACCGAAAGTGTACCAACCGGGGTTATAAGGAAACCGTTGGGGCTTGAGGACCGTCGGCCCGGTGCGGTCGTTGTTGCGACGCGTCGCCGTCATCCAAGGCTCCAGCTTTTCCACGGCACGGCGCGTCGCCAGGCTGGGCTTGATCTCATCGTCGTTGCCAAGACCGCCGTAGTAGTTGAAACCCGAATCCAGGCCCGTCAGATAAATATGCCATGCCTGTTCGACTTCATTGGGACTGTTCCAGGATCCGTTCCAGTCGTAGGGAGCCTGAATTTTCCATTCGTTGACCACGTCTGCGCCACCGTTCTCATCCCGCAAAATCTGTTCGGCGGTTTCACACCAGTTGGCCCCCGCCATCAGCGGGGCGTAACTGTAGAATTTAAGTGCGAAACCGGGCGTCTCCATGTCGATTTGCGTTCCGGGGACTGTGGTGACACCACGATTGGCCACCGTGGCGACCGGCGGCTCAATCCATTTCATAAAATTCGGCGAGCCGTAATCCATTTCCGGAAAAATCCATGCACCATCTTCAATATGTGTGATGGGCGCAGCGGCACCGTGCGCATTCACAAAATCTTGCGGGGTGGAAGGTTTGTAGCCGCGGGCGGCCGAATCATTAAAGAGTTGTGGAGTGGCCTCCTGCCATGAACTCGATCCCCCGCCCCAGGCGTTGTCACCGTCGGTGGCAGGCATCACGATCACTGGCCGAGCCGGATCAGTGGCGTATGGAGAAATGGAGGTATCAATTTTTCCCACACCCTCGTTGGCGTAGCCATACCGGTAAGAAAGAACGTCGTCGGAAGGCACCGCAATCATGGTTTTCTCGGCACCGGTTTCGGGGTTCACGTATTTTACCTTGTGGAGTTGATAGGCGAAGGGAGCCACGTTCCAGGCTGCGTTGCCGGGATTAGGCTCGCTGTACCACCAACCATTGGTCGGAGAAGGTCCAAGCTGGTCCGACTTGTTGGGTGGGCTGGAATAAATGTTGTAAGTGCCTTCGGGATTCGCCTGGCCGTTATAGGTCGGGCAAGTCCGGCTGATATGATGGCTGGGAACAATCACCCACTCGTAGCCTTCGTCCCGGAGCACATCGATGAGATGCCGGGAATAAGCCATCTCCGTGGGGAAATAACCCTTGGAATGATCGGAAAGATCGCTGTTTCCGCCCCAAGCCTTCCACCAAGCCTGCTTAAAAATTTGCAGTTCCTTCCGAAAAACCGGTTTCGGCAGGAGGGGCGCCAGCGAATGATGGTAGGTGAAGCCCACCAGATCCATCCGGGTAGACCCGGCCGGCGTTTTCCATCCCCGCGCCTCCTTGTAGCCATTGTTCCAACCCGTCCCATAACCAAACTGCCCCACGGAACCGAGCTGACGCACATTGTCGATGAGGGATCCGGAATAGCTGATGGCAAAACCCCCGGCACTGTTAAAGGTGGTCAAAGAATTGCGTGGGCCGCTTTGGTACGAAGTCACCCGATCTTGAAGCCCAAAAATGTCGGTGAGGTTGTTGTCCGGGTGTTGTCCGGTAATACCGCCGTAGGTCTGCCCGGGTTTCAGAACAATCGAGTCCCAAGCGTATTGCACGCGGGTCGTTTGACTGCCATTGGAATTCCACTCCGGCCAATAGATGGGCTGGTGATTGTGCCAGAAACGACTTACGTAAACGTTTCCGTTACCGAAACCATCTGAAAAAGACCCCAACAGGATGGCCAAGCCTATGGGAAGCCGGGCCAAACAACTTACACCCCATCCACGGCCAAAACGGCTCATCATCATAACTATACTTGGATTTTTTGGAAATTCCATGGGTTTATGACTTCTTTGCAGGATATTCACAAATCTATTATACATCGCTATTTCTACCTAAAATCCTGTTTTTATATAAAAATTTTAATTGACCCAATTCGGCCTACTTGTAGTTTCAGTCCAACACAAGGAGTTGTATGAAATGCCCAAAATGCGATGCTGACCAAGATAAAGTGATCGATTCCCGCCCCTGGAAGGACGGGGCAGTGGTTCGTCGCCGGAGGGAGTGCCTGTCCTGCAACTACCGGTTCACCACCTACGAGGAGATCGAACGGGAGGATCTCCGGGTCATCAAGCGGGATGGCCGATACGAGCCCTTTGACCGCCGCAAGATCGTGATGGGATTCGTCAAAGCTTGCGAAAAGCGGCCCGTTAGCCCCGAACTCATTGATAAAACGGCGGATAAACTGGTCGAGGACCTGGAGCAAAAGTACGGCCGGGAAATCCCCACCACCGCCATCGGCGAGAAGATCATGGATGCCCTCAAGAAGTTGGACGAGGTCGCCTACGTCCGCTTCGCCTCGGTCTACCGCCAATTCCGGGACGCCCGCGATTTTGTCAGCGAAGTCAAAAGCCTCGGTGGCCGCTAAAGAAGCCCCTCTTCGGCCCCTGCCCCTGGTCTCCGCCCCCGGAGTCCAGCCCGCCCGTCTGGACGAGCCTTGGTTGGTGCTTTCCCTGGAAAAAGCGGCCCTGCGCGCCGGCCACCAGGAATGGCCCCTTGCCCCGGAGGTCGCCCGTGCCGTTCTCCACTACCTCCGGAACGACTTCATCCGCCCGGTCATCGAACGGGACACCTTGGAAATGATCCTACGCCGCTCCCTCACCGGCATCGGTTGCCCGGCCATTGCCCGCCATTTCGAACTCGCTTCTTCCGCCCCCTCCATCAACCTGGCCGCCCTTGCCCAGGACCGCCCGATGGAAATGGTCTTCTTTCAGCGCCTGGCCACCGTGGTGGATGAAAAGGTCACCTCCCTCTCCTCCGTTCTCCGCCTGGAAGGTCTCCGCTCCTGCGTGCTGGCCCTTTCCGGCGCCTCCTCTTGGAGGGGTTCCTGCCAACGGCTAAACGACGAGATCGTCCACTTCATTCGGGCCCGCGCCCGCCATTTCAGCCCCCAACTCCTCGAACTGACCATCTGGTAGGAAGGAGGGCCCGTGCCCAAAACGATCTTCGAACGGATCGTCGACCGCGAAGCCGAGGCCGATATCGTCTACGAGGATCCCCACGTCCTCGCGTTCCGCGACATCGCTCCGCAGGCCCCGGTCCACATTCTCCTGATTCCGAAGCAACACCATGCGCGCCATGCTGCCGTCCCCCCGGAACATCACGCCGTCTTTGGCCATCTCTTCGCCGCTGCCCAAAAAGTCGCCCGCCAGCTGAAACTGGATCAAACCGGCTACCGTTTGGTCATCAACAACGGACCGGACGGCGGGGAAACCGTTCCCCACCTCCATCTCCATCTTCTCGGGGGACGTCACCTCGGCTGGCCCCCGGGCTGAATCCCCCGCTTTTCCATTTCCGCCGCGCCTCTACCGTGGAGGGATGAAAAACCTGCTTCTCTCCCCCTGGTCCGCCGTCCTCGCTTGCGCCGCCCTCAGCACCTTGGCCGACACCCTCGGCACCGTCTGGTGGGAGCAAAAGAAAACCTGGATCCTGCTTGCGGTCCTCGGGCTCTCCCCGCTGGTGTTTCTGGCTTTCGGTTATGTGGGTTCCCACTTTGGCCTCGCCAAGGCATCCAGCCTCACCAACACCTTGGTGGTCATCGGACCGATCGTGGTGGGAATCGCACTCCGCGGGGAACTTCGTCAGCTCACCGTGGTGGAACTTGTGGGCATGGGGCTGGCCGTGGCCGGCATCGCCCTGTTGACGCTGTTCAGCCCCCGCGCGGTCAGCTGAGATCCTTGTAAAGGATCTTGGAATTCCTGCCGCTGGCCTCGTAGGAGGCTTTTCGTGCCGCCGGCAGCATCTCCACCGCTCCCTCGGCAAAGCCACCCTTGCTCTGCAGGTAGTTGAAGGCCTGGGTCGAAAGGGCCAAAAGTTTTTTCATCCCCAAATCCCGGGCCCGGTTTTCCGCATACAGCATCAGTTTCTTGCCGATTCCGGCATTCTCATGCCCCGGCGCAACGAAAAGACACCCCATCTCCGCCGTCTTTCCTTCCAACAAGTGCAAGGCCACACAGCCGACCATGTTGCCGTCGATTTCAAAGACACTGTAGTCCCCGATGTCCGCGGCCACCTGGGCCCGGGTCCTCCGCAACAGCTCCTCCGCCGCCACGGAATTGCCGATCAGCCGCATGATCGACCGCACGTCTTTTTTCAGCGCCTTCCGGATTTCGGTGTATTCGTCCGCATAAATCATCGTGCCCACGCCCTCGCTGGAAAAAAGCTCGTCGAGCAGCGCCTCGTCCTCCCGGCCGTCGAGAATGTGGGCCCGGCTCACACCCTCTTTGCAGGCCCGCAGCCCGTGCTCGAGCTTGGAGGCGATCTCCTGGCTGATCTCGCCCTTCTTCTTTTTCAGGTACTCCGTCGCCTCCTCCACGGAGAGCTGGGCCGGTTTCTTGCCGTTTTTCGGCAACTCCCCGCCGCCGGTCAGAAAAATCAGTTTTTCCGCCCGCAAGGCCTCCGCCACTTCCAGCGCCACCCCGTCCGAGTTTACCCGGTAGGTCCGGCCGTCTCCGTCCACTCCCAAGGGGGGAATCACGGGAATAATGCCGTTGTCGAGCAGAGCTTCGAGAAACTTGCTGTCCACCCGCTCAACCCGGCCCGTCCACTGCTGGTCCACGCCCCCCAGGATCCCCGCCGGATGGGCAATGATCGCGTTGGTGACCGCCCCTTTCAGGTCCACGTCCGCCAAATGTTGCAAAATGTCGTGGCTGTAGGAGTTGGCTGCCCGTTCCGCCACCCTCAGGGTCGCCTCGTCGGTCACGCCCAACCCGTCCACATCGGAGGGTTTCACCTTCATCTCCGCCGCGACCTTTTTGATCCGGGCGCTGGCCCCGTGCACCAGCGCCACCCGGATGTTCAGGCTCCGCAGAACCGAGATGTCGAGAAACAGGCTCGCGGCCCGTTCATCCTCGAGCACGGCGCTGTCCACGCTGAGGACGAAGAGCTTGTCCCGGAAGCTGGGGATATAGGTGAGGATCCCCCGCAGATCGGATGCCTTCATGAAGGACGTTCTAGCACCTTCCGCTCCCTTTGAACATCAGCCTCTCAGCCGCAACTCCGCAGAACCTTGAGGTTTTCCCGGTCTTCTTTTTCACCGGGGGGCAGTTCCCCGATTCTCGGGATGCCCCGCAACGCCGGATGACGGAGAAACGAACGGAGCGAAGCCGCCCCGATTTTCCCATGGCCCAGATGGGCATGCCGATCCACGTGGGAGCCGCAACCGGATTTCGAATCGTTCACGTGGAGCACCTTGACCCGGCCCCATCCGATCTTTTCCCCCACCTCCCGGATCAACTGGTCTCTCCCCTCCTCCTCGGTCAGATCATAGCCCGCCGCAAAGGCATGGGCCGTGTCCAGACAGGCCGCCCTCCGCGACTCCGGCAGACCGGCCACCAACTCCCCCCACTCCCCGATGTCCCGGGCCAGCGAAGATCCCTGCCCGGCGGAGTTTTCCAGGGCCAGAGGAATGCGGCGGGTTTGCGACCTTTCCATCGCCTCCAAAAATCCGGCCACCGCCCTTTTTCGGGCCTCGCCGGGGGCAAGATCCCCGCGGCTTCCGCAGTGCACCACCAGGGCCTCCAGACCCAACGCCTCCGCCCGTGCCAACTCCTCGCCGAGGGATTGGATCGACTTTTCCCGCGTCCCCCCTTGCCCGGCCACGTTGATGAGATAACCGGCATGGGCACACACCCAAAGATCCATCGACGCCTTGCCCTCCCGGAACGCGGCAACCTCCGTCTCCGGCAAGGCGGAAATCCGCCACTGCCGGTTGCTCTTCACAAAGATCTGGGCCGCGTCCTCTCCCAACCCCCGGGCCCGGGCCAACATCTGCCCCAGCCCCCCGGCCGTGGAGGTGTGCAGTCCGCACCGGCTCATTTGCCGTCGAAGTTTTTCGGTGTCCACACCGGGTTTTTGAGCGAGCCGCTACCCTCCACCTCGAGCATTTCACTAACCGGCATGAACGGCAGGCCCATGGGACCGATCAGGTTCTGCTTCATGGAAAAGTTTTCCAGCCGATCCGCCGCAATGTCGTACGCACCGTGGCCGGTGGTTTCCACCAGCTTGGAAAAGATTTTTAAACGCTTCACGTCCAGCTTCCCCTTTTCCAAGGCAAACTCCATTGAAGCCCCCTCCCCCAGTTCGCCCATCCAAGCCACCGGGGCATTGATCGCCTTGGCAAAGTTGCCCAGGCCCGGAAACTTTCCGTCCTCGACTTCCAGCTTCCCTCGGCCCGTCCATTGCCGCCACACGTCCGAGCCGGAGGGACCGGCAAGCTCGCAGCTGCCACTCAGCTTTCCGTTGTATCCGTCATTTCCAAAATAAAGCTCCACCGTTCTTCCAAAATCCACTCCGTCGAGTTCAATGCGGGTTTGTTGGCTTTTTT
>Ga0214917_10007813_pt1 | contig 10697 bp, 10 predicted proteins | sample LL_1208_BB_MetaG_FD_177983 | JGI IMG/M metagenome (GOLD analysis project Ga0214917, IMG submission 177983) | Freshwater microbial communities from Lake Lanier, Atlanta, Georgia, United States - LL_1208_BB | ecosystem: Environmental > Aquatic > Freshwater > Lake | place: USA: Georgia | collected...
GAGGCGCGGCAGGAGTCGCTGCTTTTGACGATACCCAACCTGCCGTGGGAGGAGTGTCCGAAGGGGACGGGGGCCACCGACAATCCGGTGATCTCCACATGGGGTACCCCCAAGGTCTTTGATTTTAAACCCAAGGATCATGTGGCCTTGGGCGAGGCCCTGGGGATGCTCGATTTCACGGCGGCGGCCAAGGTTTCCGGAAGTGGTTTTGCAGTCTACCGGGGAGCGGGGGCGAGGTTGGAGCGGGCCTTGATCCATTGGATGTTGAATTTCCACACGGGTTCGCACGGATACACCGAGGTTTCGCCGCCTTTTCTCGTGCGGGAGGCCAGCATGGTGGGGACTGGGCAGCTGCCGAAGTTCCGTGAGGACATGTATGCGACCGAGGGCGGGGAGCTGTTCCTGGTGCCGACGGCCGAGGTGCCGGTGACCAACCTCCACCGCGAGGAGATTTTGGCAGAGGGAGATTTGCCAAAAAAATACGCCGCTTACACGCCCTGCTTCCGGCGAGAGGCCGGGAGTGCCGGCAAGGAGACGCGGGGCCTGGCCCGGATGCACCAGTTTGATAAAGTGGAGCTGGTGTGGATCGAGCATCCGGATCGTTCGATGCAGACCCTGGAAACCCTGTGTGGCCATGCGGAAGCGGTGCTGCAGAAGCTTGGACTGCATTATCGGAAGATCGAACTTTGCTCGGGAGACCTTGGGTTCGGGGCGGCACGGTGCTACGACCTGGAGGTGTGGGCGCCGGGGATGGGACAATTTTTAGAGGTGTCCTCGTGCAGCAACTTCCGGGATTTTCAGGCGAGGAGAATGGGGCTGCGATTCAAGGGAGCGGACGGAAAGAATCGGGCGTGCCACACGCTGAACGGATCGGGCACGGCTTTGGCGCGGTTGTTCATCGCCTTGGTGGAGACGTACCAGACCAAAGACGGGAAGATTGAGGTCCCCGAAGCGATTGGGGAGGTATTCGGTTCCTCCCTCATCGGATAGAAGGTTTCCTTTCGGTCGGCCCGGGCTGATAGGATGGAGAGGTGCTTCAGATGAAGAAGTCCCTGCCTGAGGTTCACGGTACTGTGGGGATCCCGCACGGTGCGGGCTTTTGGCGCAAAATGCTGGCGTTCGGCGGGCCCGCCTTTCTCGTCAGCGTTGGTTACATGGATCCGGGGAACTGGGCGACCGACATTGAGGCCGGGTCTCGTTTCGGGTACGGCCTTTTGTGGGTTTTGCTTCTTTCCAACGCGATGGCCCTGCTCTTGCAAAGCCTCGCGGCAAGGCTTGGTATCGCCTCGGGTCGCGATCTGGCCCAAGCCTGCCGCGAGTTTTTACCCCGTCCCTGGGGCGCACTTCTTTATGTGCCCTGCCAAATTGCCATTATCGCCTGTGACTTGGCCGAGGTGTTGGGCGGAGCTGTCGGGCTCAACCTGCTGACGGGCTGGCCGTTGCTGACATGTGCGCTGGTGGTTTCCCTGAATGTTTTTTTGATGTTCCTTCTGCAGGCCAAGGGCATGCGGTGGCTGGAAGCCGGGATCATTTCTTTGGTAGCCACCATCGGGGGTTGTTACGTCATTGAGGTCTGGATGGCGCAACCGGATTGGGGCGGTGTGCTGCACGGTCTTTTCACGCCGAAGTTGTCCGCAACTCCCGTGGACGGCGGTTCCAGCGCCCTCTACGTGGCCATCGGGATCATCGGGGCGACCGTGATGCCCCATAATCTCTACCTGCATTCCGCGCTGGTGCAGACCCGCATAGTGACCCCGACCCCTGAAGGCAAAAGGGAGGCTATCCGGTTTAACTTTATCGACTCTGCCGTCGCCTTAAACGGAGCTTTCCTGGTTAATGCCTCCATCCTGATTGTGGCCGCTTCGGTCTTTTTCCGAAACGGAGTCCAAGTAGAGGAGTTGCAGCAAGCTCACGCTACCTTGCAGCCCTTAATGGGTGGAGCCGCGGCTTTTCTTTTTGCCTTGGCCTTGCTCGCGAGCGGGCAAAGTTCGACGCTCACAGGGACGCTGGCCGGGCAGATTGTCATGGAGGGTTTTCTCCATCTCCGCGTGGCCCCTTGGGTCTCGCGGTCGCTCACCCGGCTGTTGGCCCTGATCCCGGCAGTGGTTGTGATTCTGTGGAAAGGGGACCATGGAACCTATGACTTGTTGATCCTCAGCCAGGTGATTTTGAGCCTGCAACTGCCCTTTGCCGTGATCCCCTTGGTCCTCTTCACTTCCAACCGGGCGATCATGGGGGAGTTTGTGATCGGCCCTAAAGTCAGGGTAGTAGCATGGCTGGTGACGGCCCTTCTCGTTGCCCTGAATCTTTGGCTCTTAACGGAAACTGTTCTTGCGGGGAAAACCGAATGAAGACGGAGTCTCTTTACCGTAAAATTCTTGTACCCCTAGAGGGCACTTCCCACGATGCGAGTATTCTGAACCACGTGCGGGAACTGGCTCGCCGGCACGGCAGTGAGCTCATCCTAATTCATATCGCGGACGGATGGTCAGCCCGCTTCTTCGGGGCGGAGAGTGATTCGAAGGAAGTGCGCGAGGATCGGGAATATTTGGAGACCTGTGCACAAAAGTTAAAGGAGGAGGGCATTCCCGCCACGTGGCGACTTGGGTATGGGCAACCCGGACCCGAATTAGTGAAAGCGGTCCGCGAGACTGGGTGTGATCTGGTGGCGATGGCCACGCATGGTCACCGGTGGGTGGAGGATGTGCTTTTTGGCAGTGCTTCGAGCGAGGTTCGGCATTCGGTGGAGATTCCCGTTTTGCTTCTGCGCACTGAGCAAAAGAAGGTTTGAAAGTCCTCCTGATCGGGGTGGACCTCGCCTGGGGCGAGAAAAAGCACGACGGGGTCTGTTTTCTGGAGTGGAACGGAAAGGGAGGATGCGTGGCTGGTTTTGGCTATCCGCAAGGGGATCGCGACCTATTGGCAGCGGTGATGGCAAAGACCCGGGGCTGGAGATCGGTTTTTATCACGGTGGATGCCCCGATCGTCTGTCCCAACCGGACGGGGACTCGGCCGGTGGATCGGTTGACCCACCGGATGTTTCATCGGGAGCATGCGGCCTGCCATCCGGCCAACCTCACCAAGTGTCCACGGCCGCCCCGGATCGCGCGGCTATTGGAAAAGCACGGGTTCAAGGTTGGCTGGCAGCCCACGCCGGGCAAAAAGACGGTGGCTGAAGTTTACCCGCACCCGGCGATGGTGCGGATGTTCGGGATTCCGAGGATCGTGAAGTACAAGAAGGGGAGCGTGGCAGATCGAAGGAAAGAGTTCCGCCGACTGCAGGGTCTGATCAAGCAGTGTCTCAAGAAAAAGTTCTCCGGTTTGCGGGTGGATTCTGAAACAGCCGCCTTACTCAGGGATCGTTGGTCCAAGCAGGTGGAGGACCGGACCGATGCGCTGTTTTGCGCCTTGATTGGGCTTTGGCACTGGATGCACCGAGGAAAGAAGAGCGAGGTGATTGGGGATCGGGGGACGGGGTTCATCCTGCTGCCTGCCGAGGACAAAGCAGGAAAAAGATAGAGCCGATTCGTTTACGGTTACGATGACGTTTACGAAATCTCGGTCGCCATGCAGATGTCACGCCAACCGGGAAAATTCCAGGCGTTGGGAAAATCTCGGCACTGTTGGGGTTTGACTGGTTGAATCCGGCAGTCCTGCCCCTCAAGAAAAATGCAGGCGCCGTCGGGCTGGTCGATGAGGGAAAGACCGCGTCGGTCGCCGCGGAGGCGGGTGTAGCGCTGAATAAAATCATCCTCCTTTAGGTCCAGATGGCGGGAGATGGCGGAGATTTCTGAAGCCGTGACTTTCACGTCGCCCGGCCAGCGGCAGCAGTTGGTGCAGCGCTCGCAGAGGTATTTGGGGGCTTTTTTCATGGGATGAGGATTAGGATGAGGATGAGGGCTGGGGAAGAAACTTGAGTCCAAGCAAAATCAAGGCCGTGCCGGCGTAGGCGGCGGCGAAGGAAGGGGCAACCCACCAACCGGCCAGGGCTTGGACACCGGTTGCGGTGAGGGCAACGCCATGGATCAGGCCGGTCAGGGAGAGAACCGCACTGAACAGGGCGATGCCGGCCGCCGTGAGGAAACGGTGGTCGATGACAAAGGCCACCATGGCGGTCAGAAGAATGCTGGAGAGGAGAAATCCTTGGCCGAGGGCAAATAAACCGGAAAGCACCAGGTCCCCTCCGGTTTTGGCGGCCACGGCATCCAAAGGCACGCCGCTTGCCCGCACCACCGTTTCTACGATTAGTCCCGCCCACCCAGCAAGACAAGGAATGAGGCCCACGGCCACCGCCACCGCATGTTTTGAGGGGGTGTCGGAAAAGGCCTGACCGGTGATCACGACTCCGATCCAGAGGAGAATCCCGAGAGTGACTTCGAGCGGAATGACGCGCAGCACGGAGCCGGTTAGGCCGAACAGGCACAGGAGCGTGATCAGGATGCCGTTCAGACCGGAGTAACCGATCCTCGCCCCCATTCGTTTCCATCCGGGGTGGCCGATGTAGATGGTGGTGGGGAAGGGGCTGCCGAGGAAACCGGCTAAAAGGGTGGAAAGACCGTTGACCGAAAGAGAGGAGCGGGTGGCGTAGCGGTCGCCGGCGGCCTCGGCACTTTCCAGATTTTGCAGCGAGCCAATGACGTTGAAGAGGGCCATGGGAAAGATGACCGAGAAAAATGCGCCCACTCCCTCCCTTTGCAGAAAGGAGAGCAGCTTGTCGAAGGCGGGAAGCGGGAAGTGGAATCCGATGGGGGAAGAAGGCACGGGAGTCTCTGCCGGGGTCAGGCCGAGGCCCTTGAGGATCCAAGCCACGGCGGCGCCGAGGAGAATGGCGACCAAGCCGGTCGGCAGGTGACCGGGCAGACGGATTTTTCCGGCGTACACAAAGACGACCAGGAGCATGGGGAGAAGGGCAATCGCGGGGGCGGCATAGATTTTGAAGACAAACGGCATGGCGATGAAGGTGAGGGCGATGCCGGCAAGCGGGGCGAGCAGGGAGGCGCGAGGCAGCCAGCGGCGCAGCGGATCAGTGACAAACGCGCCGAGAAATTCCAACACGCCACCCGCCCAGCAGGCGAAGATGCCGGCAGCCCAGACGAGATCGGGATCCTGCGTCTTTTGCCAGAGCGGGCCCATAATAAGAAAGATGTAAGCCATGAGACTGACGGTGTTGATGCCGAACGGCAGGGCGGTGACATCGTCGCGCCCCGTACGGACGGCCAAACGGTGGGCCTGCCAGGAGTAAAAGAGGTTGCCGAGAAGGATGGAGACGGCCGCGGCGGGAAGAATCCGGGAAACGACGATCTCGAGCGGAATTCCGCAGACCGGCGGGACCAGAGAAAGAATCAGAAGGAGCTGGAGAAGGTTATCGATGAAGAGGCCGACGAAGCCGTCCAGGTCTCCACGAACGAACCAGCGGGCTTTCACGAATCCAGATTAAGATGAAGATGAAGATGAAGGGAGCGGAAACTCGCCTGCGGGCAAGGGGACGGATAGATTGATGTTTCATGGGGACTGATTGGAAAGATTTGGTGGAGCAGGCAGTGCAGGGGGGGAAGCTGTCCCCTGAGTCCGCGGAGAACATCCAGCGGTTGACGGGCTCCTCCTCATCCCAGCCTGGGGTGGAGTCGAGCATTGGGGAGCTGGTGGCGGCCGGTGAGTGGGCGGAGCTGAACGACCGCTTTTTCCGGACGCTGGCTTTCGGCACCGGCGGTTTGCGTGGGCGGACGATCGGCAAAGTCGTGACAAAAGCGGAGCAGGGAAAGCCGACCACCTTGGGACGCCCGGAATTTCCCGCGGTGGGCACCAACTGCATGAATTACGGCAACGTGACCCGGGCAACCCAGGGGCTGGTGAACTACCTCAAGAAGAACTTTTCCGGGCAGGCTCCGTCGGTCGTCTTCTCCCATGACACGCGCCATTTCTCACGGGAGTTCGCCGAGCTTTCCGCCCGGACGGTGGCGGCGGCGGGTGGCACGGCCTATTTGTTTGCGGAGGACCGTTCCACGCCGGAGCTTTCCTTCGCCGTCCGTCATCTGGGGGCGCAGGCGGGGGTAGAGATCACCGCCAGCCACAACCCGCCGCACGACAACGGTTACAAGGTCTACTTCTCCGACGGGGCCCAAATCGTGGAACCGCATGCCTCGGGGATCATTCGGGAGGTGGAGGCAATGAGAGATATGGTGACCGATCCCACGCCCAAGGGCGGCGGCAAGGTGGTGATTGTCGGCAAAGAGGTGGATGAGGCGTATCTCGAAGCCCTCAAGGAACTGGTGATTGAGGAGGAGTTGTTAAAAAAAGAGGGCGCTAAGCTGAAGGTTGTTTTTTCCCCGCTGCACGGCACCGGGGTCCGGATTGTGCCGGCGATGTTGCAGTCGGCCGGGGTGTCGGTCTCGATCGTGCCCGCACAGGCAAAGGGCGATGGCAGGTTCCCGACGGTGAAATCACCCAACCCGGAGAACGGTGAGGCACTGGCGCTGGGAATCGAGCAGGCGAAGAAGGAGAAGGCGGACCTCGTGGTGGCGACGGATCCGGATGCCGACCGGATGGGTGTGGCCCTGCGCAACGCGGCGGGGGAGTATGAGCTGATCACCGGCAACCAAATCGGTTCGCTGATGGCGGCCTACCGGATTGAACGGATGAAAGCCAGGGGGTGGATCCGCAAGGGTGAGGAGAGGAGCTGCTGTCTGATCAAAACGTTTGTGACAACGGATCTGCAGAAGGAGATGGCGACAGCTTCCGGAATGAGGTGTGTTGATACGCTCACCGGCTTCAAATACATCGGCGAGAAGCTGGGGATTTACGAAAAACAGGCCGGCGGCCGCGGGAAGTTGAGCGCGGAGGAGTGGAGAAGGAGGCGGATCGAAAAGAGCACCTTCTTTGTTTTTGGCGGAGAGGAGAGCTATGGCTACAGCGGCGGCGACTATGTGCGGGACAAGGATGCCAACGGGGCGGTGCTGATGTTCGTGGAGGCGGCGGTGTGGGCAAAGTCCCAGGGTCGGGACCTGCTGCAGGATCTGGATGAAATTTACCGGAAGCACGGGCTGTATCTGGAGAAGCTGGGTAACCTGGAGATGCCCGGGGCGGAGGGGGCGAAGCAGATTGCGCGGGCGGTGGCGAGTTACCAGGGACAACCCCCCAAGGAGTGGGGCGGACGGAGAGTGGTGGGGGTGCAGGATTATGAAAAAGGCAGTCACCGGGATGCGGACGGGAAGGAGATTCCAAAGGAGCGGATGCTGATGTTCGACCTGGGCGAGGGTTTCCGTGTGGCCGTGCGGGCCTCCGGGACGGAGCCCAAAATGAAAATTTACTTTTTTGGAAAGCGGAAGGTGGGGGCGAAAGAGGATCTGGCAAAGGCGAAGAAAGAATTAGCCGGGGAGCTCGAGAAACTTTGGGAATGGACCCGGCAGGATGCGGTTCGGCGGGCGCAGGGCGCTTGAAACAAAAACTACGCTGGCTTCTGCTGGGCTTGGGTTTGACCGGGGCCTTGGCTTGTCTTTTTGTCGACGGCGCGTGGGACGAGAACCGCCGCCGGACGGCCGCCCTGTTGGTGCTGGCGGCGGCGATGTGGTTCACGGAGGTGGTGCCGCCCTTCGCGACCGCCCTGTTGGTCATCACCGTGGGCTCGATCTTTCTGGCGCGACCGCTGGGGGATGCAGAGCTTTTCTTGCGGCCGGTGGCCAGCCCGGTCATCGCCCTGTTTTTTGGGGGACTGGTTCTCGCGATGGCTTTGGCGAAAAGGGGACTGGACCATCGCATGGCCTCCCTGGTTTTGGGGCGGTGGGGGAGGAACTCCACCGCGCTACTTTGGGCGATCCTGGCGTTCACGGGAGTGACCTCGATGTTGCTTTCCAACACGGCCACGACCGCCCTAATGATGACGATGTTGGCTCCTTGGCTGGACAAGCCGGGCCATGATGCCAACCAGAAGCGTCGCTTGGGGTTGGCGGTGGCGATGGCGGCCAGCATCGGAGGAATGGCCACCGTTATCGGCACCCCCACCAACGCGGTGGCGGCAGGGTATTTGGCGGCGAACCAACACCCGGTGACATTCATGGGGTGGATGGCGTGGGGGTTTCCCCTGGTTCTCGTGTTGCTGGGGATCACTGGGTGGATGCTGCAGCGTTGGATTCCCGTGGCACCGGAGCCTGGCCCGGATCTGGAAGCGCTTCGGCAACCGATGAATCGCGGGGATCGGTGGGTGGTGGGCGTTGGGGTCGTGACCGTGGGGCTATGGATGACCGACTGGTGGCATGGATTGCCGGCCGCCTCCATTGCCCTCCTGCCGGTCTCGTTATTTTTTCTCTGCGGAATTCTTTCCGCGGCGGATCTGCGGAAACTCGACTGGGACGTGCTGCTGTTGATTGCAGGGGGGTTTGCCCTGGGATCAGCCTTGGAGAAAAGCGGACTGGCCGGGGATGTGGCGGGAGTTTTGTCTCATGGGGATCAGGCCTGGCAGGTGGCGCTTTCGTTGGGAGGGTTGGCGCTCTTTCTTTCCGTTTTCATGTCCAACACGGCGGCGGCCAGCCTGCTGGTGCCGATCGCGGGATCGGTCGGGGTGATGAATCCGACAATGGCGGTGATTCTGACCGCCTTCTGCTGCTCCCTGGGGATGAGTCTGCCGGTGAGCACGCCGCCCAACGCCCTGATGCATTCCCGCGGTTGGGTGCAAACCCGGGACCTAATGATCTTCGGAACCCTGATTTCCCTCCTCGCCTTGGCTTTGATGGTGGGAGTGGTGGCGGTGGCCGGGCGATGATTGAGCTCCGGCGCCGCCCTCGGTAGCGTGTCGGCATGGCGTATCCGGCAAAGCTACAGGAAATTGTTTCCCTGTTTGAACATCTGCCCGACGAGGAAAAGCGGGAGAGTCTTATTTCCTACAGTCTGACGGCGAAGCATGCCGAACCCAAGGAGGGGGAGAAGTTCGACCTGGAGGATGTGCGCAAGGATGAGGAGTGTGCAGACACCGTGGGGGTGTTTCTCAAAATGGACGGGGAGGGAAAGGCGCACTTCCGGATGACGCTGGGGCCGCAGGTGCAGACGCTGACCAAGGCGATGACCGCCATTCTGTGCAAAGGGTTAGACGGAACGACGCCCCGCGAGGTTCTGGACCTGGAAAGCGACTTTGTGCCCAAAATCGTCGGGGCCCAGCTGGTGCGGCTCCGAAGCCAGACAACTTACTATATCCTCTCCCGGTTAAAGGGTGTTTGTAAGGTTTGGCTCGACCGGCAACGCAAAAAAGAAATCGAAAAGCATTGATAAGCAAAGAGATATAAAATACTTAAAGATAAAAATTTGACTTAGAACTATTCTAATTCATCTTCCCCGCTCCTATGAAACTCCTCGGACAGGAAGATAAAGAGACGCTAGCGACGGCTTTGGACCATTCTGGGCAGCGGCCCACTCCACAGCGAGAGACCGTTTTTGGGGTTCTCTTGGACCAGCGGGATCATCCCACGGCCGATGAGGTTTACGCCCGCACCAAATCCAGGATGCCCTCCATCTCCATGGCCACGGTTTACAACTGCTTGGAGACGCTGGTTTCCAGTGGCTTGGTCAAACAGGTGAACATTGAGCGGGAACCGACCCGCTACTGTCCCAACCTCGCCCCGCATGCCCACTTTCACTGTCGCGACACCGGCCGCGTGTACGACGTGCCTGTCCCGGTCGGAACCATGGAAAAACTGACCGATGTCCTGCCCGGAAAGTACCAAGCCGACTCGGTGGAACTGGTCTTCCGCGGACACCTTTCGAAAGGAACCTCTTCATGAAAAACTCGCTTGAAATCAAAAACCTCCGCGCCGGCATTGGTGGCACGGAAATCCTCCACGGGCTCAATCTCACCGTTCCGAAGGGGCAGGTCCACGCCATCATGGGCAAAAACGGATCCGGCAAGAGCACCCTGGCCAAGGTGATGGCCGGCCATCCCGACTACGAGGTCACGGGTGGGGATGTGCTTCTGGACGGTGAAAGCATTCTGGGGTTGGAGCCGGATGTTCGCGCCCGCTCCGGTCTCTTCCTGGCTTTTCAGTACCCCAGTGAAATTCCCGGGGTGACGATCGCCAACTTCCTCCGCGCGGCCCTGAACGCCCGCCGTCCGGAAGGAGAGGAGATCGACGCTGTGGAGTATTACAACCATCTCTACGCAAAAATGGATCTCCTCAAGATTGACCGGTCTTTCACCTCCCGGGCGGTCAACGACGGTTTCTCCGGTGGGGAGAAGAAACGTAACGAAATCCTGCAGATGGCGATGCTGGAGCCCAAGTATGCGGTCCTTGACGAGACCGATTCCGGCCTGGACATCGATGCCCTCAAGATCGTTTCCCACGGGGTGAACAGCTTGCGGGGACCGAAGCTCGGCATTCTCGTGATTACCCACTACCAGCGGCTGCTCGACTACATCGTGCCCGATGTCGTCCACGTGATGGTGGATGGCCGGATTGTGAAGAGCGGGCCGAAGGAGTTGGCGCTCGAGCTGGAGAAGAAGGGCTATGACTGGGTCGAGAAGGACCTGGTTGCCGCCTGAAGGAGGAAGCCATGAGCGAAGTCGAGACCAAGGAAAAGCCGGATCTGGCCATTGACCAGGATGTCGGGAACTTTTCGTATCCCGAGGATTACGCCTTCAACGCCGGCACCGGCCTGACCGAGAAGACCATCGATTACATCTGTGATGCCAAGCAGGATCCTGACTGGGTCCGCGA
>Ga0214917_10007814_pt1 | contig 10697 bp, 7 predicted proteins | sample LL_1208_BB_MetaG_FD_177983 | JGI IMG/M metagenome (GOLD analysis project Ga0214917, IMG submission 177983) | Freshwater microbial communities from Lake Lanier, Atlanta, Georgia, United States - LL_1208_BB | ecosystem: Environmental > Aquatic > Freshwater > Lake | place: USA: Georgia | collected...
GCAGGTATTGCAATTCAGCGTGTTTACCACGCAGTTTTAGATCAGCCACCTGCTCCAATGCGGCGGCACGAAGCCGACCGTTTAAGAAGCCTTTAAGCGTCTTGATACGCTCCCATGGAGTAGAGCCGAGAACTTGGTAACGATAATTAAATTCAGTATTGAGTGGTTGTGCCATGGTTCACCTATGATGTTGAATATCCTGCCGCTGCTAATTCTCGTCGTGCCGTACCAACACCAGTTGTATCACTAGCAACAATACCAGCACTACTGACCAGGTTAGTCAGGGAGACATTAGAGCCAGTGGTTCCATATCCAAAAATCGCCTTGTCTCCAGCATAACCTGCTGCTGCTAATGAGTATCGTGCTGTACCAACACCAGTTGTATTCGTTGCAACAACACCAACATTACTCACTAGGTTAGTTATGGAGACAGCAGTTCCATTAGAACCATATCCGAAAATCGCTTTGTCTCCACCATAACCTGCTGCTGCTAATGTACCCCGTGCCGTACCAATGCCAGTCACATCAGCCGCAACAACACCAAGATTGCTTACTAGGTTGGTCATGGATACATACGAAGTACTCGTCCCAGTCCAAAATTCTCCATATCCAAAAATCGCCTTATCTCCACCATAACCTGCTGCTGCTAATGAGTATCGTGCTGTACCAACACCAGCTGTATCCGTTGCAACAACACCAACATTACTCACTAGGTTAGTTATGGATAAATTATTGTTGCCGCCACTATACCCATATCCAAAAATTGCTTTATCTCCACCATAACCTGCTGCTGCTAAATATCCTCGTACCGTACCAACACCAGTAACATCAGCTGCAACAACGCCAACATTACTGACCAGGTTGGTCATGGAGACATAAGAGCCAGTATTTCCATATCCGAAAATCGCCTTATCTCCACCATAACCTGCTGCTGCTAAATACCGCCGTGCCGTACCAACACCAGTTGTATCACTAGCAACAATACCAGCACTACTGACCAGGTTAGTCATGGAGACAATAGTGCTAGTAAACCCATATCCAAAAATCGCACGCAGTGTATTATTACCAGAGCCTACGCTTGCCATTTGTGATGGAAATTGCCATTCTGCGGCAGTGCTATTATAAAATTCAGGTGCGCCAATGGTCGTGTTATATCGCATTTCTCCGTTTACTGGACTGGCTGGTCGTTGTGCTGTTGTACCAACTGGGATTAGCATGGCACTATCTCGTATTCGCACACGTTGTGTACCACCAGTAGTGATAGCTAGTTCATTCGCTGCTGACCAATAAATACCAGTGTCAGTATCAGTAGATAGCGTAACGGCTGGACTAGCAGCACTACCAGCAGCACTAACTATACCTGGTGATAATGGTTGCCATGCTAATGTAGCATCATTGTAAATTTCTAATAATGATGTAGTTGTATTAAACCGCAACATACCATTTATAGGACTACTAGGTCTGTCAGTAGTTGCGCCGCTTGGTATGCGTACAGCACGACTACCACTAATTGTTAAACTACCAGCACCCTTCGGCGTGATAGTAATATCAATATTAGTATCAGTACCAGTAACACTCAATGTTGGAGCATTTCCTGTGGCAGAATTAGCTATCGTAAATTCATTGACTGCAACAGCCGTTGCTGTTAGTCGTAATAACGCACGTTCAGACGAATTACCTTGGCTAAAAAATGCCATTCCTACGTTTGTATCAACACTGGATGTAGCATTAAATTTAATTGGTTGACCAGTCGTATTGTTAGCAATTGTTAAATCATTTACCGCCGCTGCCGTTGCGGTAAACGTTATCATTTTATTGCCATTAGCATCTAAAATGCCATTAAATATCCGTGGTTGAAAAATTCGTAAACCTGTATATGAACCAGAATGGCGTTGCTTTAATGCTCCAAGTGTTGTATCATGCCACAATTGATAGTCAATTGATGCAGTCGGTTCTGTAGTTCCTGAATTAATTGTTTGTATCGCAGTTAAAACATTATTTAAGTCAGCACGAAATTGTGCGCCCGTTTGGTTCTCAATTACATAATCATGTTGTGCCATTATGCTACCAGTCCTAATGATTGTAATTTTGATTCTAATTCAGCAACCCGTGTTTGTAGATTAGCAATTACTGACAACACGCTATTCGCTTCATTCGCTGTTACAAATCCAAACGGACTGCTATTGGTAACGTTTTGTATTGCATAGTCTGGAGTGCTTGGAGCAGTATGTGTAATAGTAGTTAACTGCGTTGTTAATGCTGATGGTTGTATTACTGGAGTAGCATTGAAAAATCCAATCTTTTGCGCTGTTGTTGTTCCAATTTTTGTGCCAGTCGTAGTACCAACACTAATATTTTTAGCATCAGCAAGTACCATGTTGTCGTTTAACGTTAGACCAAACAACGTTGGTGCTATCCACGATGTATTGGTATTATTTCGTTGTTTAATCCCGTCAGTTGTGTGCATCCATAGCATATATGAATTAGTAGTTGACGGTGATGTTGAGCCATTTGAATTTAATGTTAAAACAGCCTGTAATGCCGAATTTATATCAGCTAGTACGGCACTTCCAGAACCATTGTCAATCACATAATCATGTTGAGCCATTTTAGTATCCTCTTGCTATCCAATCAAATTGTCTATTAATTACTGCTAAAGCAGCATTATAAAACGTTACAGTAAATTGGGATGGCGTTCTCCCTGTAATCTGATAATAATCGCCCGTAGTAGCTCCTTCCATAGTAATTGAAATTGCAGGTGGTACAACAAAACTTCTGCTAAACGTAATTGTTTTTGAAACGTTGCCAGAATACGTTACATTTTGTTCAGACTCAATTCTATCTGGTACATCAACCTTGACCTCTAACTGTGTAATTGATAAATTGTGTTCTGGATTAGTAGTACCAAACTCTATCTTAAATTCATAAGCTCTTGCCGTATAATCAGCTACTATAAACTCTCTCCACGGTGTCCATGTTGGGTTAGCACTAGGATTATCTAATGTAGTACGAAAATATAAATGTAGAAATGTGTCAAACGCTGTTGCTCCATCAATAGCACCCTGATCATCAAAAAACAGTAAACTATCAATTAAGTTGTTAGTTGTAAAATCTGTTTTTTGTATTGATGCTGTTGCTCTACAAGTATAAACATCTCCAAGATCGAGTGGTGCATCAAATAAATATGTTGCCGTTGCTAACGATGTACCACCATCCCAATCAATTAATCCATAGTCGTCCCATCCAGCAAATGTAAGCACTAACGATATATCGTTGATTGCGGCAAAATTATCAACTGCTCCAAACGTTTGAACCTCCGATACATCTGCTAATCCTGCAAAATTAAGTACGTTGCTACCAATGTCATCAATATAAAACACGTTTGGCAATGCTATTCCAGCTAAGTCATAATTCGTGCCATACTTAACCTGACCATATCGAAAACAATTTGTTAATGTACCATTAAACGATGGATGTTGCGTGCTAGTTGCTATTACATTTATTGCATCAATTAACGGTATATCTGTGGTAATAATAGCATCGTTAATCGACTGTACACCAGATGAATCAACAAATCTAGCAAGATACGTTCCAGTCAATGCTGGCACTAATCCTTCGGTTGATCGTCCACTAAATTGTGCGATAGGCACTGAATTAGAAAATGCTACTCCTGACGTTAAATTATTATGTCGTATTAAAATAGAACCATTGTTCAACACATCTAAGTCAACAGACTGCTGCCACATTAGTTTTATCTGTCCCGCTAGTGGAGTAGCTGTAAAATTCTGTACATCTTTAGGTGGTGCTAATAGTCCAGCAGCGTCATAATATAAATAAATCGGTTGTGATGAAATATTAAGTATTGAGATTGATTGCAGTTGAAATTCATAAATACCGCTTTCAGCATCTCTAAATTCAACTGAGTTTTGATTAGTTTCACCCCAATTAACATAGTTGCCAGCATTGTGCCGATAACGAAGTTGATATTTAATTGCACGTTCAGCATGAGTCCATGATAACAACAATAACAACCGTACAGTTCCTTTATCAGTATATAACTGTTCAGTAACAGTGATATTTGTTGGTGGTGGTGGAATGTCTTTTAATGTTGAAATTTTTCTTGGAGCTAAAGTTACTTTATCTTCAACAAACGCCCATTTTCCTGGTATATGTTTAAGCGCATTTACACTATAAGTTGATGTATCTTGGTCATTTTCAGCAATTCCGACTACACGATACAATTCAGTTTGCAATTCATTATTTGCTAATATCCATGCGCTAAATGGTGATGGAAGTTGTGACCAGTTTGGTGTTACTGTATATGTGTTACCTACTAATGACACGTTGGTTCTTGTTTCTAACTGTCCATTTGGTAGAATTACTGATAATTCTGGAGCGATACCAACAGCAGGAGCAGTAGCATCTACTGTTATTGAATTAATAGTAGAACTAAGAACACGCCCTCCACGTCTAGTACCACTGCGTACTGGATTGCTAATTGATATAATTTGTCCAGGTCTAACATATATGCCAGCATCTAATGACACATCAAACGTAATTACCTCTGTTTCATATTTTTCCGTAAACAATAACCATTGTCCATATCGATTCGCTTGTGACTGACTTGTGCAACCAATAGCTGTTGTGCGTTTTACAATAATTCCATATTTTGCAATTCCGTCTGCATCTTCAACATATTCTTCTTGAATATCACGAATATCTGTATCGTACCATTGCACAATAACAACGGTGCTTCGTGTTTTTAGTGATGAACCAGAATTTGTAAAATTACCACCAACTACATTAGCTTGACTAAAATGATAGACTGGATCAGCAGGACTATCTTGTACAATTTGCAATAAGCCTAGCTGCCAATAACTAATTGCCATAAATACACTAAGCAAGTCGTTAATCAGGTTATATGCTTCTTGCCGTGTATTAAGATTAATATTCAGCAAAAATCTAGGTTCTTGTCCTCCTTTGCCATCACTAACTAATTGATTACAATATTGAGACACACTGTAAAATGTAAATTTATCTAACTGTTCAGGTTTAACATAATCACCAAAACCATATCGAGTTGATGTTAGTAAGTCCCATAGTGCCCACGCTGGATCTGCTGCCCATTGTGCTGCTCCAAATGTACCGTTCCACAGTCCAGTGTATGTCACTCGTCCGTTGCTAGGATCAACTGTTGCATTGCTAGGCAAGTTAATTTTAGTCCCTTTTATAAAATATGCACGGGTTGGAATTGATGAAAATTGTCTAGCAGAAAAAGATGACACAACATACGCTGTATTTGGATACCGTAATTTAATATCAATTACTTCTGTGTAGCTTTGCCAAAACGTTTTATTTTGTAACCTAGTATCAGGTGAATCTTCTGTAATTCGTGATACCCTAATATTGACAGGAAATGGTTGCGTTGTATCTAATGGAATTGCATGAGTCACTTCATATTGCGAATTGCATTTACCGCTAATTACAGGTGTTGATACCGTAGTGTATTGACCACCATTGTATTGTCGTTCCAATTTTAATTGCACTGACGTACCAAGTATGTCTCCTGTTTCTAAATCAGTTAGTAACAACGCAGGAACCATTAGCCTGATAACAACTCGGTCTGGTTTGTTTTGCGTATCAAGTATTGTCCGTACAATTGCACCAGTACGTTTGGTTAGTTCAATGCTGACTGGAATTTCAGATTGTATATTATCAACGCCTTTTACGTGTTCTTGCGCTTGTGTTCCAGGACGAATAACAATCTGTGCGCCTTCAAAATTTGGTTTGCCTGTTGAATCTTCTAATGCAGTGTTATCTAAAAAAATTGATTTTCTGCCATCTACTAAACCTTCTATTTCGCCTTCACACAACACATCAATTACTAAGACTCGTGCTTCAGATAGTAACGTATTTGGTGCTTCTACAGGTGTACGTCGGCTGCTTATTGGTTGTTCAGCAATTCGTCTATTTTGTTCTTCTATCTGTCTATTTTGTTCTTCAATTGCTCTATTCTGATCTTCAATCGCTTTTTCTATTCCAGATGTATCAGGTTGTGGTTGTCGTCTACCAAAACCACCAATTATTGATGTTTCTGTCATTTTACTCCCCTAATTTTATTAGCGCATCAGAGCCTACTACAATTCCAGAAGACACTACTATTGAACCAACTGGCATTTTGCCATAAACGACTGGTATTGGTAATCCTTGTCGTGATGTATTTACAATATTACTAAATACAAACGACTCTCCACCGCCACCACCTGTAGTTGATTCAAATGCTGGAGCTGCATTATATTGAGGTGTATCATTAGGACTAAATTTTGGTGTATCACCACGGGAAAAATTAGCTGATGGCATTGGTGGTATTGGTGTTAATAATTGTGCTACACCACCTAAAACCAAACTAGCTCCTATACCAAACACAGGTGTTGCTAAAAATGCAATTGCTGGAGGGAAGAAAAATGAAGCTGCAACCAACGCAATACCAAACAAAATACTTTCAAATGCACCTCCCGATCCAACAACAACTGGTATAATACGAATTGTACCTGAATCAAGTGGTAAATTTATTAACTCAAGATCATAAAATATTTCCTTTCCAATTACAATTTTGTAAAATTTATCAGCCATATATGCTTCCAATTTTTCAAAATTAGCACATAGAAACCGTACTACTTCACCAACAGTTTTTACTTCAGCTTCAAAAACACGATGCCCTAAAAATTCAGCTAAATCACCATAAACTTTAATTGTACGCATAACGCATTACCTTGTTAGTTTGTTTTAACCAATAACCGCCATACAAATCAACACTACTTAATCTGTTGATTGAGTGATGAACAAATCGCTGTTCTCCCAAGTAAATACCTAAGTGGTCAGTAGATTGTGATGTGCAACAAAACAATAACAAATCACCTCGTTCAACATCTGTCAATGACACTTCATAAAAATGATTAGCAATTAATTGAGGTAATTTCAAATCAAATATTGGATTACTACTCCACGTTTCCAATGATGGTGCTGTGTATTCTATTTGTAATTCAATATTAAAATTTTGTTTATACCAATCACGAATTAACGTATAACAGTCAAATACTGTGTAAATATACGGACGACCAACAATCGGTGCTACATATCCTGACGGTTCAAATTGATAGAATTGCTCAGTATTAGGATTTACAATTATCCATGGTAATCTTGACCGCTCGCATGATTGTAAATCAGCCATTGATGGTTGACAATCACCAACCGTATGGCTATGTACAATAGCTAATACAGAAGCTTCGTCCTCAACAGCAGCAAAATCAAGTACATCCATGACAAACGTATTGGTATTGGTAGCTAGGTTATTACATGGATAATAACGTTGTTTACCGTTATACACCGCTAACAATCCACAACATTCCCGTGGCTGCTGACGATTTGCGTGTTTAAGTATATCTGTTTTTATTTTGTCTTCTAAAATTATATTAACCATCATATCCTCCCAACCCTGGATAGCTGCCATACGGCAGTGGATTGTTAGATCCAAAACGTAGTTTGCAGCTGGTCAATCGTTTTCCACAAACGTCTTCAGACAATGACGTAACAGGTTCATCTTTTATATTATAATAATTAGAGCCAGTGTATGAACATTCAACACTGCGATACCTCCACTGACAAATATTTGCAATTGCCATTCGACGTGGAGCCCGTACACCAACCATGTCAAATGCTGCAACTAATTCAAATTCAACAATGTCACGGGTCTCTGTTACTTTGCGTTCAATATAATAAATTTCATCAGGCATTTTTGCATTTGGATTAGCATTTGGATTTATACCAATCAATGCGACATCAGTCACTAAACTTAAATTTTTAATCTCAGCAAATTGTGGATAATTTGCACTGTCAATGTATTTGTGTAAAGTACGAATCCGTGTAAATTTTGCATTAATTAAATCGTTGCCAGGATTGATTTCATTAACTGCAATCAGCATTGCACTAACTAATGATTGTAAATTAGCAAATTGCAATCTAGGTCTTGGCAACTGTCCCTTGCCATTGTATTCAAAACCAGTTGCTATACATGGATATTGAGTATAACTATTTCCATTCCAAACAATATTGCTACCTATTTGTGTAGTACCAGGATGAAACCGTAGTGTTTGGGCAACCCCATGGATATTTGCAAATGTTTGTAGTTCAAATAATTCAATGATGGCTGATGGATTAGGTAGTTGTAATTGAGCATGAACATCTATACCATTCCCAACTAATGCAAAACTAGATATTAAACCAACGTTCGACACATCAGCAAACAATAAGAAACTAATGTCAATTGTCATGCCATTACTTCCTCAAACTCAACACTTACGTCATTTATGTTGTACGCTATCATTGTTTTTGACCACTGCCTACATATCCATTTTTTACCACTAATTCCATCTGGTGTTGTCCAGTCAAATGCAGTAACAGCATTACTGTCATCCAGAAAATCCATAATTGCATCAGCTTCTTCATTCGTTCTAGCAGTAAACTGAAGTCCCCATTTTTGTAGGTTTGTGTTGATTCCGTATGTTAACCGCTGCTCGTAACCATCACCAAATTTAACATTGCGTACAGTTGGTTTGTGTTGACGTGACGTACCATAATCAGGAATCCAATCAAATAAAGCCATTAGTACAATAGTCCTCCTGGTCGTTGTTGTTTAATGATTTCAGCTTGTACAGCACGGGCTAATTGTTCACCTAATTGATTTGCTCGTGGTTCATCACCAGCCGCTTTAGTACCAGATGCGTCAACATTAACGACTACTGATGTGCTACCACCAATAACAGTATTACCACCGCTAGTATTACCTGACAATACAACTGGTATCCGTCTTCCATCTGGTAGCGGTACATACGCTTCTGGCATACTGCCTTCACCGAATACTGCTAATTGTGGTGAACGTGCAATACCGCCATTTGCATAATATTGTAATTGCTTCATACCACGGTTAGTCATAATACCACCATCAGCAAAACCAGCCACCGCTCTAACTGCCGCTCCTGCCGCTCCTGCTCCACCTCCTACTGCACCAGCACCAAGATTAAATATGTTGCCAAATATACCACTCAGTCCTTTAGAAAGATTTTGAACAAACGGTTGTATTACTGTTATATATAACAACTGTTCAATAATTGTATTTAACACGTTTACAATAATTTTATCTAACGCCTCACCCCAATTTTGAGTACCATTAATTACTAGCAATAAAGATTCTTGCAATCCTCTGCCTAGTGCTGTAGAAATACCTTGAGATAAATCTTTAATATCTTGTAATTTTTGCTCTAATTCGTCTAGTTCTTCTTTTTGTTTTTTTATTGCATCAGGCATTTTCTCATTAAAATCTAAAGCTTCTTTTGTTTTAGTAGCAATGTTTGTTAATGTACCTAACTGTTCTGTTAATTCATTTTTCTTTTTTACTGCATTATCAAGTTCTTGTTTTTGTTGTGCACTTAATTCTTTTACAATTGATAAACTTTGTATTTGTGCATTTAATTCATTTATCTTTTCTTGTGTTTGAATTTTGCGTATCGTTAATTGTTCCTGTATTAATTGCAAATTATTTCGATTTGAAGTTTGTTGTAAATTTAATTGAGCAGTTTGTTCTATTAATTCTGGATTTATACCTTCAGCAAATAATCGTTGTTGTTCTCGTAATACTCTTTCTTGTTCGTAATAGTTATCAGAAATTTGTAATATAGGATTTACAATCTCATTTGCAAAAGAACTAAATTTTTCTAAGCTTAAACTTGCCACTAAATCAATTTCAGATTCGTTTAATTTTTTAGTAGCTTCTATTACTTTTTGAATTATGTCTAAAAATGGTTTAACTTGTTCTTCTTGTAGTTTTTTCAACTCTACAGGAACTTCAGGTATATTTGTTTTTATAGTTGGATCAAATGCACCTTGTATTGGTACTTGATTAATAAGTAAGCGATTAAATTCTTCAACACTTGCTTGCGGCAAAGGAGGAGGTGGCATATTTGGTAATGGTACACTTGTTCCACCTATTCCAAATCTTGTACTTGTACTAGCAAGCTTAAACTCTGGTACAGGTAGACTTGACTGACCACCTAATATATCACGACCTTGTTTATAGGTATCTTCAGGTTTTACATCATTGCCATCTGGTGTTTGTGGTATGTTGCCTTTATAAAGTTGAATTGCTGCTGCAGATCCATGACCGTGAGCAGTGTATATTAATTGTATTTGTTTATCTACAGATAAATTTTCAAAGTTTTTAATTCCTCTCTTTAATTCTTCTCGATAAACTCCAATAACCAATAGTAATAATTTTTCTTGATCTATTGGTGCAATTTCATTAACTGGTTTTTCTAAGCCCTTAGTATCTATTTTTAATGTTTTTGCTAATTTAATTGCGTCTGACTGTACTTGTGATCCAATCTGATAAGCACCAGCAAAACCAAATGGATTTACATTTTGGTATGGTTTATCTATACCTCTAGTTTCTCTATAATGCAAAACATTTCTATATGTTTCAAACTGACCTTGCGAAAGTCCTGTTTTTTTAAGTAATTCTTTTATTTCTTCTTGTTGATAAAAGGATTGTTGTCTTAAATCTAATATTGTAGGAACAAAATTTTTAATATCTTCCTTATCACCAAACGTTTGTCTTAACGCTTCTGCTGCTTGTTGATTTATTT
>Ga0214917_10007815_pt1 | contig 10696 bp, 4 predicted proteins | sample LL_1208_BB_MetaG_FD_177983 | JGI IMG/M metagenome (GOLD analysis project Ga0214917, IMG submission 177983) | Freshwater microbial communities from Lake Lanier, Atlanta, Georgia, United States - LL_1208_BB | ecosystem: Environmental > Aquatic > Freshwater > Lake | place: USA: Georgia | collected...
CCCATGAAGGCCACGGTGATTAAATCCAAAGGACCGTTGAGGAAACGGTTTAACCCGAATTTGGAATACCCGTATTTTCGCGCTTGATGTTGCACCACTTTTTCGCCTATTTTTTTAAATCCAGCATATTTGGCCAGCGCAGGCATGTAACGGTGCATATCTCCATACACCTCTATGCTCTTGACCACCGCCCGACGATACGCCTTAAGACCGCAGTTAAAATCGTGCAAATAAATCCCGGTGATTCGTCGTGCTGCCCAATTGTAAAGCTTCGTTGGGAGCGTTTTCGAAAGCGGGTCGTGGCGTTTCTTCTTCCACCCTGAAACTAAATCATATCCGTCTTGGGTAATCATTCGGTACAACTCTGGAATTTCCTCGGGAGAATCTTGTAAATCGGCATCCATCGTAATTACTACTTCTCCTTGCACCTCTTGAAAAGCCGTTTGAAGTGCTGCAGACTTCCCGTAATTGCGCTGAAATTTTATGCCCTTAACGTTCGGATCAGAAGTTGCGAGTTCCGTAATAATCTCCCAGCTTTTATCGGTACTGCCATCGTCCACAAAAATTACCTCATAGGATAAGGCATGGGCCTTCACCGCGCTAAGAATCCATTGATGCAATTCCTTTAACGATTCTTCCTCGTTCAATAAAGGAATTACTAAGGAAAGGTTGGGACGTTGATCGAGCATTTACTTAATTTTTTACAAATCGGGTTACCCTATTTCCTTGGCTCATCAAGTATAGGCCCGAGGGTAAACTCGATAGATCGATGGTTAATGTGGGTTCGGCGCAGGTTCCTGTTTGGACCATACTACCCATGCTATTATATACCGAATACGGTTCGTTGACCAAAGCTCCTGAAAGGGTCACGTGATGATTCGCAGGATTGGGATAAACGTGCAGCGCTTGTTGCACTTCCTCCAACCCGCTGACACTGTAATTGGTCACATAAAATTCATCCCACGCGGCCTCGGTAATATTAACGTTTGGATCATAATCCGAGATAAAAACAGAAATCTGCATGGTAGAGGTAATGGGTAATAGTCCATTCAGTCCGATGCTCTTGTATTCCCACTGCATGGAATCCCCCTGAGGTGGCACCACCTGGTCGATAAGCACGGTTTGTGTTCCGTTGCTGACAAAGATTTTCAAGGTATCATCCACTAAGTGGGGCCCATAGTAATTGTAATATCCTCTCGCATAATTTACATGCGGGTTGGTCAATCCCGTTAAGTCCATGGGCGGAGAAACCAAAACCGTATTCCCTTGATCTACATCGTCGAAATCAGGATGAAGGTTGGCATTGTTACCGGTTACATAGCACGAAGTGCCACAATCCCAAGGAACATCGCCCTGCACTGTACTGCCGCTGGAAGTACCATGAGGCACCCCTCGCTCCCACATTCCTGTATGGGCGGTGCTGTTCACGGTCCAACCAAGGTCCAGTTCAAAATCATCGCCGTAACCGGGCTGCAACGCTACCTGAATAACCCCTGTAGTGGAATCAATCACCAGCGAAGCGCAATAGGGTTGGTACCCCCATTTACCCACAAATATGGAATATGCCGCTTGGTAATACAAAGTAAATTGTTCTTCCCCAAGGGCGTTCGTCGCTCCATCATGATGAATGAGCGGATGCACCAGTTTGATTTTCGCGTCATAGATCGGTGTTCCGTTGGAAGCATCGGTCACATTTACTTGGAGGTTAAACGGCGGTAACGGTGTCATTTGAACATCCAACACCACTTCTTGACCTTGCACCAAATTTACGGTGGTGCTCACAGGACCATATCCAACTTTGCTGAACACCACGGTAGCTTGCCCTGTATGGTAAATACCGGTAACATAGTTCCCTAAGTTGTTGGTCAAATCCGGTTGCGGGTTGTTGTATAACGTTACTTGCACGCCGGTGAGTGGGGCGTTGCTTCCCACTTCGGTTACGGTTCCTTTCAAATAACTTCCTTTTTGGTAATGCGGTCCAAGAATGAACAAGCCTTCGGTTATATCGGAGGCAATGATAGTACCGCTCGAGAAAAATGGGTAAACGCCCCAACATCCATCAAAGCCTGTGGTTTGTCCGTTGTAGGTGTCGTACCCTCCTACTTTCACTAAATTTTGGGGATTGGTACAGTCGTGAATCACGATGCCATCGGAATAATAGCTGGTGACCAGATAATCTCCTCGCACGTGTGTATTGTGGGGAATAACCCCTGCACCGGGGGAATTTTGTATGCGTTCCACTTCGGTAATCGCGTTTAAGTTGGAAATGTCATATACGCCAATGTAGGCCCCTGATACTTCGTCCGTGGTAAAAACATATTGACCTGTGGTTGACGGCCAAATGTTGTGGGTAAACAAACTTGGGGTGGGATGCGAAGCCAATAATTGTGGATTCGCCTTGAACGTCACATCAACGATACTAAAAAAGCCATTATAAATGTGTGCTAAATACATGGTATCGTTGCGCACATACCCGTCGTGGCAATACCAATTATCAAAGGTACCTACTTCGATCGGCTGCATGGGGTCGGCGTTTAGGTTTAGAATAATCACGCCGCCATTTCCGCGATTCGCCCCAAAAATATAGGCAAAACCTTGGCTATCGCAAAAGCAGGTGTGCGCCGAGGACCAGGTTTGTCCTGCAGGACCGTTGTAAGTTACCACAGGTAAATTGGTGGACTGCGGAAGAGGCGTCAAATCAATGATGAGCAATCCGTCATGTGCTTCAGTCGTGACATAAGCATAATCGCCATAAACACAAGGGTCCCTCCAAATAGATTCGGTGCCGGGATACCAGAACACTTCCACAGGCGAAGAAGGGTTGGAAATATCTACAATGGAAGTGCCTTTGCTGGTTCCCACAATGGCGTACTCGTTGCCTTGCTCGTCTTCATAACCCCAAACATCGTTGAGGTCGGCGCCGTGCAGCTGCTGGTAATTGATGTGGGAAAGGGAGTCTACATTCAGTTGTGCAACACTGCTCAAGGAGACAAAACACAACACAAAAAAGAAATACAACTTGCTCATGACTAAGGTTTAGGTAAGTTTAGTACAAAATTCCACTTTACAATACATCATGAAGCGAAATTCAGGTTATTGTTTGATTATTTTTTTCGAATACGTTTGTTGTTGGGTAATTATCTTCACTACATAGGTTCCATTTGGAAGGTCAAGCAGGTTAATCGTAGCGCTTGCGAAGGATTCATTGGCCTCCATGGGGGTATCCAACCATTGGCGTCCCATCAAATCGAAGACCTGTAAATCGGCTTTGTTTCCAACAAACCCCGAAATTTCAACTGTGGCTTCTTGATGCGCAGGATTCGGAAAAACGGCAATTTCATGATCCAATTTCACTTCGTCCAAGCCCACACCAAAACCCACGGAAAAGTCATAACGATGGTAACGTCCAAAGTCCCCCGGGAAAATCTCAATATATCCACCCCCAACGTACCTCAAGCGCATTTGACCGCTGGTTTCTCCCTCAACTTGCGCGGAGTACCAAAACGATAAACCGTCGTGGTCGGTATCTTCGATAATGATGCTGTAACACCCTGGAGATAAGTTAAATGTATCTTTGTACTGCGTTTGATTATTTAATTGGGTTCTTTGAAAAATAATATTTCCAGCGGCATCGATCAATTTGTATGAATTTTCGATGGCCTTATTGTTCGTGGTTAACCAAACGAAAAACGGTCCATTAATTACTTCGGGTGCATCGAACTTCACCTGTTTTACACTGTTTTGGAGGTATTCATCGTTACCAAAAGTTCCATTCACATTGCTCACATAGGCCGTAAAGGTTTGGGTTGAATCCAAATCCATCCAAAATCCTAAATCATTCACCGGAATTTCAACCACCTGCTCTTCTAAAAATTTCAAGTTCCCGGTCCACGGCAATTGAATTTCATTTCCATAGGTAATCCAGCAACGTATCAAACACGAAGTCAGTGGATTAGATCCTGTATTTTTAAGTACCACACGAGGATTCGAACAGGTTGGATTAAACTTGCTGTAATACTCCCAGTTGTTGGGATTAAGTACATCTTGAATCGCGGCATCGTTCGCAAAGTTGGGAGCGGAGTACGAAATCAAATCGAAGGCAGCGATGTAGTTCCCTCCAGCTTGTCCTGGATCTCCGGCAGGCACGGCGTTCACCGTGTAGTCAAGGGTAACGGTATCCCCTGGTTGCACATAAGGCGTGAGTTCAAATTCATGTTCCTTAACGCGATCTCCGGGACACCATCCTTCACGATCATAGGGCCACGTACCGCCTTGACCAATGTTTGGGTTATCTCCACAATCGTTCACTTGAAAAATACTCCATTGGTATCTTGGAATTCCGTTGACAGAAATCCCATGCTCGTTATTTACCCATTCACAACAGGCGAAGTTCCCCACTTGGCCATGACCTGACATCCGTGTTTTTATCTTGAACATTTGCGAAGAATCGGATAAAATGACCGGCTTATTTTGTAGAACAACATCTCCTGCCATCTGACCAAAATTGTACGAACGCCAGTCCGCCCAAATGGGTTCACGCGACTGAACATCCCGAGGTGGTATCCCTTTGATGAAAGCGAATTTTAAATCCAACAATTCTTGCGTATTGTGCGCGGCCAAGTCCACCACACCTTGAAGATACTTCTGGTAATCGGTGACATCATAAATCCAACAAAAACCATGGGGACCTAGGTCAAAATTAATCCCATAAGGCGTAATATAACGGGCAATTTCTACATCGTGCACGATTTCGTAAGGCTTCTCGTAGCATTCCACGGTATCGTTGATGAGCTGTAGTGAATAATTCACCGGTGTGGTGGTTACCACATTTCCTGCGGGGTTGAATTCGTATACGTTAGGAATGGTCGCCATGCGGTAGGATTGCACTATTTCGAAGTGTCGATGAACGGGGGCAAATTCAAAAACCACCGTCGGTTCCATGGTCTTTTGCTCCAACACATTTACGGTTTGCAATGGACCGCTTACGGTTCCCTGACCAAAAGCCACCAAGGGACGTTCGTTCAGGGTTTGGACCCCTGCAACTGGCGCTGCAGTCTTCAGCATGCTGCCCGCAATAGGATCAAAACCGTGCGACAACATCAATTTATAATCGTTGGGGGAACGATCGTCTGCGTAATTTTGGTTATCAAAATCGTAGTAAACCATCAATGCGTTGTAGTTGGGATGAGCTCCCGTGATTTTGGAACTGTAATTGGCTAGAATGGTGGCAGAATCCAACGCTGTTCTAAACACACGGAATTCATCCACTTGCCCTTTCCAGTTATTGGTGTAATTCATATTTGCCCCAAGAATGAAGCGATGAATGTAGCCCACAGTTCGGTTCAGATTGGTCCCAGCATGCCATGTATGACCGTTTTTATAAATGAACATTTGACCGCTGGATTGTTTTTTTACAAAAGCCCAATGGTTCCACTGGTTGTCCACTTCTTGGGGACTCATGGGTTTGTTGATGCGGTCATATCCTGTAGTATTTCCTGCATCCCAATACAGGTTATTGTTACTCCAGGGCATGTGGATATTTAAAACGCGATTATTTAAGGTGTCATACGCTTCTAGAAAGGAAGTATTGCTGGCCAAGTTTCCATTCCCTTTCGCCCAAAATTCAATGGTTATATCCCCGTTAATTAAGGTATCCGACATCTCAAGCATAGCGTAATTGGTGCCATTGAATTCCAACACCCGGTTCACACCATCAAAATAACGGCTCGATACACCCCCACTGTTTTCCGCATTAAAACTGGCTTGGGTCTGCAACGGCGCATCTTGTTCAAAGGAACATTGCACAATAATGTTTTGGACTCCATCCCATGTAAAGGGTTGATAGAACAAAAAGTGGTTCACCCCCAATTGAAGTGCTCCAGGAGCTATATTGCGGTCGTAAACGGAAGTAAATCCTCCCGAAACTAAACCCGACAATACAGAGGAATTGGTGGCTTTCAACGCGATGTTTGGGAACGGCAAACCCTCGTTTAATCCTACATTATTTACGTAAAGGGATAAAGACTGTAAATCTCCGGGTTGAATTCCAGCTAACATCAATTCTTGGGCGGTAATGATAAACTGATACGTCCCACCATAGCTTTGCGTATGAAACAGCAGGTTGGTGTTTCCCAAACCGCCATTGACCATCAGGTCTTGCAGTTGATCTCCGGAACGAAAGGATTGTTGATGCTGTTGCAGGTTAAACCATTGCGGAGCAACCACCGGCGTATTGTAAGGAATAACAGCGGGCGCAGCGCAATTCGCCAGGTATTTCGCCGATTGCCGTTTTACGGAATCATACGTTCCGGTATGGTCGAAAACGCGGGTATAGGTTAAATAATCCCACTCACCACAATTGTATTGGTCCCAGGTCGTTAAAGGACTGCATTTCAATTTATAGTACATCAGCACTTTTTCAAAACGCTGGGTGTCCAAGGAAGCCGGAAAATGAAAAACAGCGTGCCGGCTGGTGATGGAGTCAAAGGTGAACGTTTGAACCCAAGTCGTGTCTTGCGCCAAAGCGATCCCACTTCCTGAAAGAAAAAGCATTAAAAGAATAAAATTTCGCATGATTCGGTTTTTACAAAAATACAATTCTTCCGTTAAGCGATAAAATGCATGACACATTTTCCATAGTTCCGGATTGGCACAGGTCTTGAAAATCCGAAGCGAAACATTAATTTTATTCCGTAGAATCGATTTTTAAGCCTTCTTTTTTATCGAAATCTGCCAAAATGACAATATCCCATGGAAAAACACCTGAACCCATTTTCCTATTTAACTCCGCTCGAAGGCGATTCCGATTTCATACCGCTCATCACCGCCGAGGAGGAAGAATCGGTTAACCGTCAAGCCTTCCCGAAAGAATTACCCATTCTACCCCTGCGCAACAACGTTCTTTTTCCCGGCGTGGTCATCCCGATAACGGTTGGAAGGGATAAATCCATAAAACTTATTCAAGATTCCAATAAAGGAAATAAAATCATTGGCGTAGTTTCCCAAAAGAACCAAGACCAGGAGTCTCCCAGTTTCATGGACCTGAACACGGTAGGGACCGTAGCTGAGATCATCCGTTTGCTGAAAATGCCCGACGGCAGTTCAACCGTCATTATTCAAGGGAAACGCCGCTTTGAAATCGTAACTCCCCTTCAAACGGAACCCTACATGAAGGCCAAAGTGAAGGTGTTAAAGGAGGTCACCCTTGACAAAAAGGACCAAGAATTCAAAGTAATGATTGATACGGTGAAAGAATTAGCGCTTCAAATCATTCGCGACAGCCCGAACATTCCCTCTGAAGCGCAATTTGCTATTGGAAACATCGATAGTCCTACCTTTTTAATCAATTTCATTTCCTCCAACATGAACGCGGATGTCGCCAAGAAACAGGACATGCTCGAAGAAATGGACATGAAAAAACGCGTGGTTCAAGTGATGGAGCACCTCACCTTGGAGGCCCAAATGCTGGAAATGCGCAACGAAATTCAGAACAAAGTGAAACGGGATTTGGACCGTCAGCAACGGGAATATTTTCTGCACCAACAAATGCGAACGATTCAAGATGAATTAGGCGACAATCCCCAAGATCAAGATGTGGCTGAATTTCAGGAACGGGCCGAAGCGAAAAAATGGAATGAAAAGGTAGCCAAAGCATTTTACAAGGAGTTGGACAAGCTGCAGCGCATGAACCCCCAAGGGGCGGAATACACGGTACAAATGAACTTTTTGGATGTACTGCTCGATCTTCCATGGAATGAATATACGCAGGATAAACTCGACCTAAAACGGGCTAAGAAAATCTTGGAGCGCGACCATTCAGGTTTAGAAAAAGTGAAAGAACGCATACTCGAATATTTGGCCGTACTAAAAATTCGCGGGAACATGAAGTCTCCCATTCTATGCTTTTATGGTCCTCCCGGCGTGGGAAAAACATCGCTGGGTAAATCCATTGCAGAAGCGTTAGGAAGAAAATATGTGCGCATGTCCCTCGGAGGCTTGCACGATGAAGCCGAGATTCGAGGCCACCGAAAAACGTACATTGGCGCGATGCCCGGCAGGGTGATACAAAGTTTGAAAAAAGCAGAATCTGCCAACCCGGTATTCGTGCTCGATGAAATCGATAAACTAGGGCGCGGAAACCACGGCGACCCCTCTTCGGCCTTGCTGGAAGTGCTCGATCCGGAACAAAATGCTGCCTTTTACGATAACTATGTAGAAAACGAGTTCGACCTCTCCAAAGTTCTTTTCATTGCCACCGCCAACCATTTGGGCGATATCCAAGGCCCCTTGCGGGACCGAATGGAAATCATTGAGGTAAATGGTTACACGGTCGAAGAAAAAATCGAAATCGGAAAAAAACACCTTATTCCGAAACAACTCAAAGAGCACGGACTTACCAATAAGCAATTTTCCATGGATAAAGCGGCCTTGGAACATGTCATTGTATCCTACACCGGGGAATCCGGCGTTCGCGGGTTGGACAAACAAATCGCCAAGCTGGTGCGTTCTCGGGCCAAGCAAATCGCCAACGACGAACCCTACACGGTAAATATTGGCGTTCAAGACATCTTCTCCTTTCTTGGAGCCGGAAGAAACCCAACGAAAAGCCTGAATAACGAAGTCGCCGGTGTGGTAACCGGGCTTGCCTGGACGGCTGTGGGCGGCGATGTACTGTTCATCGAATCTTCCATTTCGGAGGGGAACGGTAAACTGACGCTGACAGGAAATCTGGGCGAAGTCATGAAAGAAAGTGCCGTTATTGCCCTAGCCTTTTTGAAATCCCACTGCGATTGGTTGGACCTCCAACAAGGGGTTTTCAACGCTTATGATGTGCACCTGCATGTGCCGGAGGGTGCCACGCCCAAGGATGGACCAAGCGCAGGAATTACGATGCTCACTTCCCTGGCATCGCTCTTTACCCAACGAAAAGTAAAAAAGCAATTAGCCATGACCGGAGAAATTACGCTTCGCGGTGATGTTTTACCGGTTGGAGGAATCAAGGAGAAATTGCTGGCAGCCAAACGCTCAGGTATCAAGGAAATCATCATGAGCCAACAGAACAAGCAAGACGTCGAAGAAATCGAGGCGCGCTATCTCAAAGGGTTGGAAATCCATTATGTGGAAACGATGCACGAAGTACTCGACCTGGCTTTGTTAACCGAAAAAGTGAAGCATCCGAAGCATTTTGAGGTCAAAAAACCGGTTTAATCCCATTCATCGGACGCGTCTTCCTTCATCAACTTGTGCCAATTCTCGTCCGGATCTAAGCGGTCTTTAAGGATTTCTGTGTATTCCTCGGCACTTAATTCGAAGCGTTCCACTTCGGTTCCCGTGTAGTGTTCGATCGCCGATAACAAGGGCAGCTCGCCCGTGCTGCAAAAACTCAAGGCCTGTCCGCGACGGTTACCTCTTCCCGTTCTGCCGCATCGGTGGACGTAGTTTTCCGGGTTATCGGGCAGGTCGTAGTTGATAACGTATTCCACCTCGGGAATATCAATACCGCGGCAAGCTACATCGGTGGTAATGAGAATCTTGTTTTCTCCGGAACGAAACCTTTCCAAGGTAGTAAATCGCTCCTCCTGGGCCTTTCCTCCGTGCAAGATTTCAGTCTTTACCCCAATGCGTTCCATGGCCTTTTGCACGCGTTCCGCCCGTACTTTGGTGCGCACGAAAACCATAAATCGATCTTCCGGATATTCTGTTAAGATGTTCTCCAAGAAAAAGCGTTTGTCGTCCATTTCCACCAGCATGACCTGATGATCCACGTTCTTCGAAACAGGATTCCCGGGGGTGATTTGGATGCGGATGGCATCGCGCACGAGATCATAAGCTAAAGATTTGATTTTCTTGTCAATCGTGGCGGTGAAGAAAAGGGTTTGTTTATGTTTAGGGAGCTTTTTTTTGGCGTCGACCAAATCCCGGGCAAAGCCCAAATCAAGCATGACATCGGCCTCGTCCAGCACCCATGTTTTTACGGTGGATAAATCCAAAAAACCTTGCGCGATCAAATCAAACATTCGCCCCGGCGTGGTAATCAACACCTGGGTGCGCTCTTGCAGTTTTTTAATTTGCTGGTCTTGCTCTACCCCTCCAATCAGCGAAAGAATGCTAATGGATAAATGCTTGCTGAGACCTAAAAACACCTGTTCAATTTGCCGTGCTAGTTCTCGGGTAGGTACCATCACCAAAACCTGCACGCCTTTTCGGTGGGCATTGGCTTGCACTTGATGCAGCAAGGGAATGGCGAAAGCCGCGGTTTTCCCTGTACCCGTGGGCGCTACGGCCATGACATCTTCCCCGTTGAGAATATGCGGAATTACCTTGTATTGAATGTCGGTCGGACGCTTGTAACCCAATTCCTCTATGGCTTGCAAAATGGACGGATGTATCGGATAATCCTTGAACTTCATGGTTCAAAGGTACGCAAAACTTAAACTGGGCGATTGAACAGCTTTTCGACAGCCTCAAAACGATAGGCAAAGATGGTTTCCAGTTTTTTCTTCACGACTAACCCGTGCATGATGTTCCCTAAAAATCCCAATGGAAGCACGTAGCTCACGATGTCGGTCATTTCTACGGAATCTCCCAAGTCGTTGAAGTGATGCTCGTGGTGCCAAATTTTGTAGGGCCCAATCCGTTGTTCATCCACGAAAAACAACCCGTCTTTTACTGTTTTAATTTCGGTAACCCAGCGCAT
>Ga0214917_10007816_pt1 | contig 10696 bp, 11 predicted proteins | sample LL_1208_BB_MetaG_FD_177983 | JGI IMG/M metagenome (GOLD analysis project Ga0214917, IMG submission 177983) | Freshwater microbial communities from Lake Lanier, Atlanta, Georgia, United States - LL_1208_BB | ecosystem: Environmental > Aquatic > Freshwater > Lake | place: USA: Georgia | collected...
CCGGCGGTGGTGGCGCTGACCGCGGCTCCGGTGCCCGTGGTTGGGAAGACCGCAGCTATGGCGGTGGTGGCGGTGGCTATGGCGCCAGCGACAGCTTCGATGCCGGTCGCACCCGCCGGCGCCGCAGCAGCGGTGGCGACGGCTATCCCGGCGCCGAAGCCTGAGCCTCTGAGCCGGGTCTCACAGGCCTCGCTCCTCCAGCGCACGGGCTGCCTCGGCCAGCACCGCGGCCCCGGCACTGCGCTCGCCGGCCGATTGGGTCAGGCTGGCGCGCCAGTGGCGTGCCCCTGGCACCGCTTCGACCAGATGCACCAGGTGGCGGGCGATGGCCCACAACCGGCCACCACCGGCGGTCCAGCGCTGGGCATGGGGGATCAGACCCCGCAGCACCGTTGAGGCCAGTACGGGAGCGTCATCCTGACGGCCGTGAATCAGCCGATCCACCTCGGCCCAGCGCAGCGGGTGCGCATAGACCGCCCGCCCCACCATCACCCCGTCGACCTGCTGCAGCTGTTGGAGGCATTCGGCCGGTGTTTCGAGGCCGCCATTGAGTTCGATCGTGAGCGCGGGACGGTCGCGCTTGAGGCGATGCACCAGGTCGTAGCGCAACGGCGGAACCGTGCGGTTCTGGCGCGGATCGAGTCCCTCGAGCCAGGCCTTGCGCGCATGCACGGCAAAACGCTGGGCGCCCGCTGCCGCCACGGTGTCGACGAACTGCACCAGCTCGTCATACGAGTCGCGTTGATCGATGCCGATGCGGTGTTTGACCGTCACCGGCAGGCCACTGGCGCTGGCCATGGCTGACACGCAGGCCGCCACCCGCTCGGGTTCGGCCATCAGGCAGGCCCCGAACCGGCCCCGCTGCACCTTTTCGCTGGGGCAGCCCACGTTGAGATTGACCTCGTCGTACCCCCGTTCGGCCGCCAGGGCCGCCGCTTCGGCCAGCAGGGCCGGATCGTCGCCGCCCAGCTGCAGGGCCAGGGGCTTCTCGAGGGGGTCAAACCCGATCAGCCGCTCGAGCCGCGCGGGTCCGTCGCTGGCGCGGCGGGCATGGTGGATCGCCTGGGCCACCACCATTTCGGTGTAGAGCAGGCTCCAACGGCTGATCTGTCGCATCAGCACCCGGAAGTGCCGATCGGTGCAGTCCAGCATCGGAGCCACACTGAAGCGGTAGGCCTGGTGCATTGCTCCATGCTCCCTGATCGGGTGTCGGTGCTGGTGGCCGGGGGCGGTGCCTCCGGGTTCATGACGGCGATCGTGGCGGCCGAGGCCGGCGTCGCGGATGTGCACCTGCTCGAGGCCACCAACGAGCCCCTCAGCAAGGTGCGCATCAGCGGCGGTGGCCGCTGCAATGTCACCCACGCCTGCTGGGACCCCCGCAGCCTTGTCGGCCACTATCCACGGGGCAGCAAGGCCCTGCGGGGTCCGTTTGCGCGCTTCGCCAGCGGCGATGCGGTGGCCTGGTTTGCCGACCATGGACTCGCGTTGGTGGAAGAGAACGACGGCCGCCTGTTTCCCCGCTCCAACAGCTCGGCCTCGGTGGTGGCCGCCCTGCGCCAGGCGGCCCGTCGGGCCGGGGTGACCCTGCACACGGCCGCGGCCCTGCAGCAGGTGGGCCGCGGCCCTGATGGATTCAATGGACGGCTGCGCTCGGGCGCCACGGTGCAGTGCCGGCGTCTGGTGCTGGCCACCGGTGGCCACCCCAGCGGTCGTCAGCTGGCTGCCGCCCTGGGCCATGGGCTGGTGCCGCCGGTGCCCTCCCTGTTCAGCCTCACCCTGGCGGGCCAGCCCCTGCTGGAGCTGGCCGGCGTGGTCATGGATCCGGTGGATCTCGAACTGCGGCTCGACCCCGGGCGGGCTGCCCAGGCGCGCCATCGCCAGAGCGGCGCCCTGCTGATCACCCATCGGGGGCTCAGCGGTCCGGCGCTGTTGCGTCTCACGGCCTTTGCCGCCCGCGATCTCAGGGCGACCGGCTACTGCGGCGACCTTCGGGTCAACTGGGCCGGGTCACGCTCCGCCCATCAGATCGAGGCGCTGCTGGAGCAGCTGCGCCAGCAGCAGGCCCGGCGCCAGCTGGGCAGCTGGCGTCCCTGGCCCGAACTCAGTCGCCGGCTCTGGTCGCACCTGCTCGCTGCCGCCGGCATCGATCCGCAGCTGCGCTGGGCCGAGCTGCGCCGGGTGCAGCAGCAGGCCCTGGTGCAGGGCCTGACCGCCAGCACCTACCGGGTGGCCGGCCGCGGCCCCTTCGGCGAGGAGTTCGTCACCGCCGGTGGGGTGGATCTCGGCACCATCAACCTGGCCACCATGGAAAGCCGCCTGTGCCCCGGGCTGCAGGTGGTCGGCGAACTGCTCGACATCGACGGCGTCACCGGCGGTTTCAACTTCCAGCACTGCTGGACCTCGGGTTGGCTGGCGGGTCAGGCCCTGGCCGCCGACCGCGCGTCCTGAACCGCCTGATCCGGGACGCCTTACTTGTTACTTGATCTGATCGAAGATCGAGAACATCGGCAGGTACATCGCCAGCAGGATCGAGCCCACGATGCCGCCCACGATCACGATCATGGCGGGCTCCAGCATGGCGGTGATCGCCTTGACCGTGGCCCCCACCTCGTCTTCGTAGAAGTCGGCCACCTTGGAGAGCATGGCGTCGAGCTCGCCGGTCTCCTCACCGATGGCCAGCATGCCGATGGCCATCTCGGGGAACACCTGTTTGCTGGCCAGGGCAATGCTCAGGGGAATTCCCTGGGTGACATCGTCGCGGCTCTGGTTGATGGCGTCGCTGATGACGCTGTTGCCGGTGATCTCCCGCACGATCTCGAGGGCCATCAGGATCGGCACGCCGGCCCGTGTCAGGGAGCTGAAGGTGCGGCAGAACTGGGCCGTGGCCGTCTTCTGGATCAGGTCGCCGAACAGGGGAAGTCTGAGCACCAGGGCGTCGACGCGGCGGCGGCCGTGGGGGGTGGCGTAGTAGCGCAGGAACAGCACCACCCCGGCGGCCAGCGCACCCACCAGCAGCAGTGCGAACGGCGAGCGCAGCAGGCTGCTCAGATCGATCATCAGCTGGGTGAACAGGGGCAGTTCGGCCCCCAGGTCGTCAAAGATCCCGGCGAAGGTGGGAATGATGAAGATCGTCATGCCCAGGAACACCAGCACGGCGATCACCAGCACCGCCACCGGATACCCCAGGGCACCCTTGATCTGGTTCTGCAGCTTGGCGTTGTCCTCCAGCAGCTTGGCCAGGCGCCGCAGCGATTCATCCAGCACGCCGCCCGCCTCGCCGGCGTCGACCATGGCGACGCTGAGCTTGTCGAACACCTGGGGCCAGCGCCGCATCGCCGGCCCCAGGGCCACGCCCTGATTGATATCGAGGCTGATCCCCTGCAGCGCCCGTTTGAACAGCGGCAGCTTCTGCTGCTGGGCCATCAGCTCGATGCTGCGCACGATCGGCACGCCCGCATCCACCAGGGCCGCCAGCTTGCTGGCGAACACCGCCTTCTCCCGGATTCCGGGCCGGCCCTCCAGCAGCGTGGCCAGGCGACTGGCCTTCCTGGTGCCGCGGGTGTCGGATCCGCTCGGCTGCGGTGCTGACGACGCGCTGCGCCGCTCGAGGCTGTCGACCTGGATGCCGCGGCGGCGCAGATCCCGGCGGGCGGCCAGGGCATCGGCCGCCTCGAGCGTCAGCGATTCGACCTTGCCGCGGCTGTTTCTGAAGGTGGCGACGAAGGCGGGCACGGGGGGCTTACTGCGGCTGGTTCACCAGGCGTCTCAGTTCTTCCGGACGGGTGGTCCTGTTGAGTGCTTCCTCCAACGAAACCTCCTGGCTGAGCACCAGTGCCGCCAGCGCCTTCTCGAGGGTCTGCATGGCCATCTGCCCGCCGGTCTGCAGCTGTGAATAGAGCTGGGCGGTCTTGCCTTCGCGGATCAGGTTGGCGATGGCCGGGGTGTTCACCAGGATCTCCTGGGCCATGACGCGACCGAACTGCCCCGGCTGGGGGTTCTGGCGGCGGCAGAGGGTCTGGGCGAACACGGCCAGCAGGCTGTTGCTCAGCTGCACCCGGATCTGGGTCTGCTGGGCCGGTGGAAACACATCCACCATGCGGTCGACGGTCTGGGCGGCCGAGCTGGTGTGCAGGGTGCCGAACACCAGATGACCGGTCTCAGCGGCGCTGATCGCCAGCTGGATCGTCTCCAGATCGCGCAGTTCACCCACCAGGATCACGTCGGGGTCTTCGCGCAGGGCAGCGCGCAGGGCATTGGCGAAGCTGCGGGTGTCCTCATTGACCTCGCGCTGGTGAAACACGCTGCGCTGGCTCGTGTAGACGAATTCGATCGGATCTTCGATCGTGAGAATGTGCTCGGCACGGGTCTGGTTGATGTGCTCGAGGATCGCCGCCAGGGTGGTGGTCTTGCCCGATCCGGTGGGGCCGGTGACCAGCACCAGGCCCTTGGGCATGCGGCTCATCTCCTCGACCACCGGCGGCAGTCCCAGGCTTTCGAGCGACGGAATCCGGCTCCCCAGGGCCCGCAGGCAGGCGGCGTAGCTGCCCTTCTGGCGGTAGACGTTGACCCGGAACCGGCCCACCCCCCGCAGCCCGTAGGAGCAGTCGAGCTCCCAGGTCTGTTCGAGCTGCTTGCGCTGGCTGTTGTTGAGCAGGGAGAAGATCAGGCGGTTGCAGGATTCCTCATCGAGGACCTCCTCCTGCATCGGTCGCAGCTGGCCGTTGAATCGGCCATAGGGGGGCAGCTCGGCGCTGAGATGGAGGTCGCTGCCGCCGTTGGCGACCAGCTGCTCCATCAGGCTCTCCATGGAGATGGCCATGGCCGTCCCTAGCGGCTGGTCAGACAGTAGGGGCATTCGAGCCATTCATCCCGAAGACCCCCGCCGCAGCCCTTGCAGGTGAGGCTGCTGAGGGCCCGGGCCCGCTGTTCCGACTCCAGACCTGAATCGGTGAGCAGCATGCGCTCCACCTCGTCGAGGGTGGTGTGGCCTTCCCGCACAAGATCGAGGCCATAGCCCAGCAGCGATTTCATGCCGCTTTCGAGGGCCAGGCGTCGCAGCTGGTCGGTTGTGGCGCGCTTGGCTGTGGCCGCGGCCAGGGCCTCGTTCATGCGCAGCACCTCATAGACGCCGACCCGGCCCTTGTAGCCCGAGCCGTGGCAGACGGCACAGTTGCCCTTGGCCGCCGACGGCGCCGTGCGGGCCTTGAAGAAGGTCACGTTGGTTTCACTGCTGGCCAGCAGGCCGAACCGGCTCAGCTCCTCCGGGCTGGGGTGATAGCTCTCACGGCAGTTGGTGCACACCCGCCGCAGCAGGCGCTGCGACACGATTCCCAACAGCGAGGCGCTCACCATGAACGGCTCCACGCCCATCTCGTCGAGCCGGGCGATGGCGCTGGGGGCATCGTTGCAGTGCAGGCTCGTGAGCACCAGGTGGCCGGTGAGTGCGGCTTCGATCGCGGTCTTGGCCGTCTCCAGGTCGCGGGTCTCGCCCACCAGCAGCACATCCGGGTCCTGGCGCATGAAGGCCCGCAAGGCCGTGCTGAAATCCAGGCCCTTGTCGCGGTTCACCTGGGTCTGGGTGATGCCCGGCAGGCTGTACTCGATCGGATCCTCGACGGTCGAGATGTTGATGCCGGGGCTGTTGCGTTCGGCCAGCACCGAATACAGCGTCGTCGATTTGCCGGAGCCGGTGGGACCCGTCACCAGGATCATGCCGAAGGGTTTGGCCCCGATGTCGCGCACCATGGCCCGGGTGGCGGGATTGGTGATCAGGCTGTCGAGGTCCAGCTGGGTGGCCGAGCTGTCGAGCAGGCGCATCACGATCTTTTCGCCGTGGCGGCTCGGCAGGGTGCTGACCCGGAAGTCCCGCTTGCGTCCCTTGTACAGCCTGCGGATGCGGCCGTCCTGGGGCAGCCGCCGTTCGGCGATGTCCAGGTCCGCCATGATCTTCAGGCGGGAGGTCACCGCAGGTGTCAGGGTCTTGGGCAGATCCTCGAACTGCTTGTGCAGCACGCCGTCGAGGCGAAAGCGGATCTCCAGAGCCTGCTCCTGGGGCTCCACGTGGATGTCGCTCGCGCCGGCGTCGATCGCTTCCATCAGGATCCGGTCCACCAGGCTCACGACCGGTGAGGCGTTGCCCTGGGCGACGGCGGAGGACTCCAGGTCCTCCACGTCGCTGATCTCCGGTTGCTGCAGGCCGTCGTTGGGCAGATCCAGCTCGCTGAAGATCGAACGCACCGGCTCTGCGGCGGTGACCGCCAGGGGTGCGCTGGGCGTGGATGTGAGGGGCGCCGTTGCGATGCCCTCGAGCACGGCGTCGATGTCACTGGCCAGGGCGAGCCGCAGGGCGATGCGCAGGCCGCTCGCGCTCAGTTCGGCGAGCAGTCCCTGCCGGTCGTCCGGTCCCCAGTAGCTGGGAATGGCCACCTCGAGAGCGCCGCTGCGACGGCTCAGCGGCAGGCAGATCAGGGTGCGGGCCCGCTCCAGCGGCATCACGCCGGCCGGCCCCAGCAGCGCCGGGTCGGCGCAGGCCAGTTCGGTGGCGTCGAGCACCGGCTGCCTCAGCAGCAGCTCCACCTCCAGACGCTGCTGCTCGGGGCTGGTGGCATCGGGCACCGGCCGGGTCGGGCTCTGGGTCATGGTCGAGGAACAGAGGTGCGGGCTTCCGCCGCTTGTGGGAGGCGGCCCCGGCGCTCCAACATGTCTAGAACCGATTGTCGTGGGCGTCAGCATGAGCAGCGAAGACACCGTTGCCGGTTCAGTGGAGTCCCAGCCCGACACCACGGGCGACGCGCCGGCCGGCGAGGCGGCACCATCCCCAGCCGAAGCACCGGGCCAGCCGGGAGCCGACTCCGGCCCCGAGGTCGGCGCCGGCGAAGGCACTGCCGGCGAAGCCGGTGCCGCCACGGCCGATCCCGCTTCCCGGGCCGCCCGGCTCGAGCAGGAGCTTGCCGCCCTGCGCGAGCAGTTCGACAACCTCAATGGTCAGTACATGCGTCTGGCCGCCGATTTCGACAACTACCGCAAGCGCCAGAGCCGCGATCTCGAGGATCAGCGGGTGCAGATCGCCTGCAACACCCTCAGCGAGATCCTGCCGGTGGTCGACAACTTCGACCGCGCCCGCCAGCAGCTCAATCCCCAGCACGAGGAAGCCCAGACCCTGCACCGCAGCTACCAGGGCCTGTACAAGCAGCTGGTCGACGTCTTCAAGCAGCTCGGTGTGTCACCGATGCGCGTCGAAGGGGAGCCCTTCGATCCCACCCTGCATGAGGCGGTGATGCGCGAACCCAGCGATCAGCATCCCGAGGATGTGGTGATCGAGGAACTTCAGCGCGGCTACCAGCTCAACGGTCGGGTGCTGCGCCATGCCCTGGTCAAGGTGTCCATGGGCCCCGGTCCTGGTGATCAGTCCCAGGAGCAGGCCGGCTGATGGCCGACTACTACGACCTCCTGGGGGTCAGCCGCGACGCTGACGCCGACACCCTCAAGCGGGCCTACCGGCGTCTGGCGCGGCAGTACCACCCGGATGTCAACAAGGATCCTGGTGCCGAAGACCGTTTCAAGGAGATCGGCCGCGCCTATGAGGTGCTCAGCGATCCCCAGACCCGGGCCCGCTATGACCAGTTCGGCGAGGCCGGTCTCGGCGGCGGTGGCATGCCCGACATGGGCGACATGGGGGGCTTCGCCGACCTCTTTGAAACCTTCTTCAGCGGTTTCGGTGGAGGCATGGGTGCATCGGCTGGTGCTCAGCGCCGCCGCGGCCCGCGCCAGGGTGATGACCTGCGCCTTGACCTCGGCATCAGCTTCAGCGAAGCGATCACCGGGGTCGAAAAGGAGGTGCAGCTCCGGCACCTCGAATCGTGTGGCACCTGCAACGGCAGCGGTGCCAAGGCAGGCAGCGGCCCCGTGACCTGCAGCACCTGTGGCGGTGCCGGTCAGGTGCGGCGCGCCACCCGCACGCCCTTCGGCAGCTTCACCCAGGTGGCCCCTTGCCCCAGCTGCGAGGGGGCGGGCCAGGTGATCGCCGATCCCTGTCAGACCTGCGGCGGTCAGGGTCTGCAGCAGGTGCGCAAGACCCTGCGCATCAACATTCCGGCCGGTGTCGACACCGGGACCCGGCTGCGGGTGGCCAACGAGGGCAATGCCGGCCAGCGGGGTGGTCCACCCGGCGATCTGTACGTGTTCCTCAGCGTGCAGAGCCATCCCCATCTGCGTCGCGACGGGCTTCAGATCCATTCCGAGGTCACCCTCAGCTACCTCCAGGCGATCCTTGGCGACACGATCGAGGTCGAAACGGTCGATGGCAGCGAGCACCTCGAGATTCCAGCCGGCACCCAGCCCGGTGCGGTGCTGACCCTGGCGGGCAAGGGTGTGCCCAAGCTGGGCAATCCCGTCGCCCGCGGCAACCACCTGTTCACCGTCAAGGTGCAGCTGCCCACCCGGCTCAGCGCCGATGAGCGCCAGCTGCTCGAGGAGCTGGCCGGTCACCACAGCCGCAAGGGGCACAAGACCCATCACAGGAGCGGCCTGTTCGGTGGCCTGTTCGGCCAGCGTGACTGATCTCGATCTGCGGGGCACCCCCTGCCCGCTCAATTACATCCGCACCAAGCTGGCCCTGGAGGGCCTGGCCCCCGGGGCGACGCTGCAGGTCAGCCTCGATCGCGGCGAACCGGAGCAGATGGTCGGCGAGGGTCTGTTGCATGCCGGCCATGGGGTGGTCGTTGAGCCCCATCCCCTCGACAGTGGGGCGGTGGTGCTGCACGTCACGGTTGATGGCTGAACCGCCCCGCCGCGGTCAGGTGGTGGCCCTGCTGGCCAACTTCTGCTGGGTCAGCCTCGACCGGCCGGGACCCGCGGGCCAGCAGCGCCTGCTGTGCACCCGGCGCACCCGGCTTGCCAAGAGCGGCCAGGCGATCCGGGTGGGCGACTGGGTGCAGCTCGACGGCATCGACTGGGCCGCCGGCCGGGCCGCGGTGGCGGCGGTCGAGGCCAGCCAACGGGTGCTCGAACGTCCGCCGGTGGCCAACATCACTCGGGTGGTGGTGGTGGTGGCCCTGGCGGAGCCCAACCTGGATCCGCTGCAGCTGACCCGTTTTCTGATCACGGCTGAGCAGTCAGGGGCGGCGGTGGAGCTGGTGTTCAGCAAGGCCGACCTGGGTGCGCCCGCACTGGTGCAGGAGTGGCTGCAGCGTGCCTCGGCCTGGGGGTATGGGGCCATGGCGGTCTCGAGCCGCCGGCCGGCTTCCCTGGAGGCCCTGCGGCAGCGCCTCAGCCAGCCAGGACTGGCGGTGCTGTGCGGGCCATCCGGGGTGGGCAAGAGCAGCCTCATCAATGCCCTGATCCCCGATCTGGAGCTGCGCGTGGCAGCGGTCTCGGGGCGCCTGCAGCGGGGCCGGCACACCACCCGCCACGTGGAGCTGTTTGCCCTGGCCGACGGCGCTCTGCTGGCCGATACGCCGGGCTTCAACCGCCCGGTCCTGCCGGCCGACCCGACGACCCTGATGGCCTGCTTCCCGGAGCTGCGCTCGGCGCAGGCCGCCCGGCGCTGTCAGTTCGGTGATTGCCTGCATCAGGGCGAGCCGGGGTGCGTGGTGGGCTCCGACTGGGACCGCCACAGCCTCTACAGCCAGTGCCTGCAGGAGTTGCTGGCCGCTGCCCAGCGGTCTGACGCCTCCTCCAGGGCTGCCTCAGCCGGGAGCCTGCGCCAGCGGGGCAACCGGGTGGAGCCCCGCCTGGCCGCCCAGTACCGCCAGCCATCGCGCCGGGGTCAGCGCCAGCAGGCCGATGCCGAACTCAACCACCCAGGCCAGGAAGGTTGAGATTCAGGCCACCGGTGAGCTCCTCCATGCGCTCCTTCATGGTGCCGGTGGAGCGTTCGTAGGCCGCCTTGAGGGCCTCGAGCACGGCGGCCTCGGTGGCGTCGCTGCCCTGGCCCAGCAGTTCGGGGCTGAGGCGTACCCGCAGGGGCTGCTGGTTGCCCGACAGCCAGATGCTGGCCAGTCCGTCGGCACTGCTGCCCTCGAGCTCCATGGCATCGAGCTCCTCCTGCAGCTTCTGGGCGTCCTGCTGGATCTGCTGGGCTTTCTTGAAGGCCTCGGTCAGCTGGCCGAAGTTGGGGAGTCCGAAGCCGGCCATGCCGAAGGTGTCGCTGGGCGCAGGCTAGAACCCCAGCCGTTTGACCTCGGTTTCCAGAACGATTCCGTGGGCGCTCTGCACCCGCTCCTGCACCAGGGCGATCAGGGCGGCGATGTCGGCAGCCCGGGCCTGGCCGCGGTTGACGATGAAGTTGGCGTGCACCGGTGAGACCTCGGCTTCGCCGATGCGCAGCCCCTTGAGCGCGAGCTCCTCGATCAGGCGGCCCGCTTTGAGGGGTTCAGGGTTGCGAAACACACTGCCGCAGCTGGGTTGCTGGTAGGGCTGGCTGCTGGTGCGGCTGTGCAGGTTGGCACTGGTGCGGGCGCTCACCGTCGCCGGGTCGTGACCGCTCTGCAGCCTGAAGCGGGCACTCACCACCACCCACGGCTCCTGTTGCAGGCGGCTGTGGCGATAGGCGAAGTCGAGGGCCGCGGCTGGCAGCTCGACGGTCGTCTCCGGATCGGCTGGATCCAGCAGGCGCACCGATTCAAGGCAATCGGCGATGCAGCCGCCCTGGGCGCCCGCATTCATGACCACGGCTCCGCCCACGGTTCCGGGAATG
>Ga0214917_10007817_pt1 | contig 10696 bp, 8 predicted proteins | sample LL_1208_BB_MetaG_FD_177983 | JGI IMG/M metagenome (GOLD analysis project Ga0214917, IMG submission 177983) | Freshwater microbial communities from Lake Lanier, Atlanta, Georgia, United States - LL_1208_BB | ecosystem: Environmental > Aquatic > Freshwater > Lake | place: USA: Georgia | collected...
AAATAATAGATTGGAACTTAATAATTTCAGATGAAGCTGGTAAAGTAATTAAAATATTTCAGGCTTACCATGGCAACAGAGTAAGAAAAAATTTAATTAATATATTTAAAATGAATCAAGAAGAATTTTTTAAAATTAAATTACCAGAGAAAATTGAATGGGTAGGTACTGATAAGTATGGCAGGAGTGTTCCCGATGGAAGATACATAGCTAAATTAAAGATATTTTATGAGGACTCTGTAGTACCTGATAGCTCTGAAAGAATGTTTTATCTTGATAATAAAAAGCCATTTATTAAATTAAGCTCAGAAAGAAGAATTTTTACTCCAAATAATGATAAAATTAATGATGATATAATTATTAATCATAATTACGAAGGAGATCAATCAGATAGATGGAAAGGTATGATCTTGAACAGCTCAGATCAAATTATTAAAACATACTTCTGGGAAACAATAAGATTACCGAAGCAGATATTATGGGATGGAAGGGATGATCGAGGCATTTTAATGAGTGAGGGAGTTTATAAGTACGTGATACAAGCTGAAGATTTTTCTGAAAATAAATTCATAGACCAAATAGATTACATATATAACTCTAAAACAGATGTTCCAGATGTCTATCCTGATACAGATGAATTCTCACCAAATGGAGATGGAATTAAAGATAAAATAAAATTTACCTTATATTCAGGTACTGAAAAAAAGATAGAAGAATGGAAATTGACAGTTGAAAACATAAAAAAACCTCAAAAAAATTGGATGTATGAATCTCAAAGTATAATGCCAGCTAGTATCACATGGAAGGGAATGGATTTAAATGATAGGATTTTATCTGATGGAGAATATAATGTTTATTTAGAAATAAATCAAAATAAGCCAAGAAGACAAATTTCATCTAAAAAAAAATTTAGGATTAACACTGAAGAACCTATTAAAGAGTTTAAAATAGAAACAAAAAATTTTACACCAGATGGAGACGGTGAAAATGATTTTTTAATCATTTTACCCAAAATTAGTAATCTTAATTTTAAAACTTGGAAACTTACAATTGCTGAAAAATATAGCCTAGAAAGTGAAACCAAAGATAGTTTTAAAATTTTAAAAAAATGGACAGGTCAGGACATAGTTCCTGACAGAATTATATGGGATGGCATATCAGAAGATGGAATTTTAGCCTCATCACTTTCCGATTTTGTTATCTTTTTTTCTTTTAGAAATGAATTTAACGAGCATAAAACGTATATGGTAAATGAATTTACTACTGGCATAAATGTATTACAAGTTGGAAAAGAAGAATTAAAAATATCAATCCCTGAAAATGTTTTTCGTAGGAGAAAAGATGAAGTAGTAATTAATGAAATAAAATCTACATTGGAAGAATTTCCTAGTTATAACGTTCAGGTATTTTCTCATTCCAAAATTCCAGGAGATAATACTAAAAATTTAGAAAAAACTGAAAGAAGGTCAAAGTCAATTTTCGATGAAATATTTAAAAAATCAGATGTACACAATGTCCAAAATTCCTATCGAGGTTGTGGTGAGATTACAACCTTATTTAAAGAGGACGATGTGTATAAGCAAGAGAAAAATGATAGAGTTGATTTCCTACTGACTAAGAAAAGTTCGAAAATAAAAAGGGAAGATTGTAAAGAAAAAGTGGAGAATTAAGATGTATAGTGATAATAATAAAAAAATTGGAAGTAAAATAAGTTTATTAAATATATTTTCTACAATTGAAAAGGTAGATAACTCTCACTTACAATACGTCAAAGGTAATGCTAATATTGATAATATTTTAACAGAATTATTAGAATGTACTACAGTAGGTTATCATCCATATACACCAAACGAATTAATTGATGTTGAAATTGGACATAAGAATGTCGAAGTAAAAATGCCACTAAATTTGAGTAAGGCGGTTAATTTAAATATCCATGAATGGCTGAAGTTGAGAGAAGTTTTGGAAAAAAAGCTAGAGAATAAGGATAGCTCTGTCAACGAAGAAAATTTAAAAAATATATTAAAAAAAATTAACAAAATAATCCCATCCATTCAATTTAAAAATTTCTCATATATAAAAAATGAAATTCAAAATGCAATTTCCGAAAAAAAAGTAATAAGTTTTTCTTATAAAAAAAATTCTATCAGATTGGAAGAGAGAAAAGCTCTCCCTGTTTTTTTATTCGAAGAGACTAGTCATTATTTAGCGGCATTATGTTTGAAATCAAATTCTCTCAGAAGTTTTCGTTTAGACAGAATGATAGATTTTAAGGTTACTAATCAGATCTTGGAATACACACAAGACGAAGAACAAAAAAATGAATTTCTAAAAAAGTTCATTGAGTTTAAAAATGAAAGTGCTTCGAGTTCTGACCTTGCAAAAATTCTGGTTCATCATTCTGCGTATTACAATCTTTCGAGAATAATTGTAATACACAGATTAGATCAAAAGATTGATGGATTTGATGACTATATCTTGGTAGAAACTAAAATTATGGAAGAAAATTGGTTCTTGGATTTAATTAAGGGATTTGGAAAATCTATTTTTGTACTTGAACCAATTTTCTTGAAAGAAAAGATATTAAATAATTTGAATTTAATTAGTATTCCAGAATTAAAAAATTGATATCTCCTGCGAAAATTAATCTTGGATTAAACATACTTTATAAGAGGCAGGACGGGTTTCATGAATTGAAATCTATTTTTTTATTAATCGATTGGGGGGATGAAATACACTTCGAAGATTCTGAAAACTTTATTTTCCAATCAGAAATAGATCCAGATCTCCCAAGAAAAGAAGATTTTGAAAGTGTCTCCGAACGCGGAGATATAAGCAAAAATATTTTATATAAGACCTACTTGAAGGCAAAAACTCTCCAACCAAATATTAAAGGAGTTAAGATTACTCTCAAAAAGAGAATTCCAACTGGAGGAGGATTGGGAGGGGGGAGCTCAAATGCCGCCCAGCTAATTAAATATTTTTTTCAATCCCGATTCCCTCTCCCATTCAATGATGAATTTTATGCATACTGCTCTAATATTGGGGCTGATGTGCCTTTTTTTTTGATAGGTAAATCTTCAATGGTAGGTGGTATTGGAGAAAAATTAGAAATTTTTGAACTTCCTCAATTTTCTGGTATTTTGGCTATCCCACCTTTCGGAATTAATACTAAAGATGCCTTCATTAGTCTAAAAAAACCTTTACAAGAAACCATAGTTTCAAACGATTGGAGATACCTGTCGAGTGACGTAAAGAGACCATTATTAGATGGAAACTTGAGTAAATTTCACAGTTTGATTGCAAACGATTTTGAACCCTTTGCTACAAAACTTTATCCAGAATTGAGTAAACTCAAAAAGTCAATGCTTGAGTTTGGAATGGACTTTGTAACAATGTCAGGGAGTGGATCTAGTTTTTATGGTTTAGTTACCAATGAAAATAAGATTCCAAATATCATGGAAAATCTAAAGAGATCCTTTAGTGAGTTTCGATTCGTTTCTTTCAAAACACAATAATGGCCTGTCGCCAAGTGGTAAGGCAGCGGTTTTTGGTACCGCCATTCCCTAGGTTCGAATCCTAGCAGGCCAGCCAGCAAATGTTTAAATTGGTAACACCTACTAAAATGAGTAAATCATCTAATATTTCCGCCTTAGTCCTTGCCGCAGGCAAGGGAACCAGAATGAAGTCTGAAAGTCCCAAAGTTGCCGTACTTTTGAATGGGAAACCTCTCATATCTTATGTTATTGATTCCTTAAAAAAATCAGGGATTGAGCAAATATACGTAGTAGTTGGGTATAAAAAAGAAGAAGTGATGGACATATTAAAAAATTACACAGGACTTCACTTTATAGAACAAAAAGAACAACTGGGTACAGGTCATGCAGTTCTATGTGCCGAACAGGAATTACAGGAATTCAAAGGAAGTGTCCTAGTCTGTTGTGGGGATGTTCCAATGATTTCCTCGGATAGTTTTTCTAAATTATTGGAATTACATGCCAAAGAAGAGAATAATACCACTGTTCTTTCAGCAGAAGTTCCTAATCCAAAAGGGTATGGAAGGTTACTTAGGGATTCAAAAGGGAAATTACTATCTATAGTTGAAGAAAAAGATGCTTCTGATATAGAAAAGCAAGTTAAAGAAATAAATACAGGAACCTATGTGTTTGAATCCCCTGCAGTTTTTAAAAATTTAAAATCTATAAATACTCAAAATGCCCAAAATGAATATTACCTTCCGGATTTGGTAAAAGTTTGTAATTCCCAAAATCTTAAAACATCGTCACTTATCCTATCCAATTCTTTAGAAAGCACTGGTGTAAATTCGCCAGAAGATTTAAAATATTTAGAAACATTAATATCTGAAGGAAGGTTAATTGCATGAGTTCTGATTTACTAGTTTTCTCTGGAAATGCAAATATTCCCCTTGCCAATGAAATATCCACTATTCTAGGCCTTCCCTTGGGTAAGGCAAATGTAAAACAATTTTCAGATGGCGAAAGTTGGGTTAAGATTGAAGAAAATGTGAGAGGGAGGGATGTTTTTGTTGTTCAATCCATTTCTTTACCCTCTAACGATAATTTGATGGAACTTTTACTAATGATTGATGCATTGCGAAGGGCATCTTGTAGAAGAATTACAGCTGTCATACCATACTATGGATATGGCAGGCAGGACAGAAAGGTAGAGCCTAGGGTTCCTATCAGTGCACGTTTAGTTGCTGATCTTATCCAAGCCCCCGGACCCAATCGTGTTTTGACCATGGATTTGCATGCCGATCAGATTCAGGGATTTTTTCACATTCCAGTAGATCATTTATTTTTTTCTGCCGTACTATTTGAGTATTTGAAAAGTAAGGAAATTTCTGACTTAGTAATAGTTTCCCCGGACTCTGGTGGAGCGGAAAGAGCACGTTTTTTAGGGAAAAAATTAAATGCAAATCTTGCAATTATTGACAAGAGACGTCCCCAAGCAAATGAATCCATAGTGATGAATATTATAGGAGATGTAAAAGGTAAAAATTGCCTTCTACTCGATGATATGATAGATACTGCCGGTACAATTTGTAAGGGTGCAAAGGCTTTATTAGAAAATGGTGCTAAATCTGTAACCTGCTGTGCAACTCATGGAGTTTTATCAGGGGATGCGGTTAAAAATTTAAATTCAACTGATTTTTTGGAAGTAGTATTATCAAACACAATTCAAATTCCAGAGTCAAAGATAATAAATAAATTAAAAGTATTATCAGTTGCACCCATTTTTGCGAAGGCACTAAAAAGAATCCACAATGAAGAATCCATCAGTTCACTGTTTATATAATTAAAATAAGGACAACACAATGAGTATTTTAAAAATTAAAATCTACAAAAGAACCGAGACAGGGAAGAACGAAAATAATCGTTTACGAAAAGACGGGAAAGTTCCAGTGAACATTATTTCCAACGGAAAATCTACTCCTGGGGCAGTAATTGTATCTGAAATTAATAAAGTATTGGATTCAGGAATACGACCTGCTTCATTAATTACTGTAGAAATGGAAGGGGAATCTACAAGTTCTCAAGTCTTTGTAAAAGAAATTCAAAGGTTTCCAGCCACAAATGAAGTTAGACACATTGATTTTTATAGAGTTACCCCAGGTAGAAAAATTAAGGCAAAAATTGGTATTCAGACCACAGGACAGGCGAAGGGTTCAAAATCTGGTGGACAGTTTGTGCACTTAATCCATGAAATTAGTGTAAAATCAATTCCTGAAGATCTGAAAGATCTCCTCATTTTGGATGTAACTAACCTCGAAATCGGGCAAAGCATAAGAGTTAGTGAATTACCCGTTCCGAAAAGTTGGGAAATACTCATCAACGGTGATCCAATTGTAACTTCTGTAAATAAAACTAAGGCAATCCTTGCTGCTGAAAGAAATGAGAAGTTAGCTGAAAAAGATAAGGGAAAAGGAAAAGCACCTGCAAAAGCTCCTGCTAAGGCTGCAGCTCCTGCGGCAAAAAAGAAGTAATATTATTTAAATGAAGCTCATCGTAGGTTTAGGGAATCCCGGTGATAAGTATAATAATAACCGGGCGAATATTGGTTTTAAAATTCTCGATGTTATTGCGAATAACATAAACATTGAGATTAAAACCAAAAAGAAGAAGTCTCTAATCGGAAGGGGTGAATTTGATGGGGATGAGGTCGTTTTATTAAAACCTCAAACCTTTAGTGATCTTTCTGGGGAATCAGTATTGTATATTGCTTCATTTCTAAAAATAAAAGTACATGATATTGTAGTAATCCATGAAGACATGGATTTGAACCTAGGCCAGATTGTTGTTGAAAGAGGGGGGGATACCAATAATAATGCAGGAGTTCTTTCTGTGATTGGTTCTCTTCGGAGCAATCATTTTATTCGGATAAGGATTGGGGTTAAAAGTGGATCCTTAAAGAATAAGACTAAAGAGCAGTATTTAAAAGAAGATTTTCTTCCATTAGAAAATCTCAAATTAATTGAAATTATCAATGATGCTGAGGCAGCAATTCGTTCAATAAGCATGGGTGATATCGATGAGGTCATAGAAAAGTATAAGGTTTAAAATTTTTTTCTATTTGATTTTAGGTATATTTAATTATGTTTAATATGGAAATTAAAATAAATTCTTGGTTATTATAAAATGAGAGAGTATAATTAAATCTCAATTATTTTTGGGTAGCCTACTTTAGAACGAATCAAAATTCTATCCTTATAAGGGGCAATAATTATGAATAAGAATATTAGAAATATAGTTCTATTTTTGTTAATTGGTTTGATGATACTAGTTTTTAGCTGGTATCGACCGGAGAAGCCCGAAGCAAAAGTTATAGAGATTTCCTACTCGGACTTTCTAAATATGCTTGAACCCACTGAAGGGAAAAAGCCAATCGGGAAAATCCATACTGCTGATGGTAAGATTAAAAAACAATTAACTGTAGAAAAGGATATCATTGAGGGCTGGTATATTCCAGAGGACTCTGAGGACAAAAAGCCTAGACCATTTAAAACAATGATTGCACCACTAAACACAGAAGTGGTAACTAAACTTAGGAAGTCGAATGTTTCATTTCAGGCTAAAACCACCGAAGAAAATAAATTTTTAAATGCATTAACTGCAATTATTCCATGGATTTTAGCAATTGGTATTATAACATTCATAATGATGAGACAGTTTCAATCGGCTGGTAATAAAGCCTTTAGTTTTGGTAAGAGCCGTGCTAAGATGAATGTAGATTCCAAAATTAAAATAACATTTAACGATGTTGCTGGTTGTGATGAAGCAAAACAAGAATTACAAGAAGTTATAGACTTCCTAAAAGAACCTAAAAAGTTTCAGGCTATTGGTGCTAGAATCCCTAAGGGAGTCTTGCTTGTTGGACCTCCAGGAACCGGAAAAACTTTATTAGCAAAGGCAGTTGCTGGAGAAGCGGGTGTTCCATTTTTAAGTATTTCAGGATCTGATTTCGTAGAAATGTTCGTTGGAGTCGGTGCATCTCGAGTGAGAGATTTATTTGAACAGGGTAAGAGAAGTAATCCATGTATTATATTCATAGATGAAATTGATGCAGTTGGCCGTCTGAGAGGTGCAGGACTAGGTGGAGGTCATGACGAAAGGGAGCAAACACTCAATCAAATGTTAGTTGAAATGGATGGATTTGAGCCGAATGAAGGGGTGATAGTGATTGCTGCAACCAATAGGGCAGATGTATTAGATCCTGCATTGCTAAGACCAGGTAGATTTGATAGACAGGTTGTAGTTGATCTACCCGACGTTAAGGGAAGAGAAGAAATTCTAAAAGTTCATTCCAAAAAAGTTCCTCTCACACCTGATATTTCTCTAAACTCAATTGCAAGAGGCACTCCTGGTTTTACAGGGGCTGATCTAGCAAATTTAATCAACGAAGCGGCATTACTCTCAGCTCGCAAAAACAAAAAGAGAGTAACCCAGGATGAGCTAGAAGAAGCAAGGGACAAGGTTATGATGGGTCCCGAAAGAAAATCATTTTTCATTTCTGAGAAAGAAAAAGAAGTCATTGCATTTCATGAAGCGGGTCATGCAATACTAGCTTGTCTTTTATCTTTTACAGAACCTGTTCATAAAGTTACAATCATCCCTAGAGGTAGAGCTCTTGGTTTGACTCAATCTTTACCCTCAGAAGAAAAACATATTCATCCAAAGAACTATTGGTTAGATCAAATTGTAATGGCTATGGGTGGATTTATCGCCGAGGAATTTATGTTTGGTAATACATCTACAGGATCTAGTAATGATATACAACATGCCACTAATATCGCTAGGAAGATGGTCTGTGAATGGGGTATGTCAGACAAATTAGGAACAGTAAACTATAATGGAACTAATGAGAATGTTTTTCTTGCTAGAGATATGGGACATTCAACAAAATATTATAGTGAACATTTTGCAGCTATGATAGACGAAGAAGTTAGAAGTATTATCACTAAAAGTTTAGATAAAGGCCGAGAATTAGTGAAGTTAAATTCTAAAAAGTTAGAGGCAATTGCTAAGTCTTTATTATCTCAAGAGACAATAACTCAAAATGAATTGAAGGAAATAATGGATTCTGTTCCCTCTAAATCACCGCAAAGAACAACAGTGAAAACAAAAAAAACAAATAGTTTGAAGCCTGCTTTAAGCGCATAAAAAATGAGTAAGCCCTCCTATTTCTCTCTATTTATAAAAGACCTACCCGGAACATTAGGAGTTCATACAGAATATGTAGGAACAATCCGGGAGTCATTAAAGGATAAATCCTTACCTGTTTCTGCTAGAGAAATTATCAATTCACAGATAGAAGAAATAGAGCAGCTTATGGTATCTATTGAAAATAGCCATAAGAAATTTATCATGACTATGGTTGGACATACTATGCAGGCTGAGATAGAGAAACAGGCTTATGAGTTGTTCCCTGATTCTACCCCGAATTCTTCAAAAATTGGATTTATCAGAATCAAGATAATATTTGAATGGCTATCCTCTTTTTGGAAGATAGCGGATAATTCTTGGAACTCTATATTTTCAACTATGAAGATATTTTCTACATACACAGAAACAACCTCATTATATGAAACAATATACAGTAATATATTAAAAGATATATTTGAGTTAAATATAGATACTAAAACATTATTGTCCAAAATTGAAAAAACATTTTCTTGTAAAATTGTTGGAACTTCTCCAACTGATAAACAATTAATGATAAGTAATATAATTTATGATGAAGATAAAAATTATGATTACTCAACTATTTTTCCAAATGTAGATTCGGAAGAATTCAGAAAACCTACTCCTAAGATTAATTCAGTAAAAGATAATAAAAAACTCGAAGATGAATATTTTTTTACAACAATTCGTGGTACAAAAGAGTGGAATAGAAATGATTCTTATATTCTCTATGTAAAAATAAAAGATTTAAAAGAAGAGGAACAAAAATTCTATAGTTCCAGTTTTGTAATTCTAAATCCTGCTGAAAATAATAATATAAACTTAGCAGCAGCTCTTGTGAGAAAAAACTCAGGATACTCTGCCGCAACTAAATATAATCAGATGGTATCAACATTAATCGATTTTGCTATGGCTAATTTAATTTCAAAAGATTTTAGTGATATTTCTGATGATACAAATGCATTTTTATATCATATAGGCCCTATTGTACTTTGGAATATAATACAAGAAGATATGATTCGAAGAGACTTTGGCTTTTGTTATTTAACTGATAACAGGAATAATTTGATAAAGTTGTTACCTGAATTTATTATAAAAAAACATATTATTGATTATTGGACAGAAAAATTTTATGATTTAAAATCATCTCAAGTGGATTCATATATAGTTTATTCAAAAGGTGTTTCAGTCGTAAAGGAATCTTATAAAATTCTTTTTGATCAAGCCGCGGCGACTAGGAAGAGGGGAGTCCAGGACTCTCTTACTTTAGAGCAGTATTTAATTGAAAATACTGGTAAATTTTTTGGATATAGAAGAGCACATGTTTATAAAAGATTCATAAATGACTCACTTTGGGGTCATTTTAGCGAAGTAACTTCGATAGATTTAGTAAATAAATTTGCTAAAAGATAATTTAAACTGAATTGAATTCAGAACTTGAATTATTAAAAAATTTAAAAAAGTTTTTTTCTTTCGATCAATTTCGAAATGGACAATTAAAAGCAATTCAAACTATTTTGAAAGATAAAGACTGTTTGTGTATTTTGCCTACTGGAGCAGGCAAGTCTTTAATTTATCAGTATGTTGCAATAACACCAAAACCTGGAATTGTTTTAGTCATCTCCCCCTTACTTTCATTAATGAAAGATCAAGTTGATTCTTTGAATAAATTTGGAATAGACTCAATGTATTGCAATTCAAGTCAAGATGAATTGGAGCAAATAACTGCACTGAGCAAAGCCGTACAGGGTAAAATAAAAATTTTATATGTATCACCAGAAAAAGCATTATCCCAATATTTTTTAACTATGCTTAAAAAAATGGATTTAAAATTAATTGCTATTGATGAAGCACATTGTATTTCTCAATGGGGCCATGATTTTAGACCTGAATATTCAGGTCTTTATAAAATTAGAGAATTATTTCCAAGTAAAAAAATTCCAATAGTAGCACTAACTGCAACTGCTACTAAGAAAGTTATGGAAGACATATCT
>Ga0214917_10007819_pt1 | contig 10692 bp, 9 predicted proteins | sample LL_1208_BB_MetaG_FD_177983 | JGI IMG/M metagenome (GOLD analysis project Ga0214917, IMG submission 177983) | Freshwater microbial communities from Lake Lanier, Atlanta, Georgia, United States - LL_1208_BB | ecosystem: Environmental > Aquatic > Freshwater > Lake | place: USA: Georgia | collected...
GCCATCGCGCGCAACGCGCGGATGATGACGCTGGACAAGTGCTCCACGCGGCTGCGCGCGTCCGACACGGTGATGGTCATCGGTGCCGGTCACACGCTGCCGGATGACGTACACGCCACGCTGCTGCACGAGCGCGAAATAGTGACCATCGCAGTCAACAGCGCGCTTCTGCCGCTGGCGTCGCGGGGCTTCTGGCCCGACATGCTGCTGTGCCGCGAGTCGATCAGCATGGCCGAGCAGATCCGCCGCGCATCCCAGGTGTGGCGCCAGATGCCGCGCTCGGAGTGGCCGATTGCGGTGCTCGACGCAGGCACTCACCACGACACATGGCTCGCTTGTTTGGAGGTCTGCGCGGATGTTCGATGGTTCGTACCGGCCTCGACACAGACGTTCGGGCTCGCCGCGCACACGGGCATTGAGCCGCTGTATGGCGGCACCTCCAACGTGACCGCCGCGGTGGCGCTTGCCGAGCGGTGGGGCGCTGAGCGCATCGAGCTGCTTGGATGCACGCGCGCCTTCGGACCAGACGGCCAGGCGTATGCCTCGGGCTCGGACTGGTCCACGGTCAAGCTCGAGCGCGTCGAGGCGGCGACTCTGCCCGATGGCACGGTCGATCACTACCTCGGGCACGTGTCGGGCCTCGAGGCCAAGGATGCGCTGCACCTGGCATCGGGCCAGCGACCGCCGCTGCGGGTCGAGCGCATGGTGCCTGTGGTCGCGGTGGACGGCTCGCAGCGATGGGCGCCCGAGACCCTCGAGGGAGACCGCGAGTGGCTCGCCACCTTCGCCGCGCGCCGGCCTGAGCTTGACCTGTGGCAGCACGAGCCCGACGTAGCCATCGACGGCTGGGGCCACGCGCCGCGCCGGTCACTACAGGCCGAGGCGTTCGACGCACGCTCCGACATACAGGCGCAGACAGAGCGCACGCTGGCGATGGTCAAAGCAATGGGCGACGGCACGCCGGCAGTAGATGTGCCGGGCTTGCTCGAGGGCAGCGCCATCGTGGACTATGCGGCAGCGGGCGACACGCTCACGGTGTTGCGCACGATGCGCAACAGGGGTCCTGCTGTCACCGTGCCGGCTGTCTGCCGAGCATGGGAGTCGGCGGCGCACCGAGTTGCCGAGTGGGTCCGTTGATTGCCGGACTGGCCGATATCGGACACACTCGCTGACAGTGCGAGTACACGCCAGCGAGGTTTGCCATGGGTGCCGGGTCTGACCTGCTGAGTCGTCGTGCGTCCAAGCGGGCGCTTGATGCGAGTCCGATCATCGGCGTTCCGCAGCCGGCGCCCGTGCTCGAGCTTGCGTCCTACGCTGGGCGCGATGCCCCTCCCGCTACGCTGACGCGGTGGCGCGGTGGCCAGTGGGGCACGCTGTCGTGGTCCGACCTGCTGGGCATCATGCAGAATGCCGAGATCACCGGCGCCACCGAGGATTGGGCGCGGCTGACTCGGCGCATGTACCAGGACGCGCATTTGCTGGCGCTGCGCGGCACGCGGCTCGACCCCATCAGCGGAGCGGACTTCGACGTTGCTCCGGGCGGTGCATCGGCCATCGACGCACAGGCGGCGCGCGATGTCGACTTGATGCTGCGGTCGATTCCCGACCTTCCGACGCTGCTTGATGCCGTGCTTGACGCCGTGTTCGTCGGCTACTCGGTGCAAGAGATCATCTGGGGTGTGCGCGGGTCGTGGGTGTGGCCTGAGGCCATCGACGTCCTTGAGCCGCATCGGTTCCGCTTCGACCGGCTCATCCATCCGTATCTGTGGGACGACGGCCGGCTCGGAGGCGACATCGACGCCAATATGCAGATTGGCCTGATGGGCAAGCCGCTGCGCGAAAACAAGTTCATTGTGCACATGCCGCGGGTCATCCCCGACTACGCCATCAGCTCGGGCATCCTGCGAAGCTGCGTGCGCCCGTGGTGGGTCAAGTGGCAATGCGTGTCGTACAACCTCAGCGGCGCCGAGGTGAGCGGCAATCCGCGAGCGATTGGCTTTGTGCCAGTCGACACGCCGCAGCCGCTTCGGCAGAATCTGTTTGACGATCTACAAAACCTGTCGGCCACCGGGACGATGGTGGTTGACGAGCGCGTGCGGGTCGAGATCCAGAATCCTTCCGCACAGGGCGCATCGTCGGTGTGGTCCTCGCTACAGCAGTGGTGCGACGACAGCATGACCAAGGCGGTGCTCGGCTCGACGCTGAACACCGAGGTTGGCGCGACGGGCGGCAACCGCGCGCTCGGCGAGTCGCAGGCAGCGACGACCATCGACCCGCGCATCAAGAAAGACTCGGCGAGTCTGTGGGCCACGATTGCGCGTGACCTGATTCGGCCGTTCCTTGAGTTCAACATCTGGCGATACGGCGAACGCATGCCGGCGCTGCCGGTAGTCTCGACGCGCTTTGCCGAGGAGCTGTCGCCTAAGCCCAGCGCGGAGCTCATCACCGTGGGCGGCGTGACCATTGACGAGCTGCGTGCTCGCGATGGTCTGCCCGAGTGGGGTCCTGAGCGCGGCGGCAACCGCGTGGCGCGCACCGCTGCGGATGCTGCGTCGATGATGCCCACGGCATCTCAGGAAGATGCCAGCCCTGTCAACGTGCAGGCTTTGGCAGATATTCTTTCAGCCGTTTCGGAAAAGAAACTGGCTCCGCAGGCCGCGATCATCACCATCCGCAACGCCTTCCCGTCCATCTCCGATGCCGATGCCGCATCGATGGTGCAGGCACAGGCGTCCATCATGCTGCCGTCCGAGCTACTGCCGCAGCCGGCAGCCGCGGCGCCCGCGACGACGCCGCTTGCAACCGAGTACAAGACCACGCCCAGCGTCGGCGAGGTGTGGTCGGACTCGCAGGACGGCCACCGCCTCGAGGTCAAGGCTGTGGGCGGCGGCCACGTGTACTTCGCGGACCTGGACGACGCCAATCCGCAGCGGCAATGGCGGTGGACCGAGCAGCACTTCGCAGAGCGGTGCATCCCGCCTGCATCGCCACCGAGCGCATCGCCTGAGACCGCGGCAGCGGGCATTGCGGGGCAGCTCGCGATGGAGCCCGCGCAGACCACCTACGCGTCCGGGGGTGCGCCCGCGGCTTCCCCTTTTCCATGGGAGATGGCCGACCGGATAGCGAGCGAGATGCTCGAGGATACGCCGACTTCCACGCCCTGAGCGATGCAGACCAGCGAGTCGCACAGGCCACCATCGGTATCCCGCAACAGGTCAGCGGAGCGGGAGTCGTGGCGGCTCTGCCGATTGCAGACCGATGGATGGAGACACTCGCAGGCGCCCTCGAGTCCGACAAGCTTGACGAGTGGGGCGCAAGCATTGAGAAGGATCCGCAGTTTGCGGCGCTCGTTTATCAGACGCTGATGACCGCCGACATGGGCGGGCAGCTCGTCGTGCGCACGGTCGAGGTGCCCGAGTCTGCGCCGCGCTCGGTGCCACTCGCGCGCGTGACTGGTGACGCGTTTTTCGCGATGCCTTTCGAAGAGGCCATTCGCGAGTTCTTGGCGCGGCGGCTGATTACGCCGGCTCAGTATCGGCGTCTGTCCGCCGAGGCTCGTGCGCGGGCATTCTCGGTCAGCAACATGACCTCGACCGAGCTCGTGCGGCGCGTGCGTGAGATTCTCGCTGACCAGCTCAATCAGGGTGTCAGTCTGCGCGAGTTCACTGCGTCCGTGCGTGCGGGCGAAGTCGACCTCGGTGTGACTCCGACGAGCAGCTACTACCTCGAAAACATCTTCCGCACGAACACGCAATCCGCGTATGGCGCAGGCCGATTGCGGCAGATCACCGCGCCCGAGGTCATGGCCGCGCGTCCGTTTGTCGAGTACCGCACCGCTGGTGACAACCGCGTGCGACCGAATCACGCGGCACTCAATCGCATGGTGTTTCGCCAGACCGACCCAGCGTGGCAGCGGTATGCGCCGCCGCTCGGCTATCAGTGTTTTGTCGGAAGCACCCCAGTAGCAGGGTCATTTCTCGCGGCGGTCAGGGCACTCTACACCGGTGAGTTTGTAGAGCTTAGGACCCATTCCGGACGGTCGGTCACTGTGACCGCAAACCACCCATTGGCGACCGTAGACGGGTTCGTTCCTGCGAATAGCATTCACGAAGGCGACGAGGTGCTCTGTCATCAAGCACCGGTCTGGACTGCGCTTGACAGCGAGATCGACCCAGAGAATCGTCCATCCAGCGCTGAGCAGGTATTCCGTGCGCTTCCGGAACGGAACCGTTCCAAGCTTCGGGTAATGCCCGAGGATTTCCACGGCGAAGCGAAGTTCTGGAACGGCGACGTCGATGCTGTAACCGCAGACGGGATGCTGTTGAACAACCCCAAACCCGAGGCCGCGAAGGATGTTGGCGATGTCATGTTCGCCATGTCCAATGAACGAGCCGTTGGCGAATCGTGTGGCGGCTCGTTTAGCCATGGATTCAGCGCTCCAAATCTTTCCCCTGGAAGCGCTATTAGCGGCAGAGACTTGCCGCCTGCGCTGCTCGACGGTCATCTGCGACCACTTGACCCGCTCCGCGTCGGATTGACTGCGGGGCTGCCTGCCAGCGGCTATGAGCCATCGGTCAACGACTCTGCGACTGACTCCATAGATTTTCGAGAGTTGATTGACAGAAGCTCCGGAGTCGTAGCGCTTGAGAAAGTCGTCTACGTCAGAAAGTTCTTTGCGAGCGACCATGTTTACGACCTCCAATCCGACACAGGACTGTTGGTAGCAGGTGGCATCGTCACTAGCAACTGCCGATGTGCCGTAGTCACTCGGCGCGAGCGTGATGTGGATTTGACTCGCGTGGTCGACGCGTCCACACTCCCCATCGAGCCCGATCCTGGGTTCGGCAATCCAAGGCTGTAAATGCCCCACCACCTTGAGGCGTTCGCACTCAAGGCAACCGGCAGCAGTAAGACTCTCGCGGCGCCCGTCATGTCGGTCGGGCTCGCCGAGACCACCGTTGCGCGCTCGCGGCACGTGGGCCTGACGGGACCGAATCCCGAGCAGCGCACGACCTGGATTCACGTAGCCAATGAGGGCGAATGGGAAGGCCATCCCAACGGCCCGTTCGCGCTCGACCGCAGCACGTTCAAGCAGTGCATTGCGGCGCTGCGGCAGACGGCTACGCCGCCTCCGGTCGACTACGACCATGCGAGTCTGCGGCCGCTCGACGGCCAGCCGACGCCGGCTGCGGGCTACGTGCTCGACCTCGAGATGCGCCGTGACGGGCTGTATGCGCTTGTCGAGTTCACGCCCAGCGCGGCGCAGATGATCCGCGGCGGCGAGTACCGGTTCTGCTCCGGTGTGTTCGTTTGGGATGCGGCGGACCGTAAGACCGGTGAGCCGATTCCCTGCCAGCTCGATTCCATCGGGCTGACCAACAAGCCGTTCATCGACGGCCAGCATGCGATCCGGCTGAGTCGCCGGGCGCTCTCTACGGGAGAGACTATGGAGATCAGCAAGAAGGATCTGATGGCCAAGCTGGATGCGCTCGTCGCGGGTCCGGCTGTGACTGGCGAGCAGCTCGATGCGCTCGTTGAGTTCCTCAAGAAGTCGGCTGGCCCTGAGGTCGAGGCTGCCGAGGAAGCCGCCGAGGAGAAGGCCGAGGCTAAGTCCGAGTCGATGCCGCCGCCCGCTGGCGAGGTCGAGGAGTCCGAGGTGGTCGACATGGCGTGTGGCCCCAAGGGCGAGCGCGAGATGGGCAAGAAGGCGCTTGCCGCGCCGCCGCCGCCTGCGATGGCCATGGCCGAGCCGATGGTGCCTGCCGAGCCCGTGCCCGCGCTGGCGCCCGAGACGGCCGCTGCGGCCACGCAGGACGCCGCGGCGATGCTGCTGACCAAGCTCGCTGAGATGACTGGCCTGGATACGGCCAGCATCATCGGCTCGCTCGACGCTAACGCGGAGTCGATCAAGGCGGCATTCCTCGGGGCCAATGGCGGCGCTCTGCCGGCCACGGTGCTGTCGGCCAAGCTCGAAGCGCAGGACGCTACGATCACCGCTCTGTCGGCCGAGGTGGCCCGGTATCGTGCCGACGAGGCCAAGCGTGCGGACGCTGCGCTCGTGGCCGAGGTCGAGGCGCACGTGGCCGCTGGGCGCATCCTGCCTGGCAGCCGCGAGACCTGGGTGAGTCTGGCGCGCAAGGCGCCCACTGAGTTCCGCGCGCTTGCGGCGAAGCTCCCGAGTGCAGTGCCGATGGGCCGCGAGGCTCCGGTTGAGGCGCCCGCCACTGCGCCCAACGGCGGCGCCGGAGACCCCGACAAGTCGCATCCTCGCTTTGCCGTGCTGCATCGGCAGTACAGCGATCCGAGCAGCCCGTATGCGCGGCTGCTTCCCCACAGCGGTCCGGAGCGCGAGGCTGCAATCGAGCGCGCCGTCATCAACCACCTTCGTCGTGAGCAGCCGATCAGCGGCTGAGGAGATAGCACATGGCTCTTTCGGCAGACTTCACCCGGCCCTCGCGAGGGCTCAACAACAAGCGGACTGAGACCTTCTCGATCCGCACCTCGAGCACGCTCTACATCGGCTCGCTCGCGGCCTTCACGACCATTGGCCGTGTCCAGGCTGCGGCGGCTGCGACGAACCTTCGTCCGGCTGGCGTGGTCGAGGAAATCTACAACGAGAGCGGCGCGCTCATCAGCGCGGCCACTGGCAACGCGGCGGGCACCGTCCGCGCGCGCATCGCGTGGGGACACGAGGTGTTTGTCGCGATCCGCACCGCGGCGCGCACGTTCGTCAACCTCGGCCGCAACGTGTTCATCGCCGACGATGAGGCGGTCACGGACACCACGGCTGCCGGCACCGCGGCAGTCCGCGTCAACATCGGCTCTCTCACCGAAATCAACTCGGCCAAGACCTTCGGGTGGCTCGCCCTCCGCGTGTACGGCGATACCAACGCGGTCTGATTCCACTACCACCTAGAAGGGACCAACACCAATGCCCGCTCTGACTGGACAGCTCAACTCCATCAACGTGAACACCGAGTTCACGACGATGGCGAACGACATCTTCAACCGCCGCGTCAACGGCCCGTGGTCCGCGCTCTGCAAGGTCATGCCGATCAGCGGCAGCAGCCTCGAGCTCGACGCCATCGGCCCGAGCCCGGCTGTGTCGAAGATGCTCGGCTCGCGCCCGTTCTCCTCGCTTCGCGCGTACTCCAAGCCCACGCCGGCTGTCGAGTACACCGCGGACGGCCTCGAGCTTCCGCGCTCGGTGGTCGAAGGCGACAAGTCCGGCATGGTCCGCGGCCGTCTCGCGGACTACCTCGCTTCGACTGCCGACTTCTTTGAGAAGCCGGTGATCGACCTGCTGCTCAGCAACCCCATCGGCATCGACGGCGTGTCGCTGCTCAACGACTCGCACCCGTTCGGCGCGGCTGGCGGCACGTGGGATAACCGCACCACCAACGCGCTGTCGCAGACCGAGCTCGAGGCTGGCATCGTCGCGATGCGTGGCCTCCGCTTCGAGAACGGCGAGCCCGCGGGCTTCTTCCCGACGCATCTCGTGGTCGGCCCGGCGAATGAGCGCGAGGCGCTCGACCTCGTGGGCGGTGACCGCATGATGCCCGTCAGCAACGCCGGTGCGCCCGATGCGGCTGCCTCGGTCGTCGCGGCCATCGCGCTCCGTAACTGGGTCGGTGGTCGCCTTCAGGTGATCGTCGTCGACCGCTTCGCGAACGGCACCAACGACAACGACTGGATGCTCTGCGACCTGTCGAAGCCGAACGTCCGCCCGCTCGCGGTTGGTCAGCTCATCGCGCCCTCGGGCGTGGTGGTCGATGACCCGCATTCCGAGGCCATGATCCAGCGCGCCAACTACCAGTACTACGTGAGCGCGTGCGCCGCGCTTACCGGGTACGCGCCGCACTGCATCTACGGCCGCGTCGCCTGAGTAAATCACGGTGAGTGATGCCGGCCGGTGGATGCCTCCCCACCGGCCGGCATGACCCCTTGCGAGGCATGGAGTTGATAATGTCGTCCAGCAACTTTGGTTCTCTGTATGCGCGCCTGCCCGACAACCCGATCACGGCCAAGTCGGACGGTAAGACGTACAAGCATTCCGTTCCCACTCGCGACGAAGCGCGGGTGTTGATCGAGGTCGAGGTTACGCCGACGAATGGCATCGTCATCGGTGGCCAGCATGTCCGCCAGGGCACGCATCGCCTGGTGGTCTATGAGACCGAGCTTTCCGACATTGAAGCGCGTGTCGCGACCGACGAGCACAAGCGCGCGTGGTCGGAGGCCATCAAAACCTTCAACCGCGCCCTCGACCGATTCGTGATCTCCTCGGTGGGCAAGGACGATGGCTCCGAGGCCTACCGGCTCCGCAAGGAGCAGGCGATCAAAATGTTCGGCGAGACCACCCCGAGCCTCGAGTTCTCGCGCAACTTTCCTGGCGGCATGCCGCCGATTGCGCGGCTGACCAAGGTGGAACAGCTCAAGGCGCCTGAGACCGAGACCAATCGCGACGCCACGCGCCTCGAGGGGCTAGTGACCAAGCTGGCCGAGACTCTCGGCAAGGCCATGGCGGCTTCTCAGCAGTCGAGTGGAGCGCGAGCGAATCAAGCGAGGTGAACCGTGGCCGCGTGGGTCGATGCGAACTTCATCAATCTGATGATCGGCACCGCGGCCCGCACGGCGCTCGGTCTATCTGGCAACACGTTCACGCACTACCAGAACGCCGCCCAGGGGACGGTGATTTCGGCCATGCAGTATGCCGGCTACACGCCGCCGGATACGGTCGATCACCTGACTCCCCAGGGCGCGTTTCTGGCGCAGCTCGTGGCCGGCATCATGGTCCGCGATGCCTTCCAGTTCCGAAAGGGCATCAGGCTCCCGTTCGATCCGAGCGGCACCATCAGCGAGGCGCTGTTCCGGCTGGATGCACTCTACAACAAGAAACTGCCGATTCCCGGCATGACGCCTGACACGCTGGCCGGGTACGGAGGCAACATCAGCAGTCCGACGACTGGCACCAACGCGCGCCCGAGCTACTTCGGCCCTGGCAAGTTGCAGGGGTTCTGATGACCTTCCGGGTCAACGGAGCGCAGCAGACGAAACGCGAGATTGACGCGGCCATCGCGCGTGCGCGCGACCTGACGCCGGTGCTGAACGTAGCGGCCGCGGACACAAAGACGCTCATCGATGACGCGTTCGATGGCAGCCATTCGCCCGATGGAACGCGCTGGCAGGCGCTGTCTCCGCGCACGATTGCCAAGCGGCGTCAAGGCAGCAGCAAGCCGCTGATTGACACATCCATTCTGCGCAACTCCGTGACAGCCACGGCGCGCGGAGTCGTGCTTTCGTTTGGCACGAACGTCATCTACGCGCGTCCGCATCAGATGGGCTTTGAGCGCACCGGCCAATACAAACGCACGCGGTACAATCCGCGACGCGAAGAAGGCTCGCCGTGGCGCTACTCGGTGCCAGCTCGGCCGTTCTTGCCGGTCACGCCGCAGTTCGCATTGATGACCACCGGGCCTGCTGGACAGCATTGGCGCGAGGTGCGCGAGATGGTCCGTGAGTACATCCGCAGCGGACGGACTACCTGATGGCCCACCTCGCCGCAGGACCGATTCAGACGCGCATCCGGCAGGTGCTCGAGCAAGCGGCCGGCTCGCTGCGCACCATCACGGCGGGCACGTACCTCGGTGACTTCCCCGAGGGCGAGGACGACATGGGCAGCGCCCGTGGTGTGGTCACTGGCGCCCGCGTCGAGGCGCGCGTTACATCGGTCAAGCGGTCGCCGTCGAGCCCGCCTGTGGTCGGCAATCTCGCGCTGTACGAGCTCGAGGTGCGCGTGCGTGTGCAGCGGCTTATTGACCGCACGGCGCAGATCACGGACTCGCTGCGGGACACTGCCAAGGCCCTGTCATTCCAGGACGCCGACGTACTCGCGCAGGCGCTCGGCTTCCCAGGCAATCTCAGCACGACAACGGCCGGAACTGCGACCGGCATCGTGTCTGGTCTGCTATCCTATGTGGACAGCAGCATCGATGTCCGCGGGCCGCTGGATGATGGGGCATCCATCATCGAAACGGATCACCGCTTCACCTGTGTCGCTCGGTCGACACCAGCAACGAGCTAAGCCATGAGCATCGAAGTCCACTCAGTCCAGCGCATCCGAGTGCTCACCGAAGTTACGTTCGGTGCGGACTCGTCATCTTCGATTGCATCGTTCGTTGACTTGCCCATCGTCGAGGGCTCGGCGACGGTCACGCTCACGCGCGACGAGCTTGATCCTGGGCAGCTCGTGCAATCGCGCCTCGAGGGCCGTGAGCGCGTGCTGGGCAAGCGGTCGGCCACGCTGTCGTTCCAGCTCAATCTCGCGCCTACGGGCACGGCTGCGGCCAGCGCGGTCGCTGCGGTCCAGGGCGGGCTTGGCCTGCTGCTCAAGAACGTCATGGGCGGCGAGACCTTGGGCACGGGCTCGACGGCTGCGGCGGGCTCCACGGCCTCTGTGGTCAACGTGTCGGCTGGAACGGGCACGCGCTGGGCATCGCCGGGTCAGCTCATGGGCTGGGCCAACTCGGCGGGTGTGGTCGAGTGGCGTGAGGTCGAGTCGCGCTCCACGGACGCCATCACCTTGAAGCGCGGATTCAGCGGAGCGCCTGCGAACGGCAACGCGCTATTCAACGCGGCTACCTACTTCATGACCGAGAATCCCACCGCGTCGATGGCGTTCGCGGTGTATGGCCT
>Ga0214917_10007820_pt1 | contig 10692 bp, 15 predicted proteins | sample LL_1208_BB_MetaG_FD_177983 | JGI IMG/M metagenome (GOLD analysis project Ga0214917, IMG submission 177983) | Freshwater microbial communities from Lake Lanier, Atlanta, Georgia, United States - LL_1208_BB | ecosystem: Environmental > Aquatic > Freshwater > Lake | place: USA: Georgia | collected...
TGGGGGTGAAGTTTATACAATTACACAAACTCTAATCGTTAAGGCTAATACTATTTCGGCTCCTCCTACTATCGGATCTCTTTGCACTATTGGAGACACGGAGCGCATGGTTGCCAGATGGACGATTTCCGCTGACGGAGTATCTTATAATATTGATGTTGCAGACATCACTACAGGATGACCTCAAGCATTGAAAGAGATGTTGAGAATGCTATTGCTCAAGCCTTAACAACGGCTGGGGTTACAGGCGTTAACATCTACACTTCTGAGCGTACTTCTGGACGGCTACTTCCGTTTGTCTCAATAGTAGCCTCAATTAAATCAGAAGAGATCGCTCCATTTACAGGAGTATTTGACCTTAACTGCACGATCACTTATGTAGCCAGAGCAGACACAATAAGCGACCAAGCCTACGATCAAAAGTTCGCAAGCATTCAACAGGCTTTTTATACCAATCCAAACTTAGCATCTCAGATGACTTCGGCTCAAAATGACCTAGAATTTTATATCGCAGACATCACAAGAGTCGGTCAAAGAATTATCTCTACTTCACGAACTTGGGCTAGGGATATTTTTATGGATGTTAAGGCAACTACTATTTAATAATATGAGCCTTACGCAATCTCCAGATTACGAGCTAGAACACGCAGTTTTATCATTGATAAATGATTCAACTGATATAAATTGCTATGGCACAAACAGAATTGGAGCTAGGCTTTTCCCATATGTGGTTGTTTCAGCACAGCCAGTTCGTCAGCTTGTCACTCCGTATAGCGGGGTTTATGAAATGCAGGTATCCGTGGATTATTCAAATAGCTCTGCCTTGGCAAGCAAAGATGCTTTTGATGCTGAATATCTTAATATTTTCTCACATCTTTACGACAACTCAACAACTTTGGTGGCTCAAATCGAGTCTCATTCTGTTAATTTAAAGACTTACATGGCAAGGATTTCCTCTCAAACTCCTACTATACAAATAGCTAAGAGAGCTTGGCAAAGAGGTCTTGTTATAACCGCTATATGCACTCCATCCACAACATCCCCAACAAACCTAAGAAGCCTTGACTTCAGCGACTATCTTAACTCTCAGTATCTTGGTTTAATTTGACACAAAGGATAGCTATATGGCACTTCCCATTTTAGACGGAAATCAATCTCCAGCCACTCTAGCAACTACAATTTCTGGTGGGGCGCACTATCCCAATCACATCATAGCAAGTGCCGTAACCATCTCCTCTCTCCCCGCCATCTCTGGAACAGTCACCATAGGAGCAGGGACGGCACAGATTGGTTCTGTCACCGCATCCATTAGCGGGACGATTCCCATCAGCATTTCTAGTGTCACGATTGGAAACTTTCCCGCAACTCAGCCAATCTCAATCGCTTCCGTCACCATTGGCTCTGCCCTCCCCGCTGGCACGAATCGCATCGGCGTAGTAACGATTGGAGGGGGGACGGTAACCATCGGGTCTGGCACAGCCCAGATCGGATCTGTAACGGCCAGCATACAGGCGGGGACGGCTCAGATTGGAAGTGTTACAGCATCCATTAGCGGGACGGTTCCCATCTCCATTTCCTCAGTCACGATTGGAAACAGCGTCACCATCTCCTCTCTCCCCGCCATCTCTGGCACGGTCACGGCGAATGGCTCAAGGACATTTGTTGATAATAATGCCGTAACCGTATCTGGGTTTATGTCAGTAGGTGGATGGGATGCAGTTAATTCAATACACGCACCTCTTCCATTAACTGACAGCGCAACAGGATTATATGTTGCCTGTGATACTAGTAGTGGCCCTTTTGTCATCTCTGGCACGGTCACGGCGAATGTTAAGTTTGCCGCTGATGTTGGAGAGACAATGCCTCCTCAAGCCATTGCTCTTGGTTTTTATAGCAGTGACGATGCTGGGATTGCCGCAGTTAATGATGTTAATAGAAAACTCCCCATCTCTGGCACGGTCACGGCGAATTTACCCGCGTTAAACTACAACACGGTAAAAATAAGTTTTGCAGAAAAAAGTTACTATAACGGCATATACAAAAAAGGCTCTTCTGGATATGTTAATCAAGATGGGGGAGGAATCCCTGTTTATTCGTCTATTGACGAAAAGTTTCATGGGGGTCTTAATCCTGTCCTTACACGCTCGATCCAGACTGGAAGCGGCGCAACATTTTCGGGCACAAGATGGAATTTTCAATCTGATGCGGAGGTTGAATTTTATGCCGCAACCACAGCCGCGGATTTAAGGCTAGTTACACAATGGTATAATTCAAGTGGGCAGGTGTCTGTTTCTATCACGCCTTATAGTGTTGAGCCAGTTGCCATCACCAACTCCGTCACCATCGGCTCTCTCCCTGTCTCACTCTCCACCACCAGCATCGGCGGGACGGCTCGGCTGAATGTCACGCTGTCCTCGGCCACCACCATTGGTGCAACTGCTCCCAGCTACGGAAATCTTTATGGTGGATCGGATGGAACCAACCTAAGAGCTATCAGCGTAGATACCTCTGGTCGCACTGTCGTCACTGGGTCGGTGAGCGTTGCGAGCACCACAGTCACTATCTCAGCACAACCCTCTGGAGCCTTAACCACCCGCTTTGGATCTTTAACAACGGCGAACACATCGCAGATCACCACCGCCGTCACTAACACTTCCCGCAAGTATCTACTCGCACAAAACATCTCAACTGGAACGGTGACGATTGGTATTGGCTTTTCACCCACCACCACCCAAGGCATTCAGCTTACCGCTGGGGCTGGACTGACATTTGATTCGTTCGTTCCCACAGGCGCAGTTTATTGGCTGGGAGCAACCACAGGTGCGGCCTACACCATTCTCGAAGGGTAAAAGATGAGTGGCTTTTTTGGAGGAGGAGGGACGGCTCCTGTGAACATGACAGGAGCAACAAGTAGCGTTACTGGATCGGCTGGGTATGTTCCTACACCTGCGGCTGGGCAAGACCGTCATGTGTTAGCTGGCAATGCAACATTTATTCCAAATGTCCCGCTTGTTAGGCCAACTTCTGCAAGTGGAAGGCTGATTGGTTGTATTGGAGCCAATGCAAGAGCCAACCAAGCATACTCATTTTCGTCAGCAAACACTATTTTTTCTCCCATATTTTTGCCTAGCGGAACAATTACGGCAATCGGATTAACCTTTTTTGCTCAAATCACTGGGAATGTAAGATATGGAATTTATGATTCATCTTCTGGTGATGTTCCAACTACACTTTTAGGAAGCGGAACTGCATCAACACTTACTGCGGCGGCGGCAAATGCGGCTGTTGTGGTGTCTAGTTTATCGATTGCAATACTTGGTGGCCTTTATTGGATTGCCCTGCAACAAGACCAATCAAACAATGTGAATCATATTACAACTGCAAACGGATGGGCATATCAGTTTGCTGGATTTACAAGTGCTGGATTACTTACAGGCCAAACTCTTTCCTGCGCCAGAAGCTATACATCTGGACTAGAAACAACAAGATCGGTGGCAATCGATTATACTTACAATGCTTGGCCGCTTTTCTATGTAACAATATGAAGCAATATATTTATCAAAATGGTCAGCTTGTTTCGGTTGTAGACAATAGAAGTCTATCTGAAGCCATAAGGCTTAATGTCGAAGTCAACAGAGAAAAGGCAAGTCAGGCTATTCAGGCGGCTGGCCTAGACGAATCCACACAACAAAACGCCGCCCTTGGCATCTATTCGCCAGAACGGTGCGAGGCGATCAAGTCCTACATCGCCGCTTGCCGAAACGAATACCTGCGGTGCAAGGGATTGATCCTAGCCTCCCAAACAAATGATGAGGCTGATGCGGTGCAGTTTGTGGCTCCAAGTGTTCCAGAGGGGTTGTGAAATACACATACTCAGATTTTATTGCCAGCTTGAAATACCTTGAAGATGAAGGATATATAGAGCGTTTTTATGATGAGAATGGGCAAGAATGCGTTAGAATTGCAGATGGAGCAGAAAACGCCAAGATATGAGTGGAGCTAAATCCATATCAGAAATTAAAGAAAGGCTTGCCAGAATGGAAGAACGGCAGGTTCAGCTTTATAGCATGGTAGAGCAGTCTCTTTCAAACTTTGCAGAGCTTTCAAATAGGGTAACTGCACTTGAGGCATTGAAACATAAGGCTTTGGGAATGATAGCCGTTATAGGTGGTTTAATGACGCTAACATGGGAGCTATTGAAGGAAACCTTGTTCCGCAAAGGTTGACACATATAGTAAAGAAGAATGGCTCTCACCACAATCGGCTTAACTACTCTAAAATTTGGCACTACTGAAGAGAGCAGTGCCGTTGTTAAGTCTTACGAAGAAACATTAAAATGCGATCCGATTGAGCTTCTTAGTGGAGATGGAACTTTTAAGGCTGTTGCAATTTCAAATCCAAATAGCTCGGCATCTATCACCATTGTAACCGCAAGCACAAGTGGCATAATTGGTGCTTTATTCGCGCAAACTGGAAATACATTTTTAACTACAATGGATACGCTTTATGTGGAAAGCTCCTCAAGGACTCTTACAAACGATGGCTTTGCCGAAACACAGATTTCAGCCATTGGATACGGAAACCTAAATCAAACAAGCTAATTTTATGCCAGCCGCCACAATTAAAGGAACAGCCACTAGCTTCGGAATCGCAAGTGCGGTGAGCACGATGATTGCGACCAATCTTTCTGTAAATAATTCTTCAAATAAGGTTGAGGCTAAAAACATTTCTGGAGGAGTTGCGGCTGTGGCATTTACTGGAAAAAAGAATGAATATAATCTTGAGGGCTACATCACGACCACTAATTCTGTAACTCAAGGAGGATCATTTAGCCCAACAAATCTTACTGGTTTTGGTGGTCTTTCTGGTGGATACTATGTGGAAGAGGTTAACTTGAGCAAATCGTCTGAGGATTTTGCTAAAATTAAGTATAAGATCGTTCAGCGAGACGGAATAGCATAATATATAGATAATCCCTCCCCAGATTCCTAACCTCAGATTCCTATGATTAAAACTGGCGATTTCCTTTATATTACAAACAATATTAAGCTTGCCTGTGCCTTGCTTACGATGGGTCACAAGCTAAAAGATAACGAGTCATGCTGTATTGAAGAAAACGGAAAAACAGAAGTTAATTTTATCTTTGATGATATAAATAATGAAGTAACTAGAGATGCTCACAAGTGGAAGGGCGGTTTAGAAAAGATGAGCACCGAAGAACCCTTGGCATACCTTTGGGCATACGCTCACAACCGAGATCGTCTTTTAGATGTTATCAAGCAGAGCATTCCAATGGTGCGTGTGAAGTACGGAGGGAAAACGCTTCTTTACCCCAAAAACGCAACGGCAGAACAAAAGAAAAGGATAATGAGCAAACTATGAATGACCTAATGACTGAGGAAGAAATTCTTAATCAAAGCCAGAAGCGATCAGACGCTTTTATTGGAAAAGAAAGCAGTCTAAAGGGAATCAAACTTCGTCCCTTCACGGCTGGTTCGTTGCTTATCTGTAAAAAGGTTGGCAATAAATTAATCACTGGAGGAGAAAGCGACAATCCAGAGTTTGATATTCTATCCTTTATTTATATTCATGCGGCTCCCAACATTGAGGTTCGAACGAATTCTTATAGCAAAGAGAAGTTCTGGGGAGCAGTTCTTGAATGGGCAGACAAGCTTAAAATCACCGATCTTGAGGAAGCGGGAAAGATGATTGAAAATATCATCACTGAGTCTGGCTTGGCAATCGCATCCCCTAAAGATGACGGCAAATCTTCGAGCAACGACTCCCCAAACTAGCAGAGCCAGAGTGGATCGCATCTTATGTGATTACTCTGGCATCTCAAACAGGATGGACGGAGAGCTTTATACTGAACGAATTACCGCTATCCAGAGGCTTTCAGTATCAGCACTGCATATGGAGAATGAATGGAATCTCTACGGAATGGAGTTCTGATCAAGCCAAGCGTAAAGATGACATAATGAGACAGATAGGATTATGAGCGTAACGATTACATGGAATGACAAAGAACTACTATACGGACTAGATGCTCTCAAGGATGATGTCCAAAAGAGCCTTTCTGGATCTTCTAATAGGCTCGATCAAGACGGAAAAAAAGCTTGGAGAAAAGCTATGGGAACCGATGCCGTTCTTAGTAAAGGCAGAAACGGCAAGGAATGGTTCAGCTTCAACAAAAAGAAGTGGTTTATCACAAACGAATGGCACACCCCGAATATTGTCTGGGCTGGCCGTAATTTCGTCAAAAACAAGCGCAAACAGGCTTCTAGCGAGATGGCGAGGCTATTGGGGCAGAGGAAGCAAGAAGAGCTTGATAAAGCCTTAGAGGAGGCATTTTCTAGATTTTAAATGAAAACAGCACAAGGATCTATCTCGGTTGATGTATCAAAGTTTGTCGGGCCACTAGATGAGGCTAAATCAAAGTTAGCTTCTTTTGGATCGGCACTTAACGGAATTGCCAATGGAGCAAAAATAGCTTTTAATGTTTTGGATAAGCTGGCTGGAATTTCAAGCAGAATTAGCATGGTTGTACAGGCTGGAAGAGACTTGCGGGATGTTTTTAATGCTCTTCCATCTATCGGTGAAAAAGTATCTTCCGCATTTAACCAAATTAAATCGGTTGCAATATCCGCTGGTAATGCAATTAAGAATATGCCTCCAGCTTTTAAAGCTCTTGCTGTTGCTGGTGTGGCTGGGGCTGTTGGTGTTATGGCGACTTATAAAGCTTTACAAGCTGTATCATCCATATCCAAAAGCATTATTTCCTCCCTTGGGTCAGTAGCAAGCAAGCTTGTAAGCATCGGAAGATCTGGAATATCAGGTATTGCAGGTGCATTATCTGGAGTATTTGGAGGCTTGGCATCTGTAGCAAAAACCGCCGGCATCTCGATTGGAGGCGTTGGTCTTGCGCTTGGAGCTTTAGACAGATTTTTTAAAATAGGAATTACAAGCGCAATCGAGTTAGGTGATGAATATAATACTCTTAGCAAGAGAACAGGTGCTTCAGTTGGGTATCTTTATGATCTTGGGAAAATACTTAAAAATAATGGATCAAGCTCTACATATGCGGCCACTGCAATAAGTCATATGCAGAGAGCTTTAACAGGCGTTAATGAATTAGGGCAACCAACAGCAGAAATATTTAAACAATTAGGTTTAAATGCAAAAGATTTACAAAACGATGCACCAAGAGTTGCGGTTGATAAACTTGGAAAAGCAATTTTAAATCTTAAAAATCCAGCACTACAAGCGAGAGCCGCAACAGAAGTTTTTGGCAAGGCTGGAACATCTATGATTGCGGCATTCAAAGACGAGGAATTTGCAAAAATATCACAAAACACAAGTTCTGCTGGTCAGTCTTTAGAGAAAAATGCTGAAAACTTCTCTAGGATAGCTTCAAAACTAAGAGATTCTGGATCTTTTTTTAGAGAATTTTTTATATCTTTAGCTGGTGAAATTGCTCCTGAAATACTTGAATTATTTAAAATGTTTCAAGGTGGAGATACCCTTTCAAAATTTGGAAAGGATCTTGGTTCTTCAATTAAAAAAGGTTTAGATGTAATTATTGGAGCATTCAAGACAGGAAATTTACTTGAAATGCTAAAAGCAGTATTTGATATTGTTTCAGCCTATGGTCAGGATCTTCTTTCAAGAGCCTTTATAACTGCGTCAAATATACTTACAAAAATATTTGAGAGTAATGTAATACCAAATATTTTTAGCGCATTTACTAATATGCTTTCTGGTTTGGTTGAATTTATATCTGGAATATTTTTAAGGGCATTTAAAGAGCCAATTTTATTTTTTAAGAATGCTTTTGATAACATAATTCAAGAAATAGTTGTTAATCTTGCCGAAGGGCTTATTCAAGCCGTGCTTCCATTTGGATCTCTTTTAAAAAAGGCTGGATTAGATGTTGGCAAAATGGTGAATGTGCGTGGTGCTTTAGAAGCCACTGGAATGATTCTATCCCCAGATCAAATAAATCAAAAAAACGAAGGAAATATTGACACTCAAATAGCAAAGGCAACTGGCAAAGGAACTGGAATTTCCGCTGTTGCAGAAGGAGCTAAATCTTTATACGGAACAGCTAAAGATATATTTCAAATATTAAATGATGAATTATCAAAAATGGGAAACATGACCCCAGAAACGGCTAAGAAAATAGCTGATGCTACTGGGAAATTAAATGCTTATGCTATTGCGGCTCAAGTAACTGGAGTTGCAACCGCTGAAGCAACTGGTCAAGCTGAACTTGGAGTCAAGACTGGAAAAACAGAAAAAACCATGAATGATGTCGCTGTATCATCTCTTCAGAGAATCGGCGGGGGAGGTGGTGCATTCGGTGGTGATCCTCTTCTGGGGGTAAATGAAGCTCAACTTTCAGAACAAAAGCAACAAACAAAATTATTAAATCAAATATACACAAGTTTTTCTGGTGTAGGATATTCTCCAGCATATCAATCTGGAGAATTTGCAACCTTTAGATAAGCTATGCCAGCCCCAACTTACAAGGGAACTTTCCCAGTAAAGACTAGGGAGGAAACAAGATATTTAGACAAAGGCAAAGTCGAATATATTGTTACAAATGTATATCAAAGAACAAGCGTTGTTACTGGATCAATCGGATCTAATACATCAATAGACGGAAGAACACTTGTTCTTACAAATATATCCATCAGCACAAAAAGTGGTCTTGGTGAAGTAACGCAAACATACACAGGTGGAGATACCACAGCACCAGAAGTTTATGAGGTTGTAGCCAGCCTTGCAGAAGAGCCAATAGCCTCACACCCAGCATTTACGGCTCCAACTGGCGGGATATTTGGTTCTTCTATTGTTAGTGCGGCTGGTGGAGCGATAACGGAGGGAACTGGAGATAGTGGCGGTGTTGTATTTGATGCAAATGGAGGATTTGTAAAATTTACAAACAAAGCAACAAATAATTTCTTGGGAGTACAAAGCTTTTTATCTCCACAGGTATCTTATAGAAGAATTTATTCTGCTGGAACATCTCCAACCGTAGCAATTACATCAAAAGTATCAACAATCTACTCATCTCCCGCTGGTGCTCCTCCCGCAATACCATCTGGCAGAAATTGGATTTTGTCATCATTATCTTGGAGAACGAATGGGAATGGAGTTAATGGACAATATGAAATTACAGAGGAGTATAGGTCAAGTGGCCCTAAAGGGTGGAATAACGGAATTTACTACACAACAAACTAATGAGTGCAACATACATAGGAACTGGAGTAGGCAATAGTCTAATATCCGAAACATCTTTTGAGCAAGATCAAAAGGGCGTTGTTGTTTATACTGAAAAAGTATTAGTCCCAGCAAGCGTTTCTGTTACGACACCATCTTTAAACAGCACAAAATCTATAAATTCAAAAACTCTAAGAGCCGTATCTGTAAGTGTTGTAAGCTCTGGAGGAGGCTTTACTGAAGTAACAACAACATATCAAGGAGATGGAGGGATAAATACTCTTCAACAAGATGGATCAAATTCAACTGGCGAAGAGCCTATTGCAACAAATAGAAACTTTAATGTTAGCATGGATGGTGCTCCTAGCATAGTTGATCTATCTGGAGGAAGGGCAACTCTTGGTCTTGATGGGTTGGTTACAGGAACAGGAGGTGCATTGTTTGATTCAGAGGGAGGATTTCTTTATTTTAGAAAACAAGCACAAAAAAACTTTTTTGGTATATCATCTTATCTTAATCCAAGTCTTGTATATAGGAGAGCCTTTAGTACCGCAACAACGCCAAGCCTTACTGCGGTTGGAAGAATAGTAACTCCAGCAGGAGATTTTCCATCTGTTACATCGGGCGCAACTTGGCTATGCTTAGGCATATCTTATCAAAAAAAGGGAAATGTTTTTGATGTTACACATGAATTTAGGGCTTCTGGGCCGAGTGGGTGGAATACATATGTTTATGGAACTGCTGTTGCGGCTCCATCTACAACATAATTTATGGCACTTCTAAGCAAAGTTCAAAGAGGACAGCCGATTACGGCTGAGTTGTTTAACAACATGATCGATGCAATTCGTGAGTGTCAATTAAATTCCGTTGTGGGATCTGGTGGAACAATAGCCACATTCAAAAGAGGGCCGGGTGGTACAACTATATCTATCAACTCTCAAAATAAACAAGGTCAAGCATCAATACAGTCACAAGTTTGTCCATTTACCCCAACAGCAGTAGCCGTTACAGGGGGTTATGATGTAACTTTTTCTATTGGGACAGTAAATGGAATTCTTCCTGCAAATATGTTTTATAAAATCACAGGCGTAACAACAGCCGCAAGAACATATTTTTATATAAAAGCTGATTCAGATGGAAAAATGATTACTTCTGCCGTGCTAGAAAAAGACACAACCTTAAGGACTCCAGAACCAGCATTAAAAGATGTAGCACCATCCGAAGTAAATGTTTTAATAGCAACAATGGCTACATCTGGTGAGATTCAAACTACTATTCCTTGTGCAAATATAAATGCAAGAATAGTCCCATCCGTTCAAGAGGATAATCCATCATATGTTTCTGGGGAAAGAAACTTATCTCAATACTATAATTGGATATATTAAATGGGCATAGGGTCACATATTGGTTTTGACGGTTTTGGGTTAAATTCACTTGCGACAATAATTGTTATTGGCTCAGACTTTACTG
>Ga0214917_10007821_pt1 | contig 10691 bp, 9 predicted proteins | sample LL_1208_BB_MetaG_FD_177983 | JGI IMG/M metagenome (GOLD analysis project Ga0214917, IMG submission 177983) | Freshwater microbial communities from Lake Lanier, Atlanta, Georgia, United States - LL_1208_BB | ecosystem: Environmental > Aquatic > Freshwater > Lake | place: USA: Georgia | collected...
GTCCTGTATGGAGGAGGGGATGCGTCACCGACAATGGAGGAGAGATTCTGGACGTGCACGGATGGAGGATCCGTGATCCCAAGGCACTGGAAAAAAAGATCGAGGCGATTCCAGGGGTGATTTGCGCTGGGATTTTTGCCCGGCGTCGGGCCGATCTGCTGCTATTGGCGACCCCCCAAGGGGTCCGGCGAATCAAAGCCGGCTGAGAAACTCGGTCGTCAACTGACGGTAACTGGCGGCGGCGGCGCCGGAGTTGTCGTATTCGAAGATGGTCTTGCCGTGACTGGGGGCCTCGGCCAGACGAACGGAGCGGGGAATGATGGTTTGGAAGACCTGATCCTTGAGGTGGGTGCGGAGGTCCTCGCTGACCTGCTGGCTGAGGCGGGTGCGGGCATCGTACATGGTGAGGACGATGCCGAGGATGGAGAGGGTCGGGTTGAGGCCGCCCTGTTTGATTCGCTCAATAAGGTTGAGGATTTTGCCGACGCCCTCGAGGGCAAAGTACTCGCATTGCACGGGAACGAGGACCTTTTCCGCCGCGACGAGGGCACTGGTCATGAGCAGGCCTACGCTGGGGGGGCAGTCGAGAATCACGAGGTCGAAGGCTGGGTCGTGACGGAGGGGTTCCAGCGCCTCGCGGACGCGTAAAAGAGGGTTTTCAAGGCCGGCGAGTTCGATTTCCGCACCGGCGAGATCCAGTTCCGAGGCCAGAATCTGCAGATTGGCCTGGCGGGCGGGCTGGAGAAGGTCGAGGGCGCGAGCCTGACCCAGCAAAACAGGGTAGAGGCTTTTCCCCGCGGCATGCTCCAAGCCCAAGCCGCTGGTGGCGTTGGATTGGGGGTCGAGGTCGACCAAAAGCACCTGGCGACCTGACTCGGCGGCGCCAGCCGCCAGATGAATCGCAGTGGTGGTTTTGCCCACCCCACCCTTCTGATTGACGACAGCTACAATGCGCACAGGAAATGGAAACGGCGGAGGGGGTGGCTTGTCGAGGTCATTCGTTGGATTGGTTCACTTGACCTTTGGTGGGGTCTTTCTATTTTTTAGGATTCGTCATGATCCAAGTTGAGAATTTAACCAAGCGCTACGCGGGGGGAGAGGCGGTGCGGGGTATTTCCTTCTCGGTGGAAAAAGGGGAGGTGGTGGGGTTTCTTGGGCCCAACGGGGCGGGCAAGTCCACCACCATGCGGATGCTGACGGGATACCTGCCGGCCACGGACGGCAAAATCGAAATCGCCGGGGCCAAGCTTCCCGGGGAGAGCCTGTTGGTGAGGCAGCGAATCGGCTACATGCCGGAGAACGTGCCTCTCTACCCCGAGATGCGGGTGGAGGAATTTCTGGAATATCGGGGAAGACTGAAACGGGTTCCGCGGCGGGAGATCGGGCATCGCGTGGGACTGGTTCTGGACCAATGCGGTCTGACGGATGTCCGGGGAAAGATCATTGGGAGCCTCTCCAAGGGCTACCGGCAACGCGTGGGCCTGGCGGATGCCCTGATTCACAATCCGGTGCTCCTGATCCTCGATGAGCCGACGGCGGGTTTGGATCCGCACCAGATCCGGTCTTTTCGCGAACTGATCAAGGAACTGGGCAAAGACCGGACGATCCTGCTTTCCACCCACATCCTATCCGAGGTGGAGATGGTCTGTCGCCGTGCCATCATCATCAACCGGGGCAAGATCGAGGCCTCGGACACCCTGGCCAACCTGGAGAAACGGGTGCAGGCCGGGGCGCTGCAGATCGAGGTCAAAGCCGATCCGGGCAAGGCGAAGGAAAAGCTTTTGCTACTACCCGATGTGGCGGTGGTTAACGAGCTGGCCCAAGCGGGGGATTGGGTTTTCTTTGAGGTGACAGCCTCTCCGGGCAAAGATATCCGGGCAGAGGTGGATACCCTGATCAAAAAAGAAAACTGGCCTTTGCGGGAGTTTCGCCGCGAGAAGGCCCGGCTGGAGGATGTCTTTGTGGAACTCACCCAGGATTAATCCATGACACGAGCATTTTGGATTTTATGGAAGAGAGAAGCCGGGGCGATTCTGCTGTCGCCGATCGCCTGGGTCCTGCTGACCTGCATGGCCCTGATCAACGGGTTTAGCTTCAGCCAATGTGTGGCGTATCTGGGCCAGGGGGTGCGGGATTTCACGGTGATGCAGATCTATTTCTATATTTTTCATTTCTGGTTCCTGCTGATCATCCTGGTGCCGGTCCTGACGATGCGGTTGTTCTCCGAGGAGTATAAGACCGGAACCATCGAGATGCTGCTGACCGCCCCGGTCCGGGATGGGGATGTGATTCTGGCAAAATTTGCGGGGGCGCTCTCCTTCTACATCCTGCTTTGGCTGCCCTCGCTGGCCGGGTTGGCGATCTTCCAGGTCGTCACCCGGAACGCGGTTCCGGTGGCCTGGATGCCCTTGGGTCTCTCTTATCTCATGGTGATCCTGGTGGGGATGCTTTACCTCTCGATCGGGCTTTTTAGCTCCGTGCTGACCAAAAATCAGGCGGTGGCCGCGATGATCTCCTTTACCATTATTGCGCTCCTTTTCTTCGCCGGTTTTCTGAGCTACTTGGTGCGCGATCCGGGTTGGCGCGATGCCCTGACCTATATTTTCACCCTGGAGCAGATGCGCTCCTTTAGTGCCGGACTCTTTGATTCCCGGGCGGTGGTTTTTTACCTGAGCGGAACGGCTTTCTTCCTGATCCTCACCCAGAGGGTGATAGCCGGTCGCAGGCTGAACGGATAAAGGAGAGGATGATGAGTTCCCGCCCCCTCCCGCCGCCGCTTTCCGAACTCCGCAAAGAGCGGAGGGCCCAGACTTTCAATCATTGGCTATTCCTTCCGATCCTTTTCTCCCTGTTGTTGGGCGTGAATTACATCGGATGGAGGCATTACTACCGGGCGGACTTCACCCTGAACAAGTTCCAAGAGCTTTCCGGGCAGACCCTGAATCTGCTGAAGAATCTTCCCGGAGAGATCGTTTTGACGGCTTTTTTGGCCCCGGAGCAAGACACCACGGGGAGCCTGATTCAGGATGATGTGCAAAAACTGTTGGATGAATACCGTTATCGGTCTGGCGGAAAAATCAAGGTGGAGATCGTGCAGCCCTTCCTGGATTTTCAGACGGCGCAAAAGCTGGCGGAGAAGTTCAAGCTGACGAGCAACGAGAACGTGGTGATCGTGCAGTATGGGGACCGCTCGCGGATCCTCAAGGTGGCGGAGATGGCGGAGGTCGATCCCGGCATGATGATGCAGGGAGGGGCGGCCCGCGTGAAATCCTTCCGGGCGGAGGAGAAGATCTCCTCGGCCATCAGCTCCCTGGTGCAAGGTAAGCCGGCCAAAATCTATGTCACCGAGGGTTCCGGGGAGTACAATCTCAACACCACTGATCGGGATCCGGGGGGTTATTCCCTGCTTTCCGCGAGATTGGCCTCGCAGAATCTTGAGCTTGTGCCGTTGAAGCTGGCGGAGCAGGAGGGAGTGCCGGCGGACGCCGACGCCGTTTTGGTCGCCGGACCAAGGTTCCAGGTGCCGGCGGCATCCGTGGCCGCCCTGCAGGCTTACGTGGGCAAGCCGGGCAAAGTTTTATTGCTCCTGGATCCGGGAATTCCGACCGGTCTCGAGAATCTTTTGGTCGAGCATGGGGTGACCGTGAACGGGGATAAGATTTTCCGCAAAGTGGCGGTCTTGAGCACGGCGGGTTTGACCCAGGGGTTGAACGATGAGGTCGTGGGAACGCGTTTTTCCGACCATCCGGCCATCCGGTGGATCGAAAACGTCGGTGGATCCCTGCGGCTCGGGCCCAGTCGATCTCTTTCCATCAAACCGGTCGGTCCGACATCCGCGGTGAAGGCTGAAATGCTCGTGGAGACCTCCGATCGTTATTGGGCCAAGATCTGGCCTTTGGCAGGAGGAAAAAAGAGTGATTTCGTGGAGAATGAGGATCGCAAGGGACCCTTTACCGTGGCGGCGGCCCTGGATGGCTCGGCTCCGGGAGACAAGGGAAAGGAGGCCGTCTCGCTGCGGGCCGTGGTGGTGGGCTCCGCTTCCGCTTTTTCGAATCAGAATATTTCCCCCATGGAGGTGGATTTTATCGTCAATGCCCTGAACTGGATCCTGGGACGGCAGGATTCGTTGGGAATATCGCCCAAGACCCCCAAGGACTTCGCCCTCTCGATGGATGAGTCCCAGGAGCGGTTCATCATGATTGCGGTTTTGGGCGGAATCCCGCTGCTGACCGGGGCCTTGGGCGTTCTGGTCTGGTGGCGGCGCCGGAGTTGATCTTTTTCCCCGCATGAAGACCCGGTCTCTTCTGGTGGCGACCGGATTGCTCCTCCTCATGCTGGGGGCCCTTAGTTTTCTGCAGAAGAAGGTTCCAGGAACCGAGAGAATGGGAAGGGAGTCGCGACGTTTGACCGATTTACCCCTCCGGGACGCCACCCGGGTGGAGTTGACCGGGCCCAAGGGGAATTTCGTTTTCGAGAAAAAGGGAGAGGGGGATTGGCGAATTGAAAAGCCGTTACCGACCCAGGCTGACTCGGCGGTGGTGGGGAAGTTGCTCTCGGATGTGCAGTTCATGGAACGTTTGCAGACCATGCCGCGAAATCGGATCAACGACGGCATGATCCAAACCTTTGGTCTGGGTCAGCCCACGCGCACCCTGTCTGTCCGGACGAAGGAGGGCGATTTGAAGCTCGCAGTGGGTCGGGAGACGCCGGTCTCGGGGGGGGTTTATAGCCGGATCCGGAGCGGACGGGGCGAGGAAGAGGTGGCTGTGGTGGAAAAGCATTTGGGGGACGTTCTGGATCGGGACCTGTCGGCTTGGCGGGAGAAGCGGGTCTTGCCCCTGGTCGTGCCGGATGTGCAGGAGTTGCTGTTGCATCAAGGAACGCTCGAGGTGGAGGTCCGGAGAAAAGACGGGGAGTGGACCATGCTCAAGCCGGTGGAGGCCCCGGCGGATCCGACGGCAGTGGCCGGAGTTCTGGGGGAAATCTCCGCTCTCCAAGCGACCTCCTTCGTATCGGATACCGGTGGGGATCTGGCGCTTTACGGGCTGAATGCACCCGCCATGGCCTTGGAGGTGAAGACGACCGGAACCAACAAGGTGCTGCAGATTGGACAGAACGATCCCAAGGAGACGAACCAAGTTTTCGCCAGGGTGGCGGATCAGGCCTCGGTGTTTCTTTTGCCCCGGGCTTCCGTCGAATCGTTGGCAAAACTCTCGGAACGGATCCGCGACAAGCGGGTGGTCACCTTTCCATCCCCCGAGGTCGTGCAATCGGTTGATTTCAGCGGGAGGGGTGGGGATTTTCGCATCGAGCGGGAGGGGCGGCGATGGATATTGAAGTGGGCTGGGACGAATCGTCCGGCGGATGCGGATTCGATTGATGGTTGGATCAAGGCGTTATACGGGGCCCGCGCAAACCGTTTTCTTACCACGGAGGATCCGGCCAAGTTGGGGTTGGTCAAACCGCGCCAGACCCTTGCTTTTGTCTGGCCGGTCAAAACCGCGCAGGGATCCACCAATCGGACGGAGACATTGAAAATCGGGGATGAGTCCAAAGAGGAGGCTTTTGTCCAAGTCTCCAGCACCTCGGGAGGAATCGCCCTACCGGCCGAGTTGATCCGGGAAATCCCCGAAAGTCCCCTGGGCGTTCTGCCCAAGAATCTTTTGCCGGAGGGCTTGGGTGCGGTGAAGGGATTGGTGTGGGTTTCCGGGGCTAAGAGGAAAGAATTTCGTCTGGAGGGGGGCACCTGGAAGATGAATGGCTCGGCAAAGGATTGTCCGGAAGTCTCCGGTTATGTGAGCCGGTTGGAAGGTCTACGGGTTGCCAAATGGGTTGGCTCTCCCGGAAAAGCGGAATTTCCCAAGCCCGAGGCAGAAATCTTAATCGAGAGTGCAGGCGGCCAAAAGGTCAAGTTGGTGCTGGGCAAAGCAGGCCCGGATGGAACTGCCCTGCTGAAGATTGACGGAACCGAACAGGCCGGTCTGATGGGCAAGGATGGGGTGTCCCAGTTGAAGAATGCTCCCGACTTGCCCTCAGGGGGTGAGCGGGCGACGGCAACCCAGAGGTGACGATCGGATCCGTTGGGTTAGGCTACCTGCATGAGCCAACCCGGCCCCGAACCTAGAGTCCGACTGCGGCCCCGGCTGTACGGGGTGGCTCTCTATCTCGTGGCCGGCATTTTGCTTTTGCAGTTGATGTTCTGCCTGTCGGTATTTTTTCTTCGGCCTTACGCGAACTCCAAGACCCCGGAGGGGATTATCCAAAGCGAGCGGGAAAGGGCCGGTCAATGGTGGAGCGGCTGGATGAAGTTTCTGCAGTCCCGGGGACACAAGGATGCCGTGGAGCCAAGGCAGCAGAGGCCCGCCCCGGCCAATGAAGAAACCAAGTGATGGGTAAGAAAGGCTTGGGAACATGGGTTTGGGCCGCAGCTGCCCTGGTGCTGATTCAGCTTCTGGTTTTGGCAGGCCTTCTGAATTTTCGGCAACAGGAAATGGATGATTCGCATGAGTGGTCCTTGGATCCCAAGGCGGCGGCTGCGGAGGCTGTGCAGGAAAGGGAATCCCGGGAAGCCCTGAAGAATCTGCCTGTCCCCCAAGGGACGGTGCGGTTGTCGGTTTCCGCCGCCCAAGCGGCTGCCCCCCAAGCGGAGGATCTTCTGGAGCAGGCCCGGGATCTGCAAAGCCGGGGCCAATTCGACTTGGCCGAGAAGATTCTCTCCCAGGCGCAAGGGAAGGACCCTGCCAGTTCCAGGATCCGGATCGCTTCCGCTCTTTTGGCGGAAGCCAGGCAAGATTCGTCCTCGGCCTTGCAGCGATGGAGGGATCTCATTCGCATGAGTGAGGAGGGAGGGGCGATCCGCCGGTTGGCCTTGGCACGATCCCGGGTGATGGAGGAAAGGCTCCGATTGGAGCAGGTGGCCAGAACCAGGGAGGAAAACCTGGCCAAAAGTCCGCGCAAGCTGGCCTTGGCTGGGGTGGAGGAAAAAAGCACCGAACCGGGTGGTCGTGTCCTGATTTGGAAAGTTCGGGCGGTGGGTGGCACGGCGAATCTGGACCCCCGACAGGTGCTGGTCCGCGTGGCATTTTATGAGCGTGGCCCGGACGGCGTTTTGAAAAAAGGCGATCCTGCCCTGTCGCGGTGGGAACAGGGGCCGCCCCGAAGTGCAAAGGACGGGGTCCGGGCGGTGATGGCGGAGTGTCGGGTCAGTCCCGGTTCCTTTTATGCCGGATATTCTTGGCAACTATTTTATCAGGGAGAGTTGCAGGATGAGAGAATCCAGCCGACTTCCTTACGCGGAGTTTTACGTGAAATTCCGCGGAGCTGACGGGGCTCGAACCCGCAACCCCCGCCGTGACAGGGCGGTGCTCTGACCAATTGAGCTACAGCTCCAGCAGGAAGAGAAACATACCAGTGAAGCGGGCAAGACCAAGTCAGGATTTCTCGGCCGAAGTCGTCGTGGTGGGGAGCGGGATCGGGGGGTTGAGCTTTGCCTTGAAGGCCTCGCGACATGCGCGGGTGCTGCTCCTCACCAAGAAAAACGCCGCGGAATCCAACACCAACTATGCCCAGGGAGGAATCGCCTGCGTGACCTCGGCGGAGGACTCCGTCGAGCTCCATGTCAGGGACACCCTGGCGGCCGGAGCGGGGTTATGTCGGGAAGAGATCGTCCGGCAGGTGGTGAGGGACGGACCGGCCCGTGTGGCGGAGTTAGTGGAACTGGGGGTGAAGTTTACTGAGCGGCAAAACGGAGGTGGAAATTTGCCGGATTTGGGCAAGGAGGCGGGTCACAGCAAACGCCGGGTGCTGCATGCCGGGGATATCACCGGCAAGGAGCTGGAGCGCGCCCTGCTTTCGGCGGTTCGGGCCTCCTCCAACATCAGGGTGCGGGAGGATATGGTGGCGATCGACCTGATCACCTCCAGAAAACTGAAAAAGAAAGGACCCGACCGGGTGTTGGGTCTTTATGCCTTGGATGGGGCGACCCACCGGGTGGAGGCGATTTCTGCCCAATTGGTGGTTTTGGCCACGGGGGGCTGTGGCAAGTGTTACCTCTATACGACCAACCCCGCCATCGCCACGGGGGATGGGGTGGCCATGGCCTACCGGGCCGGCGTGTCCATTGCGAACATGGAGTTCGTGCAGTTTCACCCGACATGCCTTTTTCACCCCGCAGCGCCCACCTTTCTCATTTCAGAGGCTTTGCGCGGAGAGGGGGGAGTGGTGGTGGATGGCCATGGACGGGATTTTACCCGCAAGACCGATCCCCGGGGATCCCTCGCTCCCCGGGATATCCTGGCCCGGGCCATCGACGAAGAGATGAAGGAGAGCGGGTCCGCCTGTGTCTTTTTGGATATCCGCTCGCGGGGAACGGAATTTTTGGAGAAACGTTTTCCGGCCATCACCGCCACTTTGCGTGGTTTGGGGATTGATCCGGCCCACCAACCCATTCCGGTGGTGCCGGCGGCGCACTACCAGTGCGGAGGAATTCCGGCGGCTTTGGATGGAACCACCCAGCTGGCGGGATTGTTGGCCTTGGGGGAGGTCTCCTGTACCGGATTGCACGGAGCCAACCGGTTGGCCAGCAACTCCCTCCTGGAGGCGTTGGTGATGGCGCACCGCGCAGCGGAGATTCTTCCCGCAAAACTGGCCAAGCTCCCCAGGCCGGTGACCGTGCCCAATTGGAAGGAGGGCAAAGCCCACGATGCGGACGAACTGGTGGTCATCACCCATAATTGGAAGGAGATCCGGCAATTGATGTGGGACTACGTGGGGATCGCCCGCACGCAAAAGCGTCTCCTGCGGGCCCAGTCCCGGCTCCGTCTTTTACAACAGGAAGTGCAGGAGTTTTACTGGGATTTCCGGGTGACCGCCGATCTGCTCGAGCTCAGAAATCTTGCCCTCTGTGCCGCGTTAATCGTCGAGTCAGCGTTGCGAAGGCATGAGAGTCGGGGACTGAATGCGAATACCGATTATCCCCGGTTGCAGCGGCGGGCAAAAGATACGGTGATTCGGGCGGGGGAGATTTAGGCGTTCTTCGCCTCTCTCCACCAAGCAAGAAAGGCGAGGACGGACCAGAGAGAGCGGCGGTGATCGGACCGGCGGTGGAGGTGTTCGTCCGTCATCCTGCGCACGGCGGCGGGATCGAGAACGCCGGTGGATTCAATCAACGAGGTATCGGTCAGATCCCGGGCCCACGGTTTTAGGTCCTGTTGCAACCAAGCGGCGACCGGCATGGCGAAGCCGGCCTTTTTTCTTTGCAGGATAGCGGGGGGCAGGTCGTTCTTCAGCGCCTCTTTGAGGATCAGCTTGGTCTGACGACCCCGAAGTTTGTAGTCGGCCCGCAGGGAGAAGGCGTGGGTCACTAGATCAATATCGAGGAAGGGCACACGAACCTCCAGAGAGTGGGCCATGCTGGCGCGATCCACTTTCATGAGAACGCATTCCTGTAGATAGAGCTTGGTGCAAAGATAAAAGATTCGCTCCAACCCACCAGATAGGCCGCTACGGTAGGCCAACCGGGTGACATCCTCGAAGGCGTTGTGACGGTGCAATTCATTGCGGACCTCGGGCGCCAAAAGATCGCGGCGTTCGGCATTGCCACAGGCCCCCATCCAAAGAAGGAAGCGAATTTCCGCCGGAAGACCCAAGCCTTTGAGAAATTGGGCGAGTAGAAAGGGGATGCTCTTATAATTGTGGGAGACAGGCATTCGCTGAATCAGGTGATTGATCGCATCGCGTACTCCCACAGGAAGAAAAGACAAACGTTCCATCAGGAGGTGGGCTTGGAAACTGGGATACCCGGCAAAAAGTTCGTCGCCTCCGTCACCCCCGAGGACGGTCTTGACCTTGGAGGCGGCCAAGCGGGAAAGGAACCATGTGGGTACCAGGGAGGCGTCCCCGAGCGGTTCATCCAGTCCGCGGTAAATTTGGGGAAGAGCCCCGGCCACATCGGACGGAGTCAGCGTCTGATGGTGGTGCTCCGTCCCCACTTTGCGGGCGACCATTTCCGCGTAGGGCAGTTCGTTGTAGGAAGCCTCTTGGAAGCCGATGGAGAAGGAGTGAAGTTTTCTTCCGGCCAAGGGAGCGGCCAAAGCGGCCACGGCGCTGGAATCGATGCCGCCGCTGAGAAGGATGCCGACTTCAACATCGCTGCGGAGCTGGTAGCGAACGGCTTCCCGGAGAAGGTCGCGGGTGGCCTGGGCCGATTCGTCGAAGGTGCCCGCACCGACGGGGTTGTCTTCGATCGGCAAATCCCAGAAATATTCGGTGCGCCGACCCGCGGGGGACCAGATGACCATCTGTCCGGGCTCCAGTTTGCGGATTCCCGCATAGGCGGTGGAGGGGGCGGGGATGTAGCCGAAGGCGAGATACTTGTTGATCGAAGCGGGATCCAGCCCGGGTTGAAAACCCGGATAGCGAAGGAGGGAACGGAGCTCCGAGGCAAAAAGAAGTTCCCCGCGATGATTGGCGTAATAGAGGGGTTTGATGCCGAGGGGATCGCGGGCAAGGGTGAGACGTTTTTCACGGGCATCCCAGATGGCAAAGGCAAACATGCCGTTGAGGCGGGGGAGGCAGTCGGCGCCATCCTCTGCCCACGCTTGCAGGAGAACTTCCGTGTCAGATTGAGTTTGGAACACGACCCCCCGGGCCTCCAGATCCCGTCGAAGTTCGACATAGTTGTAAATTTCCCC
>Ga0214917_10007822_pt1 | contig 10690 bp, 11 predicted proteins | sample LL_1208_BB_MetaG_FD_177983 | JGI IMG/M metagenome (GOLD analysis project Ga0214917, IMG submission 177983) | Freshwater microbial communities from Lake Lanier, Atlanta, Georgia, United States - LL_1208_BB | ecosystem: Environmental > Aquatic > Freshwater > Lake | place: USA: Georgia | collected...
CCACGACCCATTTCGAGTTCTTTCTATCAGTCGCCTGAGACCGGGAAATGAATCTGGAGTGTCTCACCGAGACCTTACCGAGAAATACCTAAAAGAAATTCAATTTCCTTGGCCGGTCTTAGTAGATTCCGGACTGATAAGCTCGCTCTACAAAGTAGATTCTACTCCCACCACTGTGGTGATTTCACCTGAAGGTGTTATTCAGGAAGTGTGGAAAGGGGTACAACCCCATTTGGAACAAAAATTTGAAAGCGCTAACCGGAAAGTAGCTTCCATCGGAAAAGAGATTTGCCAATCTAAGCTAGAGTTTTCCAAAAGTACTTTGTCTTTTAGCCTTCAAGACTCTCAGGGCAAATCAGTAGAAATCAGGGAGCTGATAACGAAACCGAGCCTTATTCATTTTTCGGATAAAAAGTGTCAGGCCTGCCAAGAAGAGCTACCCAAAATGGAACGCTTTTCTCTGGAAGCAAAACAACGAGGAATTGATACAATAGAGGTTTCACTGGATAAGGATGCTCATTCGGCTTTTCACAGTCCTCAGGGTGGTATTTTTGATGAGATTAATGCTGGGTATCATCTTCCGAGGACTTATTTAGTGAATGAAAAAGGAGAAGTCCTAAAAAAATATATCGGTCCGCAAAACTGGATTGACGAAACATTTAAGGAGCTAGCTTTCACATGGTTTCAATAAAACGAGAAAATAAAATGAAGCATTTCATTTACGCTGTATTTTGTTTTGGGCTGATTTTTTCTTTTGAATCCCTAGGCAAGACGGAAATTCAGTTAAAAAACACGAGCAAGCCCAGGCCTCACGCTCCAGTGACCGGACACTCGGGTGGTCCAGTAGGCGAAGTAAATCCTAAGAATCGAAAAAAGCAGTTTGGTTCGGAGAGAGAGCCCGCAGTTCTGAATTTAAATGACGAGCTTGAAGCCATCAGTGCCTTAAATGCAAGAGAAGCCTTACCGAACCGACCCCAAGAAACAGATGAGTTCGTGAAACGGGATTCAAATCAACTTGCTTCTAAAGAAATCTTCTTTAACAAATTTCTTCTAGTAGATAATCAAGTACTTCTTTTTGGTGACGGAATGACTGGGCTTCTCAAGTGCAAACCGAGAGGGGGAAGTAGTCTTGTCATTACTCAAGGAAGACAAATCAATACCAAAGCCTTTTCAGCTCAGCCTTCTGATCAGACACTGAGTTTTTCTGATGATAGTTTGTGTGCAAGTGCAATGACCGTTTTTAAAAACGATCCTCAAGGCGAGTCCCGGTTGATTGTCATAGAAGCTCTCGCTGACCGGGTGACTCGCTTTGATATTCGTTAATGTTGCTCTCTATTCGCGTCTCAAATCAGGTACGTGAGGTCGAGTGCAATTTGCTTGGAATTGATTTTTTGAGCTCGGAGTAGAGTCAATCAAATCAAAATAACGAGCTATAGCCGGTACAGTTCCAGCCACATCTTTTTCTGATCCTGTTCTCAGCTCTAGTAAAAGCGACCAGCTTCCGTGTTTCCAATAAATGTAATCTTCGAAACAACCATTAGCAGGGTAAACAGCGTCTCCTGCATTTCCATAAGAGTAACCATTTACTTCAGCTACTTTTCTGAAAATTTGTCGGTATTGGTTGTCATCTGAGGTTTTATTATTATCTGTGTAGAAGCCCCAAGGATAAGTGAAGTTACCCACATAACCGTGAGCAGTGACACTTCCTGCAAAGGAACGGGTTTCTAAGAATGACATGAGTGTGCGAATGCTTTTCAGCTTTCCATAGCCACTTTGAGTACATGGACCTGGATAGTCTCGGTTGGGATCCTGGCCATGCTCTTGTCTCTTGTTTTGGTTGTAGCCGGAAATATTAAGAACCGGAATAACCGTCCATTCCATTTGGCCTAAGCTACTTTTCCAAACTTCATCGCTTTGGTAACGGCGAAGAAGATCTTTCATGTATTCCATTGCAAAAAGCGTAGAACCCCCTTCATTTCCGTGATGGGTAGCTACAATGAGTTGTCCAATTTTCGTAGTATCCATTGCACTGGGAGAAGTGCTGATTCGAAGAGCATAAATATCCAAACCTTCGTCATTTTTCCCTATAGAGAATACTTTGGCGAGTTCGGGATGCTGAGACTGCAAAGAAGTCATTTGCTCCACAACTGCTTTGTAACGATTGGCTGGTGCAGCTCCAAAGCCAATAGAAGTTAGACCAAGGAATAAAAGAACTCCCGTGAGAGTTTTCATAGTGTCTCCTGTTTTTTAGACGCTTTGTGTTACTGAAGAGTAAGAAGAGATAATTCTATTCTAGAGGAATTTTCCCAATGCTAAAACTTGAAAAAAAGTACCACTCGTTTTACTTTCCCGAACCAAGGAGAATTCCCATGAAAATCTTACTCTTAGCCTGTTTTCTGTTTTTTGCAGGGACAAACCGAAGCTCGGCCGCGACCTATCGCGATACTGCTAGCCACATCAGCTTTGAGTATGACGACACTCAATGGGAACCCATGAACAAGAAAACAGTAGAGCAAGATACTGTCGTTAATTTGCAAAGAAAGGTAGCGGATAAAGAAGGGGACACTACTTACTTTTCGCGAATTAGTATCGTGAGAGATGATGTCAGTAAGATAAAAAAAGTTAAAGAGAGCAAGCTCCCCAAGCTCCAAGCCTATCAAAGTCATGCAGTAGAGTTTTTGCGAGGACAGCGTTTCGATATTCTTTCTTCAGAAGTAAAAAGCTTAGCAGGAATACCGCAAGGGGCTTTTGAAATCTTGGCTCGGCAAAGAGATTTTGGTCTTACTTTTCAACAAGTAGGATTTCTGGAAAAAGATACAGCTTATTTAGTAACAGCGACTGTGAGAACTAACAAATTTCCCGAATATCAAAGCGAACTTAAAAAAATATTTGATTCCCTCAAAGTTAATCCTTAGCAGAAAGACATTTTTGATAAGCTGCTAGCGTTTGCTCCAAGTGTTGTCCCGGGGAGAACTTCTCTGCCATTAAGAGGGGACCATTTTCAGAAAGCGCTTTGGCGTAATGAGGATCCGCAATCAATTTTCTAATAGCGTTCGCAAGACCCATTTCTGGATGAAGAGGAACGAGAATGCCATTCTTTCCAGACTCTATCAGTTCATTGATAGCAGGAACATCATAAGCCACCACAGGAATGCCTAAAGCTGAAGCTTCGGCAACTGCCATTCCAAATCCTTCGGGACCACGATTCGGCTGAATAAGCGCAAGAGCCGACTGAAGAGCTTGTCGCAGATTCTCTGGACTTTGCTTGCCCTTGAAAATGACTCTGTCTGAAAGAGAGAGTTTTTGGCTGAGATCTTCTAGCTCATTTTTTTGAGGCCCATCACCGTATATCCAAAGAGTCCATTTCTGATCTTTTAAAGAAGAAAGACTCATTAACAAAGAGCCAACTCCTTTGAGGGGAACTAACCGAGAAGCTACTATCAAAAGATTTTCAGGAACTGAACTGAGGCGGGCTAAAGGGGAGGGAGGAATGGAAACTGGATTGAATAAAGGAAGGACTTGTTCTTTTTTCCAGCCGTCTTTGAGTAAGCATTCTTCTATGTAATGACTAATTGCCCCGATTGCTTGAAACTTTCTCAAAGCACTGCGTTTTAATTCAAATTCAAAGAGGGCATGTGCTCGATGAACGTCTGATTTGAAATGACCTAAACAATTCTGTTGTTTATGAGCTCCAAGACACTTCCAACCACTTTTTCGGTCACAAACTCCACTGGGAGAAATAAATCTTTGGCTGGAAGGACAAGTAGGTGCCACAGTGTGAGCTGTGAAAATGCAGGGATACTTCTTAGAAAGCAAATTCATTAATCTAAAATCAAATTGGTCTACCCAGTGAATGAGATCAGGTGAAATTTGTTGTACTTTGGAAAGTAACTCTCTTTTTAATTGGGAGACTTTTCGAGGAGAGCTTAAAGTGTTGATTTCCGAAAAGCCAGGAATCAAGAAGTGGCCTTCGCATTCGGGAATTTTTCCAGAAACTTCATCTGCAATGAAAAAGACTTCGTGGCCAGCGCGTCGCAGCAGTTCGCTTGAATCACGCATGATTTTTTCTTGGCCGTACGCATCACCAAGAGTGGGGCTCAAAAATAAAATTCTCATGGTATGATTAGTGTATCACTTCTTTGAGCGCTCTTCGCGCATTACTCCCTACAAAAATATATGTTTTCATCCAAAGATACTATTGTGGTTTTGAGATTCTCTCGTCTGGGTCGAATTCCTCCAGCTCAAAATGCTTGTGAAATGCTAGTAGAGTCCGGACTTCCGGTTTTAGTAGTTGAGTACGGGAATTTGAAAGAAGCAAAGAAGGAACTTCAAGAGCCTCTTCGCAAATTGAGATTGGATGGGCCCTGGTTAAAGGTACTTCCTAAAAAACTTCAATTTCCTTGTTTGCTCAGTTGGGTTTTTCTCCTTCTTTCTTGGCAGTTTCTCACTCAAGGCCGACCCAAGATGATCGTCGCTCATGGTTCTTCAGAGCAGTTTTTGGCCTGGAGTTTGTCTCGTCTCTTTTTTGTGCCTTATGTAATTCATGCTCATGAAGTATTTGAAAAAGAAGATATTCAAGGAGCTGTTAACCAGTTTCTTTTGAAAATGGAGAAACCCATATTCAAAGGAGCTGCATTCACGATTTTCCCAGAAAAAAAACGAGCTGAGATTTATCAGGAACGTTATCACTTTAAAAAGCCTATCTTTATTTCTGCTAATGCTCCCCGAAAAAAAGGTTTCCCCCAAGCTGTAAACTTAAGAGCAGCTTATCATCTTCCTCAAGACTCAGTGCTGATGGGATACATGGGAGGATTGGGAGAAACTAACCTATTGGAATGTGCGATACAGGCCTTGGCTACTTGTCAGAAAGTGGTGTTTCTCGTTTGGGGATGGGGAGAAAAAAAATACCTAGAAAAGCTTGCTTCTCTTGCTCACGTTTTTGGCGTTTCTGAACGTTTTATTCATTTGGGACAATTGACTGAGCGAAAATTAGAGACCCTTGCCGGCTGTGACATGAGTTATTGCATCTATAAGCCGGGGAGTCTGCGTTTAGTTCATGCAGCTACTGCTTCAAATAAGTTTTTTGAAGCAATGAGTGTGGGGGTTCCTAGCGTGATTTCCTCCAATCGGGACTTCTATCAATTCAATAAACACTATTCAGTAGGAGTTTGTGCTCCTACTTTGACAACGCAAGGGATAGCCCAAGCTATCCAAACTCTCCAAGACAACCCTGCTTTAAGAAAACAGCTGGGTGCCAATGGAAGAAGAGCTTTTGAAAGCCTGTTTCATTTTGAACACCAATTCACTAAGCCACTTCAAGCCTTTCAGGATCTCTATTACGGATACCCTGAATTGTGGCGAGACAATCAAGTCTATTTCCCCCCTCAAGAACTGCCTCAAGCAGCCTAGTTTCCCATCTTCTAAAAATCTGTTAAATCTCTCCTGATGCTTTTAATGGTAGGCTTATCAAAGGGCCGAAAAAAATCAGAAATGTCAATAACATCAGTGGTTTAAGATGTTTACTGGAATTATTCAGGAGCTGGGAAAAATCCAATCAATCAGAAGCCTTTCCCAAGGGCTTTCCTTTGAACTCAGCTGTCGCTTCCCCCATCTGGAATTAGGAGAGAGTATTGCTGTGGATGGAGCTTGTCTCACAGTAACTTCCCTTTCCCCCGAAGGCTTTTTCTGCGATGTTTCGCCAGAGACTTTGAATCTGACAATAGCAGGTCGGTATGAGGTAGGTTCGGTTGTAAATCTAGAAAGAGCCCTCCGAGTGGGAGATCGTCTAGGGGGACACTGGGTATCTGGCCATGTTGATCAAGTAATCCAATTAGTGAAAAAAGAAGTGGTTCAGGATTTTTGGAAGCTCACTTTTTCGGGGCTTCACTCAGAACACTCGATGAGTTTATTGAAAAAGGGAAGTATCGCATTGAACGGAGTGAGCCTGACTCTCAATGAAGTCCAAGGAGACAGCTTTCAAGTGATGATCATTCCCCATACTCTAGAGCGAACGAATTTGAAGTGTTTAGAAGAAGGGCACCCGGTCAATATTGAAATGGATTGGATGTCTAAATTAGTAGTGCAAACGGTTACTCGTTTGAAAGAGGGATTTTAAAATGGAGCACTCTATCGAATTAGCATTACAGGATCTTCGCGAAGGAAAGCTCATCGTATTAGTAGATGACGAAGATCGTGAGAATGAAGGCGACTTAGTCATGGCTGCCGAGAAAGTATCGGTAGAAGCTATCAATTTCATGGCTCGATTTGGTCGAGGCCTGATTTGTCTTACGATGACTGGTGCTGATCTAGACAAAATGAAAATCCCCATGATGGTTGAGAAGAATGGAACTCGAATGGGGACTGCTTTTACTGCATCGATTGAAGCAGCTACTGGAGTCACAACAGGAATCTCTGCAGCCGATAGAGCAAGAACGATTCAAGTTGCAATTGATCCAGCTTCTAAGCCCAGTGACTTAGTGATGCCAGGCCATGTTTTTCCTTTGAGGGCTAGAGAAGGGGGAGTGTTAGTAAGGGCAGGACAGACAGAGGGAAGTGTTGATCTTGCCAGACTTGCGGGACTTCATCCCAGCGGAGTGATTTGCGAAATCATGAATGATGACGGCTCCATGGCCCGAATGAAAGATTTGATTCCTTTTGCGAAGTTGCATGGCTTGAGGATAGTAACGATTGCGGATCTTATTGCTTACCGAATGCAACAAGAGATCTTAGTCAAACAAGTGGCGAGTGCAAAACTTCCTCTGGAACCCTTCGGTAATTTTGAAATCAAAGTGTTTGAAAGCACGATTGATGGAACTCAGCACGTGGCATTGGTAAGTGGGGTGGTCGAATCTGAAAGACCCACCTTGGTGAGAGCTCACTCCGAATGTTTAACAGGAGATGCTTTTGGTTCTGCCCGCTGTGATTGCGGAGCTCAGTTGCAAGCAAGTCTCAGACAAATAGGAAGGGAAGGCGGAGTTCTTCTCTATATGAGACAAGAAGGAAGAGGGATTGGACTTGCGAATAAAATCAGAGCTTATGCTCTTCAGGATCAAGATGGACTAGACACCGTAGAAGCTAATCACAAACTCGGATTCAAAGCAGATCAGCGAGATTACGGAATTGGCGCCCAAATTTTACGAAGTTTGGGAGTAAAGCAAATGAAGCTGCTCACGAATAATCCCAGGAAAATTTATGGTCTGGATGGTTTCGGGATTGAAATTGTAGAGAGAATGCCAATTGAAACTGAGCCCCACGAAGAAAATATTTTGTATCTGAAAACGAAAAAAGAAAAAATGGGACATTGGCTCAAGCTCTAGGAGAGAAAGTGCGTCGATTCAATTGCAAAGATAGAAAACTCACTTTTCCGATTGGAATTGTAGTGAGTCGTTTCAATGAAGAAATCACGGGAAAACTTTTGGAAGGGGCTCATTCTCGACTGAAGGAGCTGGGGTTTGATGAAGGTCAAATAACAGTTCTCGATGTTCCGGGAGCAGTAGAAATTCCACTGGCTCTTCAAAAATTAGCCGGCCTGAAAGAATTTGATGCTTTGGTTGCGTTAGGAGCAGTGGTTCGGGGTGAGACGAGCCATTACGATTATGTTTGCCAACTGGTAAGTGCTGGCTGCCAAAAAATTTCCTTAGATTCAAAAATTCCCGTTATTTTTGGAGTGCTAACCACAGAAAATGAAGAACAAGCTTTCGAGCGCTGTGGAGGCCAGCATGGCCACAAGGGTCGTGATTCAGTAGATGCTGCTTGTGAAATGGTTGCTCTTCTTCGAGCGATTTAACCTGTTTCTCGAGCAAAAAGTGGCAACTCCTCTGTACTGCTTTATAAACAATCGCTCATGTGTTCCTCCAGTGTGCGATGCGCCTCCTTCAGGACGGTTTTTTGCATTGGAAAGACGGCAGCGAGGGTATGACATGTTCAAATCTTTCCGAATACTATTTCTAGGACTTGGTGTGGTTCTGTCTCTTTCCTCTTGTAGCCAAAAAAACCAATTCGGGATAACTCATAATCACAGGTTCAGCGCTGTCGCTCAATCCTCAGGATTAAATTCAAATGACGAGGCCCCGGTAATCCGCACCGCTTCGGGGGAATATCAGTTGGCCCCAATGGAACCTGATTCTCTTCCAACGATCACCTACGAAGGCATTGAGTGAGTATTCTTCGAATAGCGGAACTTCCTGGACAACGTTTGCAGACGGTACTTCAGCTACTGCAAGTGCAACCGTCACGGGACTCACGAATGGTACCGCTTATATTTTCCGAGTATCAGCTGTGAACGCTGCAGGAACGGGTACAGCAAGCTCCAACTCTTCCAGCGTAATGCCCCTCACCGTGGCTACCGCGCCTCATAGTGTTTCTGGAACAGCAAACTCTGGCAGGAAAATTACCTGGAGTTGGTCAGCGCCCAGCAACAACGGTGGCAGTGCCATTACTTCTTACTTTTATCAATACTGTGATAACGGAAGTACGAATTCAGGAACTTGCACAACCTCCGGCGGTGGAACCTGGACTACTGCAACTGCAACTGCGACAGCAACCACCAGTGTGCAGCTCACTCTCCCGACAAAAGGTAATTTTTATCTCTTCCGAGTCTTAGCTACGAATGGGGTTGGGGATAGTCCTTACGGGTACGCCTCCGCAGCGATTGCAGCGCCGTAACCAAGTTCGCAATTCCAAATTAACTGCCTATCTACTTCTGATCTCCCAATCTTTGGACGGCCCCACGGCTTGAATACGGAATCTCTGGCCTGAATCAGAAAAGCTTTTTCAGGTCCTCTATTTGCACCTTTTGTCACTTGTAAGAAACAGAAGGCCTGTATTCTACGTGTCTTAAAAAGACAAGGAGTGAGCTCTTGGTTCGAGCTTTTCAAAAAACAAAGACTCTTTTTTTGGTGGGAGTCCTTTGCTTTGTCTCCTTGCGAGGAAAAGCCTCCGAGCTAGACCCTAAGTCAGGCATGAATGAATTCCCTGTTCTTAGAAACATAGAAAAGAGCCTTAATCAGCTAGCTACCAAATCAAAAATCAAGGAACGCATCAGCTCTATTACTGAACCTTTACCTAAAGTGAGTGAAGCTCCAGTCATTAAAGCTATTCCGAATGAAAAAGTAGCTGCAAGCATGTTGCCTACCCTCAGCACTGATCCTACCCGGATAAACAAAGTAGATATCAATCAAACTGGATTTGAGGGGATTAGTAATGCAGGAGACTTGTGGAAAGCTGCTGATGCAGCCATTGAGAAACAAAGTATTTTGCCTCTTCCAGTAGCAAGAGTGGTTCCTGAAGTCGGAGAGAAATACGCTAGAGTCCTCCCCAAAGAATCTCCTTTGCTGAATTCAGCTTTTTCTCAAGGACTAGATACTATTCCTCAACTGGCTCCTCAGAATACTCGATTTGGTAAAGATAAATATGATCAAGAGAAGCTATTCAAAGAAGAAAAGCCAAAGGTGTCTTCTTTAGTGCCGCCAAGTCCTTTGTTGGCTAATCCCAATTTATCTCCCGGTGGCCCAATGGAAGACCCTTTTCAAGAAGAGAAAGACAAGGAGAAAGAAAAGGAGCTAGAAGAAAAAAGAGCCAGAGAAAAACTCGATAAAGTAATTTTGGAGTACGCAGAAAGAACAGAAGAGAAAAGCGCTTTTAATTTAGTGGATTATTATGATTTGAAGGGGCTTGTGTCTGAGAATCAGGAGTTGCTGGGTAAAATTCAAGATGAGGAATTTGATGAGCGGTTTCTCAAGAACGCCAGGTTGATTTACGAGCGATTTGGAACGAAAGATAATTCGGAAGATAAAGAGCCATTTGAAAAGTTTCTGAGAAGACTAGAACCGCCTCCGCGAATCTTCAGACCCAACGAATCGCTTCGAAAAACCTTGCCACGAAATAGCGATACCCATCGAGATCAACTGGGTTTACAAGAGGAAAGTAAGCGAAGCCCACAAGTCAGGTGAAGCAAATTCGAAAGGGTAGGAGACAACGAGGGTTCCCAAGGGGGTTCCCCCATTTAAAGCACGAGCTTCCCATTCTTTGTCCACAAATAATCTCAAAGGAATTCCAGCTCTAGCAATAAACCTGCGTGAACCGTACTCCACCCAAGGAGTCCAAGTAAAAAACATGTGCTCAGAAGTGATTTTATTATCGCTGGTGGCCTGAACTGCGGAAAGCTTAGACTCAGGAACCAAGTGGTAGGTCCAACCAAAACCGAGGCCCGCTTTTAATACAGTTGTCGACCAGCGGGTAGCTATTAATCCGAGATCCAATCCTGCGAGCAGGCGAGTGTTGACCGCTCTCACAAGAGGATGAAAATAATGAAACTGGAGTTTCAAAATCCAATCTTCCTCGTCTGACTCCAAAATTCCCGTATCGAGAGCAAAATGGAGGAAACGATCATCACTCGGTGCAAAATGGTCATATTCAATTCCAACTCTCCCATAACGGCCATCATTGCTTAAATACCGTCTAGCGATTTCTAAAGAAAAAGTCTGATCCCAATTACTGAGTTTATTAGCTGCTTCGGTTCGACCGACTCCGAAGTTTCCGAAAAGGCGTCCAGAGGTTTTCGCTCCTACTTCCAAAGCTTTTGCATCAAAAAAGAAGCTCGCTTGTGTCGACGAAAAACTGTCATAAGTAAGAGTTGAAAGACCTATCTGGAAACCAGCAGTAGGACCCCTTAAAGGTATCGAGGGAACCG
>Ga0214917_10007823_pt1 | contig 10689 bp, 9 predicted proteins | sample LL_1208_BB_MetaG_FD_177983 | JGI IMG/M metagenome (GOLD analysis project Ga0214917, IMG submission 177983) | Freshwater microbial communities from Lake Lanier, Atlanta, Georgia, United States - LL_1208_BB | ecosystem: Environmental > Aquatic > Freshwater > Lake | place: USA: Georgia | collected...
CGCTGCACGGCGGAGGTGCGACGCTGTCGGCGGGGTGACGTGTTCGTGGCCCGGCTCACCGCCGCCGGCGACGGGCATGAGCAGGTGGCGCGGGCGATCGCCCGGGGCGCCTCGGCCGTGGTCGCCGAGCGGATGGTGCCCACGCACGGGGTGCCGCTGGCGATCGTGCCCGACTCGGCGTGGGCGCTGGCGCGACTGACGCACGCCTGCTGGGGGGATCCGGCCGGACGACTGCGGCTGGTCGCGGTGACCGGCACGAGCGGCAAGACGACGACGGCATGGCTGACGGCGGCGGTGCTCGCGGAGGCGGGCCTGCGGGTCGGAGTGCTGTCGGACCTCGGCTGCCTGGACGCCGAGGCGACCGAGCCGGAATCGGCCGAACTGGGCTGGCCCGAGGTGTTCGCGGCCTGGCTTCATCGACTGGCCGAGACGGGATGCACGCACGCGGTCGTCGAGGTCTCGAGCCGGATGCTCGCCAACCAGGCGTTGGCCGGCGTCGCCTGCGGGACCGTCGTCGTCACGAATCTCGCGCAGGCGAACCTCGACGAACACGGGACCGTGCGGGACCATCGGGCGATCAAGGAACGGATCCTCGCCAGCCTCCCCGCCGACGGCTGCCTCGTGTTCAACGCCGATGATCCGCGGGTCTGTCGGCTCGCCGGACGGCACACCGGCCCGCGCGTGGCCGTCGGGTTGCGAAAGCCGGCGGACGTCACGGCGATCGCCGTGGAGCGGTCGCTGGCCGGGCAGACCGTGCTCGTGACCGCCGGCGGTCATGCGGCCGCGGCGACGATCGATCGCCCGACGACCGGATTCGTCCGCGATGCGCTGTGTGCGGCCGCGGTCGGGCTGCGGTTCCGGGTGCCTCTCGAACGGGTGACCCGTGGGCTGGAGGCCGCCCCCGGCGTGCCGGGTCGGCTCGAGCGGATCGACCGGGGGCAGGAGGCGGCGGTGTTCGTCGATCATCCGACCAGCGGGCACGCGCTGGCCGCCACGCTCGCCAGCCTGCGGCGCTTGACGCCCGGGCGACTCGTCCTCATCGCCGAAGAGCGGGCCGCCGCCGCGCTCGGGCCGGCAGGACGGTTCGTGGAGCGTGCCGCCCGCTGGTGCGACGCGACCCTCGTGGTGCCGGCCGCCGTGTTGGACGCCGATGCGGATGGTGCCGCCGTGGCGGCCTACGCCCGCATCGACCGCGCGCTGGCGACGGCGTCGATGGGGGACTGCGTGCTCGTGCTCGGCAGGTTGCCGGCCGGGGGCGGCTCGCCGGGCGACCCAGGCGATCCCGCCGTGGCCGGCGTGTTGGCCACCCTGGTGGACGGCTGGCTGCAACTCTCCCATCCGCCCACGTGGCGCGGGGAACAGGCGGCTTGATTTCGGCCTCCGTAGGCGCATGCTTCGGCCGTGCGGCACAATCCATGGCCGTGGCAGCCTGAGCCCGGGCATCCAGCGCCCGGACTTTTCCTCCAGCCGTTTCCTCCAGGTTTTCCCGCTCCCGTGTCCGACACGCCGTTCGATGATCTTGCGGTCGCCGTCTCCAGCGAGGAGCCGCTGTCCCATCACACGTGGCTGGGCGTCGGCGGCACCGCGGCCTACTACTGCGAGCCGGTGGACTCGGCGGCGCTCGCGCAGGTCGTGCGGCGGTGTCACGAGCGGCGGATTCCCCTTCGCGTGATCGGCGGGGGCTCCAACATCCTCGTGCCGGCCACCGGATTCCCCGGGATCGTGATCCGGCTGTCGGCGCCGGAGTTTTGCGCGATCGAGGTCCACCGGCCGACGATCACCGCCGGGGCGGGGGCCAAACTCGTGCATCTCGTCTCGGCCGCCGTGCAGGCCGGGCTCGCCGGGCTCGAAACGCTGGTGGGCGTGCCGGGCACGGTGGGTGGCGCGCTCGTCGGCAATGCCGGCGGGCACGGCGGCGACATCGGCGAACGGGTGCGGGAGGTGCGGATCATGCTGCCCACGGGGGAGATCGAGGAGCGCGGCGGCGACCGGCTCGCGTTCCGCTCGCGGTGGAGCAACCTCGACGACGGGATCGTGATCGGCTGCCGGCTGGAACTCGACGAGGAGCACGCGGCGCAGCTCACCAAGCGCATGCAGAAGGAATGGATCGTGGAGCGGTCGGAGCAGCCGTCGGGCACGCGGAGCGTGGCGATGATGTTCAAGGATCCGCACGGCACGACGGCCGAGTCGCTCGTGGTGCAGGCGGGCGCCCGCGACCTGCGGGTCGGCGAAGCGACCGTCTATCCCGCCCATGCCAACTACGTCGTCGCCCATCCGGGCTGCTCGAGTGACGACGTGCGCGGCCTCGTCGAGGCGGTGCGGGGCCGCGTGCGGGAGAAGCTCGGCGTGGAGTTGACGCCCCAGATCGAGATGTGGTGAACGGCGGGAAGATGCAGCCAGCCTCGCGTCGCAAGCCGGTGCCCGAGTCGGAGGCGGGCGGAGCCGCCCCGGCGACGATCTTTGGGAGGCGGCGCGCCGCCCTCGGTGCGGCCGCGGTGGTCGTCGTGGCCGCGGTGCTGATCGGCTGGGCGTGGCGACGGTTCGGCGACGAGGTGACCTGGCGCGGTGGCAACCTCCTCGAACCCGCCAGCATCGAACTGCGGGGCGCGGCGCCGTGGGTCAGGGCCGACATCAAGGCCGAGGCCCTCAAGGCGGCGAGCCTCGACCGCGGGCTGCCGCTCACCGACCCGGATCTCGCCAACCGCATCGCCCGGGCGTTCGACACGCACCCGTGGGTCAGGCGGGTGCTCGGTGTGCGACTGCTCCATCCGCCCGCGGCCGTGGTGGAGATCGTCTGCCGCGAGCCCGCCGCCATGGTGGCCGTGAAGGGAGGGCTGCTCGCCGTCGACGCCGAGTCGGTCGTGCTGCCGAGCATCGACTTCACCTCCGAGGCCGCCGCGGAGTATCCGCGGCTGACGGGCGTCGATTCGAGCCCGCAGGGTCCGGAGGGGTCGCGCTGGGGCGACCCCGTGGTGGAGGAGGGGGCGGCGATCGCCGCGGTGATCGGACCGGAGTGGAAGCCGCTCGGGCTCGTCGAGTGCCGGCCGGTGGATGCGGGGGGCAGGCGGCGTTGGGAACTCGTGGGCCCCGAGGGCCGTCGCATCCGCTTCGGCTCGGCGCCGGGCGGTGAAGCGGAGGGTGAGCCCGCCGCCGCCGTGAAGCTCGCGGCCCTGCGGGCGCTCATCGGGCAGCCGCTCCCGGAAGCCGGCGCCGATCTCACGCAGCCGCCGGCGAACTGACGCCGACCGGCCCGCCGGCGGACGCGAGGCACGGCATCACTCGCGCACGAGCGCCTGCACGGCCTTGAACTGCGGATGCGCTGCGTCGCGCAGCCACTCGAACAGGATGCCCTCGGTCGTCGTCAGGATCGCGCCGGCCGACTCCAGCCGCCGCAGCGCGGTCTCGTGGTCGATGGCGTGCCGGGCGGCCACGGCGTCCACCGCGATGAACACCCACGTGCCGCGTGCCAGCAGGTCGAGGGCGGTCTGGGAGATGCAGACGTGTGTTTCGAAACCGCACAGCACCACCGCCCGCACCCGCGGCGCAGGTGCGTCGACGAGTGCCGCCACGGGCCCGCAGCCGAGGCAGCTGAAGGCCGTCTTCGCATGGGCCGGTGGCAGCAGTTCCGCCAGTTCGGCCGCGGTGGGGCCGAGTCCCTGGGGGTACTGCTCGGTGAGCACGCACCGCACGTCGAGGAGCCGCGCGGCCGAGGCGAGCCTCCGCGCCCGACGCAGGGTGGATTCCGATCCCGGCACGGCGGCCATCAGCCTGGCCTGCATGTCCACGAAGGCGACGAGCGTGGTGGCGGGTACGAGGCGCATGCTCCCGCAAGTGTAGCGGAAAAGCGTCTGGATGCGGTGGTCCTCGGGCCGCTACGATCTGCCCGCATGACACGCCTCACCCGTCCGGCCCGCGACTCGCTTCCGATCGCCACGCGGCGGCTCGACGCCCAGCGATTGCTCGTGGGCGACATCGTGCGGCTCGCCCGGCGCGTGCCCGCGTTCCCGGTCGAGCGGGTCATGCGGCTGGGCGCCGTGGATGCGATGCGCCGGCGGTGTCCGATGCGGATCGGGTGGGCGGCGATGTTCATCAAGGCGTATGCGGTCGTGGCCCGCGATCGGCCGGCCCTGCGAAGCTGGTTCGTGCCGCCGCGAGTCCCCCTGCTTGGCCGACCCCGCTGGGCGACCAGCCCGATCAGCGTGGTGTCGCTCGCGGTGAGCCGGCCCCGCGGCGACGAGACGGCGGCCGCCGATCGCGAACTCGATCCCGAGGCGATCTGGTGGGCACGCATCCGCGCGCCCGACACATTGTCGCTCCCCGAACTGCAGGCCGAGATCGCGCGGCACTCGGCCGGCCCGATCGACGACGTGTTTCGTCGGCAGCTGGAACTGCGGATGCTGCCGCGGCTGCTGCGCCGCGTGATCCTCCGCTGGAACCTGCGGTCGGCGTCGGCGCGCCGGGCGCTGCGGCTCGGCACGTTCAGCCTCTCGACACTGGCGGGCGAAGGCTGCTCCAACCGCGGCCATCCGACGTTCCTGACGACGAGTCTGACGTACGATCCGCTCGACGAGACGGGGAAGATGCGGGTGACGCTGCTGGCGGATCACCGGCTCATCGACGGCGTGCCCGCGGCCCGCGCGCTGGAGGCGCTCGAGGCGACGCTCACCGGGACGATCGCGGGCGAACTCGTCACGCTCGCGGCCGGTGGCGGAGAGCCTCGATGAGCGGTCGATAGCCTGCCGATCGCGACGCGAACGAGAGGGTGCGGCCCGTCTCCGAGTCGATGGCGATCGCCACGTCGAGTCGGTCGGCCGGCAGCAGCCCTGCGATCCGACCGGGCCACTCCACGAACACGCGGCACCATGCTCCCGGCGTGGCTGCGATCGCGTCCTCCCAGCCCGTTTCGTGGAGTTCGTCGGCCGTGGCCAGACGGTAGAGATCGGCGTGCACGAGCCGGCCCCCGATCCCGTGGTGGACATGGATCAGGCCGAACGTCGGGCTCACGACCTCGGTGGGGTCGAGTCCGAGGGCCGCGGCGACGGCCTTGACGAACGTCGTCTTGCCCGCGCCCAGGTCGCCGGTGAGGGCGACGAACGCCCAGGGGGGCAGCCGCTCGGCGACGATGGCGGCGAGCCGGCCGAGGCCGCCCTCGTCGGCGACGTGCACCACGGCGGCGGGGATGTCGTCAGCCGGTGAAGTCATGGACGTAGCCGGCGGGTTCGAGCGGACGACGCCCGCCATCGGCGTGTTCGGCCACGAGGCCCGTGCCCGCCTCCACGCGGCCGATGATGGTGAGCGGCAGGTCGAGCGGCGGCACGCCGGCGGCGGCGACGAGGGCGTGGGCGGCGTCGGGGGGCAGGGCGAGGATGAGTTCGAAGTCCTCGCCGTCGCCGAGGGCGTGGTCGAGCGCCCGCGTGCCATCGCGGGCCGCACGCCGCACGGCGTCGGCATGGATCGGGACGGCCGTCGGATCGACCACCCCCCGGGTGCCGCTCGCCGCCATCATCCGCGACAGATCGAGGGCCAGGCCGTCGCTGCAGTCGAGGGCCGCGTGGACGTCGAACCGTTCGGCGATGAATGACGCCTCCCGCACCCGCGGTCGCACGGCGAGGTGTCGCCCGAGCAGACTGCCGCCGAAGGCTCCGGTGACGACCAGCAGGTCGCCGGGGCGGGCGCCGTCGCGCCGCCACGCGCGGCCCGGCGGCACGCTGCCGATGAGCGTGGTCGAGATCACCAGCGGCCCGTCCCAGGCGTTCGTGTCGCCGCCCGCGACCGCCACGCCATGTTCGTCCGCGAGCGTCCGGATGCCCGCCTGCAACTCGTGGCCCACCGTGTCGCCGCCGTGCCGTGGCAAGGCGACCGCCACGAAGGCTGCTTCCGGCCGGGCGGCCATCGCCGCGAGATCGCTCAGGCTGACGGCCAGGGCCTTGTGGCCGACGGCCCGGGCGGAGCACTCCGGACCGAGGACGAAGTCGGTGCCTTCCATCAGCATGTCCACCGTGACGACGGTGCGCCGCAGCGCCGGCGGGCGAAGCACCGCGGCGTCGTCGCCGGGCGGCACCTCGAGGCGGGGATCGGCGGGCAGTCCGGCGAGCAGCCGCGCGACGAATTCGGTCTCCATCGGCGGGCGGGCCCCTACGGTTCTCGCGGTCTTCGACCGACGCGGACCGACATCTGGAACGCGGCGTCGCCGCGCACGATGTCGAGCGGCACTTCGACGCCGATCGTCGCCCGGGTCAGGAGGAGGACGAGCTGGGCCGAGTCCCGGATCGGCTCACCGTCGAACGCGGTGATCACGTCGCCCGCCGCGATGCCCGCGAGCGCCGCCGGCGACCGCGGCTCGACGGCGGCCACAACCGCCCGCGAGCCTCCGGGCGCCGACGGCCGGTCCTGCAGGGCCATTCCCAGATAGCCCCGCTCGACGTGGCCCGTGCGCAGGATCTGCTCGCTTACGCGGCGGGCCGCGTTGCTCGGGATGGCGAAACCGATGCCGGAATAATCCTTGCCCACGATGGCGGTCGTGATGCCCATGATCCGGCCGTGGACATCCACGAGCGGGCCGCCCGAATTGCCCGGATTGATCGCCGCATCGGTCTGCAGGAACTCCTGCAGCGGGTCCTCGAGCACGCCGCGGCGGCCCACCGCGCTCACGATGCCGTAGGTGAGGGTGCGGTCGAGCCCGAAGGGATTGCCGATCGCCCACACCATCTCCCCGACCTGCACGGAGTCGCTGTCGCCCCACTCCGCCTTCGCGAGCCCGTCGGTCTCGATCTTGAGGACGGCGATGTCGGTCGCGGCGTCGGCGCCCACGAGGTCGGCCTCGAACCTCCGGCCGTCGGCCAGGGCGACCTCGATCTGCTCGCTGTGCGCGACGACGTGGTAGTTGGTGACGATCGTCCCGTCGGAGGCGATCACCACGCCCGAGCCGAAGGATTCGTCGTTGGCGCCCCGCGGCGAAGCCCCGGCCAACGCCGCGATCTCGTCGGCGAGCGTGACGACGCGCCGCTTCGCCGTGACATTGACCACCGCCGGCCCGATCACCCGGGCGAGCGTCGTGAACAGCTTCCCGACCGGGGCGAGCTCGGCGCCGAGGGCCGCGTCGCGGATGGCGGCGATTTCGGCGCGGGTGCGGGCGTATTGAATGCGGGCCACGAACGACGGCCAGGCGATCATCGCCACGAGGCCGGCGAGGGGGAGCGACAACAGCAGGGTGCGGCGGGTGGCGGGCGACATCGAGGGGCGACACTCAGGCGTGGGACGTCGTCGCCGATTGTACGGTCTTGCGCACGAGGTCGAGCGCGGTCTTCGCCGCCCGCGCCAGCCTGATCGGGCCCGCACCACCGAGCCGATGCTCGACCACCGTGGTGCCACCGGGGCCGGCGAGCGCGATCTCGACCGTCTCCACGCCGCCGGCATCCCGCGGCGGGCCGATGCCGAGCCCGTGCGACGCCCCCGCGGCATCCCGCGCCCGGGTGGCGATGTGCGTGGCGGACGATGCGTCAGCGGGAGGGAGGACGAGGCCCGAGCGACAGCCGTCGCCGCCGCACCGAGCCGCCGCCTCCGCGAGGAGCGCGGCCAGCCGGCCGCAGGTGGCGATCTCCGCCGTGGCGAGCGTCGCACCGGCCCGCCGCACCGCCGCGAGGGCCGCATCCTCGATCTCGTCGTCCTCGACACCGTACACGAGGTCGCCGAGCGCCGCCCGGATCAGCCGCTCGGTCGGCTCGATCTTCGCGTGGCACTCGGACTCGTCGCGGCCGCGGGCGGCGATCCGCAGCGTGATGGTCGCCTCGTGGGCGGTGATGCCCACGAGCGGATCGCGACCCCGACGGATGAGGTCGGGGAGCATCGCCTCGATCGCGCTCTCGCCCGCGCCGAAGCACTTGATGCGGCGGAAGAGCATCGTCGCGGCCTCCGGGCGGAAGGCCGCGAGGGCGGGCAGCACGGTCGCGGACCACATCGTCTTCATCTCGGCCGGCACGCCCGGCAAGGCGAAGATGCGGCACACGCCGGCGGCCCCGCGGGAGACTTCGATGTCGATGCCGGGGGCGGTGCCGTCGGGATTGGGGATGATGCGGCTCGTCCGCGGGAACAGCGCCTGCCGGCGGTTGCTCTCGGGCATGGTCATGGCCCGCCTCGCGAACCGCGACTCGACGGTGGCGAGCGCCTCGACCGACAGCTCGAGCGGCTCCCCGGCGACCAGCGCGAGCACGTCGCGCGTGAGGTCGTCGGCCGTGGGCCCCAGGCCTCCGGTGGCCACGACGACGTCGGCCCGCTCCACCGCGGCCCGGAACACGGCGACGCCGTCGTCGAGCGAATCGGTCGTGGTGGTGTGGAACGCCGTGGGAATCCCCAGCACGGCGAGCTCGCGCGAGATCCACTGACTGTTGGTGTCGAGCCGCTGGCCGGTGGTGAGCTCGTCGCCGATCGCGATCACTTCAGCACGCATGCGAATACCCTCGCGGACGAAAGCCTCCCAGCCTACCGCATGGGGAGGCGGCGGGAATCGGCGGGTGGACGCTGGTCAGTTCGCCCGCGGTGGCCAACAATGGGTGGATGCGTTTCGGGCTTCTCGGCATCGACGGGCAGGTGGCGGCCGTGCTGCGGGCTGCGCTGGCGCGGGGAGACGAGGTCGTGGCCGCCTGCGACGTCGCAGACGATGCGCGGGGCGGCGTCGTGCCGGCGACGGTCCGCCGCGTGCCGTGGGAATTCCTGATGGACGCCGCCGCCTGCGACGCCGTGATCGTGGGCGGCGACGGCTGGAACGAATCGCGGGCCGAGGCGGTGAAGAAGCTCGTGCAGGCGGGCCGCACGCTCGTGCTGTCGCAGCCGCTCGAACTGTCGATGCTCTGGGCCTACGAGCTCGACATGATCCGCAACGACTCCGGCGCGCGGCTGGTGCCGGTGTTGCCGGACCGGCTGCATCCGTTCGTCGTCCGGCTGCGCCGCGACATCGAGGCGGCGGTCGCCGGCGGAGGTCCGCTGGGGCAGATCGAGACCGTGGAGATGACGCGCCGGCTGGCCGACCGCAGCCGGTCCAACGTGCTCGAGCATCTGGCCCGCGACGCGGATCTCGTGCGGGTGCTGGTGGGCGATCCACAGCGGCTCTCCACGCTCGGTGGGGCGGCCGCCGACGCGGCCTGGGCGACGCTGGCGGTCGGGTTCACCGGCGCCGACGCGGTTCCCGTCCGCTGGCAGGTGGCGCGGGGTGACGACGACGCGCTCGTGATCGCGGTGGTGGGCACGCGGGGGACGAGGACGCTCGACATGCCATCCGGGGACGGAATGGCATCGACGTCGACGGGGCCGGATGGCGGCGAACGACTGGAGTTCGACCGTGGGCGGGCGATCCTCGGCGTGCTCGACGGGGCCGCTCCGGGCGCCGTGAAGCCGGCGGCGTGGGACGACGCGGCCCGCGGCATCGAGCTCGCGGAGACCGTGCCGCGGAGCATGGCCAAGGGGCGGGCGATCGACCTGCACCAGGAGGAGTTCTCCGAACTGGGCACGTTCAAGGGAACCATGGCGTCGCTGGGCTGCGGCCTCGTGCTGGCGGGCCTGCTGGTGCTCGTCCTGGCGACGCTCGTGGGCGGCATCGCCCGGGAGGCCAAATGGGGCTTCGGCGAGCGGATCGCCGGCGCCTGGCCCGTGGCCGTGCTCGCGGTGCTCGGGCTGTTCCTCGCGCTGCAGTTGCTGCCGCTGTTGATGGCGGCCCCCGACCGGCCGGCCGGCCGGAGTGGCGGGCCGAAAACGTGAGGAAATCCGGGCGGGGCGGCACGGCTTCGCGTTTTTTCGGCTGAAATGCGGGCCCGCCGACGGTTTTCGGCCGCGGCTGGAAACCTGTGAGGGGCGCCGTGTCGGCGGTCAATCGCCGCCGCATCCCGTCCGATGGAACCGGCAGGTGAGCGACCGCGCACGGATGCGCGGACCTCCACCTCGGTGGAGCCTTCGGGCGCCGCCGTGCGGGCCAGGGACGGGATGACTGCCTCATGCGGTGTTCGCGATTCGGCGTTCTCGTCGCGGTCGGCCTGTGTGCCGTCGCGACGCCGTTCGCGGCGACCGCGGCCGAGTCGCGTCGCACCGCGATCGTGCGGGCCATCGAGAGCACCCGCGACTCGGTCGTCAACATCCACGGCCAGAAGGTCGTGAGCGGCGAGGACGCCGGCGGCGAGAATCGCCGCGTCAACGGCATGGGCACGGGCGTCGTCATCGATCCCCGCGGATACGTGGTGACGAACTATCACGTCGTCGAGGGCGTGCGGCGGATCGAGGTCACCCTGTCGACGGGCAGGACGGTCTCGGCGACCCTCGTGTCGCACGACCCGCGGACCGATCTGGCGGTGATCAAGGTGGCCCACGACGCCCCGCTGCCGGTGATCGCGATCGGCACCTCGAGCGACCTGATGATCGGGGAGACGGTGCTCGCCCTCGGCAACGCCTTCGGCTACGAGCACACGGTCACCCGCGGCATCATCTCGGCGCTGCATCGCGACGTGGAGGTCAGTCGCACCCAGCAGTACGAGGATCTCATCCAGACCGACGCCAGCATCAATCCGGGCAACTCCGGGGGGCCGTTGCTCAACATCAACGGCGAGATGATCGGCATCAACGTCGCGGTGCGGGCCGGGGCGCAGGGGATCGGCTTCGCGATCCCGATCGACCGGGCGCTCGCGATCGTCACCGAACTGCTCTCGG
>Ga0214917_10007824_pt1 | contig 10689 bp, 10 predicted proteins | sample LL_1208_BB_MetaG_FD_177983 | JGI IMG/M metagenome (GOLD analysis project Ga0214917, IMG submission 177983) | Freshwater microbial communities from Lake Lanier, Atlanta, Georgia, United States - LL_1208_BB | ecosystem: Environmental > Aquatic > Freshwater > Lake | place: USA: Georgia | collected...
TGCCAACAGAACCCTTACGAAGAACAGCCTTTATGGCAACTTTGCAAGACTTAGATGTGCCACCGGTCAGTGGACCGGCAAAGGTGATCTTGAATTCAAGGACAGGATCAGTGGTGATGAATCAGGCGGTGCAGTTATCGCCATCGGCCGTTGCGCACGGAAGCTTGACAGTCAAAATAGAGCAAACCCCAACCACTAGTCAGCCTCTGCCATTTAGCAGAGGACAAACTGCAGTGACCACACAAGATACCGCAACAATTACCGATAACGGTAAAGAAAATAGCTTAATCAGCGTCGCAAGCGGTGCTAACTTAGACCAGGTGGTGAAAGCTCTCAACATGTTGGGAGCAACACCCCAAGATCTGATATCGATCTTGCAGGCATTACGAGCTGCTGGCGCTTTACGAGCCGAGTTGGAGGTCATCTAATGATCCCAGCGCTCATGATGACAACGGTTGATTCATCAACTGCTCGTTTAATTAACAAGTCTGAAGCAGCTAAGAAGCCTGAAGACATCACGAAATCCGAAAAGAAGATTCGGGAAGCGGCGCAAGGTTTTGAAAGAACGTTATTGCGTCAAATGTTGAGTGTTGCCCGAAATAGCAATATCAGTGGAACCGAGACAAAAAGCAGTATGTCGATGGCCTATCTACAGATGATGGATGACCAGTTAGCCGACCTACTATCAAAGACCAAAAAAATTGGTTTTGGGGAAAAAATGGCCGAGCAATTACTAGAACAGTCAAATATCAAGCAATTAATCAATAGCGAGAAAAAAGCCGTAAACAGTAAAGATGAAGTGGCTTCGCCTGCGCTTAATAAATACATGCGACCCAATCCACTTCCCTTTAAGAATTAAAAGCTTAGAAAGAATACATGGGTATTTATTCCATTAACGAATCGGCTAGTGCGGCGCTCAAGATTGCCCAAGCGGGAATCTTAGTAACGTCGCAAAACGTAGCAGGGACTTCGATAGAGGGGTTCTCACGGCGCAGTGCGAGTACCGTGATGGATGCGCTTGCGCCCAACTCATTAATGCTAAATGGCAGTAGTTTTGCAGTAGAGGGATTTACACGTGAGTATTCTTCTCTTATTGGAGCTCAGTTGCTCAATCAGCAAGCAAAATCTTCGAATTCGGAGACCCTTACGCAGTATGTATCCACGATTGATAGTGTAATTGCAGATAAGTCAGCCGGCCTAAGTTCAGCCATTACCGATTTTTTTAATACGATGGGAAGATACGCCGCTGATCCTACTAATAAAGCCATGGCTGCAGCAATCACCGGATCAGCCAATGTGGTTGCTCAACGAATGACAGGAATTACCACTCTGGTGAGCCAACTTAAGAGTGATAGTAGCACCGGGCTTAATGACACCGTTCGACAGATTAATACATATTTACCTGCCTTAGCTTCAGTTAATCAACAGATTATTGAAGCAAATAGTCCAGGAAATAGTGCGCCATCAGCAGACCTTTTGGATGAGCGTGATCGAATTTTAACAAATCTACAAAAATTAATTGGTGGACAATCTCTTATTAATGGTGATGGTACGGCCACGCAATTAGTTAGCGGACTACCATTAGTTGAGAGAAGCTTAGCAAATAGTATCGGTATTAACGGTGATGGGAACAGTTTATCGGTTAGCTTCAAGCAGTCGAATGGAAATACCACTTCCACGCAATCGATTCAGATTGTTGATGGGGGACAGGCAGGGGCTTTACTTACGCTGAAAAATAACTTTATACCAAAGTTAGAACAAAGATTAAACACTACAGCAATTGCTTTGGTTAAAGTAGCCAATGAAACTATCGTCGATAACTCTACAACTCCAATAGCATTATTTGGGTTCAAAGTAGGTTCAAATACGTTTACAAAGTTTGATGCAAGTAATCTTACTGTTGCAGTACCCTCATTTAGCATTAATTCTGAAGTAGATGTTAAGAATCTTTATGATAATCTTGGCACGTCTGCTCGGAATGAGAGTGCATCAATAAGTTTTAAGCCTCTATCAGCTGGACAGACTCTTACTATTGCCGGTTTAACATTTACTGCGGGTGATAGCGGAGCAAATTTAGCACAAGTAAGTAGTGCATTTGCAAATATCTCAAATGGAAATACCCATATCGGCTTAAATGCGTCTAAAAAATTAAGCTCTGTAGATGGTCCAGGATATACAGGAGGAACATTTACTAGCGGGCGGATCCTTGGTTGGAGTTCAGACAGTGCTGCAAATGGATTGGTCAATTTTACAAGTTCAACTGTTAGTGCAAATGTTTCTAACTTGACTGCAAGTGGCTCTTCATCTGCTAGCGTACTGTTTCGAGATATGGTGGCCGGTGAAACTCTTACGATTGCCGGTTTAACATTTACAGCAGGAAGTAGTGGAGCAACTGATGATCAAGTAAGTAGCGCATTTGCAAATATATCGGATGGCGATACAGACGACGACTTAAATACATCTAAAAATTTAAGCTCTGTAGCTGGGCTAGGATATACAGGAGGAACATTTACTAGCGGGCGGATCCTTGGTTGGAAGTCAGGAAGCACAGCAAATAATTCGGTAAATTTTACAAGTTCAGACGTTAGTGAAAATGTTTCTAACTTGACTGCAAGTGGTACCTCATCTGCTAGAGTGGCGTTTCGATCTATGGCGGCAGGAGAAACTCTTACGATTGCTGGTCTAACATTTACAGCAGGAAGTAGTGGAGCAGATGTAGCACAAGTAAGTAGCGCATTTGCAAATATATCGGATGGAGATACCGACGACGACTTAAATGGTGCTCCAAAGAATTTAAGTGCTATTGCGGGCCCTGGGTATACAGGAGGAACATTTACTAGCGGGACTGCCGTTGATTGGATCTCAGGCAGCGCAGCAGATGGATCGGTCAATTTTATAACTGTTGATGAAAAAGTATCTAATTTGATTGCAAGAGGTTCATTGTCAAGCAATTTACCAAAAATCACAATGAAAGATTTTCCGTCAATCACCATGAATGACTTCCCATCAATCACAACTTGGAGTGAAGGTTATTCTGGATATTCGCTGTTTACTGCTAATAAACTAATTGCAGATAATTTTGTTTCAATAGCTCCAACAGATCCGCTTTTATATTACAACAGCGGTGATATGCTCAGCCCGAAAATTAGCTCAGTAAATGCGAATACGGCTCAATTAAAGAGTAGTTTTTTTGGAAATGTGGTAGCAGATCTAGTGACTGATGTTGGGGTTCAGGTTGCAAGTTGGAGAAATGCTAAGAAAGCAGATGATGTCGTGTTATCTAATTTAAAAGAGCAACGCGAACAATTATCTGGAGTTAATCTAGATGAAGAAGCGGCTAACTTACTGAGATATCAGCAGCTATATAGCGCTTCTACCAAGATACTGCAGACTGGAAATCAAATGTTCAATACGCTCTTAGCGATAATGAATTAGAAACGGATCAATCATGCGAGTCTCTTCCAATCAAATCTTAGAAGCCGGCGTGCAGTCGATGGAAAATAGCCTTGCTGATGCAATGGCTTGGCAAAAAAAAATCAGCACGGGAAACAACTATAGCAAGGCATCCGATAATCCATATGCAGTATCAAGAGGCGTGCGCTTAGAATTTGATGTAGCACGCTTAGAGATGTATAAAGCCAATCAAAACTACGTGGCTAGTTCGCATGCTATTGCCCAGTCCCAAATGGGGACTATCATTGATGAGTTAATTGTACTTAAGCAGGCGTTTGTGCAATCCCAAAACGGGGGTCTAAATAGCACTAATTTTAAGGCCTTAAAGATACAGGCTGAGCAGATATTAGAGACGGTTAAGTCTCAAATAACTGCCAAAGACGCTACTGGAAATGCAATCTTCCCAGAGACTGTCAATAATGTGCAAATTGAGCCGAATGTCACCGTGAAGTCAGGAGTTCAGTTTGTTGATGTTAGTGGTAATTATCTAAATTTAAAGGCAACTGATCAATATGACTTGTCAAATGTAAATTTAGCTAGTGGCGATAAGATCAAGATTGGTACGGTTACCTTCACTGCGGATGATTCTACGAGTGGCATTTCACTGGCAAATCAATTTGTTACCTATTTAAACAGCGGAACTGCAGGCTCCTCTGGCACTTTCTCTAACACGGACTCAGAAAATTCAATTATAAATTGGGCCGGTATTGCAAGTTCAAGCTCGGGGATTCTGACGCTAACAGCTACCACAGAAGGGTCTGGAAAGAGTAGTTCTGGAAGTGCAACAACGACCATTTCGGCAACTATTGCGAGCATAGAGTCGAAGTTTGTAGATGGTGGCATTAATGAAACAAATTCTGATTTATACAAAAAAATCAATGATTTTGTGACCTACTTGGATCAGAGAGCCACTGGCTCGACCCTTACAAATACCGCCAGCACGGTGGAGTCTGGCTTAAATGACATATTTGATAGAATCACCACAGCACAACAAAGAAGTGGCGGTATAGCGGCGCAGGTTGATATATCCAAAGAGGCGATGTCTAAGATTGGCACAGAAATGGCAGCAACCGCATCGGCATTATTGGATACAAACATGCTTGAAGCCACTGCTGCTTACACCCGATCACAAACTTTGTTAAATGCTGCCCAAGCAATGTTTGCGCGTTTGCAACAGAGCTCCTTGTTTTCAAAACTGTAGTTTTTAGTGAAATAAACATATGAATATTCCGATTGGTTGGATTATCGCGATGGGTTGTGCCCTAGGGGGCTATGCCCTCCATGGCGGAAACATCATGGTTTTATGGCAACCTACCGAAGTGTTGACCATCGTAGGCGCTGCTGTTGGCACCATGATTGCTTCAAACAGCATCATTAACCTGAAGAAGACCTTTGCGGCTCTCGGGAGCGCCTTTAAAACTAAATCATCCGTTAAACAGATGCACTTAGATTTATTGTGCTTAATGTTTGAGATTTTGCAAAAGATTAAACGCGATGGTTTGATGTCTTTAGAGGGTGATATTGAAGAACCAGAGGCGAGTCCTCTGTTTGAGAAATATCCTTCAGTCACCAAGGATCACCACTTGGTAGATTTCATTACGGATTACTTAAGAATGATGCTGGGCGGTTCCTTAGACGTTATCCAAATTGAGAGCTTGATGGAGCAAGAGTTAGACGTCCATCATCAAGAAGGTCACATTCCAGTTGCTTCTGTTACAAACGTTGGTGACGGTTTACCAGCGTTCGGAATTGTTGCTGCGGTGATGGGTGTGGTACATACCATGGGTTCTATTGGCCTTCCTCCTGCTGAACTCGGTAAGCTTATTGGTGCCGCACTGGTTGGTACCTTCTTAGGTATTTTGTTGGCCTACGCTTTCGTATCACCGGTTGCTAAAGTATTAGAGCAAAACCTCGAAGCGGATACACGTTCATACATGGCAGTAAAGGCCATTTTGATTGCTAGCTTGAATAATTTCCCACCTGCAGCAGCTGTTGAATTTGGACGCAAGGTATTGTTCACCTATCAACGTCCTACTTTTGCAGAGTTGGATGAGGGTACAAAAGCAGTTAAAGGAAAATAGTCATGGCCAAAAATGACGCGCCGCCAATTGTTATCAAGCGCGTTAAAAAAGGCGGTCATGGACATCACGGAGGCGCTTGGAAGATTGCATATGCCGACTTCGTGACGGCAATGATGGCCTTCTTCCTGCTCATGTGGGTTCTAGGCTCTACTACAGCAGGTGATCTCGCAGGTATCTCATCGTATTTTCAAAACCCATTGCGGGTCTCTTTGTCTGGCGGGCAGGGATCGGGTGATGCAACCCGCATCATTAAAGGTGGTGGCGACAACATATCAAAAACCGTTGGTGAGGAAAGTCGCGCCGATGCGGATACTGAGCAACGCAGGATTAGCGATTCTTCAGTCACCGAAATTGAGAATGCCCGTAAGGATCGAACCAAAAATGAAATGGTTCGTGATGACATTAATAAACAGGTCGATTCTGATCCAGAGTTAAAAAATGCCAAGGGTCAGATTTTTATGGATATCTCAGCCGAGGGCTTGAGAATTCAGGTGGTGGATGAGAAAAATAAACCGCTCTTTGCCTCTGGCAGTGCCAATCCGACGCCATCTGCAAAACGTTTACTACGTATTATTGGTAGCGCATTAAAAAGCTCACCCAATACGATTCGAATTGAGGGGCATACCGACAATACTCGCTATAGTACCAATGCTAGTTATAGTAATTGGGAGCTATCGACAGAAAGAGCACTCGCCGCACGACGTGAGATGGTGGCTGGAGGCTTAAATGAGTCAAAAGTGTCTCAGGTGATTGGTTTTGCAGATACCATTCCATTAAACACCCAAGATCCCAAGGATCCCCTAAATCGACGGATTTCGATAACGATCCTCAATAAGAAACCGATAAACAATGCCGATAAGACTGCTTATGAAAAAGCAAGGGCTGAAAAGCTACCGGACAATGTAAAGCCTGGCACACAAGAGATTCCTCCAAACTTAAGGGCGCCGGCACAATTTATGCCTAAGGAAGAGCCAAAGAAAGCTCCGCCTCCACCGAAGGAAGAGCTTAAAAAAGTAGCTCCACCACCAAAGCCAGCGCCTGAGCCTGTTAAGCCTGCCGCCCAAGAGATTCCTCCAAACTTAAGGGCGCCCGCACAATTAGCGCCAAAGGAAGAGGAAAAGAAATCGCCACGTAATCCGCAGCTAGAGTTGCCAGCAAAACCAGCTCAAAAAAGCGACAGCATGGGTAAGTAAGCCATGAACATCAAGATCGCACTGCTTGTATTCGCACTGTTTATTAATAGCTCTGCTTGGTCTGCCGAAAAAAAGGCAGTACCTTCTGCTGAACCGACTCTTGCCGCGGGGGTAGAAAAAACAAAAGCAAAAACGCAAAGCGAAGCAGAAAAGCTATACCAACGTTATCAACGCCTCTATGGAAAGATGATTCTTGCCGTTGCGTGTGTACAAAATCCAAAGTGTATTCAGCCTGAAGATGAGGTGATTAAATACAATATGGCCATCATTCGGGTCACGGATCGCCTCGATGAGTTAGTCATTAAGCAAAAAGATTTGGATGCAAGCTATTACCGTGGCTTGATTGCGTATGAGCGTGGCAAATACTATGTGGGTAGAGCCACCTTAATCACAGACCCAGACTTTATCTTATCTGCAACTGTATTTCGTCGTTACGCCCTTGACCAGTTCCGGCTTGCTGAAAAGAATTTAGCAATTAATGCTGCCAGTAAAAATCCAGATGCATGTAAACACCTTGGTGAAATCGCAGATCTTGGTTATCTTGGGATAAAGAATAAAGACAAGGCTACAGACTATTATTACTGCGCTGCGATGGGCTATCTTGATGTTGGTAAGAAGAATGCTGCAGCCGATATGTACAATGCCATGAGAAACTCAGCAATCCATAATGATCCGCGTACAGTAGAGGTATATGCGCGTCTTCACAATAATGATACTGTTTCTAATATGCGCAAATCAGTTAGCCAGACCAGTCGTTTAGATTCAGAAACAAGTAAAATTTCTCGCCAATAAGGAGAGTATTAAGATGAATCCAAAAGTAGATATGTTGATTGGCTATCTCAAAAAGCTGCTGATTTGGTTAGTAGCTCCATTGGTATTCATCGTGTTTATTTTTTTCCTTGGCGAACAATATGAGGTTGGTCGACTTTCTGCCGTAGCAAGTTGCGAGGGTAGCGTTAATACCCAATCGTGTATTCGCAGTAAAGGCTATTTGGCCAATGAGCCTTTTTATCCCGACCTAGGCCGCCGTTATATTGGTGGATTTGCACGCTTAGTGGGGGGAGACCTTGGTGCTAGCTATCGTGTAGAACCCAAAGTGGCTCCATTAGTTAATGCTAAGCCAGCTGGTGATAATGCAGAAGAAGATGAGGATCTGAAAGATCTGCCACCTAAAGCAGCTGACACAGCAGCACCCAAAGCGCCAGCAAAGAAGTAATGACAATAGGGATTTCAGAGTAAATCAAGATGCGTAGTTTATTGATTATTGTCATCAGCCTCTTTTTAGTTGGCTGCTCAGATTATCAACGCGCTCGATCAGCTTATGAAGGTGGTGATTATAAAAAGGCGTTTGAGCTTTTTAAGAAACTATCTGAGTCCGGTGACACCCGTTCAGAATATGACCTTTCCTTGATGTACTTGCAAGGGATTGGTACCAAACAAGATGTTGGTCAAGGTTGGTTTTGGATGATTAAGTCAGCCGAGCATGGCAATACGATGGCAATGGTTGAGTTGGGCGGGCGGCATGAGTATGGGGTTAACTTGGACAAAGATGAGACCCAAGCCGTCTTTTGGTACAAAAAAGCCGCCCTTGCTGGCAGTTCGGTTGGGCGTTATAACCTCGCAAAAATGTATATTGACGGTAGGGGGGTAGAGAAGGACCCTGCGCGTGGATATGCCTGGCTGGTCTTATCTGCTCAAAAGGGCAATCCAATTGCTAAAGCCGAGGCTGACGCCTACAAGGCTAAATTAAGCGCTCAGGAACAAATTCGGTGTGATCAGGTGTTAAAGCAGCTTGAAGCAGACCCAAATTCTTAGAAATTGATACAAATCAATAAGTTACGAAATATTGACCAAGGTTTAATTGATAGCCTTTGGGCGCATGCACCATTTTTGGACATTTTGCGCTAGAAAACCCCGTATTTTTTTGATATAAATACTGTCCTAGAGAATATTGGGTTATCGCAATGAATGAAGTGCAGTTTTCTGAAACCAACTATTTACGCTTAACGAGTATCTTATGCTTGGGGATCGCCGATATTTTATTGGTAGCCGACCTATGGTGGATGTTTTTCAACCTATTTGTCATCGCATTGCTTTCGGAGCTTTTACGTAAGCGCCTTTACGAGGCAATGCTGTACAACTATGAGGTTGAGAATCGCAATCGCAAGCTCAAACAAATGAAAGAGCGGGCCGATCAATTGATGAAAATGAAAAAAGAGGCCGGTGTAGCTTAGTATTGTCCTTTTAATCAGAAAGTATTCTTTTGGGACTCTTTAACGCTGTATTGGGTGGTAAATCTGGTGCAGACCTAATGTGCCAGGCTTTATTCAATGTCGTCGCTTTTTTGCCATATTGCTCTCGTGCCAACTATCAGGACTTCAACGATTTTTGGCATGCCAAGGTCAAAAATGCAAACGGGGCGGAGGAGCGCCTCAACCAAATCTTCTTTAATTACAGCGCCCACTTTACAAAAGACGAGCAACTCTTAAAACAGCTCTCTCAAGCCACTCTTGAGATCGAAAAATACTGGATTAGCAAATACGGCTTATCGGGTCGATCAATTGCTTTGTTTTCAGTACTTAAAAAGTTGGCCGATCAGTATCTTCCAGATGGAACAAAAGCGCAGGAATCGGATTTCATGCATGGCGCATCGCATCCCAACCCCGAGACAAGGGTAGCGCAATGTATGCTTGATTTAAAGGCCTTTGAGGCTTTGTTGCCCACTTTGGCACCGACTGAGATCTCACCAGAAGAGCGCACTCACTTTTTTGTAGCTGATTTATATGAAAATGCGGTATCGCATTACAAATACAGCGGCAGTGATTTAAAGGTTTATGAAGAAGATTCTTATTTCATTGACAGCCAAACTTATTGGGGGCGTTGGGGCTTATTCAGAAACAGCACACTTTTAACCGATACTTGGATTGTCTTAATCAAGAATGATGTTCCTACCGTCCAAAAGATCGTGATTGCAAAAGCAGATGGCGATTTTGATTTAGATGAGGAGCCTAAAAAAATTGAGATTGACCCAGAGATTTTGGCGGCAATCTCAAAAACTAAGAGTACTGGTGTAGAGAATGCAGCTTCATTTGGAATGCCACCAAAATACCTTCAAATGATTGCAATGCTTAATACGATCCACCCAAATACAAACTAACGAACTATTATTCAGGGGTATCTTTATTCTTTTTTAGGAAGTGGGGAATAAAGTTTGAGGTCATTTCCCCTACTTTTTTAGAGATTGTTTCTCTCGCCTCTTGGTCTCCCGCCTCTCCATTACGTGCTCGGATTCGTCCTAAGCGGTAGTCATCGAGGATGCTGAGTTTTTTTCCGACTAGACCAGTGTATTGATTGATATTCGCTTTTTGGGATTTTTGGACAGCTTGCGCGACAATCTTCTCATGAACAAAGCGGCCAAAATCCATAAAATTATTGGAGACCGCATCATCGGTCGATAAGAATAAAAAGTCGTGATAGACATACTGATCGATATTGGGCGCGATATAGAGCGGTGGGGCAATTAAACAATTATTTAAAAACTCTAAATTGGTAAATGCTGTAGCGGGAGAGAAATTTTTATCCACTCTACTTGGTGCTACTAAGATCAGTTGTTTGTTATTTGAAAACTTGGAAAGGTAGAGCTGGGCATATTCAAGGATAAATATTTCGGTACTAGCCATCTCGAATTTAGAAGTAGAACTGGGCACCAAGATGATGTCAAAATCTAAGAGGAACTCATAAGGTATTGCGTGCGTCCAAGTAAGATCGGAGATGCAAATATCAGAGTTAACCGAGAAATTCCGCAACATAGCGCGGGCATCTAAAAGGGTTAAACCACTATTTTTGTACTCCAGGTTAGCTTGATGAATCTCAATGCCGATATTCGGGGCTTTGCTAGCCCAGCGTGAGGCCGAGGATTGTTTATCAAAGTCAATTAATGAGACTTTCTTGCTCTCCTGGAT
>Ga0214917_10007825_pt1 | contig 10688 bp, 10 predicted proteins | sample LL_1208_BB_MetaG_FD_177983 | JGI IMG/M metagenome (GOLD analysis project Ga0214917, IMG submission 177983) | Freshwater microbial communities from Lake Lanier, Atlanta, Georgia, United States - LL_1208_BB | ecosystem: Environmental > Aquatic > Freshwater > Lake | place: USA: Georgia | collected...
TGCAATGACGCCGCTACGCTGTGGGGTGCTGGGATTGTGGTCGGATTGTATGTGTCCCACAGGCGTGAAGACGCTGCAGGTAGCTTCTCTACGCGGAATTCATACTTCTCACTTGCACTTTATACTTCCGACTTCATGCTTCCGACTTCGTCTACCCCACAGGCGTGAGGGCGCTGCAGATATTTTCTCTATGAGGAGTTCATATTTCATGCTTCCAACACTGTAAAGGAAACCATATGACAACACCCCACCGTGAACGTAGCTGGCGTGAAAAAATGGAGGCGTGTACTCACCTTGCGACCTGCCTCGGTCTGCATACCGTCGTTGAAGGAGACGGCCTGGTATTTTGGGTGGACGCCAAGCATCCACCATTTCAAGTGGCGTCGTTCGATGTGGCGCTCGCTATGCTGCAGTATATCGAAGCGCTATACAACGCCTCACCGATGCACAGCGAATCTCAGCGTGAAACACAAATGCAGTTCATCGTACAAAGTGCCCAAACTACGTTGGAATTCACCCAGCTATTAGTGCAGAGTAGCGACGCTCGATTGGCGAATATCGACGAACGACGCCGGATGATCGAAATCGGGGGCGAATTTATTTCAAACCCTGCGCGTGGATTGTATGAGAATATTCATACTGTGCTCATATAAACAGCGGTATATTTTTGTTTATCCACACTCAACGCAGGCAGGTGCGAACATGTGTTTTGTGTGCAATGGAATGCCTTAAACATTCGATTATTGGTATACGACCTGACAGTATATTTCTGTAATAAATAACATATATTGATATTTTTTTGAGTATCTTTTATGATGTTTTGGTATTAATAAATAATAGGAGAAAAGAAATTAGTATGAGTGATACTGCATCTCGTAAACCTGTACCGCGCGATAACGACGATCGAGACAATGCTTTTTTGCCAGATTCAGATACACCGCGGTCACGCCCGCGCAAAAAAAGTGACGACGATCGAGACAATGCTTTTTTGCCAGATTCAGATATACCGCGGTCACGCCAACGCAAAAAAAGTGACGACGATCGAGACAATGCTTTTTTGCCAGATTCAGATACACCGCGGTCACGCCCGCGCAAAAAAAGTGACGACGATCGAGAAAATCCTTTTTTGCCAGATTCAGATATACCGCGGTCACGCCAGCGCAAAAAAAGTGACGACGATCGAGACAATGCTTTTTTGCCAGATTCAGATACACCGCGGTCACGCCCGCGCAAAAAAAGTGACGACGATCGAGAAAATCCTTTTTAGTTGTACCATTAGCAATCTCACGGAGATTCCACGCCCGTCGTCATTGCATGGCGCCAACGGCGCAGTGCAATCTCCCTGCGGTCGCCACGGAGATTCCACGCCGATGCGCTGCATCGGCATGGAATGACGCTGGGGTGTGTAGTATGCTGCATCGGCATGGAATGACGCTGGGGTGTGTAGTATGCTGCATCGGCATGGAATGACGTTGGGAGTGTGTGGGCTCCGTACCCTCTGCGTGCTCTGTGCGAGATAAACGACAATCCTATGGCCAGGCTAAATACCGCAATGGAGTGCACTGGTGTGCAATACTTTGAGGGGCTCGCCCCGGCTAAACGCCTGCCCCTGTGCGACTTGTACGCTTTTGCGATCGAAGGCATGCACCAATTCGTCGAGCCCCGGAGCGTCAAACTGGGCCTGGTAGCAACGCAATGCTGCTACTTTTTGTGGCCAAGTAGTCGTAATGTCGACGATGGTGTTTGGTTCACGGGTGAAATAAAAGGCAATTCCGGCGATGTGGGTTGGCTGGTATGCCGCATCCACTGCAGGGTCTGACGAGGCGATGCGCGTCAACCCGGCAAACATCACCGCTTCACTCGCGGCCAACCCCGTCTGGATGTGGTCGCGGTGCCCTTCGTAGCTTAGCCAGGGGTCACACGTCATCACAAAATCGGGTTTGACCTGCCTAATGTACTTGAGTAAATCACGGCGCACGGCAAAATAATCATAATCGCCAGCATCGGGATAATCGAGCCAGTATTGTTGGCTGATGCCAAGGATGGCCCCAGCGGCGGCTTGGTCGCGTTTGAGCGCAGCCCGAGCTTCCTCGTCATTGCGAAAGCCGTCGACGACCCCCATCAAGTCATTGGTGACGGTCAGATAAATGACCTCGCTGCCTTGGGCGACCAGCCGGGCAATGGTGCCGGCGGCGGCAATGTCGTTGTCGTCGTAGTGCGGTTGAATGCAGAGTACGCGCGTGGCACTAAATAGGTCGGGAGTAGGCAAAATGGTGTCAATCATGATTCGCTCCTTGTGGGGAATGGGGCAATCTGCACCGCAGTGCCACTCTGGGCACTGGCAAATGCCGCATCGATAATTTGCATATTGACGAGTCCTTCGGCACCACCAGGATTGGGGGTGCGGCCATGACGCACACACTCAACAAAGTAGGCCAGCTGGGTATCGTAGAGCTCTTGGGGGCAGTGTGCTTCCCGTGGGAATGGGAAGCCGGCGGTGTTGGTAACCACATCCGTGCGATCTGCATTGGGCATGACGGTGCGGGTCGGAAATATCTGGCCAAATCCAGTGGTGCCGTAGATTTTGGTGGCCGCTTCGGGTCCATCCATGTGCGGCTGCCACCACCCCGATTCGATGACCGAATGTGTACCGTTGCCCCATTCAATCATCACTAGGGCAGTATCGTCGACATCGTAGTTGCCATAGTGCGTACCGATTTTGGCATAGACTGCGCGCGGGTCTGGGTCGCCAAGCAAAAATCGCACGGTGTCGATGGCGTGGATGCCCATGTCGGCCAAGGCCCCACCCCCGGCGTATTGTTGCTGGGTAAACCAGCCACTTGGACCCCAATGGGTGTGGATGCCGTAACCCGTGGTGCGGATGACGTTGCCCAATGCGGGCATGCGCTCCTTGAGCCACAAGACATCGCTATCAAACCGCCAACAATGAGCCACCATCAAGGTGGCACGGTGTTGCTGGGCCACTTGGTGCATCTGCAGGGCTTGGTCGGCATTCATGGCCATCGGTTTTTCGACCATCACATGGATGCCGGCGCTGAGCGCCGCGATGCTCTGTGCGGCATGCAAATAATTGGGCGTGGCAATCACGATGGCATCGACGTGCCCGTCGCGAATCAAATCGCTGATTGCGGTGTATTGGCGGGGGATGCCAAATGTCTGGGCAAAGGCGGCCATCGACGCCGTTTGGTGATTGACAACGGCGCTTAATGTCAACCCCAAATTACGGGCGGCCTGGGCGTGGACTTTGCTGATATAGCCAGTACCGGCAAATGCAATACGCATAGCATGCTCCTTTCTGTATGCGTGATGGGCAGATGCACAATGCCAAAGTGCGGTAGGCGCTGATTATCATCGCTTGGGAGGTGGGGGAATACCGGAGTGTCGGCGTATTTATGCCACAGACCTGCCGTGGCGGCGATAACGAGGTGGTGCGTTGTTGGTGTGTGTGCATCGCAGGATACATTATCGCTATGCACCACGGGGTAGTGTGCGACACATTGGGCAACCGCTTGGATGAATCGAGTATAGCATACCTAATTACGATTTTTCATTGCAGTGCTAGACAGTATTAAATTATCATGTATAATGTTATCATCTAGCAAAATCCCAATTAAGTTAATGTATCTGCGTAGAAAGGAGCTCTCGTATGAATGCTTCGTGGTGGCGTAAAACTGTTTTGTTGCTTGTGGTGTCATTGCTGTTCGCATCATGTAGTATGCCTGGGAAGCCGGCTGCTCCCGCCGAAAAAGCCAAGGTTGTTATTTTTGTGGGGTTTGGCACCGGCACAGACCCTGACCAAGTCAGTGCGCAAGAAGCCCTCGCCAAGAAATTCAATGGATCCCATGACAACATTACCGTGGAATTCATGATTGCGCCGCACGACCAAGCCACCGAAAAATTCCTCACCATGGTGGCAGGTGATAATGCGCCGCAACTTGTTGGCCCATTGGGAATTTCGACGGTCGCGCAATTTTTTGATCAATGGGAAGATGTGACCCCCTACATTGCAAAAGATGGCTATGACATGAGTGATTTCTATGGTCCATCCGTTACCCTCAACAAATATCCCACCCTCAATGCCGGATTACCGCTCGGACTCTATCCATCGTTTGTGTTTTACAACAAAGATGCCTTCGATGCAGCGGGGATTCCCTACCCCACACATGATTTCAATGACAAAAATTGGGATATCAATGCGATGCAGACAATTGCGACGCAGCTAACCATCGATGCCAACGGCAACAATGCTACTAGTCCCAAATTTGATGCTGCCAACATCAAACAGTGGGGCTATGGTGATACGTATACCGACTTCCGTGGGCAGATGACGATGTTTGGTGCGCCAAGTAAGGGGCGCCCTGCCAGCAATGATTACAAAACGGCTCAAGTTAATTCGGCAGAATGGAAATATGGGGCCAAGTGGTTGCATACTGGGGTGCACAAGCTCCATTTCATGCCCGATGCGGCGGGGCAAAGTGCCATAAGTTCGTCGTCGGGTGATCCTTTTGGTGGTGGTCATGTGGCAATCTGGTATAGCCATACGTGGTACATGTCTGAGGGGTTGAATGGCTTACCGTTTAAGTTCGACATTGCTCCACTCTTTTTCAATCAAAAAGGTGAGCGCATTGCACGCATTCATGCCGATCTCTTTACCATTCCCAAAACGGCAAAAAACAAAGATGCGGCCTGGGAAGTAATGAAGTGGTTGGTGGCACCCGAGCAAATCATGGATGTTTGTGCGGTGTACGGTTGTTTGCCAGCCCGCAAATCAGTAGAAGAGTTATTTAAGGCCAAACTCAAAGAACGCTACCCCACCATCGACCACGCTGTGATCTTTAAGTCTATTGACTACCTTGATGACCCCAATCACGAATCATATGTGCCTGAGTGGAGCAAGGTCAACGACACGTTGAACAACACACTCACGACGATTTATACCGATCCGACGCTTGATACCGATGCAGCGCTCGATACAGCCAACAGCGACGTCCAGACCATTTTCAATGACTATTGGGCCAAACACCCCTAATCCTACCGCATGCATTCGTACGACCGCGTGTAGCTACTGCACGCGGTCGTTTGGTTATAAGCACAAGTGAGGTGTGGTATGGCACGTGTCGTGTCGCGGTCGTTAGCTTGGCGCGAAGCTGTCGCCGGCTACCTGTTTATCGTTCCGTGGATTGTTGGCTTTATAGTGTTTACGTTTGGGCCAATGATGGCCTCGCTGTACTTTTCGTTTACGGAGTACGACATCATATCTGCCCCGAAATGGGTCGGGCTTGCCAATTATATGCGGGCATTTGGGGGGGTGGGGGCATACCTGCAGACGGGTGATATGCGCCAACTCAAAGATCCTGTGTTTTGGAAATCGTTGCAAGTCACGCTCTACTTTGCCGCATTGTCACTGCCACTGAACTTGCTGTGTAGCTTTTGTTTGGCGGTGTTGCTCAACCAAAAAATATTTGGGCTACGGATTTGGCGCACCATTTATTTCTTACCATCGATTATTTCTGGTGTCGCAGTCACGTTGTTGTGGTTGCGCATTCTCAATCCACGCATGGGTATTTTGAATCCGTTTTTGCATGATGTATTGGGGATCGCCAATCCGCCGGGTTGGTTGCAAGACCCCGATTGGGCAGTGCCCGCCTTGGTGTTGATGGGGTTGTGGGGTGTCGGTGGCTCAATGATTATTTATTTGGCCGGTCTGCAAGGTATTTCGACGGAATTATATGATGCGGCCCACGTCGATGGTGCTAACCGCTGGCAGACGTTTTGGTCAGTGACTTTTCCGATGATGACTCCGGTGCTGTTTTATAATCTCGTACTTGGGCTGATTGGGACGTTTCAATATTTCACTGAAGTCTATGTGGCGACCGGTGGTGCCGGTGGGCCACAACGCGCCACCATGTTTTATAATCTGTATCTCTATCAAAATGCCTTCAAATATTTTGACATGGGGTATGCCTCGACCATGGCGTGGATTTTGTTTGTGATTGTCTTATGCCTCACGACACTCATCTTTCGTTCGTCTGATGCGTGGGTCTATTACGAGGGGCAACTACGAGGGAAGTAACCATGCGCACATTGCAACGCACGTGGGCATCTGCCCGCGGCAGTATTTATGTCATCGAATTGGTCGCCAAAGGGCTGACGACCTTGTTTTTGGCAGCAGGGGCCGTGGTAATTATGATTCCACTCGCCTTTATGCTATCGACTTCACTCAAAGATCCAGCCCAGCTCAGGGGTGATGCCAATACCTTGATTCCGCGCAAATTGGTAATGCAGTCGCTCAACGGGGATGTCTACCCCGAATATACCGTCACCACGCCGACGGGTACGCGCACCATGTTGATGCTCAAAAAAGCACCAGGCGGTGATGCAATTTTTGTTGATCCAAGTCAGCCAACGACACAAGTCAGATTACCACTTGCCGCCCAACAAGCACACTATCGGCTCGACATCCATTGGGACAATTACCCAAGTGCGGTACAAGCGTTACCGTTCGTGCAGTATCTGACCAATACGCTCCTAGTGACATTTTTGGGGATGGCGGGTATGCTTTTTTCTTGTACGTTAGTGGCATATGGATTTAGTCGCTTCCGGGCGCGATGGCTTAATACGCTCTTTTTGGTGTTGTTGTCTACCATCATGTTGCCCTCGCAGGTGCGCTTAATCCCCATCTACATCTTTTTTCAGCAACTCGAGTGGGTCAATACCTTGTTGCCCTTGATCGTGCCACAATTCTTTGCGAATGCCTACGATGTGTTTTTGTTGCGCCAATTCATCATGACCATGCCCCTCGAGCTTGATGATGCAGCCCGCATTGATGGCGCCAACCCCATTGAAATTTTGCTGTACATTATTTTGCCACAGGCCCGCCCGGCATTGGTGTCGGTGGCTATTTTTCACTTTTTGTATGCGTGGAATGATTTTTACGAGCCACTTATTTTTTTACATACCAAAGAACATTGGACATTGGCTGTGGGATTACAGACATTTGATTCGCTCTATACCATCAACACACATCTCATCATGGCCGTCTCAGTGTTGATGATTGTGCCACCGATTATCCTCTTCTTTTTGGCACAACGCATCTTTACCCAAGGCGTAGTGTTTAGTGGGGTCAAAGGGTGATTGGCTGAGGGTGTGCTCGGGATAATCGTCACATGCCCCGTTTGTATTTGATAAAAAAATACCTGCGACAGTGGTGAATCGTGCCCATCATTGGCCGTCGAGATACGGCTAATGATGGGTGATTGTCTGCCGTCGCAGATCACAAATAGCCCCTAACAGCGATTGCGTAATCTTTGGGTGTGGAAAATTGGTAAATGTAATAATCAATGGAAATAAGAATTACATATAGACATCTATTCGTAATTCGCATATAATTAAAAGCAATTCATATATGAAGTATTGATGACGTGTCGACGTGGAATTACGTGTCGTCATGAAAAAATGACATAACGTAGTATTGTAGTAAATGAATTTTGTCATCCCAGTGTGGTCAATTGGGGACGAAATCAACCTAGGAAGGAGACAAACATGCACCTTGATGACATGGCGAACCTTATTGATCAGGCGTTACCATTGATTACAAACCCCGAAACGCGCGCTTCCTGTACAATCTATCAAGAAAAAATAGCCCAAGGTGAAGTATTGACGGCCACTGAAATTCAGACCTTTGCCCAATTGCTATTGGACGAAATGAATATGTACGAGGGTAAAGTCCAGTGGTATGAATTGCAAATTGAACAGTCGACACGGATTATTGAAGAACTTACCGATACCATCAGTAAATTAAATAAAATTGCGCTCCGTGCCAAATTCTTTGCGCCGATTAGTCGTTCATTCCTCAATATGCAATTGCATTGGACCCAGATCCAATTACAGTGGACCCAAAAAATCCTCCAACAATTGCTCCACAAAGAGGGCCAATTACGGCAAAATATGGAAAACATTCTAGAATAATTGTGGTGTCGGAATCGATCTAAATCGGGCATGTATATACACGCAACACATGTCATTCCATGCCGGTTGCCGTGGCAATCGGCGCGTGGAATCTCCGTGGCGTGTGGTCTATGGTGTAGTATTGTGTATTAGTTTGGTGGGTTATTGGTTTTTCCATGTTCCCATCAAAATATCACCACCATGAGCGGGGGCTCTACCACCGATAACTTCGTGACCATTGGTATCATAAATGCGCATCATGATGGTTTTTTCGACGAGCCATTCGCCACATATTCGTGCGTTGCCTGCACCATCAAAATGGGCAGGTGTTGTGTCAATTCCCTCGGGGAGGAGGGCGAAATTGGCGGCGTCGATCCCAAGAATTTGCATCGATACACAATCCGGTGTGTCGTTGCCATCGATTTTGCTAATGGCAAGATGCGGGATTGGTGCGTGTGTTTTGGTGGGGCGCTTGACACTGGGTGTACGGGTGGCAATTGCCACTGTCGCGGTGCTCAGTGGTTGCGTTGGCCATGGTGTGGGTAATTGGGTACGCACCTGTTCGGTCACGGCGCCAGTGTCATTTATGGGCGTGGGGACCGGTGTTGCGGTCATATATGTAGCCCAAGCCAGTACGATGATTAGTGTCCAAACGACATAACGGAGTGGGAATTGCATCGTCGACAGCGGCATTGAGCCATTCTGGGCTGTTGGTGCGACGGGTACAGGGGCTATTGATTGGGTTGGACGAGTGATGGGTGGCGGAGTGATAGGTGGCGTTGATTGGGTTGGACGAGTAATGGATGGTGGCAGTGGAGGGGAAGGGGGCGTGGGGAGCGGTATTTGTGTTGTAGGCTGAGTAGGTGCACTTGCAGGCCGTGTACGCCGACCCACGTTGTAATCGACTTCGCAAATCACACACGCCCCGTCACTGGGGTACCAGTGCTCATGATTATTGGTGCAGCGCACTAAGCGTGATTCGATCATCCCGAGTGTATCAGCCCATTGTTTGGGAGTGGGCCTGATTGTTGTCAAAAACGCTTCACGCAGGAGATTTTGTAAGGCCGCTGGCAATGCGCCGATGGGTGGCGCCGCCTTGGGTGGGGCAAACACATTGTTGCTGACATACGGAAATATGTTCTGAGTGATGCAGTAGACATGTACTTGCTCGACATCAGGTGCTCCCGGCAATGGTTTCCCGGCAAAGGGATGGAACCCCTGCATCAACAATTGAAAAATCAAGATTGCTAACCCAAATGCATCGTGATTAATGGTGCGATTAATGGTAGCAAGATCTTTTTTTTGAAGTTCTGGTGCGGTATATTCGGGTATACCAACAAGGCAACGGTGGATTTTGTTTTGGGCATCAGTCACTTGCATCGAGTCACAATCGACGAGGGTGATTAGGGCTCGGTCATTAAACAACGCATTGCGAAAGTTGACATCACCAACCACATATCCTTTTTGGTGAATGGCATCCATGGCGAATGCTAAATTACGGGCAGAGCGATAGAGGTGGCGATGGTTTAGGCTGGGGTGCTTTTGCGCACGTTGTTGTGGTTGTAATAAAGCGTACAAATTATCTGATTTGGGAATTTTGGGCATCAAAATAGCCCGCAAACGATGTGCCGTTCAATAATACCGCTTCGGGCCATGCGATTGATACGTGATTGACGGTAGCACGCGTAATATCATTGGGAGGGGTTGCGACCATTGCGTGCACTTTGGTTTCCAGTGAGGCATTTAGTCGCTGTGAGTGATAGATTTTGGCGACCATGTTGGGGTGCCCGATAACCTCAAACACCGCCCCTTCCCCACCACTGCCAAACGATTTCCCAAGTGTGATCGGTACTCCTTGTGTTGTCGTATAGTGTGGCATTATCTACTCGCTGTATTGATTCGGAAATGTTGAACGTGCTGATGGTTGTATCGTGCTCGCATGGATTTAATAGTAGTGCGTGATGTGAATAATTTAGCATAATATGAGATCTGCAAAAATTTCTTGTAAAAATGCACAATTATGCGTGGTCACTAAAAAATACAGTAGTGTTGTTTCCTTTTGTTATACTTGAGATATTACTTCTGTGTGTGAACATGTGAGGCTTTGCTATGCGCTACCGCATTCTTCGTCAGCTGGCGTTGCTCATCGCCGTGCTGGGATTCCTCGCTGCCCATCATACGGTGGCCGTGCAGGCCGCCTATACCCCCCTCGATATCGTGGTGGTGATAGACAATTCGGGCTCGATGCATAGCAAAGTGGTCAAAAACAACGTGGCCAACGCTGACTTTGGTAAAGGCTCGGATCCCACTGGCCTGCGCTACGACGCCACCAAAATGTTGGTCGAATTACTCGACACCAATGACCGCTTGGGCGTGGTGCATTTTTCGGATGCCGCCCATGTGCTCGGTAGCGGTCAGACCATGCTCCGCATGGATGATGTCAATCGCAAATCAATCCGCGGAGCGCTCGATCGCATCTCGGTCGACTATAGTAAATCAGATACACGGAAGCCAAATAAATATGGCTACATCAATGACGATGCAGTGCCCCCTGGCGAAACAAATTACACCCAAGCGTTTGCGGGTGTCACCACGCTCCTCCAAGCTAATTCGACCAATCGTAAAGCGGTGATTTTTTTGACCGATGGTGCTCCTACCGATATGGGGAAATCGCCTGCCGCGATTACTGCGGCGATGCAAGCGCAACTCAAATCTATCAA
>Ga0214917_10007827_pt1 | contig 10686 bp, 8 predicted proteins | sample LL_1208_BB_MetaG_FD_177983 | JGI IMG/M metagenome (GOLD analysis project Ga0214917, IMG submission 177983) | Freshwater microbial communities from Lake Lanier, Atlanta, Georgia, United States - LL_1208_BB | ecosystem: Environmental > Aquatic > Freshwater > Lake | place: USA: Georgia | collected...
AAGGAGGTCAGCGGGATTCGCCGAAAGGCGGGTCAGAGAAATGGCTGCCAAGCCGCCGGAGAAATCCGGCGGGGACCAGAATCCGGCTTATGGGTTCCACGGAACGGGGGCCGGGCGGGGAATGCCGCCCGGCCTTCGCCTTTCAGGAGGTCTGCTGGTAAGCGGCCTCGACCCGATCCGCCACATCGCGGTACTGACTGTCGATTTCGTAAATCTTTTTCAACTCCTCCAGCGCCTCCGCCTTTTTCCCCATCTCCTCCAAGGCCATACCCAAGGAGTAAATCGCATCTTTTTTGGTGGCGTCCATGGCCACAATTTCGGCAGCGGCCGAGGCGTACTGCTTGGCGGCCAAATCAAGCATGTTGCGGCGATGGTAGGACCGTCCCAAGAGAATGAGCGCCTTGTGCCGGACGGAGGGTTGGCGCAGGGCCTGTTGAAGTTCCGGCACCGCCTCCTTATAGAGTCCGCTATCGACGAGGGCCTCACCAAGTTCGAAGCGGTAATTCAGGTCGTTCGGGTAACGGGCCACGCGTTCGCGGGCACCCTCCAGGGTGATTGATTTTCGACGCCCCTCGATTTCGGCGACCACTGCGGCATCGGCCCCGGAGTTGCGGGCCTGATCCATTTCTGTGTCCAATTGCTGGAGACGAAGGCGAAAAACGTTTTTCTCGAGGACGGGATCGGACTTCTGGGTCAGATCGTAGGCGAACTGGAACCACTGCAGGGCGTGGTCGAAAGAGCCTTGGAGCTCGCAGAGTTCTGCGATCTGCTTGGCAAGATTGACGTTCTGGGGCTCCTTTTCGAACTGGGCATGCAGTCGGCCGAGTTGGTCCGCGATGGCCTCGGCGGTTTTAACAACCTTGCCGGCCGATTCCAGAGCGAGGGCCTCCTCCTTGCTTTTTAGGGAGTCGCGGAAATCGGAGGATTTTTCCCAACCCCCTTCCTGGGTGGCGACAAGGGCGCTGGCATCCTTCATGCCCTTCAAGGCCTCCCCGTCGGCGGGATTGATGTTCAGGATGGCTTGGTAGGTGTCCCGCGCTTTTGACATTTGCTTGGCGGCGATATAGGCGCGGGCAAGTCCGTGAAGATTGCCGGTGTCCTGAGGTCTGGCGAGGCGGACGGTTTCATGGGCAAAGATCGCGGTTCCGGGGAGATTGTTGGCAAGAGCGATTTCCGCCAGGGTGCCGTTGGCCTGGGCGTTGGTGGGGTCGATTCCCAGGGCTTCCTCGATTTTGGCGAAGGCGGAACCCAGCGATTTACCCGCCGCGGCCTTCGCTTGCAGCAGGAAAGGGGCAACTTTGACCCCGGCCATGCCCTTTTCGAGGGCAGAAGCCCCCTTGGTCTTGGCGATCTGGGCAGCGCGCAGAACCTTGCGTCCCTCCAAAAACCCCGGATGGGTCTCAAGAATTGGCGGCACCAGCATCAGGATGTAGTCCCAGTTCTGGCGGGAGACCGCGTCCTTGGCCTTGCGGAAGGAGTCCGCCTGGGGACCCGTCAGCTGGCTCGAGGAGATCTCCGGCATAAGGAGAAACCTTATCCAAAAAGGGGGCACCTCCAAAACCAAAAAGGGTGGGTGGATTTCCTTGCCCTTTCCTGTCACTTCGCCCATCTCAAAAGGAATGGGTGAGACTATTTTAGCCTTGGGTCTTGGTTTTTTCCTTGGATCGCTACCCTGCGGTTTCTGGCTGGCCCGGGCCAAGGGGGTGGACATCCGGAAGAAGGGAAGCGGAAACATTGGAGCGACCAACGTGGGTCGGATTCTGGGTAAGGAGTGGGGATATCTGGTCTTTGCCTTGGACGCGGTCAAGGGTTGGTTGGCGGTTTGGGTGGCCGCGGAGTTCCTGCAGACAGGGGATACGGGCGCAGTTTTGACGGGAATGGCGGCGGTAGCGGGTCATGTTTTTTCCCCATGGCTGGACTTTAAGGGAGGCAAGGGGGTGGCCACCTCGGCCGGGGTGCTGCTGGGTCTGGCTCCCGCGGTATTGGCAATCACGGCGGCCGTGTGGGGAATTTCTTTTGCGGCGAAGAGGATCGTATCAGTCTCATCCTTGCTGGCGGCAACGGCCTTTCCTTTCTTGGTGATGTGGTTGGAGCCCGGGCGGCATGCCTTGCTCCTGGCGGCCTTTGCGCTCGCCGGGCTGGTCTGGTTCCGGCATCGCGACAACCTGCAAAGACTGAGGAAGGGCACGGAAAACGGTTTTCCAAAAAAGAAGTCCGGAATCAGAAAGAGAAAACAGAAATGAAGATTGTGGTGCTGGGGAAAGGGGCCTGGGGCGGTGCGGTCGGGGAGATGATCCGGGCGCGCGGGCATGAAGTGGCGTGGGTAGAGCAGGACCGGGTGAAGATGCCGGGGCCGGCCGAGATGATTTTTCTGGCGGTTCCGACACAACTAGCGCGGGGATGCCTGCAGGAGCTGGGGGCACAGTCGGTCCCGGTGGTGAGCCTGAGCAAGGGGGTGGAAATCGAAACGGGTAAACGGATCAGCGAGATTGTCCGGGAATTGTGGCCGAAGGCACCGGTGGCGGCGGTTTCCGGTCCAAGCCTGGCCACCGAGCTGGCCAAAAACGTGCCCACGGCGGTAGTGGCGGCCGCGGAAGATGAAAAGTTGGCCGAGCAGGTCCAGAAAATCCTGCACGGTCCGACCTTTCGGGTTTATCGGACGACCGACTTGGCGGGGGTGGAATGGGGTGGAGCGCTTAAAAATGTTTACGCCCTTGCGGCCGGGATGTGTGCCGGATTGGGATTGGGTGAAAATAGTCTGGCTGGGCTTTTGACGCGTTCGCTTCGCGAAATGGTGCGGGTGGCGGTCAAATTGGGAGCCAAGGAGGAAACGCTTTATGGGTTGAGTGGGGTAGGGGATCTGATGCTGACCTCGTACAGTCGGGAAAGCCGCAACCGCCGGGTGGGGGAGCGTCTGGGGGCGGGAGACAAACTAGAGAAGGCATTGGCCTCGGTGTCAGGAGTTTGCGAGGGGGTTCCGACCACGGAGGCGTTGCACCGAATCGAAGCCAAGCGAAAGGTGGCAGCCCCGGTGGCGGACCAGCTCTATGCGGTGCTATTTGAAGGCAAGCCGCCGAAAGCCGCCTTGCAAGCTTTGATGGAAAGGGATCCCAAAGCGGAGTCGGCCTAAGGAGATTCCGGTTCGACGGATAGCCCGGAAGGAGGAATATTACCTTCCTTCATGAAGGTCGGAAAATGGCTACACACCCGGTTCCGGGTGCAGGAACTGGAAAAGAATCTGCAATTCTACAAGCAGGTGCTTGGCCTGAAGGAGATATCGAAAAGCACCTCGCCACGTGGCAGCACGTTGGTGTTCCTCCAGTCCGCCGCAGGTGGGGAGATGTTGGAGCTTTGTCACTATCCGGCCTCCGGACCTGTAAAATGCCCGGCTGACCTGGTGCATCTGGCTTTCGAGGTGGATAACTTGGACGCTTTCGGGAAGCATGCGGCTTCCTTCGGTTATCCATGGACCGATGGGCCAACCACAACCTCCCATGGAACCCGTTTTGCCTTTTTGGACGCCCCGGAGGGGTACGAGGTAGAGATTATCGAGAAAGGGAAACCATAGGATGACCAGCCGACCCCTGATTATTGCCCCTTCGATTCTCGCGGCTGATTTGGGCCGAATCGACGAGGAGGCCGAGCGAATCAAGAGGAGCGGGGCGGAATGGGTCCATATCGACGTGATGGATGGGCACTTCGTGCCGAACATCTCCTTCGGGACCAACATGGTGAGGGCTCTTCGCAAAATCATGGGGGATGTGACCCTGGATGTGCATTTAATGATCGAGCAGCCGGATCGGTACGCGCGGGATTTTGTCGAAGCCGGGGCGGACTGTCTGAACGTGCATTTGGAAGCGCGCCACACGGTCTCCCGCACGCTGGACCAGATCCGGGAGATGGGCTGCCGGGTCGGACTGGCCATTAATCCGCCGACCCTTCTGAAGCATGCCGTTCCGCTTCTTCCCAAAATCCAGCAACTGCTCCTGATGACGGTGAATCCCGGGTTCGGAGGGCAGGCGTTTCTTTCCGAAGTCCTCCCCAAGATCCGGGAGGCCCGGGAAGTGATTCTGCGGCAAAACTATGATGTGGATATCACCGTGGACGGAGGAGTCGGCGAGGATACTGGCCGCTCCTGCATCAGTGCCGGCGCCAATATTCTTGTCGCGGGCACAGCGCTTTTTCGTCAGCCAGATTTGACGGTGGCTGTGGCCAATCTCCGCAAATCCGCCCAGTCGGCCACCGTTTCGGGCTGAGACCCGGATCGTCCGCCATGGATCCCAAGCACATCCGCAACTTCTGCATTATTGCCCATGTCGACCACGGCAAGACAACGCTCTCCGACCGGTTGCTTCAGGCGACGGGGGCGATTTCCGATCGCGAAATGCAGGCTCAATTATTGGACTCCATGGATCTCGAGAGAGAGAGGGGGATTACCATTAAGGCCCATCCGGTTACCCTCAACTACACTGCCAAAGATGGGCAGAAGTACCGGCTAAACCTGATCGACACTCCGGGACACGTGGACTTTTCCTACGAGGTTTCGAGATCCCTGGCCGCCTGCGAGGGGGCTTTGTTGGTGGTGGACTCCGCCCAAGGGGTCGAGGCCCAGACCGTGGCGAACGTCCATTTAGCCCACAAGGAGGGTCTGACCCTGATCCCCGTGATCAACAAAATTGATCTACCAAGCGCGGATATTCCGGGGGTGAAGCGGCAACTGGAGGAGATCTTGGCCATCCCGGCGGAAGAGGCCCTGCTGGTGAGCGCCAAAACGGGTCAGGGAATCTCCGAGGTACTGGAGGCGGTGGTGCACCGGTTGCCGATGCCGAAAGGATCGGACGGGGAGGAATTGAAAGCGCTGGTGTTTGACAGCGTCTTTGACACCTTCCGGGGGGTGATCGCCTATGTGCGGGTGGTTTCCGGTGAGATCACGGCGGGAACGCCCATCCAACTGATGCAGAGTGGAAGAAAATATGAGACCAAGGAGGTGGGGACATTCACGCCGAAACTGACACCCGGGAAGCGACTGGGTCCGGGCGACACGGGTTATTTGGTGGCCAACTTAAAGACAACGGCGGAGATCGATATCGGCGACACGATCACGAACGCCCTGAATCCCGCCAAAGAGGCTTTGGCGGGATTCCGGAAGGTTCAGCCCATGGTCTTCTCGGGGATCTACCCGATCAACTCGGCCGACTTTGAAAAGCTGAAGCTGGCGCTGGGGAAACTGCAGATCAATGACTCCGCCTTGGTTTACACCCCGGAGAGTTCACCGGCCCTTGGCTTCGGTTTCCGCTGCGGCTTTCTGGGCCTGCTCCACATGGAGATCGTGCAGGAGCGGTTGGCGCGGGAGTTCGACATGGAGGTGATCTCGACCTATCCGAGCGTCATCTACGAGGTGCATCTGACCAACGGGAAGGTTTTGAAGGTGGAGAATCCGGTGCAGATGCCGGATCCGAGTGTGATTGAGGAGATTCGTGAACCGATGGTGACCGTCTATTTACTGTGCCCGAACGAGAACATCGGCGACCTTGTGGCGATGGTGCGGGAAAAGCGCGGGGAGGTGCAGAAGACGGAGTCGCTGGATGCGAAGCGGGTGATGTTGACCACGGAGATTCCGCTGAATGAGATCCTGGTGGACTTCAGTGACCGGATTAAATCGATCACGAGGGGCTACGGCTCCATGGACTACGAACACGGCCCCTACCGGACGAACGACCTGGTCAAACTGGAGATCTTGGTGAACGGGGAGCCGATGGATGCGTTTTCCTGTATCGTGCACCGCGAGAAGGCAGCCTCACGGGGTCGGGTGCTGACGGCCAAGCTGAAGGAGGTGATCCCGCCGCAATTGTTCAAGGTGGCCCTGCAGGCTGCGATTGGCGGGAAGGTGGTGGCCCGCGAGGACGTGAAGAGCTTCGGAAAGAACGTGACGGCGAAGTGTTACGGGGGCGACATTACCCGGAAGCGGAAGCTGTTGGAGAAGCAGAAGGAGGGGAAAAAGCGGATGAAGCAGTTCGGCAAGGTGGACATCCCGCAGGAGGCATTCCTGCAGGTGTTGAAGGCCTTCGGGGATTAAGATGATTTTTTTGGGTCAGTCCCGGGCGGAGCGGAAGCACCTCAAGGCCATCGAACATTTTCTAGGAAAAAAGATTCGCTACGGGCGCGACGTCCTCCCGGAAAAAACCCTGACGCGCCTGAAGGAGGCCAGTCAGTCCGCCCGCGAGGCGCTGAGTTGGGGCGCGTCAGGCCAGAGGAGAGGGGAAGTGCTGAAAAAACTAGAGACCCAATACGGCGATCTTCTGCGCACGGACAAGCACCATGGCCGGAGGGAAAATGCCGAGGTGGCTCTGGTGGCGATCGCCCTAGCCCTGGGGGTGCGGGCTTATTTTCTTCAACCTTTCAAGATTCCCACCCATTCCATGCGACCCACCTTGTTTGGAATCCTGAATGAGCCAGAGAGCCGACCGCCGCCGTCCTGGCCCGTGCGGATTTTTGATTTGGTTTGGTCAGGCAAGGGATGGCATCGGGCGGTGGCACCGAGGGACGGGACCATCGCTTCCGTGCGCGAAGGTCGTTTGTTCGGCGTGATTCCGTGGACGACCACGGAAATCGTCGGAAATGGCTGGATGGAAAGTGTCTGGACCGGCCTCCAGCAGGCCCGCGAAGGCGGATTGAAGGTGCGGGCGGGAGACGCGGTGAAAGCGGGAGAAGTCCTCGCCAACTTCAGCTCCGCCAGCGGCGATCATCTCTTTGTGAACAAGGTCATCTACCAGATCCGAAAACCGGAGCGCGGGGAAACCTTTGTCTTTACCACGGACGGCATTGAAGGGATCGAGTCCGGCCTAAGGCTTCGCGGAATCGAGGGATCCCAATATTACATCAAGCGATGCGTGGCCTTGGGCGGAGATCGGCTGCAGGTCCGGCCGCCTGAACTATGGATTAATGGCCAGCCGGCCCAAGATTGGGCCTGCCAACGGGTGGCCTCTCAAAAGGACGGCTATGGCGGGTACACATTGGGGCCGACCTTTATGACCAATCCGGACGACTCTTATCAGGTGCCTGGAAAGGATTACTGGGCCATGGGGGACAACAGTGCCAACAGCTTTGATAGCCGCGGCTGGGGCGCAGTTCCGTCCAGGAATTTGGTCGGAAAAGGGGCGTTTGTGTACTGGCCGTTTACGAGGCGGTGGGGATTGATTCACTAGACTGGGAGGATGAAAAGGAGGGTGCGGAAGGCTACTTCCTATGCCTCTTATGGCAATTTGTCGCACAATAAATATTGTATTAAATACACTTTTTCAATCGAGAAGTCTTAAGGAGTCTGCTGAGTCGGGGTTTAAACTTTGCCACTGCCCTCGCCCGGTGGCTGATCCGGTGTTTGGTGATTGCCGGAAGCTGTCCAAGGGTCTTGGAAAAACCTTTGGGCTGGAAAATGGAATCATATCCAAAGCCCCCGGTTCCCGCCTCAACATGGGTAATCTGACCCCAAACCCGGCCCGAGACCGAGCCCAAAACAGCCCCGTTTTCAGCGATGACCAACCAGGCCTCAAAATAGGCCTTCCTAAGGAAGCCGCTCTTGCCCTTCAGGAGCCTTAAAAGTTTTGTCCGGTTGGACTGGTCTGTGGCTTGGGGCCCGGAAAAACGGGCGGAATAGACCCCTGGACGACCTCCCAAAGACGGGACAACCAGCCCGCTATCATCGGCCAAAATGGGATGATTCGGGAGGGCCCGACTAAGTGCGCAGGCTTTAATGCGGGCGTTGGCGGCGAAGGACTTTCCGGTTTCCCGGATTTCCGGAAAGTGCGGCAGGCCATGAAGGTCGCGGACCCGGCAGACGCCACGGAGCAGTTGCGAGAATTCGCGGGTTTTCCCACGGTTGCGGGTGGCAATCCATAGAACGGGTTTTTGCGCCGGAGTTCGACTTGGCATGGCGGATCGAGTTTACTATCGCGTTTTCGGAACCATGCCAACCCACGCCCCGTACCCATTCGCCGAAATCGAGCCCCGCTGGCAGAAAGCGTGGGCGGAAGCGCGCTGCTTCCGGGCGGCCCAACCGGGAGAACCGGGATCGGAAAAGCCGAAGGCCTACATCCTCGATATGTTCCCCTACCCGTCTGCGGCCGGGCTGCATGTGGGCCACTTGGAGGGCTACACCGCCACGGATATCGTGGCGCGATATCGGCGGATGCTTGGGATGAACGTCCTCCATCCGATGGGCTGGGACGCTTTTGGCCTGCCGGCCGAACAACACGCCGTACAGACCGGGACCCACCCCCGGGTGACGACCGCGCGGAATATCGACAATTTCCGGCGGCAGATCCAAGCGATGGGCTTCAGTTACGATTGGGACCGGGAGATCGACACGACCGACCCGAAGTATTTCCGGTGGACCCAGTGGATCTTTCTCAAACTTTATGAAAAGGGGCTCGCCTACGTTGCGGAGGCGCCGGTCTGGTACTGCCCTGCCCTGGGAACGGTGTTGGCCAACGAGGAAGTATTGGCGACCGAGGAAGGACCCAGGTCCGAGCGCGGCAATCATCCGGTGGAACGACGCCCAATGCGTCAATGGATGTTGAAGATCACGGCTTATGCGGAAAGGTTGTTGCAGGATCTGGACCTACTCGATTGGCCGGAGTCACTAAAAGAGATGCAGCGAAACTGGATTGGGAAAAGCGAAGGCGCGGAGGTGATCTTTTCGGTGGTCGGCTCCGGTGAAAAGATCGCGGTTTACACGACGAGGCCGGACACCCTGTTTGGGGCCACCTACTTGGTGTTGGCGCCGGAACATCCGTTGGTGAGACCCCTCACCTCGCCCGAGCGCAAGGCGGCCGTGGAGAAATACGTTCGGGAGAGTGCCGCAAAAAGCGATCTGGAGCGTACGGAATTGGCAAAAAAGAAAACCGGAGTGGCGACCGGTGCGACCGTCGTGAATCCGGTCAACGGGGAAAAAATCCCGATTTGGGTGGCGGACTACGTGCTGGCCTCCTACGGGACCGGCGCGGTGATGGCGGTACCGGCCCACGACGAGCGGGATTTCGAATTTGCCCGGGAATACCAGTTGCCGGTCCGGAAGGTTATCCGGGCGGAATCGGAACCGGAAAAGGAGTGTTTCCCGGAGGATGGCGTGAATTTTGACTCGGGCTTTTTAAGCGGACTGAAGACATCTCAGGCCAAGGTCGCCATGGCAGACTGGCTCGAGAAAAATAATCATGGGCGACGGCAGGTGCGGTACAAACTGCGGGACTGGCTCTTTTCCCGACAGAGGTACTGGGGCGAGCCTTTCCCCATCCTTTGGAACGGGGACAGGCACGAGCCGCTTTCGGATAAGGATCTTCCCCTCACCCTACCTGAACTGGTGGATTTTCAGCCGACGGCAACCGGTGAGCCGCCCTTGGGCAAGGCGGAGGCGTGGCGAAAGTTGCCGGACGGGAGGACCCGGGAGCTGAACACGATGCCGCAGTGGGCGGGTTCCTGTTGGTACTACCTCCGCTTTTGCGATCCAAAGAACGACGCCAAGCCCTGGAGCGCGGAGGCGGAGAAGTATTGGATGTCGGGCGGAGGGGTGGATTTGTATGTGGGCGGAGCGGAACACGCGGTCCTGCACCTGCTTTACGCAAGGTTCTGGCACAAAGTGTTGTTCGACCTGAAACTGGTGTCGCACCCGGAGCCCTTCCGGCGTTTGGTCAACCAAGGAATTATCCTGGGAGAGGATAATCGCAAGATGTCGAAGTCCCTGGGCAATGTGGTGAATCCCGACGAGGTGATCCGTGAGCATGGTGCGGATGCCTTGCGGGTCTTTGAAATGTTCCTTGGACCGCTGGAGCAGATGAAACCTTGGAGTTCCAAAGGCATGGAGGGTTCCGTGAGGTTCCTCGCCCGGGTATGGCGGTTGGTTTGCGAGGAAACGGATTCCGGGGAGTGGATCCCCTCTTCCACGCTGACGGACGGCGCACCTTCACCCGAAACAGTCCGAGCCCTGGCCAAGGCCACGGCCAAGGTGACCGAGGATCTTGAAAAGCTGCAGTTCAACACGGCAATTTCGGCGCTGATGGTTCTGGTGAATCACCTCACCGGACTGGTAAAGAGGCCGACGGCGGCGGTGATGCAACTATCCCGCTTACTGGCCCCCTTCGCGCCGCATTTGGCGGAGGAAGTCCATGCCCGACTTGGCGGGAAAGGCTTGGTGAGTGTTGCGGCTTGGCCCACCTTCCGGAAAGAGGATCTGCAGGAGGATTCTGCGGAACTGGCCGTACAAGTGAACAGCAAGTTGCGGGGCCGGATCACCGTTCCTAGTCTGGCTAATCGTGAGGAAATTGAAGCCTTGGTGCGGGCCCATCCGGATTTCGGTGGTTGGTGCGGGGGGAAAACAGTCCAAAAGATGATTGTTGTACCTGGGCGCATCGTGAACTTGATTTCCGGATGAAATCAGTGCTTTTGCGGGGAAGGGAAAGAAAGATTCTCTTGGGGGTCGGATGGCTGATAATCACGATTTCCGCTTATAAAATTCTATTTTCCGGCGGTTGAGCCATAGACATTTTGGCGTAATTCAGCCATAATTTCCTTTATGGCCCATCTGACGATGGATCAGGCAATTGCCAAACTCCGGGAGCAAACTCCAAAGTACGCCCCGGCGGCGTATCATTTTGTCCGGCGCGCCCTTGATTACTGCCTTCGGAAATTAAAGCG
>Ga0214917_10007828_pt1 | contig 10686 bp, 13 predicted proteins | sample LL_1208_BB_MetaG_FD_177983 | JGI IMG/M metagenome (GOLD analysis project Ga0214917, IMG submission 177983) | Freshwater microbial communities from Lake Lanier, Atlanta, Georgia, United States - LL_1208_BB | ecosystem: Environmental > Aquatic > Freshwater > Lake | place: USA: Georgia | collected...
CCGTGATAGATAATAATGAATTTGTTGCTGACATTTACATTAAGCCAGCTAGATCGATTAACTTCATCGGTCTAAACTTTATTGCCACCAAGACTGGTGTTGATTTTGAAGAAGTAATCGGAAACTTTTAATTTAGAGGTTTAACAGAAAATGGCAACCAGAACCCAACTTAACACAATCCCATTAAGAAAGATTACAGACTTCAAGAGCAAGCTGTCGGGTGGTGGCACCAGAAGTAACCTCTTTGAAGTTGAGCTTGCTTTCCCTGCAGCACTTGGTATTGATTCAAATACTTTAGACAAGAGTAGATTTCTTGTTAAGGCAGCAAATCTTCCTGCGTCAAACGTCACTCCTGTTGAAGTAGCATTCAGAGGAAGAACTTTAAGACTTGCTGGAGATCGCACATTTGAAAGCTGGACAATTACCGTCATCAACGATACTGACTTTGCAATTCGCTCTGCCTTTGAAAAGTGGACCAACTATATGAATCGTCTTTCTGACGCAACAGGCACAACAGACCCTGCTCTCTATCAAGCAGATGCATTTGTCTATCAACTTAATCGTGATGGAAGTATCTTGAGAGCATATCATTTCTATGATTTATTCCCAACAAGTGTAAGTGCAATTAATCTGGCATACGAAACAGAAGCAATTCAAGAATTCACTGTTGAAATGCAAGTTCACTGGTGGGAAGCAATCAAAGGAACTTCTTCTGCTGCTGGCGGTGAAGATATCAACTAAATAGAGTATCATATAACGTTTAACTTATAAAATGGCGAAACTTTTTGGTTTTTCGATTGAAGATAATGGAAAAAAATCTAAATCAATAGTATCCCCCGTTCCTCAAACAGATGAGGACGGGGTTGACTATTATATTCAGTCTGGATTTTATGGTCAGTATGTAGACATTGAAGGTGTTTACAGAACTGAATTTGATTTAATGCGTCGCTATAGAGAAATGGCACTTCATCCAGAATGTGATAGTGCCATTGAAGATATTGTAAACGAAGCAATCGTAAGTGATCTTTACGATTCTCCTGTTGAGATTGAATTAACAAATCTAAACGCAAGCGATAAGTTAAAGGATATAATTCGAAAAGAATTTAAGTCCATCAAAGAGATGATGGATTTTGATAGAAAATCTCATGAGATTTTTAGAAACTGGTATGTCGATGGGAGATTGTATTATCTAAAAGTTATCGATATGAAGAAACCTCAAGAAGGTATTCAGGAGTTGAGATATATCGATCCAATGAAGATGAAACACGTTCGTCAAGAAAAAAGAACGAAAGGAAAAAATGGCACAGATGTTGTAGATAGATTAACTTATAATGGAAACGCTGCAAACAATTTGGATACGATGTATTCTGAAATGGAGGAATATTTTATCTATTCTTCAACTCCAAATTATCCAATGGGTAATTTGAGTGGTGCTGCTAAAGGGTCTCTTAAAATTGCTAAAGATTCAATTACATACTGCACCTCAGGATTAGTTGATAGAAATAAAGGAACGGTTCTTTCATATCTTCATAAGGCAATCAAAGCACTCAATCAACTTCGAATGATTGAGGACTCTCTCGTCATTTATAGATTGTCAAGAGCACCAGAGCGTCGTATTTTTTATATTGATGTAGGCAATCTTCCAAAGGTAAAAGCAGAGCAATATCTTAAAGAGGTTATGTCTCGCTACAGAAACAAATTAGTTTACGATGCCAACACTGGAGAAATTCGTGATGATCGTAAATTCATGAGCATGTTAGAGGACTTTTGGCTTCCAAGAAGAGAGGGTGGGCGTGGCACAGAAATTACCACACTCCCTGGAGGACAAAATCTTGGAGAATTGTCTGATATTGAATATTTTCAGAAAAAACTTTATAGATCTTTAAATGTGCCAGAGACAAGAATTGCTGGCGGAGGGGATGGATTCAATTTAGGTCGTTCTTCGGAAATTTTAAGAGATGAATTAAAATTTTCCAAATTTGTTGGTCGTCTGAGAAAAAGATTTGCTCAGATGTTTAATGATATCCTCCGCACTCAACTTCTTCTGAAAAATGTGGTGTCCCCAGAAGATTGGGAAAAAATGGAAGACCATATTCAATATGACTTCCTTTATGATAATCACTTCTCCGAATTGAAAGAAGCCGAACTCATTACTAATAGATTGACTCTTCTAACTACTATTGAACCTTACATCGGAAAATATTACTCAACAGAATACGTACGTAAAAAAATTCTTCGCCAAACTGATTCCGAAATTATTGAAATTGATGTACAAATTGATGATGAAATTGAGAAGGGTATTCTTCCAGATCCAAATGCACCAGTTGATGAAATGGGAAATCCATTACCGCCAGCCGGTGAAGAAGGTGCTGGTCAAGCAATAGAGCAAGGGGCAGGTGGTGAGGTGCCAATAGAACCAACGGTAGATGTATCGCAAGTTGAGTTACAAGAACCCAAAGGCGGTAAAATATAAATAGTCCTATAGTAATAAAATAAATTTATGGAAGAACTTATCGATTTGATCGCATCTGACGGGTCGCCATCAGATGTTTCCGATAGAATTAAAGAAATTTTATATGCAAAAGCTGCTGATAGAGTAGATTCTGCTCGTCCAGAAATTGCTTCATTAGTATTTGGTGAGAATGATTCTTTCGGAGATGAAGAATAATGGCAATAAAAGTCGTACAAAACGTAAATAGAATTTCCCCCACAGTTTCTGTAGCAACTACCAGTAACCCAATTGCACTTAAAAGTGGATATCTTCGTGTTGCTTGTGCATCGACTGCAGTGTATGTGGAAACTGGCGGAGAGCCTGTAGCGACGGTTAATTCCTTCTTAATCTCCCCCTTTGGAAATGAGGTTTTGAAAGAGAGAATTGCAAAACAACAGATAGCAGGAATTACCACTGGCACATCCACTGTTGTCACCTTTGATAATAATGCAGGAAATCCATTTTTGGTTGGTGATTTTGTAACAATTGAAAATGCTCAACCTGCAGGAATTAATACAATTCACAGATTAGTGACTGCTACAACCGATTCAACAGTTACGATTTCTGCAAATACATCATCAATAGTTGGAATAATTACAACAACTGGATCTACTTTATCCAGAAGTGTGAAAGTTTCAGCTCTTGCTCTTGACAATACAACAAACGTGAGCATCACAGAAGTAGTCCAATTAGTTTCCGAATAAAATGAAACTCATCACAGAAGAAATTCAAAAAGTAGAGTTTATTACCGAAAAAGTAGGTAATAAAAAGAATTTGTATATTGAAGGGGTTTTCCTTCAAGGAGACATTTGCAATCGTAATGGAAGAATGTATCCTATGGCAACTTTGTCAAAGGAAGTTACCAGATACGATGAAAACTTCATTCAAAAAGGTCGTGCTCTTGGGGAACTTGGTCACCCAGATGGACCTACTGTAAATCTGGATCGTGTTTCTCATAAAATTATTTCTCTCACTCGTGAAGGAAATAACTTTAAGGGAAAGGCTCTCGTTCTTGAAACTCCAATGGGTAAAATTGCCAAATCTTTGATTAGTGAAGGAGTTTGTCTTGGAGTTTCTTCTCGTGGTGTTGGTTCTTTAAGAATGACCAATGAAGGTCATAAAGTCGTTGGTGAAGATTTTATGTTAGCAACTGCTGCAGATATTGTAGCAGATCCTTCTGCACCTGATGCGTTTGTGCAGGGAATTATGGAAGGAAAGGAATGGGTTTATGATTCAAACAAAAAAGTTTGGATTGCAGAATCTATTAAAAATATTATTGAAAAGGATGTGCAAAGAAAAAAATTAACTGAAGAAAGAAAACTTGAACATTTTCAAAAATTTCTAAGTATGCTGTAAATGAAAGAACATTATGTTTATGCTCTCAAGAAAAGATATAGATTTGAATTTCTTTCAAATCTATAAATTATAAATAAATATAGATTAAATACAAGATCTAAAAAAATGTCCGTTGGTAGAAATTTACAAGAAATGGAAAACGTAGTAACCAAAGGGGCTGCACCTGCCGAGCCAATGCACAAACTGACTGGGACTACTCCTGGTCAAACTGCGGGTTGGGAAGATCTCGGTGGTCCTACTCCAGAAAATTATCGTCCAGATGACGAATCAGCTCATCTCAAAACCCCCGATAAAAGTCTTGCCCAAGTTAGAGATGTTGTCAATGCTAAGGCAGCAGCTCCAATGCCAATGACGGGCGTTAAAGAAGATGCCGAATATGATGAAGAAGATGTTGAAGATGATGAAGATCTGGAAGAGGGTGAAGAGGAAGTAACCGAAGGCTCTCACTACGAAGGTGGTAAGAAGCACAAGAAAAACAAGAAGGAAGAGGAAGAAGAAGAGGAGGAAGAAGAAGAGGAAGAAGAGGAAGAAGAGGAAGAAGAAGAGGGTGGTAAAAAGAAGGGCCACAAAAAGGGCAAAAAGAAAATGGAAGAAGAGTTCAACATCGAAGAAGATGTAAATGCTCTTCTTGCAGGTGAGGATCTTTCTGAGGAATTCCAAGAGAAAGCACGTACCATCTTCGAAGCTGCTATTCGCTCCAAAGTTGGCGAAATTAAAGAGCAACTTGAGGGTGCATACGAAGAAGCACTTGTAGAAGAAATTCAAGCAATTAAGGAAGGTCTTGTAGAGCGTGTCGATGCATACCTTGAGTATGTTGCTGACGAGTGGATTCAAGAGAATGCACTTGCAGTTGAGCACGGTCTTAAGACTGAAATGACCGAATCATTCCTCCAAGGAATGAAGAGTCTTTTTGAAGATCATTATGTAACAATCCCTGAAGATAGATATGATGTCATCGAGAGCATGGTAGATAAACTTGATGAAATGGAAGAAAAACTCAACGAGCAAATCGAAAGAAATGTTGCTCTTAATAGAAGATTAGCCGAGTCGGTTGCTGATGTAATCTTTGCAGATGTCGCTGAGGGTCTTGCACTTTCTCAGAAGGACAAACTCGCTTCTCTTGCTGAAAATGTTGAGTTTGATGGTGAAGAGAGCTATCGTGAGAAACTGGTAACCCTGAGGGAATCTTATTTCCCATCCAGAAATGCTGGTACTCAAAGAAACGCTAGTGAAAATCTGTCGGAAGAAACTAATCTGAATATTCAATCAGTTAGTGGCACAATGGGTGCATATCTTCAGACTCTCCAAAGAGTTTCTAAAAAGTGATTTTTAAATCATAAATCAAACAACAACACTTTTAAAGAGGTAAAAACAAATGCAAGGATTCAATACCGAATCACTGCAGGAGAAGTGGGCTCCGCTCCTTGATTACGAAGGACTAGATCCTCTCAAGGATTCACATCGTAGAGCTGTAACCGCTATCCTGTTAGAAAACCAAGAAAGAGCACTCCGTGAAGAGCGTGAGTTTCTCTACGAATCACCAACTAACAGCACTGCATCTGGTGCAAACCCAGGTCTTGGTGGTGCTACCACCGGTGCTATGCAAGGTTTTGACCCAGTTCTGATTTCACTTATCAGACGCTCAATGCCTAACCTGATCGCTTACGATCTCTGTGGCGTTCAACCAATGAATGGTCCTACCGGACTCATCTTCGCAATGCGCTCACGTTACACCAGCCAGGCTGGTTCTGAAACCTTCTACAACGAAGTTGATTCAGCATTCTCCGGTCAAGATTCCGGATTCAACAACACCAACGCTTGGACCAACGGTGCCGTTGGTATGGGTACTACTGCTCAGCAGGGTACTAACCCATCAGTACTTGACCCAAGCAACCAAGCAAACAACGCTTCTGGTGCCAACATCTATAACGTTGGTCAGGGCATGAGAACTGACGAAGCAGAATCGCTTGGCGAATCTGACCAGTTTAACCAGATGGCATTCTCGATTGAGAAAGTCACCGTAACTGCAAAGTCACGTGCTCTGAAAGCTGAGTATTCACTTGAGCTTGCTCAGGACCTCAAGGCAATCCACGGTCTGAATGCTGAAGCGGAATTAGCAAACATTCTCTCAACTGAGATTCTTGCTGAAATCAACCGCGAAGTTATCAGAACCATCTATAAGATTGCTAAGCCTGGTGCTCAAGTTAATACCGCTACCGCTGGTACTTTTGACCTCGACGTTGACTCCAACGGTCGTTGGTCGGTTGAGAAGTTCAAGGGTCTGATTTTCCAAATCGAGCGCGATGCAAACGCAATTGCACAGCAAACTCGTAGAGGGAAGGGCAACACCATCCTTTGCTCTGCTGACGTTGCTTCAGCACTTGCAATGGCAGGTGTCCTCGATTACACCCCTGCACTCAACGCTAACCTTAACGTTGATGACACCGGCAATACTTTTGCTGGAGTTCTTCAGGGTAAGTATCGTGTATACATTGACCCATATTCGGCAAACGTATCTGCTAACCAGTTCTACGTTGTTGGATATAAGGGCTCGAGCCCATATGATGCTGGTCTCTTCTATTGCCCATACGTACCTCTGCAGATGGTACGTGCCGTTGGCGAGAACACCTTCCAGCCTAAAATCGGATTTAAGACCCGTTACGGAATGGTTGCAAACCCATTCGCTGAGGGTCTTACCGCTGGCGCAGGTGCTCTGACCACCAATGCAAACACCTACTACAGAAGAGTAAAAGTATCTAACTTAATGTGAGTTAGTTTACAACTCTTTCAAGAGGGTCCTTCGGGACCCTCTTTTTTTATCTAAATATCAATAAAACATTATGGCATCTGCTTATCAAAATCAGATACAAAATAGAAATTTTCTTTCTCCTGTCGGATTTAATTTTACTCTTGCCAGAGATCCTAAGGTAAGTTTCTTTTGCAACTCCGCAAGAATACCAGAAATTACTCTTTCTTTGGTGCAGCAACCAAATTATCTGAAAGATATTGATGTTCCTGGTGGTAAACTTCAATATGGTGATTTGTCCTTAAGATTCTTAGTTGATGAGGACATGGTAAATTACATGCTCATTCATAATTGGTTGACTGGGTTGGGATTCCCAGAAACGACCGGACAATACGCAGATCTCATCACAGATGAGGAAGGAAATAAAAATTCTCTCTCAGCATTCAGTGATGGAAGCCTTTATATTTTAGACAGTAATTATAATACAAATTCAATTGTAAAGTTTAAAGATTTATTCCCAATATCTTTAACTTCTCTTGACTTTGACTCGACACAGACAGACATTCAGTACTTTACAGCAGAGGTAGCTTTCAAGTATACTATCTACAATATACTGAGCGAAACTGGACAACCTCTATGACACTTGATGAAATTCAGGAGATGTGGCAAAGAGATTCTGTCATTGACCCTGATAATTTACATGATGAATCTTTAAAAATTCCTCAACTACATGCCAAGTATTATACAATCTATAATACGATTACTCTGTTGCGTGAAAAGGCAAGAGAAACTTTTAATCGAGTCAAACTAGAACGGTATAATTACTACACCGGAAAGGCACCTATAGAGGTCTATGAGGAAGAACCGTTTCCTTATAAAGTACGAGATAAAGAGGCATTACAGAGGCATATGGATGGCGATGAGAAGTTAAGTAAGGTAGAACTAAAGATTAGATATTACGATATTATGTTAAAGTTTTTAGAAGAAGTGATTAAAATGATTTTTCAAAGAAACTACCAAATAAAAAACTCCATAGAGTTTTTAAAATTTACTGCAGGATATAATTAATGAAGTGGGCAACAACTTGTGTCTGGGGAGATAAAAGTTGTGTAAGACCCACTTTTCTATTATAAATATTAATAAGTCATTCCCCAGACATAAATGAATAACTATTACACTTACGCTTATTTGCGTGAAGATGGAACTCCTTACTATATTGGTAAAGGGAGAAACAAAAGAATACATAATAATCACAATAAAATACCTTTACCACCCAAGAATAGAAGAATATTCTTAAAGGAAAATTTAACCGAAGAAGAAGCATTTAAGCACGAAATTTATATGATTGCTGTATTTGGTAGAAAAGATTTAGGAACAGGTATTCTACTTAATATGACAAATGGTGGGGAAAGAGGTGGGTGTAGAATATGTCCTACTAAAAAATATACTATATTATTTGGTGTTGAATATAATTCAATATACGAAGCGTGTAAGGATAATAATATTACATATTCCCAATATAAAATATTGATTGGCGAGAATTTGCTATTTACAAATGGTGAAGATTTAAAAAAATTTATATGGGAAAGGAGGAATAGTAAAATATCAAATAAGCAGATAGGTAATTTAAATAAAAAGGGTTGGAAAAGTAACCCAATAACTTATATGAGACAAAGTATTTCTATAAAAAATGCTCTCAAGAATAAAAATATAACTAAATAATGGTAAAAATAAAAAAAAATGAGAACATTTCAAGAGTTTTTAAATATTTGCGAAGCATTCAAACCAATGAATGAACCTAAAATGCAAGCACAAATGAAACGCCATCTTGAAAGAAATAATGCTAAAAGAGAAAGAGGTGAGAGTGGTGATAATAGATTTGGAAATATGAAAACAGCTCTTAAAGTTATTGGACCCCAACAAAAATCAAAGGGATTCAAAGAAAAGAAAACTGAAAAAGGTAAAAGAACCTTTGCTAAACAAAATGCTGATAAATTTTTAAGAAAAGATTCTTGGCACGGAGCAAAAGATAGACTTGGATACAAACTAACAGTTCCAGGCAGACATATTTCTAGAGATGAAGAGGGGCATAAAAAACACGTAGAAAGATTAAAGAAAAAAGAAAATTAATTTAGGAGGCAAAAATGCCTCTTTTTTGTATCAAATAAATATTCATAACTGATATTTTATGAATGTCCCATTTGATTATCTCAAAAAAGAATGAGGTATATCTTCAGGTTGAAGCAGAGCCACACGTCTACTATGAATTAAGAGACGCATTTCAATTTGAAGTCCCAAATGCCAAGTTTGCACCTGCCTATAAAAACAGATATTGGGATGGGCACATTTATTTGTTCAATATTAACACACAAGAAATATACGTTGGATTGTTAGATAAGCTTATAAAATTTTGTGAGCAGCACAATTATACTTATGAGTTTAGAAACAATAAGTATTACGGTCTCCCCTTTGAAGTCAACGAAATGATTTCAAAGGAGGGTGTGAAAGATTATATGAATTCTATTTGCAAGTATGCTCCCCGCGATTATCAAGTTGAGGGAGTATACGACGCCTTAAAACATAATCGAAAGTTGTTGATATCTCCAACTGCTTCTGGAAAGTCGTTGATGATATATTCGATTGTGAGATATTACGTTGAGAAAGAACAAAATATTCTGATAGTCGTTCCAACGACATCCCTTGTAGAGCAGATGTATAAAGATTTTGCAGATTATGGGTGGGATGTGGGTTCATTTTGCCACAAGATATACGCAGGAAAAGAAAGAGAAACAGACTCTCAGGTAATTATCACAACCTGGCAGTCCATCTACAAACTTCCCCGACAATATTTTTCAAGATTTAATGTGGTTGTAGGAGATGAAGCACACCAGTTTAAATCAAAGTCATTAGTATCTATAATGACAAAACTTTCTGATGCAAAATATCGTTATGGTTTTACAGGAACTTTAGATGGTACACAGACTCACAAATGGGTTTTAGAAGGTCTTTTCGGTCCATCCTATAAGATTATTAAGACTGATGAATTGATGAAAAAAGGGCACGTAGCAACACTTGATATTAATATCCTGTTGCTTAAGCATTCTCCAAATAAATTTGAAACGTTTGAAGATGAGGTTCAGTATATCATCAATCACGAAAAGAGAAATAAATTTATTCGAAATCTTGCTTTAGATTTAAAAGGAAACACATTAATCCTTTTCTCAAGAGTTGAAGGTCATGGGCAACCATTATACGAACTCATAAATAATAGCAAAACTGAAAACCGACAAGTGTTTTTTGTACATGGTGGAGTGAATACTGAAGATAGAGAAAAAGTCAGAGAAATCACCGAAAAAGAAAACAATGCCATCATTGTTGCTTCTTACGGAACTTTTTCTACAGGTATTAATATTAAAAATTTACACAATGTTATTTTTGCATCACCAAGTAAATCTAGAATCCGAAACCTTCAATCAATCGGAAGAGTTCTTCGAAAAGGAAATAATAAAACAAAAGCAACTCTATATGACATTGCCGATGATATCAGTTATAAGTCAAGAAAAAATTATACACTCAATCATCTAATAGAAAGAATTAAAATTTACAATGAAGAAAATTTTAACTACGATATTGTAAACATACCGCTTAAAAACTAATGGGAGAAGAGTTTTACGCAGCAATCAAACTAGTTAGTGGCGAAGAAATATTCTCTCTCGTCTCTGTCGATGAAAATGATGGAGATCCAATTATTATTCTCCAAAATCCAGTAGTTATGAAAACCTTTACAAACTATGCTGGAACTTATATAAAAGTAAAACCTTGGATGGAAATACCTGATGATGACTTTTTCTTAATTAAGTTAGATAAAATTATTACAATGACAGAAATCAAAAGTAAATCTACAATTAATTTTTATCATCGTTATCTTGAAGATGATATTAACGACTCTGAAATTGATGGTAAAGTTACAATTTCAGATAAGATGGGATATCTGGGCTCCGTAGAGAATGCTCGTAAATCACTTGAAGATATTTTCCTTAAGGACCTTAAAGATAATAAAGAAAGCTAAATCTTATCTTCAATGGAGACAAAC
>Ga0214917_10007831_pt1 | contig 10684 bp, 6 predicted proteins | sample LL_1208_BB_MetaG_FD_177983 | JGI IMG/M metagenome (GOLD analysis project Ga0214917, IMG submission 177983) | Freshwater microbial communities from Lake Lanier, Atlanta, Georgia, United States - LL_1208_BB | ecosystem: Environmental > Aquatic > Freshwater > Lake | place: USA: Georgia | collected...
CTAGCTTAAATTTAAGGAAAGCATGCGTCGCTATGTTTATTATACTGATAATTGTCCCATCTAAAATAAACACCGACGCAGTCTGCTTGGTTTCAAGTGAGGAGCACTGAGGTGAGGCTTAATTACCCGATCGATAAATCTTTTTTCTGCGATCTAGTCTTGCAACGTACAGGGTCACTCACTCGCATACATGGATTTACACCCATTAGGAAATGGCTAGAATCCGGCGATAGAAGTTTCATCGAGGCGTTTCACGAAGATGAGAGAAGCCGTCGGACGATACTAGAACAACTTGAGGAAGATATCTATGCCGACGTTGATTCCATCTTGAGTCTTTTGCCTATTAACTACATTCCTGATTCAATTGTCTCAATTGGGCCAGGCAACGCAATTTTGGAAACATTCCTCTTGAAACATTACTGGCATCGTTCGGCTATCACTCTTATTGATATTGAACACACCGATAGCCATCATCACGGTTATAAAGCCAATGGCGCAGGGTATGCAAGCCTGGAGAAAGCTCTACTATTTATGACTAGTAATGGATTGCACAGGGGGCAATTAACTCTATGCAACCCTAGAAAAGATATGCTGCCAAACACGAAATTTTGCTTGCTTATTTCGATTTTATCAATGGGCTTTCATTTCCCACTTGATAGCTATGCCGAATATATCCTAACGTGTTGTACGGAGGATGGGCTAGTAATTTTCGATAAAAGAAAGGGCATAGTTGATAATGGTTATGCTAGGATCCTTGATAGTGGCTTTCATGTCTCCCAAGTAACTGATTTGGGAAAGGCTGAGCGAATATTATTAAGCCGAAGGTCTTAACTTGCTAAATTGTTAAATCTAGGTTGCGGTCAAAATATCCTCACAGATTAGATCAATATAGACGTTCGGGAATATCCTGGTGTTGATTTGACATTTGACTTAAATGCGTTGCCTAGCCGATGTTTGCCATTCGAGGACTCTACTTTTGATGTACTGTTGCTTTCTCATGTTCTAGAATATTTAGAACGACCATTAGATGTAATGCAAGAATTATGGCGGGTAGCAACGCCAAATGCACTGCTGATTATCCGTGTACCACATGGTGGAAGTGACGACGCTTGGATTGATGTGTCTCATAGTCGGCCATTTTTCCCGAGAACATTCTCGTTTTTCGGACAACCAAATTATCATAATACCGGCTGTGAATATAATGGTTACTTGCGATGCGATTCTATTTTTTTAGCGACTCCGCTAGCGGCGAAGAGTGCTTTCGATAAGAATAAAATACTTTCAGCAATTCATTACCAACGTAACCTTTGTACGGAAATGGTCGCACTTCTCCATGCGGTAAAGCCTATTCGCCCGAGAAAAGTGGAACTAACGACGTCCCCCGATTTTGCTTTATTAGATGCAATACCCTCTGATCCATTTTTCTTTTTTAAGAAGAAATTTTATGAAGACCGTCCAAACATTAAGTCTTCCGAATCTGAAGCTTTCTTAGTATCGCGCACTCCCGCCAAGGATTGTAACCTTGATAGAAGTACCGTTGTTTGGGTTGATGGAGTTAGTTCCTCATTTAATCCTGAATCATTTGAAATGAGGCCCTCGAGTGTGTGGGAGTTTAGGGATGGTCGCGTCGTAGCGTCTGGCTTTTATGTTTATACCAGGAACAAAACTCTGATTGCAGGGGGCTACTCTTATAGCAGAAACTGGCATCAATCAGGCAATAGAGTTCTAAAGGCTGACTCTAGTGTTCGTATCCCGCCTGTAGCGACTGTAAGTGGAGGAGTCATTATTGGCGGAGTGGCATCTCACTTTGGCCATGCTTTCTTAGACTTGATTGATCGTTTGATTTCCCTAGACCGAGTGGATCTCACTAGATACAAATACCTTGCATTGCACGGACCGTTCGATTCAAGTTCAATAGATCTTCTTCATAAGGTTGTCCCTTGGGTGGTGAATCATGAGGTACTAGACGTCTCAAGATCCTCTTTCAATGCTGATCGAATTTTGCTCCCAGAAAATTTATCTGAAAAGCCTTACTGGGCATCCGCTACTGTCGAGGCAATTCAAGCAACAGCGAAGAAGAGTTTCAGGCACTATGTCAGCGAGAGGAAAGTCTTATATATTTCAAGGAGGAAAGCGTCACAACGTAGATTGCTTAACGATAATTATTTACTGGATAGATTACAAAGAGCTGGTTTGTTTGTAGATGTTTTGATACCTGAAGAAGCGAGCCTTGAAATGCAGATCGAATCCTTTAGGAGCGCTAGGTTTGTAATTGGGGTAATTAGGAGCGCGCTTTTTAACATTGCGTTTACGCGGTCAAGTTTAAGAAAAATAATATGCTTGGTTGATAAAGCATATTTAAGCATGAAGGGCGATAATGTTCAAATACTTCGTTCTCTTGGGACATTAGTTGATACTGAGGTTATTTTCGTAGCTTGTAGCCCAAGTTCAAAAGGATATGATTCCGATTTGGCTGTTGGAGAAGAGGCGATAAACAGTTTGTTCAGATACACTTAGTGCCTATCTTGTACCCCTATAAAACTTAGACGTTAACCTTTTTATGCAGTATTGTAGAATATCGAATCATAGCAGTTTTGCGCGAGGCTCCTTTAAAGTGGAGAAGTATCGGTCGAGACCGTAGACGACCAGCAAACTCAGGTAAACAGCCGTATATTTCTTCACTAATGTATGCAACTTCGCTTTGATCTAGGCAGGGGATAACTAGCTTTATTGCTTCTTGATCTCCATACCATCGAGCATACTTTGCAGGTTTTTTTTCAAGCTCTCTTAAGCAGTCGAGCCAAAACCCTGAGTTTTGTGTAATCGTTGAGCACGCAAGGAACGGATAAACCAAACCTAATGGCTGTCCTTCGTATTCAGCAAACTCTTCTCCTCTCATTTCAGTGTTGAAATTGGTGTCTCTATGGAAACTTCTTCTGCATACCGCAATCCGCTTATTGCCTAGAACTTGCCGAGGATCAAATCTGCTAACAAGCAGCATATCGGTGTCAAGATAAATCGCTGGCTCATTCAATCCAACCTGAAAAAATAGTTTGAGACGCGATATCATTAGTCTTTCTGGATCTATAGCTTTCCTAAATACCGCGGACACCCCGTTTATCTTTGGAGTATGGAGATCAGTGCATTGGATAACCCTTGCCGTTGGCATCAGTAGCCGTATTGAGTCCACCATTAAAGTAGGGGTATTCAAGTCCTCGCCAACATGCATAAAGACAAATGTTGCCATTGGCTTATTTAATGCTGGTAGGCGAGCTTCGCCCAGCCACCATGAGCAAATTATGAGAGTTAAAGTGTTTGATAATAAAATAAGACAAAAGGCTACTGCTCAAGAAACTGATAGTTTCGAGTGCGATTTGCTGTTCTTCATTGTGCTGTCTGTATTCATTTAGTATCGTTGCACATTGGCTAACGCGCGTCATAACCTGCCTCCAAAGCGCTCCACTTATAGTAACGTTCCATGGGTCATTAATGTGATATCTACTTGCGAGAAACTCGTGTGCTTCAAACTCGGTGATCGCCTTACGGTTCAGCAATTCAGTCGTTGAGAGCAATACTTCAGCGAAAGTCCCATTCTTGAAGCACTTCGTTATATACGGAACATGATTTCGACAAATTTTATCAACTTCCCAAGCTAAAGTTTCTCTACCAAGATGCCCGATCTGTCCGACATCATTCTCAGCGTAACTTTCGACCCAACTAGGGATTCCGTACCTATCGAACACTTCCAAGATCGACTGAGTTGACATGATTGCGGGGGGTAGATTGCTATCGCCATTTAGCTCGACAGTTATCGGGTTTTCCTCATTTACTGTGCCAGCAGCTGTTACTGATAGGACTTTGAAGTTAGGATCCCTCAAAATAGTTATTTTCTTCAGACCGACCCCCTTCGACGCTTCCTTAGCATCGTCGATGCTTCGAAACAGATTTTGCCATTGCTCTGCTATTTGAACATTATTGCGACTAATTTCTATTAGGTCTTGTGTATAGGCAACTCTCCTATTTGTTTGAATAGGATCTCGCACTATCTCTGTTAACCCCTCAAAGACATTCTTTGTGAGGAATGCATTATCACCAAAGGGAAGGTAAGCATTCAATGGATATGCAAGGACCGGCAGTCCTGCGTTTGTGGCCTCTACAAGTCGATTGGCACTTTTTGTCTTATTGAAGTCTGACTCGATGGATGGAATGATTGCGATATCGGCTCTACGAAACGCTTGTTCCATTCCGATTTCATTCCATTGCGAGATAGAAAATCTAAATTTATCATCGTTCAGATTTCGAAATCGTCTCTCCCAAGCAATTGTTTCGCCATCAATTAGAGTCACAATTTCAAGTGTCAAAGGTCTACGTTCTTTAGCGAAGGCCTGTAATCCCGGGAACCACTGTTGGAGATGGGTGCATACGAGTTTACTGCCAAATGCGATGAGGTTTAACTGGCCGCTCTCTGGGATAGAACGCGGTCCAATGCGGGGATGCTCCACCATATCCTCTATTACGTTTATCGGGCCAAGATAACCGTGGGCTCTTAGGACATGATGCATTACAGGGGTATTAGCTATACATCGGTTGGCAATAGTTAGCAACGTTTTGTGAGCCGCCTGAAATTCACCATAATCCAGGTGATTATCACAGAAGTCAACGATCAACTTTACACCACGCTTAGATAAACTTTCGACTAGCATTACACTTTGCGGTCGAAAGATCTTGGACACGACAGCAAACTTGGCGTAAGTTGTTGCGGCTATAAGGTCATCCTCTGAGGTGTTTCTTAGGCCGATAACACGCGTGGTCCAACCTAATCTCGCCAATTGAGAAGAGGGGTAGATCACCCTCAAACGAGCAGATGCCCCAGCAGCGACGAGAGTTTTTCCACCCGGCAAATGGCCTAGTTGATGGTCAGTAAGAAAATATACAGCTTTATCTCTGACTAAGTTTGGAGATTCGCCAGCGAAAGTCACAATGACCAACACTCCCCAAACCCGTCTGCCGTCTCAACCATCGTAAGATTGTTCTGGCGTAAATACTCAAAAGGCCAGGCTGTCTTTGCGATAGAAAAGTCTCGAACAAACATAACACCACTGCATCCCTGCACAAATCTAGATGCGACAGCTCGCTGGAGGTCAGGCCTATTTGGGGGAAGGATAATAACATTTAAGGTATCGTCACCCCTTCGGATCGCTCTCACCAGACTTACTTCGTCTTTGCTTATAGCGACTTGGCTTGCTAGAAGATCATCGATGCAAGTCCCTAAGGCGTCAATTGCAGCAAGTTGGTTCCACTTAATCGAACAAACCTCAAATTCGCCAGCGACCAACTTGCGAGAAACCACAAGGAATCGCAAAAGCAAATGCTGTTCAGGGTCGAAATTAAACAAGACTACCGCCCCTCTTCGTTTCGCTTTCACAAGCGCCGAAGCCTTTTCGAGCGTTGCACGCGTTTGCCAATCTACATCCTCTGGTTTCGGGGCGAGCGATTGAACCCAAGCACCGACTTCCCTTCCAATTTCTAGGGATCCTAATTTCCGTCCACTTAACGAAAGAGTAGAGTCAAAATATTGTTTATGCAGATTCGGGGCAGAAATATCTTTGCTCATGCGATTATCTTAGAGACTCGTACAAGAAGCTGCTCCAAGGACTCCTCCTCCTTTCGCCTAAAGTAGTGAACGTTTGGGTAAGCGATAGATCGATTATCATTTAATCCAAGTATCCAAGGTCCCTTAGATTCGGGCATAACTACTGCGACCTTCTGGTTACATGCACCGGCGAAGTGTACCAATGCAGTTGATACAGAGATCACCCCATCACAAGCAGCACTAATGGCGAGCCAGCCATCTAAGTCCTGCTTAAAATCAATATTCGGAAATACGCTGATATCATAACCGCATGAAGCGGACCATCTTAAGTCGTCCTCTACGTTGCCGTATTGTAGATTTACGGCTAAAATAGGCTGCTTAAGTACAGCTTCCCATGAACTTAAGCTTACTGCCTTGTTTCTTTGCTGATTTTCCCAAAACCCTCCTTTCCAAGATAAGCCAATTATCGCTCTACCCGAAGCCTTACGCTTTAAAATATCTCTGAATCGTACGAATTTAGACTTATTTACCCTGAGAAAAGGTCTCCGAGACTTCAGGAATGAGTCTAACGATGGTCTAAAGAATCCAAATAGGCTTCCAAGTGGGATATATCCATTGTTGGGTATGCCAGTAGTTTGAATAGATTCGATAACTCCGGCTGAGAGAAGAACAAGACTTGGAAAAGAGCGTTTCAAAATCGGCTTCAGGCGCTCTTCGCAAATCAACGCGACTTTCACAAGACGATCTATTGCTTCTTGCATAGCTGATAAGAATAATATTTGATCCCCTATGCCTTGTTCTACAATTATAAAAGTCCAGTGTGACGTATTAATTTCTTCTAGCATTGCGCGTTTTGCGAACTTAAACTGCTGCGGAAGGGGCCGCCCTAGCGTCCCAACAGTATTTGACAGTCCCTCCTCATAGTATTGCCAACCACGCTCAAAGTCTCTTGCCCTCAGCAGGTGAAGAGACATGTTCCAGAGCAGCGCCGACAAGTTCTTCTTTCCCGCCGCCTGTGCAGCGGTTAGCGCCCTCTCATAATAAGGTAACGGATCGACTCTCCCGACTTCACCGATTAGGTCAGCATGGACACGCAAAATCGTTGGGTCGTCTGGGTGTGCAGAGAGTAGTTTAGTAATGATTGAATCAGCTTCCGCAATTATTCCCTTCTGACGATAGCACGCAGCTAACGCTAGTTGTGGGTCCTTATGTTCCCTCTTTTTCTGCGGCAGCGCCTCAATTACACGAACTGCCTCTTCGACTCGGGCGGAGTCTAGCAGTATAGTAATCAACGGCATCGCTACAGCCAGCGTCTTTGGATTCGTCCTGTCAAAGGCTCTCTTTGCGTACGCTAGCGCGTCACGGTAACGACCGAGCGAGACGTAAAGTGAAGTTAGGTTGCTTAATGCAGGAACGAAATCATTATCGATACGTATGGCCTCAAGAAGTAAATTCTCAGCCGTCTCAACGTCAGAGTTAGCTCTCGCTAAAAGCCCCTTCAGGTTCAATAGCTTAATCTCAGATAGTGAAACAGAAGATGCGGCTTCTTCAATTGCCTGAAATGCCTCATCGAGTTTCCCAGAAACAAGCAAACTAGCAATACGTTGCTCGACATTATCAGACATGGTCCACGCCAATAAGAAAAACCGGGCCGAGGCCCGGTTTTATTCAGTACAAATTTATTAAAGTTATGTGAAGGATTAGCCGAAATTCCCGGCAACCAGTCCTGAAGTAACACCGGCCAAGAACAGCTGGCCTACAACGTTACCAGTGCCAAGATCAACTCCCGAACCAGATCCATTGTACTCAATCATCACAGCATAAGTACCTGTAGTGTGCATAGCCACTCCAGACCCTATCGTCCCGTTCGAAGATCCACCCTGCACCTCAAACAAAATAAGCGCAGCAGCCGCCGATGCACCGGAGAAGCCTAGACCATATCCAGATGCGCCATCAATGGAAACCGTTCTACCACTGAACAAAGCCTGAACGCCATTGGAAGAAGAGCCGAACAACATACTGAACGCACTACTGTTCTTGAAGTCGATAGAACCTGTACCGACTGTCATCGTACCAGCACCCGAAGCAAACCCTGCCAAGAGCCCAACACCTGAGGGTAGCAAAGCTGACGCAACTCCAGAGCCGTAATGCGGCGACGTCTGACTACCGGCACTCCAAGCGTGAATCTCATAGCCCGCCGAAGCAGCAAACAACGATGTCATACTTGCACTAGTTGCATTAGCCACTATCGAGGAGGTGCCCGCTGACAAGGTGTTCACGGAGCTTCCCCAGAAGTCAACGACGTCACCGCCTGCACCGGCAACGAATCCTGATGCCTGCTCGAGTCTTGATACTGTCGTCCCCGACGCTCCCAAGTCACTACCTCGAGTGCTACCCGATCCCTTGTAGACAATCGTCTGGGCACCACCAGAAAGTACATAATAGTCAGTCCCATCGCCACCAATAATCACATCGCTACCAGATCCTGAGACTATAGTGTCACTCCCAGCTCCTGCGCTAAGTGTATCGGCACCATTGCCACCTATCAACAAGTCAGCTCCGCTGCCTGTCGTAATGGTGATTGATCCTGACTGCGTAGTTAAACCGTTTGCGTTACCACCACTGTAACTCATTCTAAAACTCAAATCTTTTGTAACAGTCGTAGTTTGATACCAACCGCCAATACTCGATATCGCAGACCCAACATTTAGTACAGAAGACCCTGAACCATTCGACGCAATATTTAGAGATCCATTAAGGTAGTCATTACCAACTGGGGTGAAGTTAAACTCTTCCAGAGTAACAGTAGAAGCACTCCCAACAGACACAGTTAAGTTTGGAGCAAAGTAGACGCTATTTCCCGAGATTGAACCTATATTTACAATCGATTGATCACCCGCTGTAATTGTTAAAGTACTTAGCGAACTGGCGCCATTAAATCCTGACGCAGTAGCGAGTGCAATGTTTCCACTCGCTCCGGTCGTTACAGTAATAGCGGAGAGACTCGTGTCATCGAGATCTGTTGCATCCGAAACTGTAGTCGAGCCGCTTCCATTGTGCGTCACTGACAAACTCGTCAAGGCAGAATGAGTTCCTATGGTAATGGTGTGGCTACTTGAACCTGCCCCATTGATTATCAATGAAGTAGTGGTCGCCGTATCTGGATTGACAGTCATGCCCGACCATCCACCCGTTGAGGTACCAGAGTTAGCAGTTACAGTAATAGTTGACGCGTTTGTTACTGACAGTAGAGAACTAGTAGCCGCACCAGTCCCAGTTATTGTCAAATTGGCATTAGCCCCGGCTTTATAACCGATTGAATTTGTTCCGTTCATCACATCGCCGAAACTCAATGTCTGCAGGCCTGAGGCATTTGTCACAAGAATCTGCGTGCCTGTACTTATAACGTTGATACGAGTGACGCCCTCCATCGTTGACATATCCAAACGACGGCCTACGCTTCCCGCAAAAACATTTATCGTTTCTACGGAATCGGTAATCGGCTTTACAGACGAACCACCAGCCAATGTAAAAATTAGTGTATCACTTCCATCACCACCACGAATTGTGTCATCGGGTCCAATAAAGGTGGTTGCAGTGATTGTGTCCGCACCGTCGCCACCCAAGATTGAGTGAGCGCCCGCGACGCCAATACTGATTGTGTCGGCACCAGATCCCGCAGAGATCACGAGATTTGCAGATCCAGCATTGGTTGCAGTAATTGTGTCATTTCCATCACCGCCAACAACCGTATGACCGCCACCTGACCCACCACTTCCGTTAATCGTGATGGTGTCATTGCCTTCGCCACCATCTACGTTAACTGTACCAACAAGTGTTGCGTTAACGGTAAACACATCGTTACCGCCGGCAAGACTAGCCACGACGTTACCTGAACCCGTACCGTTAAAGGTGACAGTATCGTTTCCGGCACCGCCCGTTAGTATCTTGTCGCCGCCATTACCGACGTTTGCAGTGAAAGCAACCGCAGATGCTGAAGCAAAATTCAGAGTTTGGTTGGCCGAGTTGTTGTTCCCCGAGGAAACAATATTGACGATCGAGCCAGAGCCAACGTCAACCAAAGTTACGTTACCAACAGCGGAATTCCCGTTTAGCGTAAGCGTTCCCTTCTCACCATCACCCGTGACGGTAAGTGCAGTGGTTGCCGAAAAAGCCGAACCGATAATTGTGGTTGGCGCACCCGAAGCTGACTGGTCAATTGTGACCATTACAGACTCAAGAACGCCTGCGTTAGCAGTTTGATTTAGCGTTACGGTAGAGCCCGAAGCCCCCTTTAAGCTAACAGCAACTGAGTCCGCACTTCCAGTTAAGTCGATAAAGGTAGCGGTGAGATCTTTATTTGATGCATTCGGCGCTTCCACAACGAAATTAGTTGCTTTCGGCAATCCCGTGAACACCGCATCCATGTCGGCCAAGCCGCTAACTGTGACCTCCTTGACGCTTGAATCCCACAGAGCCCCAGAAGCAGTCATCGTTTCAAAGAGTTGGAACTTTGCTTTTTCAACCGACACAAGTTCCAGCGTCAAATCGTTTGTGCCATCGGAGATGAAACGGATATCAACAGTGTCATCGCCACCCTTACCATCGACTTTATCACCACTGCTGACAGGCGAGGACGATGCCAACACAGATCCGGAGAAGGTGTCGTTACCTGCACCACCTTCAAGCTGATCAGCAGCGGTTGTGAACGACTTAGAAACCGGATCAGTGACAGGGGTTGTTACACCAAGCGCCGTATCAACCGCCGTCTTGAGCGTCGTACCCGCCACCCCTGTTGAACTAACACCATAAGCTGTTTTTGCTGCGGCGGCGGCAACACTGAGCGCATCCGTGCCGCTGAAGGTGTTGGTATTAAGCGCATTAAGAAGCGCTCGGGCGAAACTCGCAACCGTAACACCAGGATAAGAAAGAATGCCTTCGGCCAATGCCTTAAGGCTCGTTCCGTCAGCGCCTACCGCGGTACCAGGCAAGCCGAGGTGGCCGAGCATCGTGTCGGCAATTTGTCCTGCGGTTGCAAATACTGGGTACTTGGTTTGACCTGCGGTCGAGGCGACCATAGCAGCGGCAACG
>Ga0214917_10007832_pt1 | contig 10682 bp, 11 predicted proteins | sample LL_1208_BB_MetaG_FD_177983 | JGI IMG/M metagenome (GOLD analysis project Ga0214917, IMG submission 177983) | Freshwater microbial communities from Lake Lanier, Atlanta, Georgia, United States - LL_1208_BB | ecosystem: Environmental > Aquatic > Freshwater > Lake | place: USA: Georgia | collected...
AGAGTGTCAGCGTGACATTGTTTCACGGTGATGTCGTTGTATTCGGTGGCGTTGCACGGCGCGCATTTCATGGCGTCGGCACGCTTCGCAAAGGCGATCACCCACTGACTGGGCCGCTGCGCTACAATCTCACGTTTCGCGTTGCGCAGTGAGCGCTCGGTTCTGAGGGCTGTTGCGCGAGATTTGGTGCTCTCTCCATGCGAGTAGCGCGACCAGGCCCATCGCCGGCATGAAGGGAATGTTCTGTCGGAAGGAGTTGAAATCGGTATTGGTAACAATTCCTACATAGATGCCGAAGCTCCACATCACTGATTGCATCAACAACGATTGTCGACGGGCAAGTAGCACTGAGATCGTAAAAAGTATTGGAATCACGATCGTTTCGCTCAGTAGTACACGCAAGAGCAAGAGCGAGGTCGTAGAGAATTCCACCGTAGACGCAGGTACTGTGAGAAATTGTAGACCGACGTAGTTTGAGGCAATTCGCAGTACGGGAGAGATTCCCCAAGTGTGTCCGAATACTCCGCTCATTCCTGACTGGTACTGAAGCCCAAATGAATACACGTAGTAGCCGAGTACGGGAGCCGCAGTGAGTCCGAGAAAATTCACGAATGGTGTCGGCGTGGAGTTGCGACGCAGTTTTTGAAGCACAAGGGCCACAAGAGATCCGATGAGTACGGCCGCAGCGAGATGAGGTCGCAGGAGCCCGAGACCGATTAGCGAACCCAACTTTGCAGCGGTAGATGTGCCAGTAAAGAACCACAGTACGAGCAACATCATCGTGGTGTCGCGTAATCCAAGGGCCGCGAAGAAGACGCCGATAAATGCTGTCGCGCTGAGGTAGGTGGTCGCAGCAAGATTTAGAATTGTGGTTGTTGGCACTCGTCGTTGAATGAGCGATGTCGTTGCTAAAAGAGCGAGCAGCGAAACGAACTTCAGAGATAAGAGAGGCTCAATTCCCATGGCTGCCAGCAGAGATGCAGGTAGCACATAGGGAACTCGCGCTGCCGAGAGCCACCAGTCAAGGTCGAAGGGGAGTCCGTTGCCAAGAATCTCATTGACGAGACCCGAGTGGTATCGCTGATCATTCGAGTAGAAGTTCTGTTGCTCCACCAGACCATATCGAAGCAGTATCAAACTAGAAAGCAACATCCAACCCAGAATTTGCAACTGCATCACTCGTTGGCCGCGAGTGAACCAGAGTGTGACTACACCAAGTATCACCACCTGACCGAGATACAGCGAGTCAGACACGACGCATCATCACGATCCGACGGCGCAGATACTTGACCCTCAACCAGAACATGATGAGCGCATCGCCCAGCGTTCCGATGTCACGCGTCTGCCTCAGACGTCGTACGGCGTGAAGTTCACCCTGATGCATCTTCGTCATGTTCGCACTGAGGCCACTTTCCCCATAGGTTGACTTGTGCAGAAGAGTCAGCGCGCACCGTTGAAAGATTGCGGGTCCGTGAGCAGCCACGATCGTGAGCCACAGGGCGAAATCCTCCGCATGCCAGACGTCCGTGGGAAATCGCTCTGGAATCGTTCGACGAAGCATCACCGTAGGTGTTGAGAGACGATTTCGAAGGAGAAAGTGACGCAGACCGAAGTGATCGATTACTGGATTCGCACCAAAAGATCGAGGCGTGTCTTCATCCTGCCGAACAACCACGTAGCTATGACCGAAGAGCACGGAGTCAGAAAATTTGTGTACCACTTCGCACTGCATCTCAAGCTTTTCCGGTCGCCACGAGTCGTCCGAGTCGAGAAACGCGATGAGATCACTTTTGGCTAGGTCCCAACCACGGTTTCTTGCAGCCCCTGGGCCAATATTGACTGGCAGTATCTCAATCTGCCAGGTGACTTTCTGATGCCGAGCGGCGAAAGCGCGAACACGGGAAATCGTGTCATCGGCGCTGGCATTGTCGATAACAATCACTTCGTCGGGCAGCCGTGTTTGACCTACCACTGAAGCCAGGGCTCGCTCAATCGTCGATGCGGAATTGAACGTAGGAATCACCACGGCAACGGATTCTGACATCACAACATCCAATCCCAGGATCCTTGCAGTTTGCGCAGAGTGGTGCGGGCCGAATCGCGCGACCAGATGTCAATGCGCGGAATGCTCAGTCGCTGACTTGCTGAATGATACGTTCCAACTTTGCTTGAGCACGCATAGTGGTAGCCGTGTTTCTGGGCTGCGTCGGCGATAGCAGGCGTGAAGCTGCCATGTGGATACGACATTGACTCAACAGGACGCTGGAGTGTCTGCTGTAGCCAGTCTCTTGATTCTGAGAGCTCTCGTTGAAGATCATCAGCACTCATCTGTGCAAGCGGAGCATGGGTGGCACCATGCGCACCTATCACCACATTGGGCAGTGAGGCAAGCTCGCGCAGATCAGATTCGGTGAGATATCGAGTGTTGCCAGACAGGCAATACGACCTTGTGACGAAGACATGAAAGGGTATGCCGAGTCGTACGAGTAGAGGTGCGGCGACCGAGAGTGTGCTCCGGTATCCGTCGTCGAAAGTGATTGCAATGCCGGGTTGTGGGTCACTACCGAGGGATACAAAGTGCAACTGTTGACTTGCAACCCATTCGGTGACAGTTTCCATCTGAGCGCGAAACAATGAAGGCGAAAGTGTATAAGTATCTCGAGATGGAGACCCATCGCCGAGATCGTGATACATCAGCGTTCGTGTACCACACAGGCTGACACTTCGGTGTCGAATCGCAGCGGTGGCCTCGGCAAGACCAACAGCCAGAAGGTACTTGATTGGATTCACCGAGATGACGTACGACCGTGCGCGTGTGAGGAAGACTTCAACGAGTACGAGATGCCACAAGTTTAGCGAGCACTCGTTTCATAAATCGTGGGTACGTCGCTTCATATTCTCCGACATACGCAACCTCGGTACCACCAGCACCATGCTTGAAGTCAAAGACCCCTTTGTTCTTGACGCGATCAACTCCGCCAAAGTCGTAGTTCTGAAGACCCCGCTTGGCGAGCAAGTCGAGAAGTGCAGCAAGCGCCACATTTGATGCATAGGTCTTGCGACCATCTCTCGAAGTCGCGGCAAGAAAGTCATAGGCGTTTGCACCGACGATGACAGCAGCGCGCAAGGCAAGAACGGCACCGGTCACGTCGTGAGCCTTTACAACGACGATTCGTTCGCCGAAACAATCAACCAGTCGCTTGATTGCAGCATCGTCACCACGCCATTCAGCATGGAAAGGTTGCTTCACATCCTCAACCTCCCGATGCAGGGTGGCGATGATCTGCGTGTCGGGGTTCAGCCAAAGTTCGGCCGACACCTGGCGCTGCTCACCCCTTCGCAAGTTGCGTGCCCAATTGCTACTGAAGGAGGCACTCAGTGCTTCAGTGGGCGTAGCGAGCGAACGCCTGAGTGTCGTCACACTGCCTATGGGCGTGGCGGCTGACCATCCGGCCATACGAAATGCCGTTCTTCGTTCTGAGGCGAGTGGTGCGTGATCAGCGAGCCGTAGGTACAACACCTTGGCATCGAGAAGGCGTTTGGTTTCGTCGAGAAGATCGTGCAAGAGGGATGGCGTGACGACACCGAGCGGGGCGCCCGCTCCCCACGCCACCCGCACAGGTCCGACCCTCTTCACCAGCAGTTGTGCTGCACTCGTGCCATCTTTCGTAATGAGGCGAGTTGGTTGCCAACCAAATGACTCACGAAATGCAGCCCAGGCTGAAAGTTGGAATGGTGTCGTGGCACCGAGGCCCTCGACCAACGCATCCCATTTGTCGGCTGAACCCGTGAATCGTTGCCAAGTCATGCGAGAAAGTTCACCAGACGCAGCGTGCGCAGTCGTGACGTTGTCGGCAACGGTGAGCGTGCCGAAAGTGCCGGCCAGCTGATGACTTCACCCAGGCGCTCACGGTGAATCAGGGTTTCAAACTCGTCAACGTTGCCAGCATCGGTGAAGAAAGCAAAACCTTGTGGCGACACGCCGTCGTTGAGGAGAGGAATTGGGGTTTCAATGTCATATCGCTGGGCGGCCGAGTGACAGCGACCGAAGAGCTTGCGCCGACGCTGCACCTCATGTGCCTGGTCAACGCTTTCGAGCAACCGGATGCTTTCGCCATGAATAGCCCGATGGGCCGGCAGTTGCCATTCATCGTCGGGGTGCTGACTGATAGCTGGCTGCCCGCGCAAGCGACGAAGCACGCGCACCGTGTGTCGCGAGGCAGCCATGGCAGAGAGAGGGGATACTGAGTCGATGCGTGCCATGACGCGACGCAATACAAAACCCAAAGGAAGTGGCTCATCACGTGGCACTAGTGGCGCATGCAACATCGTCATATCGAGATGTGCGGCGTCGCGCCACTCGACGAAGGCCCCGTCAGGCAAGCGAATGGTCTTACGCACACTGGTGACGCCCACATCTGTGCGTGAACCAAGGGGGGTTCCATCACGATCCGCGCTCAACCAACCATGCGCGTTGTCTTCGATGATGGTGGTTTCTGATGAGGCAATTTCGCGTACGCGCTGCAGGTCAGCCGGAAATCCGAAATAGTTCACGACGATGATGGCAGCTGCGCGTGGAAGCGATTGTGTTGTTGATATCTGGAGATCATCACCGATTGTGTAGAACCTCGGTTCGGAACCCACGGCGTGTAGTGAAGCCAGTACGTCACGACAGATGAAATCGGGCACCAACACTGACGAGCCTTCCTGCACCCGCGCGAGCTTGAGAGCAGTCACCAAAGCGTGTCGCGCGTATGCGTAGTAGAGGCGATTGGAAGTCATCGTTGATTCGGTTGCTTGAAGTTACGCAGTGAGGCGACCAGTAGCAGAGCCAGACCAGCGTACGAGCGGGCGAAGAGCGGGTCATGGCGCAGTGCCGTGACGAACTCACGCCATGCGTTGTGAAAGTCGTTCGCCTTGGTGAACGCTCTCGCTGCCGAGTAGTGCGACAGCCCGATGCGCCGACGCACCGTTGAAGCAGCGAAGTCATTCTTCTCAAGGTGTGAGTTAACCACTGCCATCTCCGCATCGCGATTACGCACAATGGATGAACTAGCGCTCGCTGCATGGATACGGAATACCCCGAGCACGTCGTCAATCAATTCGATGCGGGTACCGCGTTGTGAGAGTCGTAGCCACAAGTCGTAGTCCTCGGCAGTAATAAAGTCGGCACGCTCGGAGAAGCCACCCACCTGCTGAAACAGACTGGTGCGACCCACGATTGCCGAGGTCGACAGACAATTGCCGCCGAGCAACATCTCGCGGTAGACCATGCGATGGTGAGGACCATATCGCATGACGCGACTCGAACCTGTTGACTTCCACTCTTCGGCGTGACACACCAATTCGGCACCCTGCTCGAGACGCTCGATACAGCGCGCAAGCTTGAGGGGGTACCACCAATCGTCGGAGTCGAGAAATGCAACAAAAGGTGCTGAAGCATCACGCAGGGCCCGGTTGCGTGCGGCAGCAATCACACCGTGATTGGCAAAGTCAATGATGCGAATCGGATGAGCGGAGAACTCGGCTACCACGGCATGGGTGTGATCGGTCGACATGTTGTTGACCACGGTCACTTTCCATTCTCGAAATGTTTGGGCAACGACAGACTGCAAGGCCTCGCGCAGGAAGTCAGCCTGGTTGTAGGTGGGGATGATCACCTCCACGCGGGCAGCGGAGGTGTTCATACTGAGATCCGACCGAATTCTTGCTGGGCATAGCGAAGCAAGTCACAGATCTCTTGGCTGCGGTTGTTCGGTATTCGAACACCTGCGTCGCGCAGCCTGCGCGTATCGAGAGTGAAGGTTGGCGGCACCGTCGCCTGCCGGAACGGCGCTTCGATTGAAGCCGAGATCCCCAGCACTTCCTCAGCGTGTCGCTGCACGAGGCCCGCGAGGTGAGAAAGCTGCATTGTTTCGCCAGATGCGAGCAGGTACACCCCCTGCAGCGGCTGAGCACGAGAAACGATATTGGCGAGTACCTCGACGACGTCGCACAACGCCATCGAGTCGCGAGAGATTCGGGGGTCTGAGCGCAGCACCATCGCCTTCGACGACACCACTTGGCGACACAGGTCATGCATAAGCAGATTCCATGTCTCCGGGCGTCGTGATATCGGTACTCCGAACGAGTTGGTCAGCCGCACGACAACAGTTTGTGTGGTGGTTGCTAGAGAGCAGTGCAACATTCGTTCTTCGATGCGTTGGCGTGAACGGCCGTAGTCCGAGTTCGGGCGGGTTACCGTCGAGTCATCAACATGCCCGACGAGTGAGTCGCCGTAGACATGAATTGAGGAGAGATACACGAAGCGAGAAACGCCGACTGCGATGGCGTCACTGAGGAGTGAGAGGGAGATATCTTCTTCTGCTTGCAACTCCTGGCTCGTGGGCGTGATGCCCGAAGAAAATCCGCGTGTCGCGAGATGGACGACGGTGTTTACACCACGCAGAATTTCATGTCGCATTGATGCATCGTCGAGATCGCCGAAGACCACTTCGGCACGTGATGCCCACTCAGGCAGCGACTGTTGCGATCGCAGGAGCGCCCGCGTTCTTGTGCCGCTAGTAGTGAGGTGGGCAAAGAGCCGCCCGCCTACATGGCCACCTGCTCCGGTGATCAGCACCCGTTGACTTGTTGGCACTCAATGCCCTGCAAGTTGGGGCATCGCCGAGTCGGAAAGTTCTCGCCGATCAGCCTCGTTGGGGTCGTGTGGAAGGCTCGAACAACTGCCGATGACGGCGGTCAACGATCCCGAATTCTCGAATGCGTACCACACCATCGGTGGGATCGTCAGTAGCGCATACGAAGTTTCGCCGATTGTCACATCTGCCCGCACACCACGTGTAGGGCTCGTTGCGCGATCGTCTACGAGCACGAAGTGCACCACACCAACGGGCACTGCGAGTTGCGATGTTGCGGCACGGTGTCGACGCCATGCCTTTTTTCGGCCAGGATGGAGTTTTGAAAAGTACACCTCGCCGAACTGTGTGAACACCTCGTCGGTGCACTTCAGCATGTGCAGCACGTCGCCACGTGGATCCTCAATCACGCGCCGCGGGCTGACATGTACACCGTCAATCATCGAGAAAGATAGGCCTCGATATCGCCAACCGTGAGGCTGATCGCCGTGCTGCCGTCACGCACACCCCCATACCATGCGATGGTTCGGTTCATCGTGTCGGCAAAGTTCCAGCGGGTTGACCACGTGAGTTGATCGTGGGCCTTAGCGCTGTTCAATTGCAAGAGCTGCGATTCGTGCATCGCACCGGTTGTCTGCCCGACTTTTATCGCATCGGGGCGACCCCACTGCGTAGCAACCAATCCGGCCACTTCCTGCACTTCGTGAATGGCAGTCTCCGGAGGCCCGAAGTTCCACGAACTACAGGTTGGTGCGACCCCGTCTTCGAGTGCCACTGCGAGACGGACGTAACCCGAAAGTGGTTCAAGCACGTGCTGCCATGGTCGCGTTGCACGCGGATGGCGAATTTCGATGATGTCGTTGCGTTCGAGTGCGCGAATGCAGTCAGGAATGAGACGATCAGGAGACCAATCGCCTCCGCCGATTACGTTGCCGGCACGCGCACTCGCAACATGAGCCGCGTTCGGGCGGTTGAACGTTGCAGCGCAATACCCAGCGAAGACCATTTCAGCGGCGGCCTTCGACTGACTGTATGGATCGATTCCGCCCAACTCATCGGTTTCTACATATCCACGCTGTTGTTCTTTGTTCTTATAGCACTTGTCTGATGTCACGAAGACGAGTGTCTTCACCGAGGCGGTTCGATTCCCGCACTCAAGCACGTTCGCCGAACCGAGAATATTGGTCGAGAACGTCGTATAGGGGTCCGCGTACGATGCACGCACGAAGGCTTGCGCCGCCAGATGAAACACCACCTCGGGTTGTGCCCGTTGGAACTCGGCCTCGAGTTTCGACAGGTCACGAATGTCGCACTCGCGGCTGTCGATTTCGTTGGCGAGGTTGAGCAAGTTGAAGTGGGAAGGTTTTGTCTGGGGGGCTAGGGCGACGCCAGTTACCCGTGCGCCAGCCCGCGCGAGCAACAAGCCAAGCCACGACCCCTTGAAGCCGGTGTGCCCAGTGATGAGCACACGACGACCTTTGAACCGTTGCAGATCATTGGCTAGTGACGCCATGGTGCTTCATTCTTGCGGTCGAGTTCGTTGAGAAGCTCCCAGTCGCGGTAGGTGTCCATGCACTGCCAGAAACCTTCGTGGGTGTACACCGCTAACTGTCGGTCGCGCACCAGAAGGCGCATCGGCTCGGCCTCGAGTACGAGGTCGTCGCGCTCGTCCAGGTACTCGAAGAGTTTCGCGCGGCAAACGAAGTAGCCACCAGAAATGAGACCAGCTGATGCCTGGGGCTTTTCGTTAAACGAGGTGGCGAGCCCAGCGGCATCAACGGCGACCTCACCGAACCTGCTTGGTGGTCGCACCGCAGTGAGCGTCATTGCAGCGCTGTGCGAACGGTGAAAGTCGTAACTCTTGTCGATCGGCACATCTGACACTCCGTCGCCGTACGTGAGAAAGAAGTCGTCGTCGCCTACCAAGTTGCGAATCTTGCGCACCCGGGCCCCGGTCATCGACTCAAGCCCCGTGTCAGCGAGGGTAACCCTAACGTTGCCGGCACTCGGCAATGCGAAACGCACCGTCTCGGTGCCGCCAGAGGATGATGCACCAAAGAATGCACGAATTACATCACCCAAGTACCCGAGACACAACACGAAATTGCGGTGACCATAGAATGCGTAGTGCTCCATGATGTGCACGACGATTGGCTGGGCACCAACGGAAATCATCGGCTTGGGCAAAGTGTCGTCGACACCACGAATTCTCGTGCCCTTGCCACCGCAGAGAATAACTACCTGGTTCGGAACATCCTGAGGAAACATGCGTCCTAACTTTGCAGTCTAGAAGTAAAAGGTCTGAACTAATTCGAGGGAATTAGGTCGGATTGCCAATGTCGCGGTCCACTTGAATGTATTCCGACTTCGTCAAGCAGATCACAGAACAGGTGGTTCTGCTCGTCGAATGCCATCAGCATTGCTCGTAGTCGTTCGGACACTTCTTGCCATACATCATTATTGCAGGAATTGACGAAATCTAGAACACGGGATACCTCTGCGCTCGTACAGTCATGTGTCCAGAACGGACCAGAACGAGGAAGATTCAAAGGAAAACCAAAATCACAGTCCTTCCTATGCTCAAGTCCCGCTAACTTCAATCGGGCGGCAACGAATGCAACTCGATAACCACGAGCAAAGAATTCATAAGCGAGGGTACTTTCCGATGAGACAATGAGATCGTTGGATGTTGGTACTTGGTAATTGACACTTTGATCGTGCGAGTAGTGGAAACAGTAGGCGCTCGCGCCAAGCAATCGGTCGTAGTGGTTCTTTTCACCAAAAACTTTTTCAGATCTCTTGCCTAGAACATGGAACTCGATTCCATAGGTCTGAGCGAAAGTGTATGCATAGCGCGGTAGCACAGATTCGATTCGACAATAGTCGCGGTACGCTACTGCTTTGTCACCATAGTAGGCGGCGACATCATCTGACTCCGGTCTGTTACTAGGAGTCGAGAAAGCGGGAAGTGAGGAGACGTAGAACAATCTCCGGTGTAAGTGGCTTGAGCTATTCCCCTTAACTGCGTTGTTTTTCAAACTGCCTACGTACCAGACTTTGGGTGATGCCGATGAAGCAGCTAGGGCCGAGCCATACAGGGATTCCACAGCGGGCCCGAAGAGGCACAAATGTGAAACAGCTGCGAGTCCATTACGCGAATACTCAGCGAGTTGCTCAAAGAATCCTTGTGATACATCATTGGAGAAGTGATCACGGCGCCCGTTCTGAATCGCAACTGTGGCAACTCGAGGAAACCAAACTGCAATTTGGTAGAAAAGCGGGTCATTGTCTTCCATGGTCAGAACCACACGTGGCTGGACAATCTGCAGATAGGTCTTCAGATAGCCCTCTCGGTTGGCGCGAAACTTGATGGCACTTCGGATCAAAACGGAGATGTTGAGCTCGTCGTCATGATGTCGAAAGATTCCAGTATCGCTTGGAAGATAATTGAGGAGGATTTCAGAACCGCTAGCGCCGTAGATGAGACAATCAACTTTCCCCGGGGTGCGCCATCGACGTGTTACCGCAAAGAATTTTCGTAATCTCTTCACCAAGCGTGCAATCCGCCGTCAACGACGAGGCTGTGGCCAGTGACATAACTCGCTGCATCGGATGCGAGATAGAGAACCGCACCAACGATTTCAGGTGCCTGAGCCATTCTTCCAAGGGGAACTCGAGCACCGTATCTCCGTTGGAATTCCTCATTTTGACCACTCTCTGTCCCTCCTGGAACCAAAGCATTTACACGAATATTCTTGTCTGCCCAATAGGTGGCAAGAAACTTGGTTAGGCCAACCACTGCGGCTTTCGAGGCGCTGTAGACCGCAGGGGTGTTGATTCGGCGGTTCAGATACCAAGAGCCCTCATAAATCCTGTTGTCGGGGCCCATGATGCCGTAGGCAGACGAGGTTTGAATGATCGACCCCCCCTGTGCTTGTTTCAGCATCTGCTTTCCAACCGCTTGAGCCATTAGGAACATCGCGTCAATGTTGATAGCCATTACCGTTCGCCATTGTTCCAGTGTGTACTCCTCAAATGGTGCGA
>Ga0214917_10007834_pt1 | contig 10681 bp, 11 predicted proteins | sample LL_1208_BB_MetaG_FD_177983 | JGI IMG/M metagenome (GOLD analysis project Ga0214917, IMG submission 177983) | Freshwater microbial communities from Lake Lanier, Atlanta, Georgia, United States - LL_1208_BB | ecosystem: Environmental > Aquatic > Freshwater > Lake | place: USA: Georgia | collected...
GCGGCCGCCGCGGCGACTGCTTGACCTGATGCGTCCAACTTGACGAATGTGTATTGCTTACTGGAAAGGTCGGCACCTGCGACGAGGGTGACCTTTACCGAGTAATTAGAGATTTCGTATGCCATGGTTTAGGCACCTTTCTCGGATAGGTATTGGCTGTAAAGGTCAGGGTTCTTTGTAGCAACATCAGACATTGCTTGCGCGAATGACTTTGCTACACCCTCATCAACAGCGGACTTTGCCATAGCGGTTAGACGCTCATAAGCATTTCCTTGTTTGATGTCCGCGGACTTGCCGATTTCCGCAAAAATTGATGCTGATTCAGCCTGAGCATTTACTGAAGAAAGAATCTCTTCAACACTCTTTGCTAATTCTGAATCTGTTTCGGACAAGCGACGAAGCGCTGGTCCAACTTTTTCAGCATTGAGATTGAGATTAGCCCAACCCTTTGCTTTTTCAACGGCTTGAGCGTCAGCACGGGCTTCGCGTTCTTTGCGAAGTTCAGCGGTTGCTGATTCTGCTTGTTTTCTCAAGTCCTCAATCATTTTGACAACTGGAGCAGGAGCGGACTTCATGTAGTCCTCTTCTTCCTTCTTTGGTTCCATAGAATCTTGACCCATCGCCATTTCAACTTCCAGTTCAGGCTTTTGTTCCTTTTCGGCGAGTTTGGCTTCGAGTTCAGCGATACGGGCTTTAGCCGCCGCTAGTTCTTCCTCTACGGTTTTTTCAACCTGCTCTTCAGGTGCCGTGGTAGTTGTTTCCTCCATATTGGAGTCCTCCTCGGTCAGCGATTTGTCGAGAACCCTCTGAACATCAGATTCGGATGCTGACTTCATTACGAGCCAGCCTTCATGTAAATGAGCGGGATGGTCTACGCCACTCGTTTCTTCGATGGCTAGATTCACCATTTTACGAGTACGGGGTTTCGACAAAATATGCTCCTAACAAACTAGAGGCAATTTTTCAGCGTCGGGCTAAAAAACTAACCTCGGGTCTTGACCAACAAATAATAACATAAGTGTAATTTCGACCTTTTTTACTGGTTTGTCATCACCCGAGTTTTTACCAAGGCTTGAATCAAGTCAGGAGAAACCCACATTGAAAAGGGATTTTCATTCTCCCAAAAGCGAGCCAATCTAAAGTGATAATCGGTGCTATCAATCTTTGTCCAAACAAAAAAGGCTTGAGAGTCATGAGGAAGATTGACTTGGATGCCAGCATACCCAGGCGGAGTTGAAACACGATATGCCTGAAGATTCATAGATTTGAGAATCTCTAAGGTATCGTCAATTATGTTTGGTGCCATGACCTACTTCTTCTTCATTGGATAATCCATAGTATCCATGTGAGCAGGGTCATCGTAATCTAAATCTTCGAATTCACCTTCGGAATCATCTTTATATGGAACAAATTTAGGTTTTGGATTTTTTGGCTCTGAATCATTTTCTCCTTCAGAGTCATCACCATTGCGCCAGTCGCCATGACTTGATTGGTCATGGTCGCCGTGCTTCTCAAGAATTACTTTTTTTTTAGTGTTGAGAGTTTATGACCAACTTTAGTATCAGTTGGTTTTCCATCTTGGTACAAAACAATCAAAGCCGCAGGGTCATCCTCTGTACCTTGAATGTTGAAAGATGAATCAGGAACATTGATACGACCTGAACGCTCAATGCGTAAAACTTTTCCCTCTGCGCTTCCGCCTGAAGATTTCCAAGAAACCATATCTCCAACAGATACAGCCTTTTCAAATTCTATTTTTTTTTGTTCTGTTGCTTTATTGATTGTGTTACCCATACGGCGCATTGCCTCTTGAACCATTGACTTTGCGTATCCACTAAGACCTTTGAAACCGAACTTTTTGACATCATCTTCAATCATCTTGAATTCATCATCATCCATGCCAGCCAACGGACCCTTACGGAGTTCGCCTAACATTCGGAGGTCTTTTTTCATAAAGTCTCGTCCTTTTTGGGTTTCTTCTTTTGCGGGTTCATAATTGTATCAACATGAACATCTGACACAGTTGGGTCATTCTTTTCTAAATCAATATCGACAAATAAACGCTCGGCTTTACCGCCGATTGAGTAACCGCGAATCTTTCCTTCTTGAACCATTTCCCAAGCCCAAGGTTCCCATATCACGCCAAGGAAAACTGTGTTCGGTGGATATTTATGTTCCATCTCTTGACCTTCAGGAGTTTTGATAGGAACTGTTAGTGAATATGGGAATGACATAACTTCAACCCATTCTCCAGCAACTACATCACGATTATGTTGTAAACGGATACGACGGTCATTACTTCGAACATAATCCCAAACTGCTCTTTGTAATTCATCTGAATCTGTCCACTCACCATGAGCATCTTCCATGTCAGGGATATACATGGCGCCAAGCGTGTATCGCTTTTCGCCTTCGGCTTTTTGTAAATCAAACTTGCCAAGCGCCTTTGTCGCTTCTTCCGTAAATACTTGCGGAAAGATTTGACGGGCAACCTCTTCAGATACTTCTTGGAAGTCACCTTCGCCTTGAGTCAAATAGCGAACAACATCGGCATCAGGGTTTTCTACCCATGAATTCTTGCGTACATCCCATCTGTCCTCAATGATGGCTGTATCCGTGACATCGAAACGATAAATGTTTATCGCTTTGTTGTCAGCCCCTAGTTTTGCGAAATACCGCATACGGCTATACCTCCTCTCGTTATTGTCCATAGAATATCAACCCCCGTTGATTTAGTCAATCCAGCCTGTTGAGCCGTCTCGAATGTCTGAACTACGAGGGTTCCAAGGGTCAAAAGTTTGCCCATATTGGCAGGGCGTGGAATCGCCTTGGCTTTCTCAACCATGCCATCCCATAATCTCTTGCGCTCGCCATTATCTGTCGAGGTTCGATATTTTTCATAATCTGTATGTAAATCAACTTCTTTGACTTTGTGAGATTGTGGTGTGTGTAGTTGTAGTTCTACCTTCACGCCGTCTTTGCTAAGTTTGATATTGGTTCCATCATAAGGGTCGCCCGCTTGCCAAAAGTTCTTGACTGATTCAACTTTCCAACCAGTTTTTTCTAAAGCACCGACAGTTTTTTCAACGCCATCTGTGTAGTTTGCTTCATCGACATTGAGTGTGTAGCGAACAGCGTCAGAGATTGCGTTTGCCGCTTTTTCTCTATCTCCACCATGGTCTTTTTCAGCATCGGCATCAATCTTTCGTGCTAAAGAATCTGTTGATTTCAAGCGTTGAATCAAAGAACTCTTACCGTCAAGTTCGGCAAAATCAGCACCAATAGTTTTAGCGATACCTTCCATCAATCCAGTAATCGCAGGTTCTACTGCTTCGGCGTCTCTGCGTAATCTTTCGGCTTGCTTGACCGCATCGGGGCTTCGTTCTGCTTTTGGTTTGACATCATCTGCCATACGGGGACGAGATGACGAGCCATTTTCTCCGCCAGTATTTCCAGTAGCCCATGCTCCATGTGAGGATTGGTCATGGTCTCCATGTTTTTTGACTTCGTTTTCATATCTTTCCACCATCGCTTCCGCCCAAGCGAATCCAGCATCTCCGCCCCAAGCATCCCAAGCAACACGACCAGCGCTAGGAAATCCTTTTTCTCCACGGCTAAATCCAACTGCTCTTTTATCTACTTCATGGCGTGAGAAGAAAGATTTCATTCGTTTCAAAGTTTCAATCGAAACACTTTCACCTCGGGCTAATTGACCTGCTCTTGTTCTTCCAGTTCTAGTAAATCCTCCGCCAGCCATTCCAGCATCAATCCATTCAATTGCTCTTTGCGCCGCGCTTCGGACTGCTTGTGGTGGTGTGTATCCATCTTCTGCTTTTCTAAAAGCATGGATTTGTTTTAGCCGTGCTTCAGCCTCATCTTTTGTATCGTAACTTCCAAAACGACGGGTTCCATCTTCATTGTAAACAACCCATTTCCCATCTTCTTCTTGGATTCTTTTTTCTACTGGTTCAATCCGCATTTGATAACCATTGACGGTAAGCAAGGTTTTGATATTGCCTTCGGTCTCGCCAGTTGATTTGATTACTTCAAGAACTGCCTCGGCAGGTAATCCGCCAATTGAGGTTAGGTCTACATTGTCAATTGAATCAATCAGAATCTCGTAGTTATCCCAATCATCTTTAGGGCGCTCCATCTTGCGCCGAGCCATCTCATTGAGAACCATGTGGTGAACTTCAATTTCGGCTGAGGTAGGTTGAGCCGATTTGTGGACATTCTCATGAAGCGCAAGAAGTTTCTCAGCGCTTAGATGAATGAGTTTAGGAGCAATATCCGCCATGAACTAAGAATAGCGGATGTTATTCTGACTGGGGTTTATTTCCTTGAAGGATGGTTGAAACTTCATCCATGATTTTAGATTCATCTTCGTCGGATGCGCCAGTATTTGAGGTGAAAGTTACGCCCTCTTCCCACTTAGCGTAAGCCTCTTGAATGGCTTTTATCTTCTCTCGTCTACTTGTCATAATCTAATTATACCCCAGTTTATTTATTTCCGCCACTTGGGGCAGGTTTCTCTCGAGCCGTACCATCATAAATCATTCCATCGCCATCATGGTCAATTGGTCCATCAAGAAGTTTTTGTCCTTCAGCGGTAAGAGTCTTGACATATTTCATTTTCAATCCGTACATCAAACTTTTGCCAGCCCATTCAGTAGCCCCAGGCTTGTATCCGATATTGGCAAACTCAGCAGGAAGAGGAAAATTATCGCTCTTCATATCTTTGAATGAATCCCAAGCAGGATAAGAGTCTCCACTTTCATCTTTCCAGTTTGGTTGATAATTGTTTGTTGCTCTTTCCATCAAAGCATCAAATTCAGCGCGAGCAGATGAACCTCGTTCAAATCCATCCGTGTATTCAACATTCATGCGTAGAGCATCGAAGTTTTCATCAAGTTTATCGGGACGGAAATCATAACCTGCTCTAGCCCAATGGCGAGCGCCATCCCAAGCGGTTCCAACTTCAATATATCCAAAACCTTTTGCTGTATACCAAGCCTCAGATTGTTTGATAAATTCTTTACCAAAACCAGTACCTCTTGCTCCATCCTCTAAAGCAAGCAAGGCGTGTTCAACATTCCATACGCCATCTTCTTTGAAAAATCTACGGCTTACTTCGCCCATACGATTATTGTCCTCATCGTAAACAGCCGCACTCACCATGATGTCATTACCATCTCGATAAACTTCTTCTACGGTGCTTCGTAAAGTTACTTCATCACCATATTCATTTTTTCCAGTATGCTCTACTGCGAATACTTCATCAAAAAATGGTTGTAATTCAGCGGGGTCTTGAGTATCACCGTCGCTTGCTTGAAGATATTCGTCTAATGTATCACTATTAGATTCAACATAATCAGCAACCATTTCTCTTTGAACATCTTCATAAATAGTTGCTTTTTCTTGTTCTGTATATTCATGATTTGGAAATTCTTCTTGAAGTTTAGCAAGGCGTTCGGCTACTTTTTCATCAATATCTTGTGTCGCGTCCGCATATAAATCAGAATCGTTTTCTACCACTAAAGTTTTATCTTCATCGGTATATTCTTTTTTGTCTTTGATGACATTATCTAAATCATCAAGGCTTGGACCAACCCCGTCCATGCGTTCAATAAGTTCGCGCTCGCTATCTGTAAATCCACGCGCCCAATTGCCATGCTCAGATTGGTCATGCTCACCGTGCTTGATTACGGGTTTCAACCCGAAGTCAAAATAAATTACTTTGACTGGTCTTGCGGTTTTGCTAATTTCGCCCAAATCGTTTTTGCGTATTCGTCGATTTGTTCGTCTGTCATCTTCGAAATATCGGGCAGTTCTACTGCTTCGAGTTTTTTCGATGCCACCTGTACCTCCTGTCGGTATCTCCTTGAAGTTAGAAACATCCCAAATCGAAATTTGGTCGCGTCCGCGACCTCTTGAGGTAGCCTCTTCTTCATCCATGATGTTTTCTGATACATCAAGGTAAACCTGTCCATCTTCCTTATTGTGCCATAAACCTAGGTAGTTTTTCCCCGTTGCCAAGTCCGCCTTATGTTGCTTCATATATGAGGAAAGAATCTCCGCGCCTTTGGTCTCATCATAGAAATCATCAGCCTTGACAATCGCCGCATATTTCTTGCCTTTAGCGACCATGTAGCCCTTTGTAGGCTCAGAACCATCCTTTAGATTTACCGATAGCCCACCGTTCTCCTTGACTCGACTGAGGACGCTTGAGACCACTTCAGGGGCAACGCTGACTCCATGCGCCCAAGAGCCATGGCTTGACTGGTCATGGTCGCCATGTTTTTTTACATCTTTGGCTCGAGTGATTTCAATGCCATCTAAAGTTGCGGTGAGGAATCTACTCATTTATCCATCCTCTGAAAGACTGCTACTCGAGCCTCAGTTCCCACATCTGTTTTGAATCCAAGGAATTTTAGAGGCGTATCTCTTGGAAGTAAAACTTCTTTTTCTGTATCAGAAACGCTACTCGTATCATCTACAACTGTGCGGTAAATATCTACGGCTAAACCCTTTCCAGTTTTGCTTTCATTGGGAAGAATTACTCCAACGGTATCAGGAGTTTCTTTGATACCACCCATCCATGTTCGAGCGCTTGATTCTTTCTCTTGAGTCACATCAATGCGAGTAGTTGAAAGAAAACCTTTATCGCGCATGATGTCGCCTTCTTGTAAACCCTCTAAAACTTTATCAGAAAAAACACGATATAAATTTGAGCCTCCAAAAAGATTGGGTGATTTATCAATCAAAGAATCTAAAGCCTCAACATCTTTTTGATTTCTTTCCGCCATAGGAGTATTTCCACTATTGACTCTTTCTAAAAGTTCTTTTCCGTGTGAAACAGAATATCTATAAATAGCATCTTCTAAATCTGCCTCTGTAAGTGATGCCTCTCCAAGATTGCTAGAATCAACAGACTCTCCACTCAAATACTCAAGATGTTCTTGTATTGCTTCACTATACATTTTTTCATCATTTTCAATAATAAGTTTTGCTTCAGCAATACCTAATTCTGTTTTTTTATCTCCGCCTCTGAGATATTCATTTATACGCTTGTATCCATTTTGGGAATAGTCATCTATGGCATCGTGTTCTTCTTGAGTAACTCCAACTTTGTTACCATCTTTATCTACGCCATAGCGCTCGCTATATGTATCCCGAGCAGATTCATAATCATTTTCCTCATCAAAATTACCTGAAGCCCAATTACCGTGTGAACTTTGGTCATGGTCGCCATGTTTTAGAACTGGACGATAACCAATAGGAAGCGTAAGTGTAATTGTCATCGGCGTCTCTCAGGTGGAAGAATCACCATGGTACAGCGACAATGCGGATGTACTCTGCCTGGGGTTTCATCACCATTAGAAAAAGTTCCATTCCAAGGAACTATTTCGCCATCGAGTTCTAAACAATCAGGACAGGTTCTTTCATCTTGAGCAATGACCCACATCTTTTGTGCTTCGGCATCAACATAACCCGCTTCAGCCGCTTGGTTCCATCCTTCTTGGCGTCCTTCGTTCTGAGCAATTTGAATTTCTGTACGAGCAATCATCGTTGCTCTTTTGCTCTTGAGAGAATCTGAGTAGCGTGATGCTCGTTCCATAGCGCGAGCGCGGGCTGTTTCTTCCTTCAATCCAAGTCGAACTAAACGAGCATATTCTTTTTTCTCAAAATTTGTAACTGCCTTAGCCCATTGAGGATGAAGTCCAACAACATTTTTTATTCTTCTTGCTGTTGCTCGATAATCAATTTGGTCATTGAAGGCTTCAATGATTGTTTGTCGAATAGCGTTGCGAGTCATCTCATCAATGGCGGTAATAAGTTCTCCAGCGCGTTTTTGAGCAAAGGCTAAAGAGTTTGGATTGGTCTTATTGAAAGACATTGTAAATTCAATCTTTGGTGGCTTTGGTTTAGCCCACATTGGAATATCAGTAAAGGTTAGATTAGCCATTGGCTTCTTATTTGTAATTTGAACTTTGGTTGGGACAAAGGCAGGTAGGGCTAACTTAGGAGCGATACTTTGTATCTGTTGAATTGCTTCTTGTCCGCCGACATCAATTGCCGAGATAAGCGCTTGTTCAATCTTTTTTTGATTGGCAATAGTGATTGTTTGAAGTAAACGATTCAAAGTCTCAGGGTCAAGCCGTCGAACTAAACGCTCTAAATCTTTGACGCTGATTTTATCTGTTGCTCTTTGTATCGCATCAAAAAGAGTGCGAGCAAGAATCTGTTCTTCAGCAGTAAGAGGAATTCGGCGAGGGCGCTCCGCTTTCGCAAAATGAATCATCTCTAACCAACTTCAGGGATTTTCGGAGTCAATTCCTCAGGTTTTGGTGGGGCAACAGGTAATTCTTCTTCACCTGTTGTTGCTGGTTCAGCAGGTGGCATTGCTCCAGCCTCAGGCATTGGAGGCATACCAAAATTCTGTCCATCATGTTCAGCAGGTGGTAAACCAGCCAAGTCGCGTAGGTACTCTTCCAACTTAGGGTCAGGCACGATTGCGCCAGTTTGTACTAAGCCACCAACGAAAGCAGAAATCTCAGCCAAATCAACATGGCTTACTTCGCCATAAGTTAGATAAGGAGCGCGAGAAATATCCATACCGTTGAGTTTGAGCAAACGAGGAATAGCGTGTTGATTCATAACTTCAGCAATGTTCTTTGCGATTGAATCGACAGCCATTGACCACAAATCCATCTTGGAAGTTCCAAGGGCATAGGAACCAACTCGGTCAGAACCAAGAAGAATAAAGTCAGAAAGAATCGACATAGCAATTCTTTGGTCGTAGCGCTGAATAATCTTATCTGTATCAAACTGACGAGAACCGCCTGAAGATAATAAAACTAAATCAAATACTTTGTGTCCTTGGTCGTCATACATTGAAGGCATGATGACGCCTTCTTGCTCATTACGCTTGATTGAAGTAACGATGTCTTTGATAGTGGCAAGAACGCTTGCTTGTTCAACGGTTGCCGTTGATGATAAGAACTCAGGTGGAACATAAGCAACAGGCAAACCTGCTAGGTCACGCTCAATACCAATCGCTTCAATCTCTTCAATGCGACGCTTGAAATACCAAGAGCGATATGCGTTACGAAGAATCGAACGACCTTCAGGGTTATTCTTTTGAGTTGCTGTACGGAACAATAACGACTTCTCGATTGGAATGTGGTGGATACCGCCTGAGGATGGGTCTACCTGAACCATTCCTTGAATACCACCGTCATCATCCATCATCCAGCGGAATAAAGTTTCTTGAGCGCGAATAGGCATCTTGCGCCAGCCGACTCGACCATCGTTATATTTTGATTTACGGCGTGGGTCTCTGTTGTCACCTTCACGAACTTTGTAAACAATTTCGTGATACGAATATCCGAACACCAACATAGAAAGCATCTGAGACAAAGTTGAATCCCAAGATTCGCTCATATCGTTCAAGCAAGATTCAACGAACGCCGCGACTTCTTTATCTTCAGGAGTTATATCTCCATCATGAGAATTATCTGAGTATGGGTCAATACGCCATTCAAGGCGTGTAATAACTTTTTCAATTGCGAATAACATCGAGCCGATAGTCGGGTCATTGTCCGCCATCTCTCGATAAATCTTTGCTCCGCGTTGTCCGCGAAGATTGGTAAGGAATTCCTCAAATACCGTTCCGCCCGAACGACGCAGACCAGTAGAGCCAAACTCCGATAAATCGGGCGTTATATTTTCAGCCATCTAACCCTCTACTCTTTTTTAGCCAAGCCTACGACGATTGCGACTGCCTGTTCTTGATTGAATCCCGCTTTTATCAACTCAGAGAATAATTCATGAGTCTGAATAGCGAAAGCACCTAAAACAGACACGACTCCCTCACGATTCGGCGAAAGGTTGTCATACACCTCACGATTATAGCGTTAGGCGAATTTTGCCCTTTATTCTCCGTCCAAGACTAATTCAAAAGAATTTATTCTTTTTGAAGTCAGGTCATTGAAAGATTTCACAGCCAAATCTCTATCACCAACTTGAGCGAAGAGACGATTCTCTAACTCAATCCCATGGAAATCATAACGACGGAAATAAATGTGGTAAGGCAAGAATTGTTCTGTGATGTTTAGTTCAAGTTCAACATATTCCTTTGGAGCAATCTCCTTAGAAATATAGGGCTTGCCTTCAGCATCAACAACAATTTTTGAGCCTTCTAATTTCTCCTTGAAGAAATCGACCCATATTGCCATTTCAACCCCTTTCAAGAGTTTTTCAACCCCAATAATACCCTATGAGGGTTAGAAAGGAAATGATTCAGGGACTTCAGGTTCTTTTTTCCAAGTCGGTGCGCTCCATGGGTCTACTTCCATATCACCCTCGGCATTGCGTCGAACATCGACAACATTGACTATGTGGCGCTTCAAATCGACACCGACATTGAAAGCGGTTACGGTCATGCGACCTTTTTTCTCTCCCGTGGTTTTATCGTCCCAAGATTCCCAAACTGCGGTTCCTTGGATGATGACTCCCATGCCCTTCTTCAAAGACTCGGTGACATTCTCTGCCAGTTTGTTCCAGCACTTGATTGACCAAGGAGTGACATCGGTATTTTCCCAAGTGCCATCGGGTTTCTTTACTGACTTAGATGAAATGATTGTGAATGTTGCCATTGCTTTACCGTTTGGAGTAAAGC
>Ga0214917_10007836_pt1 | contig 10679 bp, 12 predicted proteins | sample LL_1208_BB_MetaG_FD_177983 | JGI IMG/M metagenome (GOLD analysis project Ga0214917, IMG submission 177983) | Freshwater microbial communities from Lake Lanier, Atlanta, Georgia, United States - LL_1208_BB | ecosystem: Environmental > Aquatic > Freshwater > Lake | place: USA: Georgia | collected...
GCACCGCTTGCCGCATAGGCATCGCTGAAGACAGCGGGAAAGGTCAGAGCCAGGGCGGCGTTTGCGCCCGGCTTCTTCGTAACGACAGCGGCCATTTACTATGGCCTGCTATTTCAATACAGCCCGTGCTGCTTCACGTACTTGGAAGCCTCGATCATAGACAGTCCCTTATCTGCCATCACCTTCTTGACCACCGCCGCCCGCTTGCGCCGACCGTCCTCCGGGCCAGCGGGCGCACGCTTCTTACGGCCACCCACAACAGCCGCCTCCGGGGCCTCGACCGCCTGAGGCTCTTTAGGTGCCGGGGCAGGAGCCGCCGGGGCCGGGGCCGCCTTCCGCGTGCGACCGGGCAGGATCTTCCGAGTCCGCCCCAGCAGCGCAGCACCACCCGATCCCTCACCCTCATACGCGCCCGTCTGGAGACCGCCCTCCAGCTCGTGCAGATAGGCACCGAAACCCTTCAGGGGGTTCTCCAGGTGATCCATTAGCGTGTGCTTCTTGCCACCCTGATAGGCACCAGACGGCATCTCCGCCATCTCGTCCTCCTCCAGGTTGTGGATGGAGGGAGACAGCGACTCCATCCGGGCCGCCTCCTTGTCAAACGCCTTGTCCGATGCCCCGCCGTGGAACTGGCTCAGTCCCGTGCTGGGGACCGCCCCACGACCCCGACGACGAGGTGCCTTCCGCCCCACGGGGTTGCTGCGTTCCGCCTGCTCCTCCAGCGCACGCATATCGGCCAGAGCCTTCCGTGCAGCACGAGCCATCCTCTATATTACGGGGCGCGCTTTTATTGTCAGGAGGTTCCGCCAGCGTTCCGCTCACCAGCAGCCGCGGCTCAGGTGTCGGCAGATACTCCACCCGCAGCCCGGACACAGCCGACGGGACACGCACGCTGATGGCGATGTGCCGCCCACGGATTGCCGCATACGCCTGAGACACAATCGCCGACCACGCCATCTCTACTAGGACTCTACATCTTGGAGACGAAGAGTCCCAGCAAAAGGAATCGCACCTATCTTGGCCTGCCTGGACAACGCCTGATCCCACATGGATGTCAACGGCGTACATGAACTCCAGGGCCACAGCCAATCCCCACTAGGGTGCCAGGTTGCCGGCCCCTGTGCCGGATGTGATAGATTAACCATATACGTAGTAGCGGTAAGTCGTGCCGGCGGGCAGAGTCACCGAGAAACTGCCAGCGGCGAACGGGGGACCCGGCAGCGGGGCAGCCGTAATCACAGGGGCTGCTGGGACTGCTGCGGGGAAGGCTGCTCCCGCTACGGGGATCAGGTGGACGGTTGATGTCGCCCGGATAGTATTGACAGGCACCACCTGCGCTGCGCCGGTGCCTACGATCTGGCCCGTGCGGGTCACATCCAGCCAGTCGGGGTTGACGGCAAGCACGCCCTGGCTACCACAGGCCAGGGGACTGTATCCTACCCAGTACGGTTTTCCGAACGCGGATGTCGCTGAAGGATAAGCCCACAGAGAATACTGATCGGCGGTCAGGCCACCGCCGGTAGTACCCGTCGCATAGTGTTCCCACGAGGTGCTGTTCGCGGACCGAGAGAACAGCGACAGGCCTGCTCCACCGCCAGCCGGAGGCGGCGACAAGTTTGGTTGGACTCGCACCCCACCGTTCACGTTGTGCGTCAGGGCGATCGAGACGCCAGCCGGGCCCACAAGATTGAGCGGGCCCACCGTGGACTCAATCACCATCCCGCCTGCGTCTCCACCCGTCACCGACAGCACACCAGTAATCGCCTGGTCCTGGAAAGAGGTCGGACCCAAGAACGATGCCTGGGACGCCGGGACATCCACACCGCCAGTCACCGCGATTCCCGCAGGGGTACCAGACAGAATCTGCGATACCGACATCCTATACCGGGGGTGGGGTTTTTTGTGTGGTTATGTCGTCTGGGGGTTTGAGGGGACCAGGGGGATCCAGTAGGGAACCCCCGCCACGCTGATCTGAAGATAGTTAGTCACGTTGATGGCACCCACCAAGTTCTTCTGGAGGGTGAATGTACCAGCCGCCGCACCAGCCGTCTGCCGTGCTGAAGCATCAGCCGTGATGTTGATGTATCCCGCCCCTGCCGCCGTCAGGGGACCCCCAGAGAAAGACACGTTAACCGTCGGGTCCAGCTGGACATAGCCGTTCGTGGCATCAGTCGCCTCCAGCACCAGTTGGCCGGGGCCAACCGACCGGACTAGACCAGTATCCACCTGCATGATCGCCACACCAGCGGGGGTTCCAGACAAAAGCTGCGACGCAGACATCCTCTATACCTGTGTCGCATATTTCGGGCCCAGTCCGATTACATCAACCGCGCAGCCAGGGACTTGCGCGCACGACCGCCAGTCCGCGCACCGCCGGAGGGACCGCAGCCGTCCATGCCCATGCCACCAGACTGGCCATAGCCCACAGCGCCCAGAGCGCCCTTCACCTTGCCCATCGTGCCCTCATCACCCAGCATCCCCTTCACGGCCGAGATGGCGGGCTTGGTGGCGTGGTAGATCTCCTTGGCCTTGCTCAGGGCGTTCGCCAGAGAGCCGAAAGAGATACCACCGACCATCCGGTCCAGAGACATCCGGGTCATCGGGGGAGCCTCCGCCGCGGCGATGATGTCCTGCTCTGACAGCACGCCCTTGATGATGCGGCTGGAGCCACGGATGGACTCAAAGAAGCCAGAGTTCGCCGTGATGACGTACAGCTGGGCAGCCGCGTCCACGGAGCCGGTGTTCTTCAGAGTTACGTTGAATTGAAGCGTGAAGTTGCCGACCAGAGAGGGAGCCTGGCCGCTCTGCAGAGTCAGGTCCTGAGAAGGCTTGATCACCAGGGGACCGCCCACCAGAGGCACGCGCTGGCCCTGTTGGCTGCCGGGGTAAGAGCCGGCCGCCGAGTGCGCCGAACCCACCCACGAGGCGTAATCCATATCCACACCGTTCTTCACCGACATCGCGTACAGCTCCTCCGCCGTGTGGCTGGACAGCAGACCAGAGAAGTTGTCGAAGTTGACCGTCAGAGGGTTGGTCACGCCATCCACGCGGCTCGCAATCGGGAACAGGAAGTCCGCATCCGTCGCGCCGTAGCCCGCAGCAGGCTTGGCGTAGATGATGAGCAGGTCGGGGATCTGGGGCAGAGTGATGGTCTGCGAAGAGACCTGGAGCGTGCTGCCAGCGGGGATCGTGGTGGGCGTGGAGATGTACCGGGGGAACTCCATGTACGGGACCACCGACTTGGCCGGCAGAGGCACCGACAGCGCCGGGGTCAGGAACTGCACATCCACGCGCGAGCCCTGGAAGGCACCCTGCGCAGGCGCGGTGTTGTAGGCCACGTTGGTGATCGTGCGGCCAGCGCGGGTCGTGCTGCGGATCACACGAGACGGGGACGAACTCAAGTTCATAATCAGCTGGATGTTGTTGATGCCGAACAGGCCCGTGTCGTACTCGTGCTCATCCGCGAACACGAAGGGCGACAGCACCAGCGGCTCCGTGGTCTGCCAGCGGATGTAGATCTGGTGGGGACCCACCGCCGGAGCAGTACCACCCGCGTTGAAACTGGGAACACCGCCCGCGCAGTCGTAGGTGGCACCGACGAACGCCGGGGAGGTGGGGGCCAGGGGCAGAGGATTGCCCGCCGAGTCCGTGAAGACCAGGTTCGGCCACGCGCCGTTAGGCACGTTGTCGTAATCCGTCGCCGTGTCCTCACCGCCGATAGGGTTGTTGACCGTGCCGAAGGCATCGTTGTAGGAGCGATACTTATCCAGCATCGTGGGGCAGGTGCGCACCAGGCGGTTGCCCTTCTTGTCGCAGAGACGCAGAACCTGCTGGAGGACATCCTGAGTGTTGATAACACTTGTGGTATCGTTGATGGTAGAAGTTAGCGTGGAGCAGAGGGAGTTGAGCGGGAAGGCGCACAGGGAGAAGTCGCGGCCGGGAACCACGACCGACTCACCCACCGCCGGCAGAGCCGCCAGGGTCACCTGGAACTGCTGGAAGCAGGACGACGTCCAGCGAATGTAGCGATCAACGAAGACGTTCTCAGATGGGACGTAGCGTGTCCCCTTCACCGCTTTCACGGGAAGCCGGACTATACCTTCTGGGATCACAGACCTTTGCTAGGGGTCTCACCCACCCGACTGGTAGTCTCTGGGACATACTCCATAGTCTCGCATAACGACCGTAGGAGCAGTCTGCGGATTACCCAATCCTTGCCGCTATTCCGCCTTATCCGTATTTCTCGGAGGTCCCCACCGGGCTTTCGCTCGGTGGGTCGGGGGCAAGGCTCTAAGGGACTTCCCGCATATCGTCGGTAAGCCTCTGATTATTGTCAGAGACAAACACCTAGTTGATGTTGTACGTGTGCTGGCTCGTTGTGGCAGCGATGGCGTTGAAGGGGGCGTTGGTCAGACTGAGCGCACCGAGTTCAACTCCGTACCGGGGGCGGGCCTGGACGATACGCCCGTCGTAGATGGCTCGCTTCTCGATATCTGCTGACATCCTCCCTTATGATAAGGGCCAACAAAAAAGCCGAGGGCTATTTCTGTTGCTAGTCGGTGGCGGCCGGGGGAGCGGCGGCGGCGGCTTTTTTCCGGGCGCGGTAGGCCCTTCCAGCCTCCCGTTGAGCGGCCAGGAACTTCTCGTGCGCCTCGGGGTCGGCCGCTTTCAGGGCATGGTACCTCTCCCGCCTTTTTGAGTTGTCTCTATCCTTGTGGGTCACCCTGTACTCTTCGTAGGAACACTTGGCCTTAACGGAGTTCAGGCACCGGATGTCCGCCAGGTTGATGAATTCGTTCTCTTTCGCCAACACCTCGGGGTGTCCGTGGGTCGGCCCCCCAGAGATAATCCAGTGATGCAGGATGCTGACTGCTACCCCTTCCCATCCTCCGTTGTCCCGAATGAAGGCGTAGAGTTTCCGCTCATCGCCTTCCTCATAGGACCTGTAGTGGTGAGACATGCGTTTCGTCATGCCCTCCGTTGTTGACCCAACATAGTGATATCCCGCTATCTCCAGGCGGTAGATGATAGCCACGCGAGGTATCTCCATCCTCTCCGCTCACTAAGGTCGCTGTAAAGCCCGGGTTCGTGTCCCAGTCACCTTTTGGACCGGGCTCAGGCGCGCTCCGACTTGTCAAAAATCTCCTTGCGGCGGAACATACACTTCAGGGAAACGCTGCTGAGGTTGTACATCGTCACCGGATAGAGCTCGTTATCTAGACGGTTCTTCCAGTAGACCTGGATGTCTATGTTCCGGATCTCCTGCTTGCTGGTCCCGAACTCCGTCATGCGGTACTCGGCCGACGGGATGTAGCTGATGAACTGCCGGTAGTCATCGGACCCGGAGGCGGTGGTGTCCAGGGTGATGTCCGTGATGATAGGCTGGAAGGCGTTCTGGGTCGTGGCGCTGGAGTCGCCCTCGTTGGATGTGCCCAGGACAATCGGCGCTCCCGTCAGCTCCGCCCGGATAGGCAGCAGGCCGCTGGTGAAGACGATGCTCTCAATCGGAGACCACAGGGAATCCACACTCTTGTAGTCTTGCGTCGTGATCCAGTAGGGACGCTGCGCCGCCGCCGGCACGTAGCCCAGGGGAGGCACTCCCGCGTAGGGGGCCACCCGATAGTCCACCACGTTGCTGTAGAACTTGTTGGGGAAGAGAATCTCGTACGTGTAGCCGTCGGGGACCGGTGCAGGAAATGCCGGCAGGATGAAAGAGCTGAGGCCCACTCCAGTGCCGGGGACAACGTATGCCGGGATGGTGGTGCTGTTCCGCAGCAGATTGGTGAAGTTCGCGTAGAGGCCCTGGAGGTTGGTGTTGAAGAACAGGCGCAGCAGGGGCCGGGAGTTCGGCTGCGGCACGCCGGGGGCGTAGGGGATGGCTACGAACGGCTCCAGGGGCTGGCCGAATCCCGTGCTGTCGGCCAGGATGCTGAACAGCGGCCGGGTCTCCTCCGCAAAGATCATCTGCGGCGTCTGGACCAGCGCCTGGAAGGTCGCCAGGGACGGATAGGGGAACGGGTCAGCGATACCCGCCGCCACCCAGGCAGCCGCAAACGCCTGCCTGAGCGCCTCGTGCGCCGTCAGGAAGGTCTGGTTCGTCAGATCCACCACGTGCTGGTACGTGTACCCCCAGTAGTATCGGGTGCTGAGATCCTGCTGGGCCACCGGAGGGGGCGGGAGCGGGGCCAGGGTGGCGTTGATGGTCTCCGGCTGCCAGGCCATGAAGGTGGCCGCCGGGCTGATGTTGAATGTGACCACGCCGATATTCGTCACCCAGGATCCCTGTAGCGTCAGGGCCGCCGCGTAGGTCGTGAGATTCTGGTTCGTCTGACCGGTCTGAATGTTCGGGATGAACAGCGGCAGGTCCCGGTTCGCTCCGTTCATCGTGAAGCGCACAATGCTGAAGTGATACTTGCTAGCGTCCTTGATGATGGGCGCATCGCGACTCTCGTTGAAACGAATCGGCGGATCGGGCGTGGGCTGGAGCGCAAAGTTCAGGTCATCGGTTCGGTTATTGATGATCGTGGCGTTGTAATAGACATAGTCCGGACCGTCGGGAGTGACTGTCCCCCCGTAAGTGAAGTCTCCGTAGTATGCCATGCCCTCTACTTAGTGGGGGCGCCTATTTTCGGAGCCGGTCGTAAGTGAGTCCCGCCACAAAGTCATCCGCCGGTAGTCCAGAGGAGTCCAGCACCTTCTTGTAGCGGTCCAGGCTGTAGGGGGCGTAGAGCAGCCGGGTCACAGCATGTCTCCCACAGGTTGCGATGTCGCCTCGGTCTTTTTGGAACGCGTGGGTGTTGTAGATGACCCGCTTGCCGCTGGCTCGGAGCAGCCGGGTCAGATGCGGCTCTGCTGCGCCTAGGCCTGCAAGATACTCCGTCGGCAGTTCGTCGTTCTGCGTGTCCGGTGCCTCTCCGTACGGGTCGAAGAACTCTATCTCGGTCGGTCGTTTGATAAGAGCGACCCAGTGTCCGCTGGTGGGACTGCTGTTGGGATACAGCAGCACCGCCCGGCCCTTGCCGTCGAAGAGCTGGTCCACCGACCCCATGCTCTTTAGGTCCGGATAGTTGTGGATAGCGATGTCGGCGCCCAGCAGCCGACGGATGTCCGCATCCGACAGCGGATAGCGCCGCACCCGGGCCAGGCTCAGTCCTCGTCTGTCGCGCCGGTCGCCCATTAAAATGGGCTGCGAAAGTAGTAAGATGGCCGCTCAGTGGAGTCCATTCACCGCATACGCTATTGGCGATGTGGTCTCCTATATTGGCCTGGAGTATTCCGCCACGGTAGCCAACATCAATACGCCTCCGGTTCCCGCTACGCCTACGTGGTCTCCCGTAACACCTGGCGGCGGTGCCGTTGCCAACTGGAGTACCTATCCCGCCGTCAGCGATGTCACTCTGGCTAGCAACAACATACTCACCGTCGCACGGACAGATACAGGCATAGTTCGCGTCGGGCAGTTGGCGCCTCTCCTCGGAAGCACCTACATCGATGTGCTCACGGACCTGTCCAGCAACTTCAACGTGGATACTGCGGGTGACGTTGTGAGCAGTTTCGGCACGCAGAACTACAGCCTCAACAGTACAGGTGGTAAGACAGAGGGTATCATCTCCTACAATTCTGGGACAAAAACTACCGTCTTCAATACAGCCCCTATCGTGCCCACGAGTGGTATAGAAGTAGTCGGATCAGTCTCGGCGTCAGCTGATGTCGTCAGCAGTTTCGGCACGCAGAACTACAGCCTCAACAGTACAGGTGGTAAGACAGAGGGTATCGTCTCCTACAATTCTGGGACAAAAACTACCGTCTTCAATACAGCCCCTATCGTACCAACGAGTGGTATAGAAGTAGTCGGATCAGTCTCGGCGTCGGCTGACATCGTCAGCAGTTTCGGTACGCAGAACTACAGCCTCAACACACTTGGCAGTCTATTGCCTGGTCTTCTTGCTCGTCTGGATGCCGTCATGATCGCCACCGGCCAGTCCGCGTCTAACGTCTATTACACGGGAGGATCGGGTGTCGGCACACCGAGCTCCTGGGTTCCCGATCAGTCGCCCCCGGAGGCAGGCGGCACCTCCAACGGCTGGCGATTCACCAAGGCGGCAGGCGGCGGCGGTGGTACGAAGAAGATGAACTGGTATCCGTATAATCCTCTCTACGGTCTCAGCCCTCCGTACACCCAGCCAGTTGGCTCTTTCCTGAAGCGAGACCTCCAGGCCTGCTGGGCTGTCATCACTCCTGCAATCAGCATATCGGTACAGGGGGTCCTGTTCTTCAACATCTTCACCTACGACTATCCCAGTCCTCCGACGACCGCATTCAGCAACCGATGGGACTACTGCGCCAACAATCTGGCTCTACCGCTGACCACCGGCTTACTGACCCTCCAGGCTGGCTTCAAGTATCTCATCTGCTGCGTTGACGCAGACAAGATCGTAGCGACGCCCGGCGCACTAACCACCATCACCAACTGTAACGGACAGTTCCCCTCACAGACCCAGACCACAAAACTCCGCGACCCGATTGACATCCACACCGACATCCCCCACATCACATTCACCGCTGTAGCACTATCCACGGGCACGGACCCTACGCCACCCGCTGATCCATCACAGGTGTATGTGAGTGCTATCTCTCTCAGCACAACCAGTTCCTCAGTAGCGGCAGGCCTGGACTTTACGGTTCATAGTATCGGGTTCCGTGCAGGAGGCTACAATGTAGAGTACACGACTCTGTACAGTTGAATACCATAGCAGTATATAGGAGAATGAGCGGCGTATTCGCACAGTGGAGTCCCCAGACTGCCTACGGACCTGGAGATGTCGTTGATTACATCGGCAAACAGTACGTAGCGACTGTTCCTAACATAGGTAAGCCACCGCTACAGAACCCATCGTTATGGACCCTGCTCAGCACCTCCGGCGCGGGTGGCGACGTAGCGGCGCTCCAGCAGCAGGTCCAGTCCCTCACTACCACAGTCAATCAACTCCACACCTACTGTTCTGCCGTTTCCCAGGCTCTATACCTGCCCCCAGTGATCGGGGAAACCTCCGAGGTGGTCTATCCACCCGCCAAATAATTTGGACGGGTAGGTTATAAGGATGTCGTATCGCGCGGGCAGTTTCCGCGTACAGCCGTATGACTCTCTCGGTGCGTCGGCTCAGGCTCTGACCGATGCGAAGTCCTATGCTGACTCTCTTGCTGGTAACTATGATGCTGCGGGGGCTGCGTCCGTGGCGGAGAGCAACGCTAAGGCTTACGCCGACAGTCTGGCCCCGAACTACGATGCTGCGGGGGCTGCGGCGGCTGCGTCGGCCCAGGCGGAGAGCAACGCCAAGGCTTACGCTGACTCTCTGGCACCGAACTACGATGCCTCTGGGGCTGCGGCTGCCGCGCAGTCCGCTGCGCAGGCCTATGCGGACCAGAAGGTGGCCGATCTTGTTTCCACGGCCCCCGAGATCCTGGATACCCTGGGCGAGATCGCTACCGCCCTGGGCAACGATGCCAACCTGGCTTCCACTCTCACGGCCAGCATCGCCGCGAAGGCCGACCAGACCACGGTGGATGCCCTGGACGCCCGCGTCGCGGCTACGGAGGCCATCAACACCGCCCAGGACGCGGCTCTGGATGCACTCTTGGGTCCGGCGGGTGCGCTCAACGTGGAAAAGGCCGTTGGATCCGGTGAGCCGTTCGTCTATGTGGTTTCTAAGGCAGGTGGTGGTGGCGGCGGGTCGCTCCCTCCCGGCACCTAAGTCCGAAGCCGTATTTGTTTCCCAATTTTTTATCTCCGGAACAGGCAGAGTACAATGTCTGGCTGCTCCGAAGGTAAGATCTACAAGATAACCGCCCCCGGCACCGACCGCATCTACATCGGCAGCACCACGATGCCCCTGACCCACCGCTTCGCCGAACACCGGCGACAATTCCTCCGGGGGGCCGGCACGACGATGTCCCGGGAGATCCTGGAACACCCGGGCGCCCGGATCGAGCTGATAGAGTACTATCCGTGTGCAGATCGCCGCATGCTGCTCCGCCGTGAGGGGGAACACATCCGGGCGAACAGGGCCATCTGTGTCAATCGTGCCATTGCCGGCCGCACCCAGGCAGAGTGGGCAGCGGAGAACCGCCAGCGCTGCCGCGACACCTGGAACCGCTGGGCTGCCCGACATCCCGACAAGGTCCAGGAGATTAACGCAAAAAAGCGGGCCATCCGGGCGGCCGCCAAGGGGGTGGTCTTGCTCTTCGTGGAAAACGACACGGATCAGTCCGGTGGCTCCACGGCGGGCGACGTGACGCCAGTAGGGAACGCGGATGCCACCTTGGGCAGCACGGACAGCTCAATCCCCGCCGCATCAGCCACCGATACGACCCTGGCCGGAGTCCCGTAAGGCTCTATGTGTTCCAGACCGTTGGCCTCCTCTGGCTTGGATATAAGCGCGTGGCTCTTGTCTCCGAACTTGGCGCGGAACTGTACAATCACCTCGGGCGGAATAAGCGGGGCTACCTCCGCCATCCGGTCGTAGGCATCCTTACTGTACTTGAGCAGGTCACTTGGAGACATCCGTTCGTGGCGGGGCAGGGACATCTGCACCGCCAGGGAGCGATAGAGCTTGGAATACTGGAGACTGGCTATGCGGTGCGCCTCCGCCCGCCGCGCCCAGCCGAAGAAGCTGCCGATG
>Ga0214917_10007837_pt1 | contig 10679 bp, 10 predicted proteins | sample LL_1208_BB_MetaG_FD_177983 | JGI IMG/M metagenome (GOLD analysis project Ga0214917, IMG submission 177983) | Freshwater microbial communities from Lake Lanier, Atlanta, Georgia, United States - LL_1208_BB | ecosystem: Environmental > Aquatic > Freshwater > Lake | place: USA: Georgia | collected...
TTTTGGCGGTGGTGAGCTCGTAATCCGAGAAGCCAAGCTGCTTGCCACCCATCAACCCAGTTCTGGACTGCGATCACAGGGCTATTGTCCCGCAAACAGCCTCGGTTTTCCAGAGTCTCCTTAAGCGACTGAGTGCGGGTTAATTGCAATGCCGTGAAGGGAGCATGGAAGCTGGGCTAGACGTCCTGAATTCATACCTGAAGGGTGCACCCATTCCTCAATCCTCGCATTGATAGCGGACTCAATAAATGCGACATATACCTCATTAAACTGATTCCAGTCCTCAATTGAAATCGGAGAAAAGCCGTGCGCAAACAGGCTCATATTTCGCTTCTTCAGCAGACTAACGAGATAACTACGCTTCCTCATCCATGCAAGGCCTATTTGATGATCGAGCGCAGCAAGCAAGTCGAAAGACTCCTGCAGGGCAAGCTCGAGGACAGGCTTTCCTTCGCGAAACTTCTTTTTCTGCACACGCTTTTCCATGTAGACATCTCGAAGCTTTTCGGGAAGCCTCTCTAAGTCCACGTTACCGGTCTCTATGCCGTAGTCAAACTTTAGGGCAAGCTGTGCAATCAGTTCCATGGCACGATACAAACGGCCCACCGCATCGTCAAAACGATCCTGGCTGGCGCGGCGTTCGGCGTTATGAAGAAGATCTTCGACAACCTCAAAACCATGACTGGGATAATGATCCCACTCACTGGCATCATTATCAATAAGGCGACGTGAACCAATTACTGTTTTGATCGAAGCCTTAAGAGACTTTGCTTGTGGGTGATCTACAAGAGTGGAGCCTCCAAGAATCTCAAGAGCAGCACGATGATCAAAGCGATCCCAGGCATCCAAGGCCAGCAGAAGGTCTTCGAGCTGACGCAGTTGGCGTGTTGTCGCTGGGTCTTGATGGGCTAGTCGTAGAATACGGCTAACCGCCAACCGTGCGGCGGCATAGTCGTACCGATTAAGAAGATCGGGAAGCTGCTGCTCCAGCAAGCGGCGTGCGTGAATTGAAGCCAATGAAATCGCGACCGGAGAACTGTGGCCAGTAATGGATGCTGTGCCTGGACTGCGATTGTTGGTTGTCAAACAAAGCTGCACTCGAGTATCATCGACTGCGGCCATAGCCAAGGCCGCGGTCATAGTCTTGGTACCCGCAGTGTAATCAACCAAGATTTGAGAGGCGGGAGCCTCAGTGCGCACCTTCTGGATAAGGTTAAGTGCTTGGTTGTAGGCACGATCCAGCTGGTCAAGTTCATTGACGACCTGCTCGCATTGGTTTCGCTTCAGACGTTGCTGCAAGATATACACGTCACGTTTCGGATCAAATGCTGGCAACCGCACCTTAGTCAGCACGTTGTCGATCTGTTGGCGACTTCCTTCAGAGCAGAAGAACACCACCCGCTCGGGGCGGAGACTGTTAATGCAGTTAATGATGGGCTCAGGACTGTTGCCCACGCTGACAATCAGAACGTCGCTCATCGTGTTACTCCTAAAAGATGCTGAGCTGCTGGCAGGTCCAGCAAAGCTCTGCCTGGAAGCTGCTGGGGTGGTGGACCCTGTTGACAACCGAGTTCGCGTAGTGCTGTCATCACGAGATTGCTGATGCGGTCTTGCAACTCCTGCCAGTGGCCCTGGTTCACCGGAGTAAGACCATGCCCTAGCAGTGAGTGATTGCGGGCATCGAGCAGCTCCTGCAAGACAAACCATTGACGGCTTGCGGCGCCGCCCAAACCAGCTCCGCCTTCACGCTGCTTGAGCCACCAATAAAGCCCACCAACGCCTGATCTCACATTCCATTCTCGTTTATCGCGCAGAATGTCGGGATGGGTCCAGAAGGTCTGATGGTCATAGCCGCACTCCAGTTGGATGTAGGTTTGCGCAAGCAACTCGAGGGCTCGGTAGAGCCTGGCGACAGCATCATCAAACCAGCCGCGACGACCACGACGTTCTGCGTTAAGCAACAAATCCTGTACCAGCTCATAACCAGTCACGTCGGTTTGCGGCTGCTGCTCCACCAACCAATGATGGGCTTTATGGACCCGTTGCCACCAGGCCAACATCTCAGGAAAAACCTCCGGCAAGGCAGTTGAGCTTGCCACCCCGAGAGATTGCCGCCACTCAAAGGAATCCCAGTGCATCAACACAGCCAAGCAGCATTGAAGCTCGTGGATCCACTCCAAAGTCTGAGCATCAAGACTGTCCAGGTACAGCTGCCGAAAGTCTCCCAAGTGCAGAGCTGCCTGGTCATACAGATGGCACTCCAGCAAGGGGGGTAGCTGATTTGACAGGAGCTGGCGCGCGCGGATAGGACCGACTTCTGCTGTACGGACTCCCTCGCTCCGCTCAATGCGCACCAGGTTGCGGCGATTACCGTGCACCAAGCTGATCCGTGCCTTCTCCTCCAATAGCACCATGGCCAGCGCAGCGCTCATCGTTTTAGTGCCACCGCTGTAGTCACCGATGAGTTCGAGGGCGCTGAAGCGCTCTCGTAGCGCCTGGCAGAAGGCAGCAATACTGCGATGGCAGGCGACCAGATCATCTGGATCAGGCAGCTCCAGCACCTGCAATTCAGGATCAAAGTGAAGGATCTCCAGTTGAGTCACCAAGTTGGGGCGCCGCACCTCGATGCCATCGGAGCTCACATAGCGACAGGGGCTGCCTGCACCAATCACTTGATCCAGGCTGGGAGCTGCGCAAGGTGGTGCGCTGCAGATGAAGATCAACTCTTCAGGCTGGTGCTCCTCCACAGCCTGGATGATCGGCTCGGGGCTCCCACCCACCGTCACCAGGAGGACGCGGGTCATGGATTGGTGAATTTGACGCGACGGAACTCCGCACCTCCGCCCTCGTCAAGCCGACGACGCAGCGCGGGGCCATGGCCCTGATCACGGGGGTCAACGAACAGCACCACCGATTCCAGATAGGGTCCGTTCCAGGCGTTGATGGAAACAGGTCCGGAGAGTTGCTGCTGGCGAGAGCCTGCGGCTGCAGCACCTGCTCTGCCCGGACGGGCCAAAGCGGCAGCTCCACCGGCGGGTCTGGCCATTGGCGATGCCGGCCGGGCTAAGGCTCCACCGGGCGCACTGGGTCTGGCAAAGGGCGCCCCGGCCGTGGCTGATGTGGGACGGGAGCCTCCATCCTCCACAGACAGCGGCAGCAGGCGGTTCCAGATCCGCCCAACCAGGTTCACGCGTCCGCCGATGTCGGTCTTCTTGAGATCCCGAGGATCCTTAAGGCCCTCTCGATCAGGCCTGGGTTCTTCATGGAACCAAGTGATGGCGGCTGCATCCTCAGGATCTGAGGCCACACGCACCCAGATGCCCACACGATCAGGAGCCAATATCTCTCGCCAAGGTGCGGGATGGCCCGGTTTGCGGTTCACAGCTGCCAGCCAGCGACGGGCAGTGCCCTGTGCCTGACGCAGCAGGTGCTCGATGTCATCTGCAGATTGAACATGCACGCCCTCTGGAAGCTCCGACGGCTTGAGCCACTGCCAGTGGGTCCCGATGGACGCTCTAGGTCTTCCACTCTTGTAGTAACTGGGAAGAAAAATGCGGTGGTCGGGTCGCCGCCAGCCCCTGCCAAATCCTCCCAGCGTCATCACCAGCCCATGGAGCTGGGCCAGCAGCTCGGCCACTAGCAAGGCATCTTCTCCCTTGCGCAAACCGCGGGCCTGACGCCACTGCAACTGCCCCGATGTTGCAAAGACAGGCTGGGCCCAGCTGCCGGAGCCGAACCGTCCAAGGCTGGTCTGGCTGTTGGTGTAGGCCGTGGCCAGGAGGCCCACGTTCTGTTTCTCCTCGCGGCTGAGGGAGCCGAACAGTTCCCCCACCACCTGGAGGGTTGTGAGTTCATCGGTGATTCCACCGAACAGGCGCAGCGCCATGCCACGGATAGCGGCACGGAACATGGTGGGGCGGAACTCCGGGGTCTCATCCAGCAACTTGGCGGACGGCCCCTGGCCTTCAAGCCCGCACTGGAACAACACGTCACCTTGGATCCTGCCCGAGCTGCCATACCCCGCCACCGTCCGCCCGCCGAGGCCACGCTCCAGAGCCTTCCTCAAGGTGGCTTCGATCAAGGCCCATTCAGCATCATCAAGCGGCTGAGTGCTGCTCAGACCGATCTTCAGAAGAGGCCGATGCAGGCTCACCACGCCGAAGGCGGAGTGGCCGTTTTGACGCTGATCAGCTTTGAAGCCTACTTGCCAGTTCTGCTGGGGATGGGCCACGTCCAGCAGACCCTGGGTCCAGCTGTCATCGGCCGGCCAGGCGCCATGAAAGCGCAGCAGGCCTTGGCTGAGATCCCCGCTCGCGCAATGGCTTCCGCACCAGCGCTGCACCTTATCGGCAGGGCAGGCCCGGCGAAAGAGGCCCTTGATGCCGCTGCCGGGAAGCAACGGCCAGCCCCCGGCGCCAATCACCGGCCGAATAACACCCTCGTCGGTGCCACTGTTGCTGATCAGACGCCAGTCGATCTGTGCTTCCACGATGTGAAGCCCTTCAGCGGAAAAGGGCACCCCATGGTCGATGCGCTCCACCCACTGATCGATCCAGCGCTGAATGTCGGGTTTCCAGCCGGGCGGAGGATCATTGGGCTTCTTGATGTACTGCCGCTGGGCACGGCCATCAATCTGGGCCCTGAATTCAATGGGGACACTGGAAGCCTTGCTCATGTGTCGGCACCTCCCTTCAGCCGTTGTGTCCACCACACCACCGCATCGCTGAGATTGGTCAGCACCGCAAGGGCCACCTGACGGTCGTAGGAGTTGAGATCCCAGAGACGCTCAGCCACATCCTGGATTTGCCTCTCGCTCTGGGTGTTGGAGAGCAACTCGGTGGGTATGCGAATCCCTGCCTTAGGAAGAATCTCAACGGATAGAGCCTTCCATACGTCCGCCACAAAAGCAGCTTTGCTTTTATCTTCCTGGCTTGACTTGGCTCCATTCAGCCGTAAGTGCTCTCCCCAGAAGCGCTCAAGGCCATAGGCGCAGGTAGCCCTCAGCTTGTAGGCCTGGTTGAGGCTCTTGGGATCACGCCTACGGGCAGCCAGCACGATCCGCTGGGCATGATGGTCCAGATCAAAGGAATGCCATCCCATCAGGCCACCTCCTCACCAAACAGGGTCACATGGCTGCGGCCAAAGCCGATGCTTTCGAGCCCACCGAAGTAGAGCTCACTGCCATAACTAACGCTGGTACGCGGCCCGAAGGGTGCCCAGCGATCGGGGGGATCGTCGTGCCCCGGCGGGCGAATGCCAATCGGGAACACCAAAATCGAACCCTCGGGCAGAGCCTCAACATTGAAGAAGGCACCACCATCTACCTTCTTCTCCTCATCAGCCAACTTGACGCGACTCTGGCGATACAGGGCGAGGTCGTGAATGGCACCGATGTCAGCATCATCAACAACTACCAGCCGGTCAGCGGGGAGAGAATCCTCAAGTCCCTCAGGAATCCAATCGCTGAGGCCTGCATCAGGGCTGACATCAAGGAAGCCGAGGTTAAAGAACAGTGTTTTCTTCTTGTCCTGACCGCCTTCTGTTTCCCGACCCCGCAGCCCCGGGCTGCCCACATAAGGCACTGGAAGCTTCAGGGATGGATCCACAATGCGGCGGTAGCGCTCCAACAGCCGCGGACTGCTCACCCACACCACAGGCTGGCCTGGAGAGAACACGGGTAGCCACACCAACGAGGCGTACTCAAACTTCACACGGGCTTCGCTGATGGCGTCGCGGCCTGCGCCGGCCTCACTGCCGAACCAGCTGATGACCCTCTGAGGTTCGCTGCGGCGCGCCTCGGCCCGAAAACGCCCCCGGATTGAGCTGCCGGGAATGATGCCGGTTTGGGTGTAGGCATCACGGAAGATGAGGTTGAGATTGCCGGATTCCTCCCCCGCTGAGGCGCCCACATGCAGTGGAGCGAGGGTTTCGATCAATCCGTAACTGCGGGCGTAGACCATGGGCGGCGGTCAGAGAACAGGGTGAACTGGGAAAACGAGGGCGACGACGTCAGGGGAGAGGCAGGGCCAGGCCGGTGCCCAGTTGCTTAAAACTGAAACCCTCCTTGGGGAACCAGTTCTCGGGCCAGTCCGGCCAGGGGGGCAGCTCCAGGCCTGGGGGCCCGTGGTAACAACTCCCCGCCGGCAAGGCCCAGCGTCCACGGGAAAGGCGGGGCTGGCCATCGCCGCCGGCGCCGAGGCGATGGCGCCAGGGCTGGGGGCGGTCGGTGAGGATCGCGGGTCCGTGCCCATGGCGATGCCATGGCTGCACCCCAGCGGTCTGGCCGTGGATCAGGGGCTCCCGCAAGGAGAGTCGGCTTCCGCCCCAGAGGCCCGGTGTCACCAGAGCAAAGCTCTTACCAGACAGGGGCTCGGCCATCAGGGTCAGCAGGGCCTGCGGCACCGGGCTGGAGCACAGCTCCACGAGATGGCCCTCGCCACCGAAGCGGTAGCGACCGGCCGGAATCTCATGGCTACTGAGGTAGGCCAGGGAAACGCCAGGCTCCAGTGCTACCGCCAGTTCCAGGAACAGGGCATCCTGCTGGGCACTCACCCGCTCGTCCTCGCGCAGGCGGGGATGGAGATGGGGAAGAGCCTTCCAGGGGTTGGCCTGCACCTCGGTGCCCACCTGGGCTTGCTGGCACCACTGGGATAGGGGTAGCCATCCGCCCCGCAGGGGTTTGACGGGGGGTTCGCGGCCACTGGCTGGCCTCCAGCCGCCTGGGGTGGAATCGTCTTCCGAGGCTTGCCAAACCAACCTCTCCTTGACTTGACGGCTGGACCTTGATTCCTCCGCCTTCGCCTGCAGCAGGTTGAGCGGAGCGGGTAAGAACAGCTCGCCGGCACGCTGCCAGAAGGGCCCAGCGGTGTGGAGCACCCTCACCTCCGAGCGTGGCAGCTGAGCGGCGATCAACCCGGCGATGGCGGGGCTGTCGGGTGGGAAGTGCTCACCGGCCTGGCCCACCAGGTTCTCCGCCGAGAGAAAACGGCCGCTGCTGGCGTAGAGCAAGCCCAGGGGCTCCAGGGTGATCAGGTAACGGAACGGGCTGCTCATGCACGCACCTGCTGGCGAACGGGTTTGAGGAGACGGGAGAGAACCTGGGCCAGATCGGAGATCCACTCGCCAAGCGGCTGATCGATGGCTTTGGGCGGTTCGAGGCCGGGGAAGTAGATCTTCCAGAGGCCCTGCGCCACCGCCTGGGCTTCGGCACCAGAGCCGCCCAGTGCCCGCCTGCCCTGCAGAGCGGCGACGTCGGAGGCCAGATGGCCCCAGTGGGCCTGCGGCCCTGATCGCTGGTCGCGGTCGCGAAAGCCCTCCATCAACATGGGCAGTTCGCTCCAGGGGCAGACCCACTCGATGGCCTGCCCGCCGGAGAACAGCAGGCGCAGGGCGAAGCGGTTGCGGCCGTGGGCCTTGGCGCTGGCTTCCGCCTGACGCACCTGCTGCAGAGCCTCCCGCTGGGGGACCTGCCTGCTCGCATAGACCAGGCCCATCGACACTGTGATGCCCTGGCCGTGCTGGCTCCAGAGCGATGGGAAGGCTTGCAGCCAGGCAAGGAGATCGCCAGAGCTGAGGGGTTCGGCGATCTCGCTTCCTTCAGGGCCGGGGCGGTCGTGCAGGGCGCCAAGCAGGTCGTCGCCGCCGGCATAGACCACCGTTCCCTTGTGTTGGGTGTGCTTCGGGACGGCGTCGTAAAGGCCTTCCGCCCATCGGCGCATGGCGCTGCTGAATGATTTCAGCGCCTCGGCCTCGGCCTCAGCAGCACCATCCGCCTTGGACTGCAGATACGTCCCCACCTCGTCGCCGTCGGCCATGAACCAGGCAACGGCTGTGGAGTTGGCGATCGCATCGAAGCGGCGGGGCAGCACATCCACCAGGCGCTCATCGCTGAAGGCTGTTTTGGCCACCACGGGATAAGTAACCAAGCGCTTCACCAATTCCGGCAGGGAAGGCTGCTCGCCGCCTACTCCGCTCTCGCCTCCACCGGCGAAAGCCTCGCCGAGGGCGGGGAGAGCGCGCAGCGCCGCAATGAAGGCCCTGGCCTGCAGGTCGGCGTCAGCCGGTTTTAGCTTTCGCGGATCTTCAACCTGCCCCATCAAGGGCCTGGCGATGGCGTCATGGCCAGCCAGGGTGGAGCTCTCCCCCGTCCAGTTGATGCCACTCCATGCACGCGCCTGCTTGGCGAGGGCCAGGTGCCGCCGCGCTTGGGTGATGCTTTCACCCTGGGCATGGAAATATTCCCAGGCGTGGGTGTGCCACTGCTTCCAGCTCGATTCCCAGTCGTATTCGAACTGGGGCAAGCTGGATTCAATCCATTGGCGAGTGGCCTTCAGGATCCGCCCCCAGGTCGCCTGCAGAGCATCACGCCCATGACCTTTTTTATAGGCGCCACGGATCACCAGGAGGTTGGGAGTGCCCCTCGCCGTATTCACGAGGGCGGGGCTGAGCACCTCAAAGCCTCGCTCGCTGGCGTCACCGGCGATCGCCTTGGCGAGCACGGAGAGCAGCAGGGAACTGCCGTAGAGGTCGCGCAACTTGCGCGAGGAGCCGATAAAGCCCTGAACCGGGGCAAAGGTAACAACTGTAAAGAGATTGTTACCTAGTCCATCTTTCCCAGCTATGGCGCCAAGGGGTTGCGCGTGCATGGACTGCAGGGCACTGACCATAAACCGATGTGGCCACACCAGTTGTCATAGCAGGGTCTGGAGTGTGTGGCTCGTATCTGGGGTATTCCTCTCGACCATGGGCTCGATCCCCAGAGTTATGCAGAACCTGCATAACTCACCGTTGATGATTCGTGATTCGCACGGGGCGGGCCGCGTCTCGCGGCGAGGTGGAGGAATCTGACGGGACGTAGGCAAGGTTCGCGATGGATGTCCTCCAGTGGCGTCAGCGTCGATTGGTGCGTGTGGGGGTCAGTGCGGTGAATGGCGGGATCAGCCTGGTTGTGCTGCTGATTGCGCCCCTGGGATTGGCCGCGGTGATCACCCTCACGCTGCTGATCACGCTGAGCACCTATGGCTGCTGTGCCGCCGGAGATCGTCTCTTGGCCTGGCTGGACACGACCCAAAGGGGGCCTGGGAGGAGCGAAGAACCCCCAGTGATCGGTGCAACAAGCATCGGCCGGGCTAATGGCCAGCTACAGGCCGAGCGCAAGCGGATGCGGGGCAGCTGATGCGCAGCCTCTACCTGATGCGCAGCCATGGCAGCGCCGGCATCGATGGTGAGCAAGTGGTGGTTAGCCAGGGCGGCGAGGAACTCGAGCGGATCCGCCTACCCCTGTTGGATCAGATCCTGGTGATGGGCAACATCCAGCTCAGTACTCCGCTGGTGAAGGCTTGCCTACGGCGTGGGGTGCCCATCGCCTACCTCTCGCACCAGGGCTGGTGCCTGGGCAGGGCCCACCCGATTGATGCGGGCTACCGGCATCGATCCCGTTATCAGCTCACTCTCTCGGAAGGTGAGCAGCTCCAGGCGGCCATCAGCCTGATTGCCGGCAAGGTGGGCAATGGCCGGGTGCTGCTGCAGCGGATGACACGCCGCGAACGACGCGACCTGGTGGCCAGCAGCATCGAGCGGCTGGGTTGGCATGAGCAACAGATCCGCCGGGCCGGCAACAGCGAACGGCTGCGAGGCCTGGAGGGCAATGCGGCCCAGGAGTACTACCGGGCCCTGGGGCTGCTGCTGGAGGCGGATGGCTTCCAGTTCATGGGGCGCCATCGGCGCCCACCAACAACGCCCTTCGATGCCCTCTGCGGTTTTGGCGCCGGTGTGCTCTGGAATGGCCTGTTCACTCGGGTAGAGCTCCGGGGCCTCGACCCCTATGTGGGGGTGTTGCACGTGGGATCAGCACGACATCCGGCGCTGATCTCCGATCTGATTGAGCCCTTGCGAACCCTGCTGGTGGATCCGCTGAACGTGTGGCTGATCCGAACCAGGCAATTGCGAGCTGAGGATGATTTCGAACACCGTGACGGCGGGGTATATCTAACAGATCAAGGCCGGCGGCTCTGGCTGAAGGCTTGGGCCACACGCATGGCGGAGCCAGTAACACTGGCGGATGGAAGCCCGGGGCCACGCTGGGAGCTGGTGGATGGGCTGGTGCGCAGCTTTGTTCGTTTTGTGTATGCCCCGGTGGATGGGCTCAACGTGCCGAGGCGCCGCTGAGTTTGTGGAGAAAGAGCACTACTGGGTGGTGGCCTACGACAGCCCATCGAACAAACGCCGAGCCAGAATCGCCCAACTGCTGGAGGGCTATGGCCAACGCGTGCAGTGGAGTGTCTTTGAATGTCGGCTCCGCCGCGATGAGGTTCAGGGTCTGCTACGGCGTCTGCAACGCCTGATCCACCACGAGGAAGATTCGCTGCGGCTCTGGCCCATCCCCGATCGCAGCTGGGGCCGACTCGTTCACATGGGCAGGGCGGTGCCTGTGGCGGAATGGACAGACAAAGTGGTGTGAGCGCGCAGTGGCACAGAAGCCTGAAATGCCAGTAGCAGCGTGATCCTGCGCGCTGGCTTGCGGCGCAGAGGATTTGCACCGGTCAGGGACGCTTGCCAAGGGAAATCTGGTGGGCGATGATGGCGGTGCGCGCAGACAAGCTCCAAAGCCCCTGCCACACAACGCTCTTCGGAGCCGCGGTCACCACGCGCTGGTGACATCACTTGATTGGAAACCTTGA